>Ga0213920_1000111_pt1 | contig 88478 bp, 85 predicted proteins | sample McNCre1117MG_FD_161054 | JGI IMG/M metagenome (GOLD analysis project Ga0213920, IMG submission 161054) | Freshwater microbial communities from McNutts Creek, Athens, Georgia, United States - 11-17 MG | ecosystem: Environmental > Aquatic > Freshwater > Creek | place: USA: Georgia | collected...
GCCAATCTGCTCGCATAACGGTGCAAACGCTCAATATCCTTGGCTCCAATGCGCCAGCGCGGCCCAGTGAGCAGTCGAATCAGTTGTGAACCAGCTTCTGGGTAGTGAATCACCCGAAGAGCGCTAACCAGGTCGACTACCTCTGGCATCTCCAACAGGCCGCCTAAACCGACGACTTCGACATCTAACCCCACCGACTGCATGGCATCGACGAACAAGGGCATTTGGCTGCGCTTGCGCAACAACAAGGCCCCGGTCGAGTCACCTTGCATCTTGGTTTTAAACCAGTCGGCCACGACGCTCGCCTCCCCGGCGACGTCTTGCTCGAAATTAACCTCGATTCGACCCGCGTCGGCACCGTCTTTGGCCTTGAGCGTCACGACTCTCAGATCGCCCGTTAGGCGATTGGCAAGTTCGAGGACACTTGATGGATTTCGCCACGACACCGAAAGCGTGAAATCCGCGGCTTTTGCACCAGACTCAAAATCTTTGTGAAACTGCGAAAGGTTCGAGGCGCTGGCACCTCGCCAGCCATAGATCGATTGGTTCGGGTCGCCCACGGCAAAAACCGAGCAGCCGGCGAAGAGATTTTTTAGCAGTCGAGTTTGCAGATAGGAAGTGTCTTGATATTCATCGAGCAAAATCTGACGGTAGGTTTCCCTTTCGCGTTCACGAACCGCTGGTATCTGACGAACCGCACGCTCGGCAAGAGCCACCTGGTCGCTGTAATCGACGTAACCCTGGCGCCTTTTCTCTTCTATGTAACCCTGGGCGAGTTTGGCAATCGTTGGTGTCGAAACAATGGGCTTCAGGATGTCGGCCATGTAGGCGAATTGGGTAAGGTCGGTGGAGCCTGATTTCTTTGGCAGATCGCTCAGACGCGCGAGGACTCCTTCGATAAACGTCTCAACCTGGCCGGCCTCGACTATGTTGTCATTCATCTCCTGAGCCAACGCCAAAACCGCCTCAATCAGAGGATTTAGGTTGATGTCTAAATCGGTCAGGCGACCGTCGATATCAGAGCCCTGCCGAATCACCACCTCGCGCGCCAGCTGAAAGGCCGCTGCCTCGGTGAGCAGCGCAGCCTCGGGCTCGTAGCCAATTGCCAGCGCAAAGTCTCGAAACAATGAGTTTGCATAGGCGTTGTAGGTGGAAATGTTCGGGGGTGAGAAATCGTACTCTAGATCCTCGGGCCAAAACTCGCTGTCTCGAAGCTTCAACAGGCTTTCATAAATTCGCTTCGACAGCTCGGCGGCAGCCTTGCGAGTGAAGGTGAGACCCAGGATCTGCTCTGGCCTAGCAAACCCATTGGCCACTAACCACAACACCCGAACTGCCATTAACTCGGTTTTGCCACTGCCTGCGCCTGCGACCACTAGCGATGGCGAATCGATCGGCGCATTTTGAACCGCAGCCTCTTGTTCATCGGTCAGCAGATGCTGCCGAATGACCGAATAGACCTGGTTTGCCGAAAACTTCACGTCAACCGCCATAAGACACCGCCTTGGTTAGGTGGATTTGGCAACTTCCAAACTCATTCGAATTGTTGCAGTGCGAATCGACCTCGGCGACAAAAATGCGGTCGGTCATGGCCATGCCCGAAATCGCAGCCTCGACAAGTTGACTGATTTCAAGTTTGGTTTCCGGTGATTCTGACAAGGCAGGCTGAGTGCGCTCGACTGGTTTGCTTGAGGTGCCTACCAGCAAAAGTTTGGCTCCGGCCAATTCGGTGTCAGCCTCGATTCCCGGCAAATCGGCAAAAGCGCCGTTTTCAAAGGCAAGTTGATAGAGCCCCAGCTGCGCGTGAGTTCGTGCCTCTTCAGCGCTGAATGCTTTTGACCCGGTCTTGAGGTCGACAATCATGACGCGACCATCCGGGTAAAGCTCAAGGCGATCGACCTGACCTCGCACCCTTGCTCGACCGGTTTCAAATTCGAAGTTCACTTCTCGACCGATGACAGCGGCACCCTCGGTTTCAAATTTTCTTAGGTATTGAACCATGTTGGCAATCATGCGTTTTGCCTTGCGCTCGCCAGCCTCCTCGAGCCAGGCCGATTCAAAGCTAAGCGTGTGCCACTTTGATTCGACCAGCCCCCAAAGCGAGTCTTCGTTCATGTCGACACCCAGTTCCAATGCCTTATGCACCAGCGAACCAAGGTTTGCCGAGAATGTGCTGTCGGAGCCGCCATGAGCATTCAGGAACCAGTGCAGCGGGCACTTGGCAAAATTTTCGAGTTGAGATGGCCTCAGCCAGACCTGGGCCTCAGGATCTTCGAAGTCAACCAGAGGTTCGTTCGTGGACAGCGCCAACATGCCATACCAGCTGTCTGGGTGGGCTCCGCTGACTCCGGCAGCCGCAAGCCTAGCTAAGCCAAGAGCAGCCGAATCAAGCTCGTTCAGGTCGTTGGTGCGGGCCAGAGTTCGACGCAGGCTTCCGGCTAGGCCTCGCAGGGTCAACTGGGAACCGCTGAACGCTTCGCGAGGCGGAATTTCACCGTTGATCAAACCGATGAACTGCGAAATCTGCTCATCCTCCGAATCGGTGGCAGAAACCAAGATTCGATTGGTGGCGGCGCCGATTGCCTTGTAAAGCATTCGTAGTTCGTCGGGAAGTTCGGATTTGGTCGCCTTGCTGACTTCATCGAGGCGACCGGTGAGCAAGCCATCGAGCAGGGATGCGCCGAGAAGTGATGAACGCGGCTTCAGATTTGGCCAAACGCCCTCGATGAGCAACGGTAGAGCGACGACTTTGAATCTGCGACCGATTAGCCCCGATGGGGTGGCCAAGGTGACACGGTTTGCAAAAGAGTCATTGAGTGCAAGAGTGTCTTCGGGAAGCCCGAGCGAAAGCTGCTGGGCAACAAATTCTCGCGGGTCGCCGTTTGGGTTGCGCTCCGCAAATCGGTTAGCAGCGGCGAACAGGGCAACCACCGAATCTAGATCACGGTTTGCCTGCAAGGCGACTTCACCGACTCCGCTGGCCAGAACCTGCCAGCTATTGGCTAGGCCGCTGCTCGACCAAAGGTGCCAAAGCAGATCTTCTATGCTTCGACCTGCATCGGCGCCAATCGCGATTGCCTCGTGCAACAAACCAACAAATTTTTCGGCTTTTCTTGCCTCAGTGCCTCGAACAGTGGCTAGCGACCCGGGGGCTTCGAAGATAGCCACGAGAAGTTCGTCGCTGTTTCGAGTGCCTTCGGCCAGAAGCTCCTCTCGGCGAAGTGCCCTTCGCAGGCGACGAATTCCGAGTGCATCCAGCCCAGCAAACACCGAGGTGAGAAGCTCAACAGCAAAACCGGATTCTATTTGTCGCGGATTTAGGGCTAGATCTGCCAGCACCAGCAGGCTTCTGGAGGCAAACTCATCTAGAAGTGGAGCCTGGGCACCAAGAATTTGAACCGGGACTGATTCGTTTGCCAAGGAAATGGCCAGGTTTTCTAGGTCTTGCCGAGAACGCGCAACCACGGCCAAGTCAGACCAGCGGAACCCCTCGAAAATGTGCAGTTCACGGAGATTGCGGGCCAGCCAAGCGAGTTCCTCGGTGTTTTGCCCAAAGACATGAACCTCGGCACCCGGGTGCCCAGTCGGATTTTGCTGTGAAACTTTCTGCAAATCTTTCTGCGACTCTTTGGGGTTAGCACCCATGACGAGGCTCCTGCGCTGGCGACCGGCTCTTGCCGTGTCGATTTGGCGATTGACTCGAGACAGCACTGCTGAGAGGCCTGCTGACCTTGGCTCAAAATTCGGCTCCAAGACGATCGACTGCACCGATCGCCCCCTATCTGCAGACAGCCCCTCGGCCAGGTTTGCCATAGCGCGTGGGTCAGCGGCCCGGAAGCCAAGGGTCGAAGCATCTGGGTCACCGAACAGGACCAAACCCCTGGGCTTTCCGACAAGTGTTCTCAGCAACCGCATAGCAGCCGGAGTCAGCTCTTGCGCGTCGTCGACGATGATGGTCTGAATCATGTCGATTTCGGCCGGCCAATTCGGCTGACTGGCCAACCACTGACCCGCTATGCGCACCAGCGAGGATGCGTCAAAGCGCCCAAAATATTCATCGCTCGAGACCGCATCGAGATACCGTTCAAAGAACATCGCCGAGGCCGACCACTCGGGTTTGGAGTGCGAATGTGCCAGCTGCCTGAGCTCTGCAACGTTGATGCCGTGTTCTAGACAGACTGTGATGAAGTCTCGAAGCTCGGCCCTAAACCCTGAAAGCTCGACCACTTGCTTTGTGAAATGTTCGGGCCAATTATTTGAAGGCCCCGGCAAACCCTCTGCCACAAATTCAGAAATCACCCGTGCCAAGATTCGATCTTGCTCGCTGCCGCTAATCAGCTCGGGCAAGCGATTGCCCTCGTGAAGCGCTTTCAGTCTGAGAACACCGAAAGCGAAGGAGGTCAAAGTTCTGGCCAGTGAACCGGCCGTGGCGCCTTGGAAATCAAGCGCGAGCTCGTCACGAAGTTGGTTGGCACTCTCGCGGTTTGCGGCAAGAACGAGAATTGAAGATGGCCCATTGGCCTTCGCCAAATTTGAGAACAGCGCCTTTAACGCCTCGGTTTTGCCGACACCGGGAGCCCCGATGACCGTTGCAATCGCGTTTGACTCGAGCACCGAAACCTGCAGTTGAGTGGCAGAAAGGTTATGCGTTGCCACCCGTGCGGGGGTAGCCGTAGGCTCAAAACGCAACTGACTCATGCCGTCAAAACTACCTTGTGGCACGGACATTGTTTGCGCTCGCCATCGCGAGGTAATCTATTGACAGACAATGAAAGGTCTCAAATGGACATCAGAATCGGCATCCGCGACAGCGGCCGTGAAATCAGTTTTGAATCGGCACAGACCGCAAGCGAGGTAGAGTCGGCGGTTGCCGCAGTTCTCGAGGGCGGCGCCAAGGTCTTGAAGCTTTCAGACAATAAGGGTCGTCTTTTCATCATTCCAACCGAAGCGCTCGGCTATGTCGAGATCGGCGCTGAGGAGGCTCGTCGAGTGGGGTTCATCGCCTAATGGAGCTCGCATTCATCCTGGTATACGCGGCAATTCTCGGGCTAGTTGCCCCATACCTGGGCATCAACACCAAGGCGGTCGGCTCACTCGTGCCTGGCGCAATTGCACTGGTCAAGGGCGCGTTGGCCTGGGCGGTTCTAACCTGGTGCGGTCTGCACTATGACCAGGCCTGGATTTGGATTATCGTCATGCTGGCAATGCCGGCTGCGATGGTCGTCGGCGTTCGCTGGCTCGCTAAGCGGTAAGGCCGAGCGCATCCATGCGCACGGTGTGAGCTCCGATTAGCTCTGAAATCAACGGTTCGATCTTCGAATAAGCCGCGAGGTTCAAATCGCGTTCTTCTTCGGCGGTTAGCTTCTTAGTCTTAGGGAAACCGGCGAGCTTGCGGTTATCAAAGGCTCCGCGCAGTTCGAGCAACACGTCGCCCATCAGTCGGCGACCCCAAAGCGCAAGGTTTGAGGCAAGGCGATCATCCACGGCCATTGATTCGAGCAGCACTCGCTTTGCGAAAGCCTCAAATTTCTTGTCGTTTAGCGCTCGCTCGACGTCTGCACGAAGCGAAGGCTCAAGCCCCACGGCCAGTCGGCGATAGAAATCATCGAGGAGCCCAGAAACCAAATAGACCTTGATGATGCTCTCGTGCCAGCTGTTACCTGTGGTGCGCGAGTGGAAGGTCTCAATTCGCTCTACGAATGGATCCATCGCATCGGTTGGGTCAACACCCAGCCCGGCAAGCTTTTTTGAAATGGCACGGTATTTCTCAAAGCTCTTGGCGGCGGCCTCAGAGAGCTCGGCCTTGTATTGGGTCTTCGGCGAGAACTTCAACTCGTTGGTGAGGATTTCAAACTGACTCAACTGCAGATAGGCCAACTGGCCCAAGAACACCTTGGGTTCAGGCGTGTATGGCTTCAAATCGATGGCCTCGGTGTTGCGTGCCGCACGTTCTTCGCGAGCCGGCAAAGACAATTTGCGAGCCCCGGTGCGTAGACGTTTGAACCAATCGAACATCCTTCAAGAATAGTCATCTCCGAGCCCGATGTGAAAGCGGCGAGTAGACTGAAGAAGACTTAGGAGCACTATTGAATTTCGCCGAATTAGGCATCGATGCAGACATCGTTGAAGCCCTCGAATCTCGAGGCATCACCAGCCCTTTCCCAATCCAGGAAGAGGCCATCCCGGTTGCACTAACCGGACAAGACGTTATCGGCCAGGCCAAGACCGGAACCGGTAAAACTTTGGGCTTCGGCCTTCCACTGCTTCAGAGCCTCGGCAAGGACCCTGAAAAGGGTGCCAAGGCTCTCGTTGTGGTTCCGACCCGCGAGCTTGCAATTCAGGTTGCCGACGACTTGAAGCTAGCCGCTTCGAACCGCTCAACCATGGTTGCCGCGATTTACGGTGGCAAGGCCTATGAAGAGCAGGTGGCCGAGATCAATGCCGGTGCTCAGGTAATCGTCGGAACCCCGGGTCGTTTGATTGACCTTTCGAAGCAAAAACTTCTCGACCTCGGAAACATTCGTTTCATGGTTCTTGATGAGGCAGACGAAATGCTCGACCTCGGCTTCTTGCCAGATGTTGAGCGCCTCTTCGCCTACACCCCGGATGGCCGACAGACCATGCTGTTCTCGGCAACCATGCCGGGCACGATCGTGACGATGGCGCGAAAGTATCAGAACCGCCCGGTGCACATTCGCACCAATGACCCAGATGAGGGCCAGACCAAAGCCGACATCAAGCAGTTCGTCTATCGCGCACACGCACTAGACAAGGATGAGGTGGTCGGACGCATCCTTCAGGCAGAGGGTCGCGGCAAGACCGTTATCTTCACCAAGACCAAGCGTCAGGCCTCTAAGGTTTCTGAGGAGCTTGTCGACCGCGGCTTCAACGCCACGGCACTGCACGGCGATATGACTCAGGAAGCGCGCGAGCGTTCAATGATTGCCTTCCGCACTGGCAAGAAGGACATCCTGGTTGCCACCGAGGTTGCCGCTCGAGGCATCGATGTCGACGACGTGACCCACGTGATCAACTACACGATTCCAGAGGACGAAAAGGCTTACCTTCACCGAGTTGGCCGGACCGGTCGTGCCGGTCGTCTGGGCATCGCAGTGACCTTCGTCGACTGGGAAGACCTGACCCGCTGGGGCCACATCAACACCGCTCTTGAGTTCGGTCAGCCTGACCCAACCGAGACTTACTCTAGTTCGGCTCACCTTTTCGAAGACCTAAACATTCCGGCCGGCACCAAGGGTCGCATCGCCAAGTCGAAGCGTCCTGAGGGTTGGAAGCCTGGTGACGACGAAAAGCCTCGAGGCAACCGTGCCGGTGGCGCAAACCGCGGCGGCTCGGGCGGCGGCGACCGCAACCGCAATGGCGGAGACCGCAACCGTGGCGACCGCAAACCCGATAAGTCAGCTCAGGGTTCAACCCCTAAGGCAGAGACGCACGGTGGCGGCGAGCACCAGCGCCCGGCAACACCGCGCACTCGAAACCGCACCCGCACTCGCGGCGGAAGCCAGCAAGCCTAAAACTTGAAAACCCCGGCCATTGGTCGGGGTTTTCTTTTTTGTGATTATTTACCCATTAACCATCGAACAAAAACGACAATCCACAGCGGAATCGACAAAAACACGAACAGTTCGGCCAAATAGGCAGCGCTCCAAGCCAAATCCCAGTGCGGAAATACAAAGCAAATTGCGCCGAGGGCAACACCCGAAAGGGTGAGCGCAAGCGAATACCACTAAAGCATCAGAGCTGCGCCTTGCTGCCGGTGCCAAGTGCCAAAATTCGCTCAAACATCTCCGCCGAGGTTGAGTTTTCACCAAGGCGATTCGGCTTGCCAAGTTCGCCGTGATAGTCGCTAGAACCGGTGACAATCAGATCGTGTCTAGCGGCCAACCCAAGCAGCCACTCACGCGCCACCTGCGGCACCTCGCGGTGATAAACCTCGAATCCGGCAAGACCGCCTGCAATCAACTTTTCGAAGTGCTCCTGGGGCAGATCGCCACGATCCAGGTTGTCTGGCGCTCCACCGAGCGGGTGTGCAATGACCGGAACTCCCCCGGCTTCGCGAATCAGAGTGATGGCCTCAAACACGTCCGCGGTTTCTGCAGGGATGTAATAGCCGCCGTGCTTTGACAGGATCGTCTCGAAGGCCTCGCTGCGGTGTTCGACAACGCCCATAGCGACTAGGGCATCGGCGAGCGCTGGACGCCCAATGGTTGCGCCCTCGGTGAGCTGCTCGAGCACCAAATCCCAGGTGATGTCAAAGTCTTTCGCTAGCAGGTCGACCATGGCTCGGGCACGGGTCTCGCGAGTGGCCACCGAGTCGCCCAGCACCGATGCGAGTGCCGCGTGATTTGGGTCGGGCATATAGGCAAGCATGTGCACGCTAATAAATCTGGTGTGGCCTTCGCGCTGCACCTTGGCACGCGTGGTGACTTCGATGCCGGGCACGAAACCAAGGCCGAGTCGATTCGCCGCTTTGCCGGCCTCAATCCAGCCCGAGGTGGTGTCGTGGTCGGTTAGCGCCAGGATATTCACCCCGGCGCGGGCGGCCTGCTCAAACACCTCGGTAGGCGATTCTTTGCCGTCAGACCGAGTGGAGTGCGAGTGCAGGTCAATAATCATCTCCCCCAGATTACCTCTGCCCACTCGGCACAAACTAAATGGCAGAATGAAACCATGAGCAAAGACGCCGTGAAACCAGACCCGGGTGCCAATCGTTCGCGCACCCCTACCAGCCAGCAATTCCTTGACTACATGGGTTCCGGTTGGGCCGATCACATCGAGGCTTCGATCGCAGCATCCCCGGTTGCTCGATTTGCTGCCGAACGTCGAGCCAAGGTGGCCGCGGCATTTGCCGGCGAGGTCATTCTGATCGAGGCAGGCCCGGCGATAACTCGTTCAAACGACACCGAATATCGCTATCGCCCACACTCGGCATTTGCCCACCTGACCGGTTGGGGTGCCCACACGGTTCCAGATTCGGTCCTCGTCATCGATGCGCGCGACATCAGCACCGCATGCAAGCTTTATTTGCGCGAGACCGCGGGCAAGGATTCATCCGAGTTCTTCGCCAACTCTGCGATCGGCGAGTTTTGGGTCGGTCAGCGCCCATCGCTCGATGAGGTCAGCCGCTTGCTGCAGCTAGAGACCAAGTCGATTCGCGAATATCAGGATTTCATCGAATCGCTTGACGGAAACTTCATCACCCTCAAGCACTCGGCTCTCGCCGAATTTGTCTCTGAGCTTCGACTGGTCAAAGACGAGTATGAAATCGGTGAGATGCGCAAGGCCGTGGCCGCTTCAATCAAGGGATTCGAGGAGGTTGCGGCAAGCCTGGCCAAGGCTAAGGCGCATCCGCGCGGCGAAAGGGTCGTGGAGACCGCATTCTTTAGCGAGGCCAGGGCCAACGGTCACGACCTCGGCTATGAGACCATCGCGGCTGCCGGCGAGCATGCCTGCACCCTGCACTGGATCATCAATAACGGACCGGTGCGCGATGGCGAGCTGTTGCTGCTGGATGCCGGCGTCGAGATGGAAAGCCTTTATACGGCAGACGTCACACGCACGATTCCGATCAACGGCAAATTTTCTCCACTTCAACGCGAGATTTATGAGGCGGTGCTCGAAGCGGCCGACGCGGTTTTCGCGATGGCAAAGCCCGGCGTGCTGTTTAAAGAAATGCATGCGACCGCGATGCGAGTTATCGCCGAAAAGACCCACGGCTGGGGCTTCTTGCCCGGCAGTGTGGAAGATTCGCTCAACCCAGAAAACCAGCACCACCGCCGCTGGATGGTTCACGGCACCGGTCACCACCTAGGCCTTGACGTGCACGACTGCGCTCAGGCTAGACGAGAAATGTCGATGGATGCCGAACTAAAACCGGGCATGATTTTCACCATCGAGCCTGGCCTCTACTTCCACAAAAATGACCTGCTGGTTCCCGAAGAATTCCGAGGCATCGGAGTGCGCATCGAGGATGACGTGCTGGTCACCGAAAACGGCGTCGAAAACCTCACCGCGGGTCTGCCACGAAAGGTCGACGAGCTAGAGGCTTGGCTAGCCAAAAACCGTTAGTGGCTGTGATTCTCGTGCTCGAGGATGGCCTTTTCGGCCTGCTCGACTAGGTTGCCTGGAACCTGAACCTCATACTTGCTCGCCACCACTGTCGACTGGCTGACGAATGCGTGACGGTTGCGCAGCAACGAAAAGCGCAAGACGTTGAAGAGCATGCCGATTCCGGCGCCGATCAAGACTGCAGAGAAGGTTGAACCAACGAGCGGGCTTGCGTTTGGGTCGGCGGTGCCACCGAAGAACAAGCTCGCTATCAGCCCGAGCCAAGAACCGGTGATTGCGCCGCTCAGGGCAACGCGTCCATAGCTCATCTTGCCTCTAACGCGCTCCACGGTGCGCAGGTCTTTGCCCACGATTGCCACGGCTCCGGCCGGAAAACCGTGGTTGATGAGCGCGTCGACGAAGCCCACGGCCTCGGCGTATTCGGTGAACTTGCCGATCACCTGGCCCTTTGGCAGGGATGGCGGCATGCGGCGAGAGGTTCTTGGGGTATTGGTCACAAATCCATTCTGGCACGGTCCTCGCCACTCGTCTAAGGTTGAAGGGTGAGCGCAACGAGAGTTTTTGTCGCCAGATTGGCTGGCTGTGGCGTCTTTGACCCAGCGGGAGACCGTGTCGGAAAAGTCATCGACGTTCTTGTCTCGTACCGTAAATCGGGTGCTCCAAAGGCCACCGGCATGCTCGTCGAGATCAGCGGTCGTCGCCGAGTTTTCGTTCCGATCGCTCGAGTCACCTCGATTTATGCCGGGCAGGTAATCACCACGGGCCTGATCGACCTTCGCCGCTTCACGCAGCGCGGCCAAGAGGTGCGAGTTATCGCAGAGATCCTGGGTCGCAAGGTGCGCCTGCTCGACGGCAGCGGCTCAGCGAGCATCGATGACCTAGCCATTGAACTTGGCAAGAACAGCGACTGGGTGGTTTCTGAGCTTTTCCTTCGCCGCCCAAAGACCTCTGCTTCACCATTCGCCCGCGGAGCCACCCTGTTTGCCGCCTGGGAGCAGGTCGTTGAAGAGGGCAAGACCGAAGAGGGTCAAAGCGCGCAGCAACTGATTGCAACCTATTCTGAACTTCGCCCTGCCGACCTGGCCAGCGCGCTTCTAGACCTACCAGATGAGCGAATGATCGAGGTTGCCGAAGAGCTCGATGACGAGCGTCTGGCAGATGTTCTAGAAGAGCTGCCTGAAGACGAGCAGATCGACATCATCGCCGAGCTTGACGACGAGCGAGCCGCCGAGGTTCTAGACCTGATGGAGCCCGACGACGCGGCCGACCTGATGGCTAACCTGCCGGAAGAACGCACCGAGGCCATCCTTGAGCTCATGGATGAAGAAGAAGCCGACGACATCCGAATGCTCATGCAGTTCGACGAATTCACCGCTGGTGGTCTGATGACCACCGAGCCGATCATCTGTGCGGCCGATGCAACCGTGGCCGAGGCCATGGCCTTGATTCGCCGCAAGGATGTGGCGCCGGTATTGGCGGCATCCGTGTTTGTGACCCTGCCACCCTATGAGGTTGCCACCGGTCGCTATCTAGGCGTGGTTCACTTCCAGCGACTGCTGCGCTATCCGCCACACGAGCGTCTTGGCAGCCTGCTCGACAAAGAGCTCGAGCCGGTCAAACCAGACACTCACATCTCGGTGATTCACCGAACCTTTGCTAACTACAACCTGGTGGCTCTGCCAGTTGTCGACGATGAAAACCGCCTGATTGGCGTGGTCACCGTGGACGACGTGCTCGACCACCTGCTGCCTGACGACTGGCGAGAGGAGGGTCGCTAATGGCTAAGTCAAACGGTCGCCTAGACGCCCCGATCGGCCAGCGTCGACGCCTGCTGCCAAAGATTTCGATTGACCAAGAGAACTTCGGTCGCGCATCCGAGGCCTTCGCGCGCGCTATGGGAACCGGTTCATTCCTCATCTGGATGACGGTCATCGTGGCGATTTGGCTGACCTGGAACACCCTGATGCCGGCCAATAGCCAGTTCGACCCTCGCGCCACCAACTTCACCCTGCTGACCCTGATTCTCTCGATGCAGGCTTCCTATGCAGCGCCACTGATCCTGTTGGCTCAGAACCGCCAGGATGACCGCGATCGCGTGCAGTTCGAGCAGGACCGTCAGCGTGCCGAGCGCAACCTCGCCGACACCGAATACCTTGCGCGCGAGGTCGTTGCCTTGCGTCTGGCCATGGAAGAGATGGCAACCAAAGACTTCGTTCGTGATGAACTTCGCGACCTGCTGAAGGAAATCCTGGATGACCGTCGACGCGATTAGTCGCGCCCTTGCCACGGTAATTGACCCAGAGCTGAGACTTCCACTAACCGAGCTCGACATGATCGGTGAGGTTTCGCTAACCGATGGCCATGCCCTGGTTGAGGTGAAATTAACCGTGGTTGGTTGCCCGGCCTCGGCAAAAATCGAACGCGAGACTCGCGAGGCTGTTCTAGGTGTCTCGGGCGTAACCTCGGTTGACGTTGAACTCGGGGTCATGACACAGGTCGAGCGCGATGCGCTGAAGTCAAAACTTCGAAACGGAAAACCGCCGCGGTTCAACCCATTTGGCAAGGAGACCCTGACCCGGGTCTTTCTGATTGGCTCTGGCAAGGGCGGAGTCGGCAAATCATCGGTGACCGCGAACCTCGCCGTTGCTCTCGCCGACCTGGGCTATCGAGTTGGTTTGGTCGATGCCGACATCTTCGGTTTCTCGATTCCGGGTCAACTTGGCCTAACCGATCGACCGACCCGAGTCGACGAAATGATTTTGCCCCCGGTTTCGACCAACGGGGTGAAGGTCATTTCGATCGGAATGTTCTTAGAAAACAGCAAACCCGTTGCCTGGCGCGGGCCAATGTTGCACCGAGCCATCGAACAGTTTTTGTGCGATGTGTTTTGGGGCGACCTAGACTTTCTGCTGGTTGACCTGCCACCGGGCACGGGTGATGTGGCAATCAGCCTTGGTCAGCTTTTGCCGACCGCCCAAACCGTTGTGGTCACCACCCCTCAGGTTGCCGCAGCCGAGGTGGCCGAGCGCTCGGGTTCGGTCGGTTTGCAAACCGGACAATCGGTTTTCGGAGTGATTGAAAATATGGCCTGGTTGGCGCAACCTGATGGCTCGAAGTTTGAGTTGTTCGGGCGAGGCGGCGGCGAGGCGGTTGCCGAGCGGTTGACCAAGATCGCCGGAACCGCGGTTTCGGTTCTCGGCCAGATTCCAATTTCGGTTGCACTTCGCGAAGGCTCGGATGCGGGCTCACCCGTGGTGCTCGCCAACCCGAGCGACCCAGCGGCGGCGCAAATCATCGAGGTCGCAAAAAAGATGGCTGCGACCAAACTCGGATTGGCCGGAAAACGCCTGGGGATATCCCCAGCCCAACCATGATTAGACCCCGGTTTCACCTAGGTTAGAAATATGTCGGGAAGATCTAGAAGGGTTCTCATTGTTGAGGACGAGCAACTGGTTTCAGCTCTGCTAGAACAAACACTTGAGTCGGTTGATTTTGTAACCAGCCGAGCACACAACGCTGTCGAAGCAAAGCGTCAAATCAACGCCTTCGACCCAGATATTGCGCTGCTAGACATCGACCTCGGCCCGGGCGCAAACGGCATCGACATCGCTCATATCCTGGCTAAGAAACACCCTGGCATCGCGATTCTTTTTCTAACCAAATTTCCCGACCTGCGCTCGGCCGGCCTAAAGATGGAAGACCTGCCGCCCGGCTGCGGATTCTTGCGCAAAGAGCTGGTTGGCAACACCGAATATCTAGTCGACGCGATCGACAACGTGCTCGGCGAAAAGCCTCAGGTTCGTGACGACCTCAGGCCAGATCGCCCACTCTCGGGATTGACCAAGAACCAGGTGGAGGCACTTCGCCTGCTGGCCAGCGGCTTCACCAACGCCGAAATCGCACGCCGTCGAGACACCTCGGTTTCTTCGGTGGAACAACTGCTGAACTCCACCTTTCGCAATCTTGGAATTCAGGCCTCCGATGAGATCAACCCCCGAATTGAAGCGGTGCGCATCTTCATTCAGGCAGCCGGAATCCCAAACCGCGAGCTCTAGTGGATTTTAAACTTTCATTTTCGAGGCTTACCGGACGCCACGTTCTAGGGCCCGGAGTCTTTTGGTCGACGCTCGGTTTTAGCATCGTCGCCCACGCCCTAGGCTCGAGCGACCTAGGTGACGAACACATCCTGGCTCGCCTAGCGTCGGTGGCAATAGCTCACCTGGCGATGATGGCAGCCATTTATTTGACCAAATTCCTTGGCCAAAGGCTGCACCCGGGGTTCGCTGCCCTGATCCCGATCGCACTTGGCTACATCCTTGCCGGTGTGGTTAGAGGCCTGGTTCTGCAGTATTCGCTGTTCAGCCTTGGCCTGGTCGAGACAGGTTTCTCTACCTACCGCGCGATCGGCGGTGTGGTCGTGATGACCAGCGCCTCGGTGTGGGCCGCCTTCGCGTTCGGGCTCAAAGCCGAATGGGGAGCCAAACGCTCGAATCTGGAAACCACTAAGCAACAGCTGGAATCGCTGCTCAAAGACAGCGAAACTCGACTCGAATCCGAAGCCACAGACACCATGTCTACGATCGAATCGATGTTGCAGACCGCACTGCTGCCTGAACTCGAGGTGTCTCCTCGCAGTGTTTTGCTCAAACTTCAATCGCTCATCAACGACACTCTTCGCCCGCTCAGCACCTCCCTGGTAGCCAACCAGCCCAAGATTCAGGTCGAACCGCTGGACAAGTCGGCACATCAGTTTCGCTGGCGCACGGTTCTCACCCACCTGACCCTGCGAGAATCTAGTCGAGCTGCGACCATTTCCATCATTCTGTCGACCCTCGCGGTGAGTGGTTTCGTGCGCTACGTTCCCGAGGTCAACACCTACTTGCTGCTAGCAATTTCGATTGTGGTGCTCTTTTTGGTCTTCTCGATGACCAAGCACCTGCTATCGCCCTTGGTCGATAGACTTCCGGCCGGGTTGCGCACTCCCCTGGTTTTTGCAATCCTATTCGGCATCGGCTTCGGGGGCGGAATGGCCGTCCTGTGGATGGCGCACGACGAGGTCGTTGCGGTGTCGCTCTCGATCAACGGTGGAATCGCGGCCGCCTTGCTCGGGGCGCTCTTTGGCATAAACCAGGCGGCAACCAAAGAAATGCGCGCAATCGAGCAGCAGCTAACCAACTATGAATACCGGTTGCGTTGGACAATCGCAGCACTCAACTGCCAACACTGGATGCAGAAAAAGCAGTTTGCGCGAAAGATTCACGGACCGATTCAATCGGAGGTCGCCGCCGCCGCGATTCGCATCGAGCGAAACATGGCCTCGGGTGAGGTGACCGAATCGGGCACTCAAGCCTTGCAAAATCTTCGCGATCGTCTGACCAAAATTCTCGCCGACACCAAGGGCACCGCTGAGCTGCGACCGGTTTTGGCAGAAATCGCCGAAACCTGGCACGGCTTGTGTGAAATTGAGTTCGAGCTAAGCGAAGATCTCGAATGTGCCCTTAGAGCCGACTCGGTCTGCGTCGAAACTGTCTTAGAAATTGCCCGAGAGGCCTGTTCAAATGCGATTCGACATGGATCGGCCCAGAATATTCGCCTGGCTATCGCTCAAGAAACCGACGAACTCGTTCGCATCTCGGTGAAGAACGATGGCACCGGGCTGCAGTCTGACTCGCGCCCCGGAGTGGGCAGCGCATACTTGGATGACTGCACTTTTAGCCACGAATTGAGCAAGACCGATTCAGGCACGCTGCTCACCGCGACAGTGCCATTTCGCGCCAAATAAGGCGTCAAAAGTCATAGAGTTGGGGCATGAGCGAAACCAGCATCCAAGCACTGATTAGTCACCTATCGACCGGGCACAGCAGCGTTGCAATCGTCAACCCGACATCTGGCAAACGCATCTATGATTTGCCCCAACTTTCGGGAGTCGATGTGGTTGCCGCGGTGCAAAAGGCACGCGTGGCGCAAAAGAATTGGCAGGCCGTCGAACCGGCCAAGCGGGCGCAGATTCTGCTTCGCATCCACGATGCCCTGATGGAAAATCAGGATCACCTGATTGAACTGCTGCAGCTTGAAACCGGCAAGGCCAAGTCGCACGCCTTCGAAGAGGTTGCGGGGGCATATGGAGCGGCCAGATACTATGGCAAGGTTTCGGCAAAGGCTCTGAAGGCCAAGCGCACCAAGGCTGGTGTGCCGGTGCTGACCAGAACCTGGGTTGAATATGCTCCGGTTGGTGTGGTCGGCGTGATCACACCGTGGAACTATCCCCTGGCCCTGACCATGCTCGATGTTCTGCCTGCCCTGGCAGCCGGAAACGCTGTGGTTCAAAAGGCCGATAATCAAACCGCCTTGACCGTTTTGTTTGCCCGCCAAATCGCCATTTCGGCCGGCGTCCCCGAGGATGCCTGGACGATAGTCACCGGCGGCGGAGCCGAGGTCGGCAACGCCATCACAGACAACGTCGACTATGTCGCCTTCACCGGTTCGACCGCAACCGGTCGGATGGTGGCCGAGCGCGCCGCCAAGCGTCTGATCGGCTATTCGCTTGAGCTCGGCGGCAAGAACCCAATGATCGTTCTCGAGGGTGCGAACCTCAAGCGCGCTGCCGATCTCGCCCTGGCCGGGGCATTTGGTTCGGCTGGCCAGCTTTGCGTCTCACTCGAGCGGGTCTATGTGCCGAATCACCTCAAGGATAAATTCCTCGGCGAATTGGCCGCCCGCGCCAGGGCGCTTTCGGTCGGTCACGCAAAAGACTTCAGCATGGATATGGGCACGCTCACGGGTCAGGCTCAACTAGACCGTGTCTCCGGTTTCGTCGATCAGGCTGTCGCCTCGGGTTCAAAGGTGGTTTCGGGCGGCCACGCCATCCCCGAACTTGGCCCATACTTCTATGCACCGACCGTGGTCACCGACGTGACGGCCGCCTCTGACCTCTATCGCACGGAGGTCTTCGGCCCACTGCTCGACGTCGAAGGCTACGAAAGCATCGAAGAGGCGATCGAACTCGCCAACGACACCGAGTATGGCTTGAACGCCTCGGTGGTCGGGCCAAAGCGCCAGGCACTTAAGGTGGCATCGCAACTCATGGCGGGCAGCGTCAACATTAACGAGGGTTTTCGCGCGACTTTTGCTTCGATGGATTCACCGATGGGCGGCATGAAGAACTCAGGCAAGGGTCGCCGCAATGGCATCCAGGGTCTTTTGCGATTCACCGAGGCCCGAACCGTTGGAATCGCATCGGGGCTGCTTCGACTTCCGCTTCGCGGAAAGGACTACAACAAAATGGCACCGCTCATGGTGACTCTGATGAAGGTGCTACGTCGCCTCTGAATCGAATGGCGCGTGTTCACCCTCGGCTAGTTTCTGAATCGACGAGGGCTTGACCTGGTTTAGTGCGGTGCCAACCGGTGGCGCCGGGTTCAGGTCTTCGACCAAGGCCTCACGGATGATTCTTCGCGGGTCATATTGCCTAGGGTCGAGTTTCTTCCAGTCGAGATCTTGATATTCCGGGCCGAGCTCGTTTGCGAGTTGATCCTTGGCACCCTCGGCCATGCGTCGAACCGATTTGATTAGGTTCGCGAGCTGCTTGGCATATTGCGGCAGGCGCTCTGGGCCGAGCACGAAGGCAGCAATAATCACCAGGATTATTAGCTTCTCGCCACTAAGACCAAACACCCTTCCAGATTACCGCTTCGCTGCCGACCAAAGCGCCCCGTGCGACTTATGCTTTGAGCAAGGAGTGCCAAATGGTAGACAAAATCAGCAGCTGGAAGTTTGCAGAAGACTTCGTCGAAGAATCAGAGATTCTGCGCGCCGCAAGAGGTCGCGCCGAAGAACTCGGCGTCGAGTGCATCACGCCATCGGTTGGCGCTCACCTCGCCCTGATTGCCTCGGCACTCGGTGCCAAGGCAATCGTCGAGGCCGGCACCGGAACCGGTGTCTCGGGGCTCTGGCTGCTGAGCGGTTCACCTCAGGCAATCCTGGCCACGATCGACACCGAAACCGAGATTCAGTCGGCTGCAAAGCGAGCCTTCAGCGACGCCAAAATTGCCGCCAACCGAACCCGCGTGATCACCGGCAAGGCCCTAGATGTGATGTCAAACATGGCCGACGCGGCCTATGACCTGGTTTTCTTGGACGCAGACCGAGAGTCACTGGAAGCACAGTTGCACGAGGCATCTAGACTGCTTCGCCCTGGTGGCGTAGTGGCGATCTCTCACGCTCTCTGGCGCGATCGGGTTCCAGACCCTGCGATGCGCGACGATGCCACCTCGATCTATCGAGACGTGCTTCGCTTCTTCAGCAGCCAGGATGACTTCGTCTCGGCGCTTTCGCCGGTTGGCGATGGCCTGCTGATGGCAAGCAAGCGCATTCACTAGTGCGACGCTCACTTAAACGAAAAAGCCGGTCATCTCTGACCGGCTTTTTCTTTGAAACTGATTAGGCCTTGACGACACCAGCTAGAACCTGGTGCAGGTTCTTGGCCTCTTCATCATTGACCGAAACTACTAGACGGCCTCCGCCTTCCAGTGGCACGCGAAGAATGATTAGACCGCGAGGTTCGCGTTCAGCCTCCATTGGCCCGTCTCCCGTGCGTGGCTTCATTGCTGCCATTTAGAACTCCTTGAAATGCTTGGCTAAATCGCCGAAACTCTATTATCTCACGGGGTTTTAAGCTAAAAACCGAATCCTTTATTAACAGTTATCGAAAAGGTAACGTTGCGTTCACGCGGTTTTATGGCGGGGAAAAATCTGGGGCCTGATAGACCCAGCAGAAATAGACCCAAACCACCTGAAGCAATATCAGAATTCCCATCAGCAGGAACCTAAAGTTGTTGCTCCAGCGCGCCGAGATTATGGCGATGGCACCGAAGAGCGCGAAGTTTGGCATCAGGATTCTGACCAGGCTCGACTGCGGAAAAAAGAATAGAAACAGGAAGATGAAATAGCTGGCCAACCAGGCGCATAGCTCTAAACCGAGCTTGCGAACGCTTGGTAGGGCAAAGAGAGCGGCGGTTGCCAGAATTGCCAAGACCACGATTGCCTGCCCGAGTGGGCCACCGATGAAATACTCGGCGGACGAGAACCACTGGGCAAGCGGGGTTAGGCCGCCGCCATTATTTGGATAACCAACCCGCCAGGTCAGTTCGGTGGCCACATAGGCATCCAGGCGACCGGTAACGATTGCCGCGGTTGCCGGCCAGGCGAAATTCAGAAACCCGGCGATTGCCGCGAGCGACAAAAGTTTCAGCGTCTCGTGATTGTGCATCGGTTGGCCGCCGCGCCTGGCACGGATTATGTGCACCAACCAAACCACCGCATACGCGAGGGCAAAGGCCGAGATGCCTGGCCGAGTGAAGGCCAGGGCAACCATCGACAAAACATTGAGCCAATACCTATCGGTCAGCCAGAAATAGAGGCAGAGGGCGACCAGCAGCAGCCCGAGACTCTCTGAGTATCCCGCCTGCAAGATCGGGGCAGCCGGCGAAACCAGAAACAGGCCAACGGCCCAGAGCGACTGCCTCGGGCCAAGCTTCAAGAGGAAGAGGCGGTAGGCGACCAAGGCAAATGCGGCACCAAGCGTGACGGCAACCAGAGGAGCAAGATATTCCCAATTGATTCCGGTGAAGGCCAACGCCCTGACCGTGACCGGGAAGCCCGGCAGGAAGGCCCAGGCGTTTTGCTGCAGGGTGCCATCGGGGTTTGTCGGCAAGACCGAGGGATAACCCAGGTAGTAGATTTTCGCGAACCAGCGGGCATCCCAGATATTCAGAAACTTGAAATAGGTCGGATGCGCCTTGGTCCAATAGTTGTCGCCCTGAACCAGAGCCAGCAGCAGGAAAATTGCGGCACTGAATAACCGTGTCGAGACGTACACATAGAGAACCCTTGCCCACCAAGCGCTCGCCTCGAAGCGCGCTTTAAGGCGATTGACTAAGCCGACAACCATTTGCGCAGAGCAGACTCGCAAGCATAGATCTGACCGACCGGAACATTCTCGTCATCGGCGTGCGCCTTGCTCGGGTCACCGGGGCCAAAGTTAATCGCCGGGATTCCCAGGGCACTGAATCGAGCCACGTCGGTCCAGCCATACTTTGGGCGAGGCGTGGTCTGAGTTGCCTCAAGAAATGCGATTGCCTCGGGGCGATCTAGGCCAGGTCGGGCACCCTCTGCCGAGTCGGTGACCACCACTTCAAACCCCTCGAAGACCTGGCGAAGGTGAGCCTCGGCCTCGAGCGCCGACTTGCTAGGGGCAAATCGATAGTTCACGGTCACCTTGACCTCGTCTGGGATGACGTTGGTGGCAATTCCACCGCTGATCAAAACGGCGTTTAGGCTCTCGCGATAGACGAGGCCATCGACCTCAATTTCTTCGGTGACATGCTCATCCAGGATGGTCAGAAGCTTTGCCGCCGCGTGAATCGCGTTCTTGCCCATCCATGGTCTTGCCGAGTGCGCCTTGACGCCCCGCAAGGTGATGTCGGCGCGCATGGTGCCATTGCAGCCACCCTCGACCATCGCTCCGGTTGGTTCGCACAGCACCGCAAAGTTTGCCTCGAGCAAGTCAGGTCGATTGCGCGAGATGCGCCCAAGGCCGTTGAGGCTTGCGTCGACCTCTTCGTGGTCATAGAAAATCCAGGTCAAGTCAACATTTGGTTCGACGAGTTCTGCCGCCAACTTGAGTTGAACGGCTACTCCAGCCTTCATGTCAACCGTGCCGCGACCCCAAAGCACCTGTTCACGCTCCATGGGCAAAAACTGAACCGGCAGGTTGTTGGCGACCGGAACGGTGTCGATGTGGCCGGCGATGACCACGCGTGATGCTCGACCGAGGTTAGTGCGCGCCACGATAGCATCGGCGTCACGAATGACCTCGAGGTGAGAATACTGGCGAAGTGCGGCTTCGATTGCATCGGCCAATTGTTTCTCGTTGCCAGAAACCGACTCGATGTCACAAATATCACGGGTTAGTTCGACCACGTCGGCGGTCAGATTTAGGGTTACAGCGGCCATACAACGAGCCTAACTTGTAACCTAGAGGGTATGACTCAGGCAAGCTTTTTAGATTCACACGCGTGGGGCCTCGGCCTCGCCACCATCGCAAATGACGGAACCATCCTTGATGTCTGGTATCCGAAGCCGGCCCTGGGCTCTGCACCGACCGAGGTCGAAGCATCCGCAGAATTAGCTGCGCTAGTCGGCAAGGATGAGCGCCGCCGCGTAAGCCTCGAGCTGGTCAAAACCGAGATAAACCTAGCTGAACCGGTTGCCGGCACGGCAGACGCATACTTGCGACTTCACCTGCTCTCACACCTGATTGTGAAGCCGAACACCATAAATCTCGATGGCTTGATTCCAAACCTTCCGATCGTGGCATTCACCAACGTTGGCCCGATCGCACTGGATGACCTCGAGCAGCTTCGACCAACTCTGACCCGCCAGGGCATCGGCGTCTATGCGATCGATAAGTTCCCTCGTTTGGTCGACTATGTGACCCCGGCCAAGGTTCGCATTGCCGACGCCTCGCGCGTTCGACTGGGTGCTCACCTCAGCCCGGGCACAACGATCATGCACGAGGGTTTCGTGAACTTCAACGCCGGCACCCTCGGTTCATCGATGGTCGAAGGTCGCATTTCTCAGGGAGTCGTGGTTGGTGACGGCGCCGACATCGGTGGTGGCGCATCTATCATGGGAACCCTTTCAGGCGGCGGCAAAGAGCGCGTTGAGATTGGTGCACGCGCACTGCTCGGCGCTAACGCCGGAGTCGGAATTTCGATTGGCGATGACACCGTGGTCGAAGCCGGCTTGTATGTGACCGCCGGAACCAAGGTGACCATCATCGATGGTGCCGAGGAGCGCACGGTCAAGGCAGCCGAGCTTTCGGGTCAACCGAGCCTGTTGTTCCGCAGAAACTCGCTCACCGGTCGCGTCGAGGTGGTCGGTCGCAAGGACGAAGGCATCAAGCTCAATAGCTTGTTGCACGGCTAGAGTCCCAGCCACGCTCGGGCAGCGGCGAAGCGCCAAGCATCACCGGTGAAGGCCCCTCGGGCAAGACAACACCGATTGGTTTGAAGGCCCTCGGCAAGCTTGCGCCCGCCGGAAAAGTTGCCAGCAGTGAGTGATCTTCTCCCCCGCCGATCACCCAATCACTCGGATTCGCTTCAATGGCTCGAGCGGCTTCTTCGAGAACCGCCTCAAAACCCTGCAGTTGCAGCGGGTCGATTTGAATGGAAACCGATGATGCCCTGGCGATTCGCGAGGCATCGCGAGCCAAACCATCTGAAAGATCCAACATCGCGGTGGCGCCAGCCTCCGCCGCTGCCTTGCCCGCCTGAATCGGTGGCTTTGGCCTGCGCTGAATGTTGACCAGCTCGTCATAGGCCGAAATCGCATCGGTATTGCCGCTCTCGAGCAGAGCCAGCCCCGCGGCGGCACGCCCCAGGGTTCCCGCCACGGCCACAATATCGCCAATCTGAGCGCCAGAGCGAAGCACTGGCTCTCCACCCTCCAGCGAGCCGTGAGCGGCGACCGAGATCATCACCTGATCGCTGGCAGCCAGGTCTCCCCCGACAATTCCGCACCCAGGTGCCAGATTGACGCAGGCGTCCCTGAGCCCGTCGGCAAAGTGCTCTAGCCAACTCACCCGAGTTGCACCCGGAACCGTCAGGGCGACCACCAGCGCGGTTGGAATGGCTCCCATGGCCGCTACATCCGCGATGTTGCTGGCCACCGCCTTCCAGCCAAGGTCATAGGCACTAGACCAATCCAAGCGAAAATCATGCCCCTCGATCAGGGTGTCGGTGGTGACCGTGAATCTGCCATCTGGCGCCGCAATCACCGCGGAATCATCGCCCGGACCAACCAGCGCGTGCTCGGATGCGTTTAGCCGTGCAATGGTTCGCTTGAGCGCTTCGTTTTCGCCCACCTGGGCAACGGTTTCTAGATTGGTCACCCTGTTAGCCTATTCTCGATGAAGATTTCACGCACCGCAGTCGCGATATTGGCCGCCTTGACCTTGGCCGGCTCGCTCTCGGCCTGCAGCTCGACGGTCAGTCTGGATGCATCACCCGATTCGAATAATCCTGCCTGCGCCGAGATTAGCGTTCGCCTGCCAGATCAGGTCGATCAGCAATCCAAACGAGCCACCAACGCTCAAGCGACCGGAGCCTGGGGCAACCCGACCGCGGTTATTCTGCGTTGTGGGCTTCCATCAGCCGACGTGAGTCGCTTCCCGTGCGTGACCGCTAGCGGGGTGGATTGGTTGGTCGACTCGAGCAAGAAACCGTCATATCGTTTCATCACCTTTGGTCGCGAACCAGCCACCGAGGTGATTGTCGACTCAACCAAGGTTTCTGGCGTCACCGTGCTAGACGATTTAAGCACCGCGATTCAGAGCGTTCCGGCCGGCAAACACTGCTCGACCGTTTCAAACTAGCTAGTTTCAGCTCTTGTTTAGAGCCAGATAAATCAGCTCGTCGATAAGTTCTGAATAACCGATACCCGAGGCCTGCCAAAGTGACGGGAACATCGAAAGCGGGGTGAACCCGGGCATCGTGTTGATCTCGTTCACAAAGAACCCATCGGCGGTCAAGAAGAAGTCGACCCGAGCCAAGCCCTCGCAGCCGAGCGACTTAAAGGCTCGACGCGCGATGGACTGCATTTCGGCAAGCTCAGCCTCGGTTAGCTTCGCCGGGATGATCAGGTCGACCGAGTCTTCATCCTGGTATTTAGCTTCAAAGTCATAGAAGTCTCGGCCGGTGACCACGATTTCACCCGCGATTGAGACCCGGGGTTCCGTCGCACCTCGGCCAGAAATCACCGCGCATTCGACCTCGCGCCCAACCAGACCCTTTTCGACGACTAGTTTGTTGTCATTCTCGAAGGCGAGCTTTGCTGCGGCTGCGAACTGCGACATAGCCTTCACCTTGGAGACGCCAACCGAAGACCCGGCCCGGGCAGGCTTCACAAACAGTGGCAGGCCACCGAGCCCTGCCACCGCGTCGAGCGCGGCCTGAGGGTTGACCAACCAGTCACGCTGGTGAATCACGACGTGCGGGGTGACTGGCACCGATGCGGCCTCGAAGAGTGCCTTGGTGAATTCTTTGTCCATGCCGGCAGCCGAAGCGAGAACGCCATTGCCAACATAGGGCACGCCGAGCAACTCTAGATAGCCCTGAAGCGTTCCGTCCTCGCCGAATGGGCCGTGAAGCACCGGAAAGACCACGTCGATGCGACCGAGAGAACTGCGGGCACCGGTTATGTCGAGTCGAGTTATCTCGCGACTGCCATCCATCGCGAACTCGATTCGCGAACCCTCGTCCTCGACGGTAGCCAACTCGCCCTTGCGCAAGGCCCACTTTTCGGCGTCGTCGTCGGCCGGAACAAAGACTCCCTGCTTGGTGATGCCAACCGGGATGACGTTGTATTTGCTGCGATCGATTGCGCCAAGCACACCGGCCGCGGTTGCACATGAGATCGAGTGTTCGCTTGACCGTCCACCGAAGAGCAAGACCAGGTTGAGTTTTGCCATGGGTTATTCGCCCTGCGGGCCGTCGGTCTCGGTGGTTAGGTGCGGGGCGATATCCTTAGGGTCCATTTTGCCCTCGAGCACCAGCTGCACCTGTTCGACGATCGGCATCGAAACATCCTTGGCCTTGGCCAGCTGCAGAATCGGCGACACCGAAGACAGACCCTCGGCGGTCTGTGACATTCGACGAAGCACCTCGCGCAGGGTGTAGCCCTTGCCGAGCATTTCACCGGCTTTGTGGTTTCGTGACAGCGGCGATTCAGAGGTGGCGATCAGGTCACCGAGGCCGGCCAAACCGACCATGGTGGTGGCCTTCGCGCCATAGGCGACGGCAAAGCGAGAGATCTCGGCGAGACCTCGGGTCATGATTGACGCCTTGGTGTTTTCGCCATAGCCAACGCCGTTCACGATTCCGATCGCAACAGCGATTAGGTTCTTGAGAATTCCACCGAACTCGGTGCCGATGACATCTTTGTTGATGAATGTGGTGAAGTAGTCGTTGCTTGCGGCCTTGGCCACGATCTCGGCGGTCGACTTGCTGGTTGACGCGGCAACCGAAGCGGCCGGTTGTTCCTTGGCGATTTCAAGCGCCAGGTTCGGCCCCGAAACCACCGCGATCTGCGAGTCGGCGAAACCGGTGACCGAAGAGATGACCTCGCTCATTCGAAGGCCGGTGTCTTTTTCAACACCCTTCATCAAGCTCACCAGAATGGCGCCCTTTGGCAACAGCGGACCCCAATCTTGCAGGTTGCCGCGAAGCGACTGTGACGGCACCGACAGGAACACCAATTCGGCGCCACTGAGCACCGTGCCGACATCGGTGTTGGCGGTTAGGCCCTTAGGCAGGTGTATGCCAGGCAAATAGTCACCGTTGCGGTGATCCTGGTTAATCTCGTCGGCAACATCCTTGCGTCTGGCCCACAGAACTACCTCGTTCTCTGGGTTGTCGGCAAGAACCTTGGCGAAGGTGGTGCCCCAGCTGCCAGCACCCATCACGGCTATTTTCGCCATTAGCTCTTCGCTTTCTTGTCAGCTTTTTTGAAGTTTCCGGTTTGGGTTTGCCCATGGTTTGCGGGATCCCAAAGGTCTTGCGGCGGCACGGTTCCGCGAAGCTGAGCGACCAGCTCGGTGATTCTTTGCATCACCAATTCGGTGGCTTCGTGCACCTCGGCCGGGGTCAGCTTCTTGCCTCGATAGCTCGAAAGGTCGATCTCGTCACCGACAATCATGCGAACCGGCTTCCAGAATCCAGGTCGAAACTTTGAGCCATACTGCGGAAGCACCTGCTCACTGCCCCAGTGTGCTACCGGAAAAACTGGAACGTTGGTCTCAAGCGCCAAGCGAACCGCGCCGGTCTTGCCGCGCATCGGCCAAAGGTCTGGGTCTCGGGTCAGAGTGCCCTCGGGGAAGATCGAGATGCAGTGCCCGGCATCCAAGTATGCGTGTGCCGCGCGAAGTGGCTCATCGTTGCGTTGTCCACCGCGATAGACCGGAATTTGACCGGCAGCGCGCAGGGCGGCACCGACCAAAGGCAGTTTGAATAGGCTGCCCTTAGCCAAGAAGTGCGGTGCGCGCTTGAGAATCACATAGACGAAATAGGCCATGGCCAATGCATCGACGTTGGTTACGTGATTCGAAACTAGAACGAAGGCACCCTTTTTTGGCAGCTTTTCTTGGCCGGTCGGCACCAACTTAAACAGGGTGCGCACCAGCGGAATCAAAATCGAAGCGATCAACACCAGAACGAAATGACGTTCTGCCGGATTTATCTTCGGCATCCGAAGATATTCGCCCTTGGTCTGCTTGGCCACGCGCTTTGCCTATTCGGAATAGCTGAAGTCGGCGCCCAGGTCGGTGAGCTTCTGCAAGAAGTGCTCGTAACCGCGCGAGATGAGCTGAACGTTTGTGACGTGCGAGGTTCCCTTCGCAGCCAACGCGGCGACCATGTGGCTGAAACCACCGCGTAGGTCAGGAACTCGGATGTCGGCCGCGTGCAGCGGGGTCGGGCCCGAGATAACCGCAGAGTGGTTGAAGTTGCGCTGACCAAAGCGACACGCAGTGCCACCTAGACACTCCTTATAGATCTGAATCTGAGCACCCATCTGAACCAGTGCGTCGGTGAAGCCGAAACGGTTCTCATAGACGGTCTCGTGAATGATTGACAGACCCTTGGCCTGGGTCAATGCAACGACCAGCGGCTGTTGCCAATCGGTCATGAAGCCGGGGTGCACATCGGTCTCGAGAACAACCGGCTTGAGGTCTCCGCCCGGGTGCCAGAAACGAATTCCGTCATCCTCGATTTCGAAGGCTCCGCCCACCTTGCGATAGACGTTCAAGAACGTGGTCATGTCTTGCTGGCGAGCGCCGCCAACAAAAATGTCGCCGTTGGTGGCCAGTGCCGCACAAGCCCAGGATGCCGCCTCGTTGCGATCGAAAATCGCACGGTGTGAATAACCCTTGAGTTCTTGAACACCCTCGATGCGAATTACACGGTCGGTATCAACCGAGATGATGGCACCCATCTTCTGCAGAATCGCAATTAGGTCCATGATCTCTGGCTCAATCGCCGCGCCCGATAGTTCGGTGAGGCCTTCGGCACGCACCGCGGTTAGCAGAACCTGCTCGGTCGCGCCGACCGATGGGTATGGCAACTTGATCTTGGCGCCCTTTAGACCCTTCGGTGCCGATAGACGGGTGCCGTTTTCAAGTTCTTCGATGACCGCGCCAAAGTTGCGCAACACCTCGAAGTGAAAATCGATCGGTCGGTCGCCGATGTGGCAACCGCCGAGGCCTGGGATAAACGCCTCGCCGAGTCGGTGCAGCAGCGGGCCACAGAACAGGATTGGAATTCGAGAAGAGCCCGCGTGCGCATCGATGTCGGCCATTCGCGCCGAAGCAACCTTGGTTGGGTCAAGGGTCATCACGCCGTCGGCGCCGTGTTCGATGACCACGCCGTGAAGCTGAAGCAGTCGCGAAACGATCTCGACGTCACTGATGAATGGCACATCTTTGAGGACGCTTGCCGATTCACCCAGCAGCGCCGCAACCATGGCCTTGGTGACTAGGTTCTTGGCACCCTTGACGTCAACGCGACCGATAAGTGGCTTGCCACCGTGAACGGTGATCTGACTCATGGGTCTCCTTAGTGCTTCGCTGGCAAGGTCTTAGGCATCCAGTTCGGACGCTTGGCCTCAAAATCGGTGATGGCTTGCTCGTCTCGCAGAGTGAGCCCGATGTCATCGAGGCCCTCTAGCAGACGCCACTTAGTGTATTCGTCAATCTCGAAGTGAACCGATAGGTCGCCAATCGTGGCGGTCTGCTCGACCAAATTGATGGTGATCGAGGCACCCGGATTCGCCTCCAGCGCGGCCCAGAGCTTTTCGGTGTCGGCATCGGTGATCTCACCGGTGACCAAACCCTGCTTGCCCGAGTTGCCGCGGAAGATGTCGGCGAACTTCGAAGACAAAACACACTTGAAGCCATAGTCGCGAAGTGCCCAAACGGCGTGCTCGCGACTTGAACCGGTGCCGAAGTCGGGGCCGGCAACCAAAACCTCGGCGTTTTTGTATGGCTCTTGGTTCAGAACGAAATCCGGGTCGTTGCGCCAAGCGGCAAACAGGGCGTCTTCGAAGCCGGTCTTGGTGATGCGCTTCAAATAGACCGCTGGGATGATCTGATCGGTGTCGACGTTGCTGCGACGCAGCGGGGCTCCGACGCCGGTGAAAACTTCAAACTTTTCCATTAGTTGGCCTCCGCTGAGTCATTAAGGTCGGCTGGAGCTGACAGGGTGCCACGGATGGCGGTGGCAGCTGCAACCAGTGGCGAAACCAGGTGGGTGCGCGCACCCTTGCCCTGACGGCCCTCGAAGTTTCGGTTTGAGGTCGATGCCGAACGCTCACCCGGTGCGAGCTGGTCGGGGTTCATGCCGAGACACATCGAGCAACCCGCGAAGCGCCATTCTGCACCGAAATCCTTGAAGATCTGGTCTAGACCCTCGGCTTCGGCCTGAAGTCTGACCTTTGCCGAGCCAGGCACGACCATGAATCGAACACCATCGGCCTTCTTTTTGCCCTTGATGATCGCGGCCGCGGCACGAAGGTCTTCGATGCGGCTGTTGGTGCAAGAACCAAGAAACACGGTGTTCACCGCGATGTCTTTCATCTTGGTGCCCGGGGTTAGGTCCATATATTCCAACGCACGGATAGCCGCGGCCTTGTCATTCGGGTCGCTGAAGTCATCCGGGCTAGGCACCGAGTCGTTGAGGCTGATGCCCTGGCCAGGGTTGGTTCCCCAGGTCACGAACGGGTCGAGAGTGTTGGCGTCGAGAAAAACCTCGGCGTCAAACTTGGCGCCCTCATCGCTAGGCAGGGTCTTCCAGTAGGCAACAGCTTCATCCCAGTCGGCGCCCTGTGGAGCGTGCGGGCGGCCCTCCAGGTAATCGAAGGTGGTCTGGTCAGGCGCGACCATTCCGGCACGAGCACCTGCCTCAATCGACATGTTGCAGATGGTCATTCGGGCTTCCATCGAAAGCGCACGGATGGCGCTGCCGCGATATTCAAGCACGTAACCCTGTCCGCCACCGGTGCCGATCTTCGCGATAACGGCAAGGATTATGTCTTTCGCGGTGACCCCTGGTCGCAGGGTGCCCTCGACGTTGATTGCCATGGTCTTGAACGGCTTTAGCGGCAGCGTAGAGGTCGCGAGCACGTGCTCAACCTCTGAGGTTCCGATGCCCATCGCGAGTGCACCGAAGGCTCCGTGGGTCGAGGTGTGCGAGTCGCCACAAACCACGGTGATGCCGGGCATGGTCAAGCCAAGCTGCGGACCAACCACGTGCACGATGCCCTGCTCGGCGTCACCGAGCGAGTGAATGCGAACGCCGAATTCCTTGGCGTTTTCGCGAAGCGCATTGATCTGGGTGCGGCTGGTGACATCGGCGATCGGCTTATCGATATCCCAGGTGGGAGTGTTGTGGTCTTCGGTCGCAATGGTTAGGTCGAGGCGGCGAACCGGCCGACCGGCGAGGCGAAGACCATCGAAAGCCTGCGGGCTGGTCACTTCGTGAACCAGGTGAAGGTCGATGTAGAGCAGGTCTGGCGAACCATTTTCGCCCTTGACGACCAAGTGGTCGTTCCAAACCTTTTCGGCCAGAGTTAACGGCTTATTTGTCATACAAACACCTCAAAACGATTGAACTAAAAGTTTACCTCGCAAGCGGCCCGATTGGTTCGGTATAGGCTGGCGAGATGAGCGATAACGGCCTGGATTTCCTCCAGAAAAAAACCATCCGGGTGCTAACCGCGGGCCAGGTGCTCTCGGGCTTCGGGTTGGGTTCGACGCTCTCCATCGGCTCGCTTTTGGCGGCCCATCTCTCTGGATCCCCGGCGTGGGCTGGTTCGGCCGCCACGTTCAGCACCCTGGGTGCCGCAACCTGGGCGATTCCACTGGCACGACTTGCCTTCAAGCGGGGGCGAAGAGTTTCGCTGGCAACCGGTGCCGCGATTGCCATCACCGGCGCCTCGCTAGTGATCACGGCAGCGGCGGTTCAGGTATTCCCACTGCTTCTGGTCGCACTCTTCTTGCTTGGTGCCGGCTCGGCGGTTGGCCTGCAGGCGCGCTTCGCAGCAACCGACCTGCCATCAAATCGCTCAACCGGTCGCGATCTCTCGGTCGTGGTCTGGGCAACAACTTTCGGTGCGGTGATTGGCCCGAACATGTTCGGACCCGGCGAAATTGTCGGCCACGCTCTCGGCTTGCCGATGATGACCGGGCCTTTCCTGTTCACGATTGCTTCTCAGATTGCAGCAACCTCGGTGTTTTGGTTCGGCCTTCGCCCAGACCCGCTGCTGGTGGCCAAGCAGCTCAACGCAGCCAAGATCAAGGGCAAGACCTCGTTCGCCACGGCCATCGCGACTCTGAAAAAGTATCCGATGGCGGCCTTTGCGATCAGCGCGATTGCACTTAGCCACATGGTCATGGTTTCGGTCATGTCGATGACGCCGATTCACATGAAGGGCATGGGTTATGACCTGGTCGTGGTTGGCTTCACCATCAGCCTGCACATCGCCGGAATGTATGCCTTCTCGCCGATATTCGGTTGGCTTTCAGACAAGCTGGGGCGGGTGCAGACCGTCATCCTTGGGCAGTCGATCTATGTCGCAGCGCTGGCAATAGCTGGGTTCGGCCAGAATGATCGCACCATGGTGACCATCGGTTTGTTCCTGCTCGGCTTGGGTTGGTCGGCCTCGACGGTCGGTGGCGCTGCATTGCTGACCGCTACCTTGCCGGTCGAAGAAAAGACCAACGTTCAGGGCCTCAGCGACTCGCTCATGAATCTGTCTGGAGCCTTCGGTGGCGCCGTCTCGGGTTCGATTGTGGCCGCCTTTATGTTCATCGGCATCAACATGGCCGACCTCATCCCGGTCTTTTTAATCGTGATTTTCGCCGGAGTGGCTCGCCTTCGGGCAAGCAGGTAAAGGAAAACCCCTCCCGAGACAAAGCATCGAGAGGGGTAATCGTGATCCCAAGGGGATTTGAACCCCTGCTGCCGCCGTGAGAGGGCGGTGTCCTAGGCCGCTAAACGATGGGACCGTTTTTTGCAACCTGTCGATTATGCCACATCTGGTTGCCGCGCGCTAGTCGAGACGAATCACCTAGGCGAAAACCGAGAGAGCGCCCGGAACCACGGTCGCGGTTAGCGGAGAATGTCCGCGGGCCTCTCCGTCACTGTAGACCGGCATGTTTCCCGAAGAAAGCTTGAGCGTCTTTGCTCGCACAAACTCGACCGCCGGGTGCGTAACATGCCCGCCAGAGTAGACCTTTGGAAACACCTTCAGCAGTTCGAGTCGGCTCATGGCATGAACTATAAACAGGTCAAGAAAACCGTCATCGACCTTTGCATCCGGAGCGATATACATGCCGCCGCCAAAAGCCGGGCCATTGGCTACCGCGCATAGCATCGCATCAAACGAGCGGTGTTCACCGTCAATGGTGGCTTCATAGTGAATTGGCTTAAACTTGGCCAGCTCGAGCACCATCGCGATGTCATACCTGCGCTGACCCTTGGGCCAGCTCATCTCGTTTGCACGCTGATTGCAGAGCGCATCGAAACCCGCCGAAGCGGTTCCGAAGAACCAAAACTGACCGGTGGAAGTGTGCGCTTTGATCGCATCAACCCGACGTGGGTTGGCCAACTTATTTAGGATCGCATCGGTGCCGGCAACCACGTCACCTTCGGGCATGCCGATGCTGCGCGCCAAATCGTTGCCGGTGCCTGCGGCGATGATTCCAAGCGATATTCCGGTGTCACAGGCAATATTCACTCCGAGGTGTGCGATGCCGTCACCGCCGACCACGATCAAACCCTCGATGAGCCCGTCATTGATGGCGTGACGGGCATTGGCACCCGCCTCAGCCATGGTTTTTCCGGACAGGTCAATGAACTTCTGCCGGCGCAGATTGAGGGTTTGGATGACCAGGTCTCCCCTGGCGGCGCCCTTGCCCCTGCCCGAACTTGGGTTGATGATGAGCCCGAGAATCACGATTAGCCTCGGCGCAGTCTGCGGGCACTGATGAGCACCAGCGATGAGGCCGCAAGCGATAGGCCGGCTGCCACGGCGGGGGAAATCGTGAAACCAACCCCGGCCAGGGCGCCTGCCGCAAGCGGCAGGCTCACCGCGGTGAACAGAAGACTAAGAACCAGCGCCTGCCGAGCCTTTTTTGCCGCCCGCCTCGAGAGAATCAGGGCCCGGGCGAATAGCACCGGATCTGTTGACGAAACCGTGATTCCAGCCGACTCGACCTGCTGCGAGCCCTCGACGCCGAAGGCAACGCCGACATCGGCCTGGCGCAGTGCCGCTGCGTCATTGACTGCATCGCCAACCACCGCGACCCTTGAGGTGTCGGCTTGCAAGCGGGCAACCACATCGGCCTTTTGGTGCGGCAAGACTTCAGCGAAGATCTCGGTGATGCCAAGATCACTCGCCACCCAGCTGGCCACTCCCTGTGCGTCTCCGGTGAGCAGGCCGACACGCTTGCGCTCATAGGCAAGCGCCAAGACCGCGTCCTTCGAGGTTCCTCGGATGTGATCGCCGAGCTCGAGCCAACCCAGTAGTTCGGTGTCACGAATCACAAAAAGCACGGTGCGGCCGGCGTGGTTTGCCGCATCACATTTCACCAGGTCACCCACGAACAGAGTCATGTTTCTCGAGGTGAGAATGATCGGCCCACCGACCACGATGGTTTGGGCCTCATAGGTGCCGGCGGCACCCTGACCGGGAATCTGTCGGAAATCACGAATCTCGAGCGGCTCAATAGCTCGACGCTTTGCCTCGTCAACTATCGCCACGGCGATTGGGTGCTCAGAGTGCAGCTCGACACCGGCGGCTATCGCGAGCAACTCATCCGTGCTTGAAAGCGGCGAGCCGTTGGTCAAATTCGCACCCAAAAAGCGACGCTCGGCCGTGGTCAGGGTTCCGGTCTTGTCGAACAAAACCAGGTCGACCAAACCAAGCGAGTCGAACTGGGAGCGATCTGAATAATAGATGCCGTTATAGGCGGCGATTGCTGTTGCCATTTTTGACATCGAGGGCAAGGCAAGCCAGAGTGCCTGCGGTGCCGCGATCAAGAGCACGGTCATGAACCGCTCCAAGGCCGACTGAACGCTCAAACCGCCAAACAACAAGCCAAGCACCGAGACTAGGATGGCCAGGGCCAAGACCCCGATAACGGCCCAATTGGTGAACTTCTCGAGTTTTACCTCGAATTCGGGCCGCACCTTTTGAGCCTGCTTCATGTAGCCAAGCGATGGGTCGATGGTGGCTTCGAACCTGAATCTGCGCTCGAGCCAGATGAATGCGAATCTGCCGGCAAGCAACACCGGAACTAGCCAGACCAACGCCCACCAAAAGCCGAGATTCACTGCGGTCGAGCCGGTGAAGTGCAAAACGGTGATGGTGAGGCCATAGATCAGGCCGGCGATCAGGGCGATTCCCGGCAGCAGGGCCCAGCCCGGGTTAAAGCCCGCTGGCTTCGCCCAGTGTTGCTGCTCGTCCATGGATGCTCCGTTTAGCGATGTTGGTGTGATGGTTTGCCTTCAAATCCTACGCGCGCACGCGCCTAAACATTGGCAGAATGAAGCCATGAAGATCACAAAGTTTGGCCACGCCTGCCTGGAAATCGAAGAGAACGGGCAGCTGCTGATTCTAGACCCAGGCTTTTATACGCAGCCAATTGAAGGCCGCAGCGCGGTGCAGGCGGTCGTGATCACTCACATCCACGATGACCACTGCTATGAAGAGCAACTCGACCGAATTCTCGAGCTAAACCCGGGCATCACGATTTATGGCACAGATGAGGTCTGCCAGCGGCTGGCTGCTTCACGCCCAGACTTCAAACTAAACCCGGTGCACCACGGCGACTTTTATCAGGTGGGCAACTTCACCCTCGAGTTCTTTGGTGACCTGCACGCCGAAATTCACCGCTCGATTCCGCTGGTGCAAAACTGCGGCGTGATGATCAACGACAAGCTCTATTACCCGGGCGACAGCTTCACTCAACCAGACCGCGAGGTCGAGATTTTGGCCTGCCCCGCCTCGGCGCCCTGGCTAAAGATCTCGGAGGTGATGGACTTCATTGCGGCGGTCAAACCGAAGCGCTGCTTCCCGACCCACAACATTCACCTGAGCGAGTTCGGCAATCAGCTAAACAACGGTCGAATTCAGGCCGTGACCGAGCAAAATGGCGGCCAGTATGAGTGGTTGCAGATCGGCGAATCAACCACCGTTTAAAGCAAAATCGCCTCCCGAAGGAAGCGATTTCAAAGCTGGGGTACCTGGACTCGAACCAAGAACAAAGGTACCAGAAACCTCCGTGTTGCCAATTACACCATACCCCAAGGTACTGCTCGAGCCCGAGGGCTCGATTTACCATCTTAGCCGTTTTTAGGCGGCTCTGGCAAACGCGGCTAGACGAGCAATCGTCTCGGCTTTGCCAAGGATTTCCATCGATTCGAACAGCGGTGGCGAGATTCGACGACCCGAGATTCCGGTTCGAAGTGGGCCGAATGCAACTCGAGGCTTTAGCCCCAAACCGTCAATCAATGCAGCCTGGAGCGCTGCCTGAACAGCCTCGGTCTTGAAGTCGGCTTCGGCGATCGGCTCGAGGGCAGCAACTGCCGCGTTCAAAACCTCAGCGGTGTTCTCTGGCAAACCGGCCTTGGCGTCTTCTTCGATCACAATCTGATCTGCGGTCTTGAACAAGAAACTGACCAGGTCCGGTGCTTCACTCAAGACCACGAGGCGCTCCTGAATAAGCGGTGCAACCGCGGTCAAGATCGAGTCTTCTTCAGCGGTCAATGTGCCGCCGACCACACCGGCACTCTGCAGGTATGGCATCAAGCGTGACTTGAAGTCATCCAAGGTCAATAGGCGAATGTGGGCCGCGTTGATAGCGTCGGCTTTCTTTTGGTCGAATCGGGCCGGGTTCGGGTTCACGTTCTTGACGTCGAATGCGGCTACCAGCTCTTCCATCGTGAAGATATCCTGGTCGGCGCTCAGCCCCCAACCGAGCAGTGAAAGATAGTTGAGCAGACCCTCTGGGATGAAGCCACGGTCTCGGTGGTGGAAGAGATTCGCCTCTGGGTCACGCTTCGAAAGTTTCTTGGTGCCCTCGCCCATCACGTATGGCAGGTGACCGAACTGCGGGATGAACTTGGTGATTCCGGCTTCGTACATCGCGTTGTAAAGCGCGATCTGACGTGGAGTCGAAGACAACAGGTCTTCGCCTCGAAGAACGTGTGTGACACCCATCAGGGCATCGTCAACCGGGTTGACCAGGGTGTAGAGCGGCTGACCGTTCGGGCGAACCACCACGAAGTCGGGGAAAGACCCGGCAGGGAATTTGATTTCGCCACGAACCAGGTCGGTGAACACGATGTCGGTTTCAGGAACGCGCAGGCGAAGTGCTGGGGTGCGACCCTCGGCGCGGTAGGCGGACTTTTGCTCTTCGCTTAGGTCACGCTCCGAGTTATCGTAGCCGAGCTGAACCGCGCGGCCGGCGGCCTTGTTGCGTTCGTCGATCTCTTCACCGGTTAGATAGCTCTCATAGATGTGGCCAGAGGCCTTGAGCTTCTCGATTACCTCGAGATAGATGTGGGTGCGCTCGCTCTGGCGGTAAGGCTCGGCAGGGCCACCCACGTTGACGCCTTCATCCCAGTTCAAACCAAGCCAGCCGAGTGCATCCAGAATCATCTCGAATGATTCTTCGCTGTCGCGCTCGGCATCGGTGTCTTCGATGCGGAACAGGAAGGTTCCACCGGTGTGACGGGCGTATGCCCAGTTAAACAGGGCGGTGCGAATCAAACCAACGTGAGGAAGACCGGTTGGCGAAGGGCAAAAACGAACCTTGACATCGGCTCCGGTGGCGGTTGAAAAAGGTGCTGTGATAAGCGAAGACATAGTGCCTTCAAGTCTAAACGACCGGCGGTTGGGCTTTGGCTAGAGCACCGGGTTGACCAGCGTGCCAATGCCTTCAATCTCGCACTCGACGATGTCGCCAGAAACGATCTGGGTGATTCCGGCCGGGGTTCCCGTGAGAATCACGTCGCCGGGCAGCAGGGTCATGTTTTGAGACACGTATGAGATGAGCTTAGGAACGTTGTGCAGCATGTGATCGATGCTTGAGGCCTGCTTGGTTTCGCCGTTGATTCTCGAACTCAACTCTTGGCCATCGGGAACGAATTCGGTTTCAATCCAAGGCCCAATCGGGCAGAAGCTGTCGAAAGACTTGGCGCGAGCCCACTGCTGATCGCTGAACTGGAGGTCACGTGCGGTGACATCGTTGGCGATGGTGAAACCCCAAACATACTTGAGGGCATCCTGCTCGCTGACATTCTTGGCAAGCTGACCCATCACGATTGTGAGCTCGACCTCGAGGTCGACCTTTTTGCTCTGCGGTGGCAGCACGATGGAGTCACCAGGCCCAACTATCGAACTCGATGGTTTCAAGAACAGGGTCGGTTCTGCCGCCACCGAGGCATCATTGATTTCGGCGACATGATCGGCATAGTTCAGGCCGACGCAAACCACCTTCGATGGGATGGTTGGCGCGAGCAGCTTCACATCCTTGATCGGAATGCGTTCGCCGGTGGTGTCATAGCCGGCAACCAGCGGGTGGCCGTTGAGCACCACTAGCTCGGGCCCATCAACGATGCCAAACTTTGGCTCGCCATTCAGGCTGAATCTTGCAACGCGCATTAGTCGCTGAGTTTAACGAGCCAGTTGTGGCGGTCGGCAACCTTGCCATACTGAATGCCGGTTAGCTCTTCACGCAGGCTTGCGGTCAGCTCGCCCGGCTCGGCATCGGCCTTTCCGATGGTGCCCTCTCGGCTCTTGAACTGGCCGATTGGCGTGATTACCGCGGCGGTGCCACAGGCAAAGACTTCGACGATTTCGCTAGATTCGATTCCATCGCGAATTTCGTCGAGAGTGATCTTGCGCTCTTCGACCTTGATTCCGCGGTCCTTGATCAGGGTGACCACCGAGTCACGGGTGATGCCGCGCAGAATGGTTCCGTCTAGCGATGGCGTGGCAACGTGGCCATCCTTGTAGACGAAGAAGAGGTTCATGCCACCAAGTTCTTCGATATAGGTCGAGGTTTCGGCATCGAGGAACATCACCTGAGAACAGCCGTTCTCATAGCCCTCGTTCTGAGCCAATAGCGAAGCGGCATAGTTTCCGCCGGTCTTGGCCTCACCGGTTCCGTGCTTTCCGGCGCGAGCCGAATCCAAGGCAATCCAGATCGAAACCGGCTTCAGACCTCCGGTGAAATAAGGACCAACCGGAGATGCAATCACGCGGTATTCGGCTCGGTGGGCGGCACGAACCCCGAGGAAATTCTCGGCTGCAATTTCAAACGGGCGAATGTACAGAGTCTTCTCGTTGACCGGCTCAGGAACCCAGGCGCCGTCAACAGCGATCAGCTGCTTTAGTGATTCGACGAAAATCTCGGTAGGCAATTCGGGCAGTGCCATGCGGCGGGCCGAGCGCTGCAGGCGAGCGGCGTTTGCCTCTGGGCGGAAGGTCCAGATTGAGCCGTCGGCGTGACGATAGGCCTTGATGCCCTCGAAGATTTCTTGGCCATAGTGCAAGACCGCGGCCGAAGGGTCCATCATGATTGGCCCGTATGGCAGCACCTGGGCGCTGTGCCAGCCCTTGTCCTTCTCCCACACGACAACCACCTGGTGGTCGGTGAGGTTCGCACCAAAGACCGGCGCCTTGAGAATTTCTTCGCGCTCCGCGTCAGGGGTTGGGTTGGTGTTGCGAATGACTTCGAACTTGAGATCTGCCATGATCTGCTTCTTTCTTGAAACCTAAGTGTTGATTTAGAGCAGTGCGTAGATTGCCTCGGCAACCTCGGTGGTCGAACGCTTCTTGTCGCCTCGGGTTGCGAGGTCGGCTGCCACGGCAGCCTCGATGCGCTTTGCCGCCACCGGGTTGTTTAGGTGGCTGAGCAGAAGTGCCGCAGAAAGGATGGCTGCGGTCGGGTCGGCAATGTTTTTGCCTGCGATGTCGGGTGCCGAACCGTGAACCGGCTCGAACATGCTCGGGAAGGCGCCGTCTGGGTTGATGTTGCCCGATGCGCCTAGGCCGATGCCGCCACCGATTGCAGCGGCTAGGTCGGTGATGATGTCACCGAAGAGATTATCGGTCACGATCACATCGAAGCGCTCAGGTTCGGTGACCATGAAAATGGTTGCCGCATCGATGTGCAGATAGTCGTGAGTGATGCCAGGGAATTCCTCGGCAACCTTGTTCACGGTGCGCTGCCACAGCCAGCCGGCGTGCACCAAGACATTGTGTTTGTGCACGAGGGTGACCCTCTTGCGCTCGCGAGTCGAGGCGAGCTCGAAGGCATAGCGAACCAGGCGTTCGACACCAAAGGCGGTGTTGACCGAAACCTCGTTGGCCACCTCGGCCGGAGTGCCGACACGGATGGCTCCGCCGTTGCCAACGTATGGCCCCTCGGTGCCTTCGCGAACCACGACAAAGTCGACCTTGCCCGGGTCAGCCAGCGGGCTAACCACGCCCGGATAGAGCTTGGTCGGGCGCAGGTTCACATAGTGGTCAAAAGAGAAGCGCAGCTTTAGCAGCAGCTGGCGCTCGAGAACACCGGATGGCACCTTTGGGTCGCCGATTGCACCGAGCAGAATCGCATCGTGCTGCTTTAGCGAGGCGAGGTCGGCATCGGTCAAGGTTTCGCCGGTGGCGTGATAGCGACGCGCGCCGAGGTCATACTCGGTGGTCTTGAAACTGACACCTGAACCGGCGGTGACTCGATTGATTGCCTCGAGGGCGATGTTGGTGACCTCTGGGCCAATGCCGTCGCCACCGATTACTGCGATTTTGTATTCACGAGTCACTTTGTTGCTCCAAAACGGTTGATTGCTGTCAACTTTACTCTTATCCGGCGCGGGTTTCAGAGGCGCCGAGCCAAAAGAACCACCGTAATCGAGGGTTTCAAACCATCCTTGGTTTGCACCTGCCCGTCGCGGTTAGTCAGCACCTCAATTTCAACCGGCAGGTCGGCGCAGATTTCGGTCAGGCTGGCAATCGAGGGCAACACCGCCGCATCACGAGGACCCCCATAACCATCGGCCAAGTTTTCAAGCGCGTGCCAAACACCGAGGATGTGCCCGCCCTGTCGGACGTTTTCAACCAGGGTGTCTAGCGCATCGGCCAGGTCTTGTTGTGGCACCTGCAGATAGGCGACCACTCCGATGTCCACCGGGGTCAGCACCGACTCGAATCCGGTGGCATCGGCAATGTGTGCAAAGTGCAGGTCTGCGACTCCGCGCTCCTCGGCCAGCTTGAGTGATTTGCTCAGCGCCTTCTTAGACCAGTCGATGTTTTCAGACTGCCAACCCTGCTCTGAGAACCAGATGGCATTTCGCCCCTCTCCCCCGGCCAGGTCGATCATTTTGCCCTTGGGTTGCTTGGCAATCAACGGCTCGCAATACTCCTTGACGAAGCGGTTCACCACCGTCGTATAGATGTAGTCGTCCGTGTCGAATTTTGCGTCCCAGTAAGAAGAATCCATACTTGAAATCTAACGCCTTTTGAAAGGAACAATCATGGCCGAAGAAATCACCGTTTCAGACCTAGCCCTAGAGCTAGACACAAATGCCTGGGTCCTAGATGTCCGCGAGGATGACGAGTTTGCCGATGGCCACGTTCCAAACGTGCACCACATTCCTTTGGGCCAGCTGCCAGACAAGTTCCACCTGATTCCGAAGGACGAGAAGATTTTTGTCATTTGCCGTTCGGGTGCTCGCAGCCAGTCAGGTGCCGACTATCTAATCAGCCAGGGCTATGACGCAGTCTCGGTTGCCGGTGGCACCATGGGCTGGATCTCTTCAGGCCGCGAAGTTTCATTCGACGCCAGCCTCTAAATCTTTAGCCCCAACGCAAAAACCCCGATTCTCGCGAGAGGTCGGGGTTTTTGTGATTCCTGAGAATGTTTAGGCGTTGATGTCGATTGCCTTCATGACGTCTGCCTCGATGGCAACGCGCACTGCCTCGAGAACCGCGGCGTCAACCGGAGAGTCAACGGTGATCACCGAAAGCGCCTTGCCACCCTTCTGCTGACGGGCGATCTGCATCGCTGCGATGTTGATGCCGGCATCGGCGAATGCCTTGCCATAGATTGCGACGATGCCCGGGCGGTCACCGTAGACCATGAGCACCAGGTGCTCGGCTAGGGCCAACTCAACGTCATAGCCGTTGATGTTGGTGATCTTCTGGTGTAACTTCGGGCCGATTACGGTTCCCGAAACCGAAGCGCTGGTGCCGTCGGCAAGGGTCGCCTTGATGGTGGTCACGTTTCGGTATTCATCCGAGTTGGTGTCGACGGTGAGCTTGACATCGATGCCTCGCTGGTCGGCAAGCAGAGGTGCGTTCACGTATGAAACCTGCTCGGTCACGGCGTTCTGGAAGAATCCCTTCAGGCCGGCAAGCTTGAGCACTGAAACATCGTGAACGGCGATCTCGCCGCGAATTTCGACCTCAATTGCGGTTACGTTGCCGCCCGAGATTCCGAAGAGCACCTGACCGAGCTTCTCGATTAGGTTGATGCCCGGCTTGACCGATGAGTCGATGTTGCCACCGGCAACATTCACGGCGTCAGGAACCAGGTCTCCGGCCAGAGCCAGACGAACTGACTTGGCAACCGAGATGCCGGCCTTCTCCTGAGCCTCATCGGTAGATGCACCGAGGTGAGGAGTAACCAGGATGTTCTTCAGGGTAAGAAGTGGGTTGTCCCTTGGCGGCTCGGTCACGAACACGTCTAGACCGGCACCGGCAATCTGGTTGGTGCTTAGCGCGGTGTAGAGCGCTGCTTCGTCGATGATTCCACCGCGCGAGCAGTTGACGATGCGAAGGTTTGGCTTTGCGATCGCAAACTGCGCGGTTGAGATCATGCCGGTGGTCTCAGGGGTCTTTGGAATGTGGATGGTGATGAAGTCTGACTGCTTCATGACCTCTTCGAGTGAGGCAAGCTTGACACCCATGGCCTCGGCGCGCGCCGGGGTGATGTATGGGTCATAACCGATCAGCTCGACGCCGAAACCGGCTAGTCGCTGGGCGACAAGACCACCGATGCGGCCTAGGCCGACGATACCCACGGTCTTCTCATAAAGCTCGGCGCCGGTGAACTGTGAGCGCTTCCACTCGCCGGCCTTGAGTGACTGGTTGGCATCTGGCACGTGACGAGCCAAACCAAGCATCTGTGCAATGGCCAACTCGGCGGCCGAAACCACGTTTGAGGTTGGCGCGTTGACTACCATCACGCCGGCAGCGGTCGCGGCCTTGATGTCAACGTTGTCTAGACCAACGCCCGCGCGAGCAACGACCTTTAGCTTTGGTGCGGCCGCAATGGCCTCTGCGTCGACCTGGGTTGCCGAACGAACCAGGATGGCGTCTGCCTTGGCCAGAGCGGCAAGCAGTGCCGGGCGGTCGGTGCCGTCAACGTTCACTACATCAAAGTCAGGGCCAAGGGCCTCAACGGTTGCTGGTGAAAGCTCTTCAGCGATTAGTACAAGTGGCTTAGTCAATGCGTCATCCTTGTTGGTTGATTTGGTCACCGAGTTTTGGCGACGAGTTCAAGTTTAGAGTCGGATTTCGAATAATTCGCCAGGTTATATTTCAATATATGTAACTTAGAATAGTATTTGTGAAAGTAGCCTCCGCAAAGCTCTCCCCGCTGCTGAAAAGTGACGTTCAGGGCCTGATTCTCGCCGAAATTTTCATGAATGCCGACGAGTTGTTTTCGATTAGTCACCTCGCCGAATTTGCCGGCACCAGCCTGCCGACCGCAATGCGCGAGGTCGATCGCCTACTCGATGGCCAACTTGTGATTCAGAAACAGGTTGGTCGGGCAAGGTTCATCCAGGCAAATAAGAAGCACCTGCTCTTCGACTCGGTGAGCCAAATTGTGGCCTTTAGCTATGGCCCGGCCGCGGTCTTGCCACCATTGCTGCTCGGGCTTGACGGCATCGAGCACGCCTTTCTGTTCGGAGTCTGGGCGGCTCGTCTATCGCGCCAGACCGAAGCGGCACCAAAAGAAGTAGACCTGTTGCTGATTGGCAACGTGAGTCGCATCGAGGCCTCGAGAGCAGCCGCGAAGGCTGAGGAGATTCTCGGCCGCGAGGTCAACGTTCAATTCGCGACCGCTCTCGAGTGGGAGCGTGGCGAGTCAGACTTCGTTCAAACCATCCGCGCCAACCCGCTGGTAGAACTGGCGCTCAGACCCTAACTCAGGGTTAAAGCAAAAGAGGCACCCCCGAAGGGATGCCTCTTTCAACGATCCGTTAGGAACGCGCCGACTAAGCCTTGGGCTTAGCGAGCTGCGTTGCCCTCCTGGTAGTCGTCTGAGTTCTTGATCCATGAGAACAGCTTGCGCAGGTTGCGGCCGACTGCCTCGATTGGGTGAGCCTCGCCCTTGGCGCGTAGCGCTAGGAACTCAGGTGCGCCTGCATCCTGGTCTGCGACGAAGCGACGAGCGAAAGTGCCATCCTGGATGTCGGTTAGAACATCGCGCATGCGGTCCTTAACCTCTGGGCCAATGACGCGTGGGCCTGAGATGTAGTCACCATACTCAGCGGTGTCAGACACTGACCAACGCTGCTTGGCGATGCCGCCCTCATACATCAGGTCAACGATGAGCTTGAGCTCGTGAAGAACCTCGAAGTAGGCAACCTCAGGCTGGTAGCCAGCCTCGGTTAGGGTCTCGAAACCATACTGGATGAGCTGTGAAGCGCCACCACAGAGAACAGCCTGCTCGCCGAATAGGTCGGTCTCGGTCTCTTCAGCGAAGGTGGTCTTGATGGTGCCCGCACGGGTTCCACCGATTGCCTTCGAGTATGAAAGACCTAGGTCAAATGCGTTGCCCGATGCGTCCTGGTGAACGGCGATTAGGTTTGGAACACCACGGCCGCCCTCATACTCGCGACGAACTAGGTGGCCTGGGCCCTTTGGAGCAACTAGGAACACGTCAACGCCCTCAGGAGCGGTGATGTAACCAAAGCGGATTGCGAAACCGTGACCGAAAACTAGAGCCTTTCCAGGAGCTAGGTTCGGAGCGATGTCGTCGTTGTATAGGTCGCGCTGGCGTGGGTCTGGTGCAAGCACGACGATAACGTCTGCCCAGGCTGAAGCCTCAGCTGGGGTTAGCACCTTAAGGCCGGCTTCTTCAGCCTTTGCCTTTGACTTTGAGGTTGCAGGCAGACCTACTACTACGTCTACGCCTGAGTCCTTCAGGTTTAGCGAGTGAGCGTGCCCCTGTGAACCATAGCCAAGAACTGCTACCTTGCGACCCTGAATGATCGAAAGGTCTGCATCCTTGTCATAAAAGATTTCAGCCACTTTGTATCTCCTTGTTGTTTATTGAAAAACGTTTTTGTTTTGGTTCTCGGTTCTAGCGGCAGGGCATGGCCCCACCGAAGCTTTTTACTTTAGGATCTTCTCGGTGATTGACTTCGAGCCGCGGCCCATTGCCAAGACGCCAGACTGCACCAATTCCTTGATGCCGTAAGGTTCGAGAACTTTGATGAAGGCCGCACACTTTGCAGTGTCTCCGGTGACTTCAATGATCACTGCGTCGCTCACAACGTCGATAACGCGCGCACGGAACAAGGTTACTGCCTCGAGCACCTGAGAGCGAGTTGTTGCGTCGGTCTTGACCTTGATCAGCATGTGGTCGCGCTGCACGGCCTGATCAGCCTCGAGCTCAACGACCTTGATCACATTGATCAATTTGTTCAGCTGCTTGGTGACCTGCTCTAGCGGTGCGCCTTCGACTCCGACCACCACTGTGATGCGCGAAAGACCCTCGACCTCGGTCGTGCCCACGGCAAGCGATTCGATGTTGAACCCGCGACGAGCAAACAGCGCTGCGACGCGAGTAAGGATTCCAGGCTTGTCTTCAACTAGAAGAGAAAGAACGTGCTTCGACATTTTTATTCGATCCCATCCCAGACTGGCGCCGCATCGCGGGCATACTGAACCTCGTCGTTGGTTAGGCCGGCTGCCACCATCGGCCAAACCATGGCGTCGCGGCTCACGATGAAGTCGATGACCACCGGGCGGTCGTTGGTTTCGATGGCCAACTTGATCGCCTTGTCGATGTCTTCTTCCTTTTCAACACGGATAGCGAGGCAGCCGTATGCTTCAGCCAACTTCACGAAGTCTGGAATCATGACGGTGTCGGTGCCGGTGTTGAGGTCGGTGTTTGAATAGCGCTCGTTATAGAACAGGGTCTGCCACTGGCGAACCATGCCGAGCGAAGAGTTGTTGATGATCGCAACCTTGATCGGGATGTTGTTGATCGCGCAGGTAGCCAACTCCTGGTTGGTCATCTGGAAGCATCCGTCGCCGTCAATGGCCCAGACCAAGCGGTCTGGCTGACCGACCTTGGCGCCCATCGCTGCTGGAACCGAGTAACCCATGGTTCCCGCTCCGCCCGAGTTTAGCCACGCGTTCGGGCGTTCATACTTGATGAACTGCGCCGACCACATCTGGTGCTGACCAACACCGGCGGCAAAAATCGCCTCCGGGCCAGAAAGCTCGCCGATGCGGGTGATTACGTGCTGTGGTGAAAGCTTGCCGTCATTTGCCGGGGTGTAACCGAGCGGATAGCGCTCGACTAGGCCATCCAAGAAGACCCACCAGTCCTTGATGTCGATCTTGCTCGACTGCAAGGCCGAGGTTAGCTCTTGGTTGAGCTCGCTGATTACCTCTTTGGCATCGCCAACGATTGGCACATCGGCAAAGCGAATCTTGCCGATTTCGGCCGGGTCGATGTCTACGTGAATAACCTTGGCGCCGGTTGCGAAGCCCTTGACGTCACCGGTAACGCGGTCGTCGAAACGAGCACCGAGAGTGATCAAAAGGTCGCTCTTCTGCAGCGCGGTGACCGCCGGAACGGTGCCGTGCATACCCGGCATACCGAGGTTCTGCTTATGTGAATCTGGGAAGGCACCGCGAGCCATGAGGGTCGTGACCACCGGGGCGCCGATTAGCTCGGCAAGCTTCAAGAGCTCCTTGTGAGCTCCAGCGCGAACCACACCGCCACCCACGTACAGAACCGGCTTCTTGGCTTCGAGAATCATCGATGCGGCGGCCTGAATCTGCTTTCCGTGCGGCTTGGTGACCGGCTTGTAGCCAGGCAGGTCAATCTTTGGCGGCCAAACGAACTCGGCCTTGCCCTGCTGCGCATCCTTGGTCACGTCGACCAAAACCGGGCCAGGGCGGCCGGTGGTCGCGATCATCACCGCTGCGGCGATGGTCTCTGGGATGTCTTCGGCCTTGGTCACCAAGAATGAGTGCTTGGTGATCGGCATGGTGATGCCGACAATGTCGGCCTCCTGGAAGGCGTCGGTGCCGATGAGCTTCGAGCCCACCTGACCGGTGATTGCCAAGAGTGGAACCGAGTCCATGTATGCATCTGCGATCGCGGTGACCAGGTTGGTTGCACCAGGGCCAGAGGTCGCGATGCACACGCCCAGCTTGCCGCTGGCTGAGGCATAACCCTCGGCAGCGTGGCCGGCACCCTGTTCGTGACGAACAAGGATGTGGCGAATCTTCGATGAATCCATCAGCGGGTCATAGGTAGGCAGAATCGCACCACCAGGCAAACCAAAGACGTCTTCAATTCCCAAGAGCTCCAGGCTGCGAACAATCGCCTGGGCTCCAGTTAGAACTTCGTTAGCCATTTGAATTCTTTTCTCGTTAGCGTTGCTTGATCAATCGCTTGATTGCTTGGAAAAGCGAACTAGCCGCAGTAGGCACCTTCAGAGGCAGAGTGCACCAGCTTCGAATATTTCGCGAGAACACCGCGGGTGTAGCGCGGCGGAAGAGGCTGCCAAGTTTGCTTGCGGGCAGCCAGCTCTTCTGGCTCAACGAGTAGTTCGAGCGAACGAGCAGCGATGTTGACTCGAATCAAGTCGCCATCGCGAACCAGAGCAATTGGTCCACCATCGGTGGCCTCTGGTGCAATGTGTCCGATGCAAAGGCCGGTTGTGCCGCCTGAGAATCGTCCGTCAGTTAATAGTAGGACATCCTTGCCCAATCCCGCACCCTTAATCGCACCGGTGATCGCAAGCATTTCGCGCATACCAGGGCCACCCTTTGGGCCTTCATAGCGAATTACCACTACGTCGCCGGCCGAGATCTTGCCTTCGGTCAAGGCATCCATGGCGGCACGTTCGCGCTCGAAGACGCGAGCCGGTCCGGTGAATTCCTCCATGTCGAAGCCAGCGGTCTTCACAACCGCTCCCTCAGGCGCCATCGAACCCTTGAGAATGGTGATGCCACCGGTCTTGTGAATTGGGTTCTGCAGTGAGCGGATGATCTTGCCGTCTGGGTCAGGCGGGTTGATTCCCTCGAGGTTCTCGGCAACGGTCTTGCCGGTCACGGTTAGTGCGTCACCGTGCAATAGACCTGCATCGAGCAGGGCCTTCATCACAACCGGAACACCACCGACGCGGTCGACGTCGGTCATGACGTATTGACCGAAAGGCTTTAGGTCACCCAAGTGTGGAATCTTGTCGCCGATGCGGTTGAAGTCATCGAGAGTCAGATCGACCTCGGCCTCGCGAGCGATGGCCAATAGGTGAAGCACAGCGTTGGTCGAACCACCGAATGCCATGGTCACTGCGATTGCGTTCTCGAAGGCTTTCTTGGTCAGGATGTCTCGAGCGGTGATGCCCAGACGAAGTAGGTTAACCACGGCCTCGCCCGAACGGTGCGCCCAGACGTCGCGACGACGGTCGGCAGCCGGTGGAGCAGCTGAACCAGGAAGGCTCATGCCGAGTGCCTCGGCGGCCGAAGCCATTGTGTTAGCGGTATACATACCGCCACAGGCACCCTCTCCGGGGCAGATTGCGCGCTCGATGCGACCGAGGTCATCCTCAGACATCTTGCCGGCCTTGCAGGCGCCGACAGCCTCGAAGGCGTCGATGATGGTGACGGTCTTTTCGGTTCCGTCTGAAAGCTTCACCCAGCCAGGCATGATTGAGCCGGCATAGAGGAAGACTGAAGAAAGGTTGAGGCGGGCTGCCGCCATCAGCATGCCAGGAAGTGACTTGTCACAACCGGCGAGAAGCACCGAGCCGTCTAGGCGCTCGGCCTGCATCACGGTCTCGACCGAGTCGGCGATTACCTCGCGTGAAACCAGCGAGAAGTGCATGCCCTCGTGGCCCATTGAGATACCGTCAGAAACCGAGATGGTGCCGAATTCCAGAGGGTATCCCCCGGCTGCGTGCACACCCGACTTGGTTGCTTCTGCCAACCGGTCAAGCGACAGGTTGCACGGGGTAACTTCGCTCCAAGAGCTTGCGACGCCGATCTGAGGTTTGACCCAGTCTTCGTCTCCCATGCCAACGGCACGGAGCATGCCTCGCGAGGCAGCCTTTTCAATTCCATCGGTTACGTCGCGTGAACGCGGCTTGATATCTACAGACATAGGCTCAATCCTATCTTTTCCAATGGTTTTTTGCCCCGCCGGACATAGGCTGATGCCATGAACACCAGCCGCCTTTATCGCAGTGGGCAACTTATCTCAGGAAAGTTTGATTCCGAACAAATCTCGGATTTGATTCAGGAACCCGAGGTCTCCCTCTGGATCGACCTGCAGAATCCGACCGAAACCGAGCTTCAACATATCGCCGAGGAATTCGGGCTGCACGAGTTAGCCGTGGCAGACGCATACAAGGGCCGTCAGCGACCAAAGCTCGACCACTATGACACTCACCTGTTTATCAACGCTTACCAGACGATCTTCAATCGCGAGAGTTATCAACTGGAAACCGCGGAAATCTCTGTTTTCGTGACCGACAAGGCGCTCATCACCGTTCGCGACGATGACAAATTCGACGTCGATAAGCTTCAGGCCCGCTGGGATGACAGCGCCATACTTGCAAAAAACGGCGTCTCATTCTTGCTTTGGGGGCTGCTCGACGTGATTGTTGATGGCTATTTCGACGTGGTTCAGCAATTGGACGAAGAGATTGAGGCGCTCGAAGATCTTTTGTTCGCAGAAGCGCGCCAGGATCTTGTGATTCAGAAGAAGTCTTATGAGCTTCGCAAGGCTCTGGTGGTCTTGAGGCGCAACGCCACCCCAATGCGCGAGGTGCTGAACCCAATCATTCGCCGTGACATACAGGTCATTGGCGATGGCATGTCTGCCTATTTCCAAGACATCTATGACCACATCATGCGCGTTGCCGACTGGACAGAGTCGCTGCGCGATTTGGTCACCACCCTGCTAGAGACCAACCTCACGATTCAAGGCAACCGAATGAACCTGGTCATGAAAAAGGTGACCAGTTGGGCTGCCATCATCGCAGTGCCAACTGCAATCACGGGCTTCTATGGCCAGAATGTGCCCTATCCGGGCTTTGACACCGCCTGGGGTTTTTGGGTCTCAACCGGCTCAATCGTGCTGATTTCGGTTGGCTTGTATTTGGCTTTCAAGCGCCGCGACTGGCTCTAGCCGTTTGGTTTAAACGAGGTGAAAGATCTCGTTGGCGAGGATGCCAACGACCATCATCGCTGGGATGGTTAGAGCAACGACCAGCGCACCCAACATGTTCAAGAACGAGTTTTCCATTTTCTTCTCTCTCCTTTGAAAGTGAATGGCGCAACTAGCGAATCAAGAGAAAGATTCCCTCGAGATTCCCTCCAGATTTCCGCGGGGTTCGCCCGAAATCTCACGGTAGCCTAAAGTCGTGACTCAACCAGAATCAGCCACCGGCCTCGGGCTCTACACCCAGGCCGCCCAGCGCGCCTCGGCCGAGGTCATCGATGCCTATTCGACGAGCTTTGGCTGGGCTTCAAAATTGCTCGGCAAGGCCGAACAGCAGCCGGTTCGCAACATCTATGCCCTGGTTAGAGTGGCCGACGAAATCGTCGATGGCGCGGCCGATGAAGCGCACGACAACCCTGCCAAGCTCCTGGATGAACTCGAAGCCGAAACCTACCGGGCACTGGAGTCTGGCTTCAGCACAAACCTCGTGGTTCACGCCTTCGCCCACACGGCCCGCGAAGTCGGAATTAAGCGCGACATCATCGAACCGTTCTTTCATTCGATGCGAATGGATCTCACCGAGCGCGAGCACGATAAAAAGAGTTTCGACACATATGTTTATGGCTCTGCCGAGGTTGTCGGGCTGATGTGCCTCAAGGTGTTCATGGCCGGTCACGAATATTCGAAGGAAGAGCGAGACACCTTGATCGCCGGAGCCCGTGCACTCGGCGCAGCCTTCCAGAAGGTCAACTTCTTGCGAGACCTTTCCGCAGATTTCAAGAAGCTTGGGCGCTCATACTTTCCGAACGTCAACGTCGAGAATTTTGACGCGGCGACACAGCAGCGCTTGATCGACGACATCGAGGCCGACCTTCGGGTTTCGGCAAAAACTCTGCCGCTTTTGTCATCTGGGTCTCGTCGTGCGGTCGCGGCCGCCCAGATGTTTTTCGCCGCGCTCAACAACCGCATTCGGAATACACCCGCCGAGGTGTTGATTGAAACCCGTATCAGCGTTCCAAACTCGCAAAAACTTGTGATTCTCGCGAAAGCCCTTCTAGGAGTTGTTCCAAAATGAGCCAACAGAAAACTGCAGTAGTCATCGGTGGCGGAATCGCAGGTCTCGCTTCGGCGGCCATCCTGGCTAAGGCCGGAATGAAGGTCACCGTTCTCGAGGCTCGCGAGAAGGTCGGCGGTCGCGCCTACATCTGGGAGAAAGACGGCTTCAAGTTCGACATGGGTCCGTCGTGGTATCTGATGCCAGACGCCTTTGACCAGTTCTTCAAACTGATGGGAACCACTGCGGCCAACGAGCTCAGCCTGGTTCGCCTCGACCCGGCATATCAGACCCGCAATGAGGGTTTCGACGAAAAGCTGATCATTCACCAAGACCTCGCCAAGAACAAGGAACTCTTCGAGTCAATCGAACCCGGAGCCGGCGAGCGCCTTCAGGATTACATCGACTCGGCCGAGGATGCCTACAAGCTTTCGATCAAACACTTCTTGTATACCAACTTCCAAAACGCCAAGTCATTTGTGCAGCCAGATGTCATCGCCCGTGCCGGTCGCTTCATCAAGCACCTCATCACTCCCCTAGACACCTTTGCCGGCAAGCACGTCAAGGACGCTCGATTGCGCAAGATTCTGAACTTCCCTGCGGTGTTCCTCGGCGCCTCGCCTTATGACACCCCGAGCATGTATCACCTGATGACCCACGTTGACATGAATGTTGGCGTCTTTTATCCGATGGGTGGTTTCTATACCGTCATCGAGGCCGTCGAACGCCTGGCCAAGAAGCACGGCGTGACGGTCAGCACCAACTCGCGAGTTTCAAAAATCGAAACCAAGGATGGCCGTGCCACCGGAGTTTGGGTAGACAAGATCTTCTATCCGGCCGACGTTGTCATTGGCAATGCCGACCTTCACCACATCGAGACCAAGCTCCTCGCACCGGAAGACCGGAGCATGCCGTCTAAGTGGTGGGAAGACAAGGTGCCTGGCCCATCGGCAATGCTGTTGTTCTTGGGCGTCAAGGGCAAGTTGCCTCAGCTTGACCACCACACCCTGCTTTACTCGGATGACTGGGCCAAGAACTTCAAAGAGGTGTTCCGCACCCCTGCGGAAAAGAAGAAGCAGGGTGCGACAAGCGTCATCCCTGAACCGGCTTCGCTCTACATTTGCGCACCGAGCATCACCGACTCGAGCGTTGCACCCGAGGGTTATGAGAACCTCTTCGTGCTGGTTCCGGTTGCTGCCGACCCGGCACTTGGCCACGGAGGCATCGACGGCAAGGGCGACCCGGGTTTCGAGGCGGCTGCCGATCGAATCATCCAGCAGATTTCTGACTGGTGTGAGATCCCTGACCTGGCCGAGCGCATTGTCGTGCGTCGCACCATGGGGCCGGCTGACTTCGTTGACGACCTGAACGCCTGGTCTGGAACCGCTCTCGGCATGGCTCACACCCTCTTCCAGAGCGCATTCTTCAGACCGACCAACGTCAGCAAAAAGGTGAAGGGGCTCTACTATGCCGGCCACCACAGCATCCCAGGAATCGGTTTGCCGATGTGCCTGATCGGTGCCGAGCTGGTCTACAAGCGTCTGGTTGACGACCGAAGTGCAGGGCCAATCAAGGGCGAGATTCAGCCGGTTCCAGAGAATGGCTGGAAGGGACTCAAGTAACTTGGGGCTCTATCTGGTTGCACTGCTTGCCTCACTAGGTGGGTTGCTGCTGCTTGACTTTCGATTCAAAATCGCGTTGTTTCGCGATTGGCTCGCGGGCACGGTTGCGATTCTGGTTGGAGTCGCGTTTTTCCTGATTTGGGACCTGTTTGGCATCGCCGGTGGCATCTTCTTCAGGGGTGAATCGCACGGCCTCACCGGGTTGATGATTGCACCCGAGCTGCCGATTGAAGAGCCGCTCTTTTTAGTTTTGCTCTGCTACACCACCCTCGAGGTTTTTCTCTCACTCGGCCGGTTTGTTCACGGTCGACGCGACCGGAAAGCGGCGGCAACCAAATGAACTACCTGAGCTTGAATCTCATTTTTGTGGCGATATCTCTCTCGGCACTGTGGCTAGTGCCTAAGAATCGCTGGCCGGCATACCTCGTGGGTTTAGTTCCGATGGTTATTCTCACCGCCGTCTTCGATAACCTCATCGTCACGGCCGGAATCGTGGCCTATGACTCGAGCAAAATCAGCGGTTTGCTGATTGGCGCTGTGCCAATCGAAGACTTCGCCTATACGATTGCCGCTGTGGCCATTGTGCCTTCGGTTTGGTCGGCAATGATCAACCGCAAGAAGAAATAGGCGGAGCTGATGTCTGAAACCATCAAGAAACTGTTTTGGGTCTCGCGACCTATCTCATGGATCAACACCGCTTATCCATTCGCCATCGCCTATTTTCTGGTCACCCGCCAGTTTGATCTGACCCTGGTTCTGGGAACACTCTTCTTCCTCATCCCATACAACCTGCTGATGTATGGAATCAATGACGTTTTTGACTATGAGAGTGACCTGCGCAACCCGCGAAAGGGCGGCATCGAAGGAGCGCTCCTCGAGCCCCGATTCCACCGCGTGACCGTTATCTCAGCGATTGCAACCACTGTCCCATTCGTTCTCTATCTGACCTTCGTCGGCACTTCTGCTTCGACCGGATGGCTATGCCTCTTCGTATTCACCGTGATTGCCTACAGCGCCAAGGGTCTTCGATTCAAAGAAAAGCCATTCCTAGATTCAATAACCTCGGCCAGCCACTTCGTCGGTCCGATGATTTTCGGGCTTTCGCTCGCGGGCGCCGACCTAGCCAACCCGGTCCTGATTGAGCTCATCATCGCCTTCACCCTGTGGGGCGTTGGCTCACACTCATTCGGCGCTGTCCAGGATGTGATTGCCGATCGCGAAGGTGGAATCGCCTCGATCGCCACCGTCATTGGCGCTAGAAACACGGTGCGATTTTCGTTTGCAGCCTACCTGATTGCCGCAATTTTGGTGATCGTCGCCGGTCAGCCATACCTGCTGCTGGCGGCACTTCCATACTTGATTTTGGTCGGTCGATTCTGGAACATAACCGACGAAACTTGCGAGAGCGCGAACGCGGGCTGGAAGCGATTCATCTGGCTGAACTTTTTTGCCGGCGCGGTGGTCACCTTCGCCTGGTTGATTCCGCTAACCCTCGGCTAGTTCGTCTCGATGCTGCCAGACGATTAGGTTCGCCCGGCTAAAGCCTCGACCGCATAACCCGCAGGCCAATGGCCGACTCGGCTGACGATATCGATAGTGGCGATGTCCCTTTTTGCAGGAGCCAATCCAACTGGCGGTCTCTTCGGCAATCTCGGTGCCGGTGAAACGCTCGGCGCGATAGCCAATCGATTTGGCCGTAGCTAACCATTTTTTGTTGTGACCTTCGCGTTTGCCGCACAGGGCGTGAGCGATTTCGTGAAGCACCACCTGCATCGACTCATCCATCGAATGGATGTCAACCAGATAGCGAGAGATCGTGATGGTTTTATTGGTGTAGTTGCAAAGTCCGGCTCTGCGCTTCGCGCTATCGAAGCCAAATTGCCAGAGGTTTAGGTCGAGGTGCTCGGCCATCTTGATTTCGGCGAGCGCCCTGACGAAGTCATATCTGTCGAGGGTCATGCGCTGAAACCGCGTTTTGCCCTGGTTGAACTGACGGGCTTTCTGAAAACCGACGTTCTCTAGTCGGGCGAAGGTTGGTTCATCGCCGAGCTCAACCACGGTGTGAACCACATCCTGTTTTCTGCCATCGAATAACTCGGTCAGGCTCTGAATCAACGCCGATTCGTCACCGATCAACGGGGTAAGAAATTCGTCGGAGTAGGTCATCTCGGTTTCAACGATACAAGTTGGTAGATTCCTACAAAGAAATAATCTTTACGTTTGTGTAAAACACAGCAGAAAGTTGGCAAAACTGGCCTGTTTACCTTCCGTTCACCGCTAGATTATGCCTATGACTCAATCAACCTCAGGCTCTGCTAAGGCAACCTCAATCGAAACTAACGACGTAGCTCCGATCTCCGCAGGCGAACGTCACGGTAAAGCGTGGCACCTCTTTGCTGTTTGGTCGTCTCCTAACCTCGAATTCGCAACAGTATTCGTAGGCGCCCTCGCAATCATCTTTGGCCTAAACGTATGGCAGGGAATCCTTGCCGTTATCGTCGGTAACGGACTTGCAGCACTGACTCACGGTTACCTCAGCACCTGGGGCCCTAAGGCCGGCTTGCCACAGATGGTGCTCGGACGCACCGCATTCGGAAAGCTTGGAAACCTAATTCCTTCTGGTCTGTCAACCTTGGTTGCCGGAATCGGTTGGTTCGCAGTGAACACCGTTTCTGGCTCACTTGCCCTGACCTCACTAGTCGGCTGGGATGTAAAGATCAGCCTGCTAATCGTCATTGCGGCTCAGATCATCATCGCCTTCATCGGTCACAACCTGATTCAGAAGTTCGAGCGCTACGCGTTCTATGGTCTAGTTGTCATCTGGGCAATCGTCACCCTTGTGGTTCTTCCTCAGGGTCACTATGACGTCAAGTCAACCGACTTCAGCTGGGCAAGCTTCACTCTTGCTGCTGGTGCCGCATACGGTTACACCGCCGGCTGGACCCCATTCGCATCTGACTACACCCGCTACCTACCTGCAAACACCAACTCACGCGCACTCGGCTTCTGGGCTGGCCTAGGCAACTTCTTCAGCACCACCGTGCTGATGATCGTTGGTGCAGTTGCATGGACCATCGTTCCTAAGGGCAACCCGACCACCGTCTTCACCGACCTTCTTGGCCACGGCTCACCTCTAGCCTTGCTCACCCTGCTAGCAATCGCTGTTGGTTCGGTTTCAGCAAACGTCTTGAACGTCTACTCAGGTGCAATGTCGTTCCTAGCCATGGGCTTCAAGCTTGGCTTCAAGACTCGTCGCGCAATCATGGTTCTGCTTGCCGGAATCATCGGTGGAATCACCGCGTTCCTAGCTGTTCAGAACGTCGGCGGTTTGGGCGACAACCTCGAGAACTTCCTCCTAGTGGTTAGCTACTGGGTTGCTCCATGGATCGCGATCGTCGTTGTCGACCGCGTCATCCGCAAGGGTGCAGACTTCGGTGCAATCGCACAGAGCGGCAAGGAAAACATTGCCGGCCCGATTGCCTTCGTGGTCGCAACCGTGTTCTCAATCTGGGGCTTTGCAAACCAGCTGGCTTACACCGGCCCGTTCGCAAAGAGTGCACCAATTGGTGACCTAACCGCAGTTGTTGGTTTTGTAGTGGCAGGCGTGCTTTACTTCGTGCTTGCTAAGGCTCTAAAGACCACCAAGAACTAACAATCTAAGAAACACGAGAGGCCTCGGCAATGGAATTCAAAGTTGGACAAATCTTCGCTACTGACGAAGAGAAACTCCAGGTTGCCATTGCCGAGGCACATCTCGGTCTTGCCGAGGGTGGCATCCCAATTGGGGCGGCACTCTTCGACGAGGAAGGCCGACTTCTGGGCAGTGGCCGCAACCGCCGCGTTCAAGACGGAGATGCTTCGATGCACGGCGAAACCAGCGCGTTCAGAAACGCTGGTCGTCAGCGCAGCTATCGCAAGGTGACTCTGGCCACGAGCCTTTCTCCTTGCTGGTATTGCTCGGGGCTTATTCGCCAGTTCGGCATCGGTCGAGTGATCGTTGGCGACGACAAGAACTTCATGGGCGGTCAAGACTGGGTGGCTGAGCACGGAGCCGAGGTGCACGTTCTAAACGACCCAGGCCTGATTCAAATAATGGGCGAATTCATCGACGCCAACCATGACCTTTGGTTCGAGGACATCGGCGAGGAGTAACCGGTTCGCCCAAAAGATACGCCAGGCTTAGGCCTGGTTTTTCTTTATCGTTTTGCCTTTGAGTCATTTTGACACTAAGATGATTCCTACTTAGAGTCATTCAGACTCTTACTAGTCGATTGGCAGAGATTTGAGCAACGCACTAGCGAGCTCCATCGAGACGCCAACCCTAGCCGTTTCAACGGTGATCTTCACGCTTCGCCCAAACCAGGATGGCTGCCTTCAACTTGCCACTCCCCTGGTGAAACGCATACGTGCACCCTTTCAGGGTCAGTGGGCGCTGCCGGGCGGACCGCTGCAGGCAGATGAAGACCTAGCCACCTCGGCTTCGCACACGCTGCGCGACACCACCGGGCTAGAACCGCGCTATCTCGAACAGCTATATGCCTTCGGCGGCGTTGATCGCGCCGGTGGCAAGCTGGCCGAGCGAGTTGTTTCAATCGTCTACTGGGCCCTTGTCGGCGCCGATGAAGCCGAGCTAGCAATCGACAGCGAAAATGTGCGCTGGTTCTTCGCCGATGAATTGCCAGCACTGGCCTTCGATCACAACGAGATCATCGACTATGCGCTGGGTCGCCTGCGCAACAAACTCGAATACAGCCGAATCGCACACGTGTTCTTGAGTGAAACTTTCACCCTCGCCCAACTTCGCGAGGTCTATGAGGCCGTTCTCGGCCGTGAACTTGACCCCGGCAATTTCCGCCGCATGGTCGAGTCGACCGGCACCGTAGAAGAGACCGGTGAGCGCCTAGCCGGCACCCGCCACCGACCACCAAAGCTTTACCGCGCCACCGTCCAAGCAGGGGAAACCAAATGACGACAGCATCAGTCAACGAACGCATCCAGCTAATCGTGAAGGGTCAGTCGAAAGACTCGACCTGCAGCACCGCACTGGCCAAGGGGCCATGGGAGTTTGACGGCGGCCCCGCCGCATACGGGCCCGGCTCATCGAGCGAAGACCACATCCCGGCCGATTCGCCTCGCCAGGGTGTGCTGCCAGACGAATACAAGACCGCGAGCCAGGATGAGTTGCACGCGCGAATCGTCGCTGCCAAACAGTCTCTCGGTGACAAGGTCGTGATTCTCGGTCACTTCTATCAGCGCGAAGAGATTGTTCAGCACGCAGACTATCTCGGTGACTCGTTCCAGTTGGCCGTCGCGGCTAAGGGGCGCCCTGAGGCAGAGCACATCGTCTTCTGCGGCGTGCACTTCATGGCAGAGACCGCAGACATCCTGTCTAATGACGAGCAAAAGGTGATCCTGCCAAACCTCGCCGCGGGTTGCTCGATGGCTGATATGGCCGACGCCGACTCGGTTGAAGACTGCTGGGAGCAGCTCATGGAGCTTTACGGCACCGAGGCAGACTCGGATGGTCGCGTGCCGGTCATCCCGGTGACATATATGAACTCGTCCGCCGCGCTCAAGGCATTCTGTGGCAGAAACGGCGGAATCGTTTGCACCTCGTCAAACGCCGAGGTGGTGCTCAAGTGGGCATTCGAACGCGGTCAACGCGTGCTGTTCTTCCCAGACCAGCACCTGGGCCGAAACACCGCCAAGGCGATGGGAATCAGCGTCGATCAGATGCCGCTTTGGCACGGTCGCAAGGAACTTGGCGGCAACACCGCAGAACAACTCGCTGAGGCCAAGGTGATCCTCTGGAACGGTTTCTGCTCGGTGCACAAGCGCTTCACGGTTGCACAGATCGACAAGGCTCGCGCAGAGTTCCCTGGCGTTCGCGTGATCGTTCACCCGGAGTCACCGATGGCCGTGGTCGACGCTGCAGACGAGTATGGTTCAACCGACTACATTCGAAAGGCAGTCGCGGCGACCACCGAGCCAACCACTTTCGCAATCGGAACCGAGATCAACATGGTTCAGCGCCTAGCCGCCCAGTATCCGCAGCACAACATCTTCTGCCTTGACCCGGTAGTTTGCCCTTGTTCGACGATGTATCGAATTCACCCCGGATACCTCGCCTGGGTGCTCGAACGATTGGTGGCCGGTGAAACCGTGAACCAGATCATCGTTGATGAAAGTGTTGCGACCGATGCTCGAATCGCCCTTGAGCGCATGCTGGCGGCGAAGCCGTTATAGGCGAATCCATGAAAAAACTGGTAGTCATTGGCAGCGGAATCGCCGGCTTGATCGCGGCGGTTGAGGGCAGTCGCACACACGAAGTGGTGTTGGTCACCAAGTCGACCCTTGAAGAGAGCAACACCCACTATGCCCAGGGTGGCATCGCCGCGGTGGTTGCCGATGACGACTCGATTGCCGAGCACGTCGCCGACACTTTGTCAGCCGGTGCCGACTATTGCTATGAGCCTGCTGTTCAGGTGCTTTGCGAGGAGGGGCCCGGGCGAATCAACGATCTGGTTCGATTCGGAGTCGATTTCGATAAGAAGGGTGCGACCTTCGCGCTGGGCATGGAGGCCGCCCACTCGCACGCCCGCATCTTGCACGCCGGCGGTGACACCACCGGTGCAGACATTAGTAAGGCGCTGGTTGAAACCCTGAGGGCGACCGCCACCGAAATTCATGAACACACCTTTGTCATTGATTTCGAGGTTGCCAACGGCGAGGTCAAGGGCGTGCACCTCATGGATGCCTCAGGCAAGCACTTCGTTGAAGCCGACGCGGTCATCCTGGCCAGTGGCGGAGCTGGCCAACTTTATCGCCACACCACAAACCCAGCGGTTACCACGGGCGACGGCGTCGCAGCGGCATTTCGGGCCGGTGCAGAGCTGGCCGATGTTGAGTTTTATCAATTCCACCCAACCGCACTTGCCGTGCCGGGTTCATTCCTGATCTCAGAGGCGGTGCGTGGCGACGGTGCGATTCTGATCAACAACAAGGGTGAGCGCTTCATGCAGAAGATTCACCCTCTGGCCGAGCTGGCTCCGCGCGACGTGGTCGCCCGAGGAATCCAAGCCGAAATGATTTCGCAGGGAGGGCAACCGGTTTTGCTCGATGCAACCGGTCTCGGTTCAGAATTTTTGAATCGAAGGTTCCCTAGCATCAGCAAAACCACACGTTCTTATGGCCTTGACTGGGGCAAGAACCCGATTCCGGTAACCCCGGCAGCCCACTACTGGATGGGTGGTGTCGCAACCGACGTGTGGGGGCGAACCTCGATCAAGGGGCTGTTTGCGGTGGGCGAGGTGGCCTGCACCGGCGCGCACGGAGCCAACCGGCTGGCGTCAAACTCGCTGCTCGAATCGATTGTGTTTTCACGCCGCGCGATCCAGGTCTTAGAAGAGCCTTGGCCAGACCAGGCGGCCAGCAAACGCTGGCGTGAAACCGGCCTGCTGACTGAAATCGAACTCGAGGATGAGGCCGATAGCGCGATTCCGCGCACCTCGAGAAACGTGGTCGACAGAGTCGAGCTTCAGACTCTGATGTGGGACAACGTTGGGCTCGCTCGCACCGAGAGCCAGCTGCTAGACACCCGAAGGGCTCTTGCCAGCTGGCGCTCAGCCGACGCTAACCACCGCCTTTTTACCGACTGGGAAGATGCGAACCTGCTGATGCTCGCGCGTGCCGTGACCGAATCTGCGTTGGCTCGAGAAGAGTCTCGCGGTGGTCACTATCGACTAGATTTCCCCGCTACAAACCCCGCGATGGCCAAGCCAATCACCATCGTTCGAAAGGCAAAATAATGCTCTCCAGCCAAATCATCGAAGAAGTAGTTCAGCGAGCCTTGAACGAGGATGCCCCCTGGGGCGACGTGACCAGCGAGCGCCTGATTCCGGCGAGCGCCACCGCTACCGCAGAACTCTCGGCTCGTGAAGCCGGCGTGTTCTGCGGTGCCGATGTGTTTGCGGCGGCGTTTTTGCTCACCGATCCAACCCTGGATGTTCAGCTCTTTCTGGAAGATGGCGACACGTTCGTGGCCGGTCAAGAGCTAGGCGTGGTTTCTGGCTCGGCTCGCTCGGTGTTGACCGCCGAGCGAATCGGCCTCAACTTTGCCCAGCGAATGAGCGGAATCGCGACCTTGACCGCCAAGTATGTTGCTGCGGTGGCCGGCACCAAGGCGCGCATCGTCGACACCCGCAAGACCACACCTGGCCTTCGGGCCTTCGAACGCCACGCAGTGGTTTCCGGTGGTGGTCGAAATCATCGATTCAGCCTCTCTGATGCGGTTATGGCCAAAGATAACCACCTGGCCATTTTGACCGCCGGCGGCAAGGACCTGACAACCGAGTTGCGCAGAGTCAAGAGCGAGTTGCCGCACACCATGAAGCTAGAGGTTGAAGTCGATCGCCTCGACCAAATCCCTGCGGTGCTTGCCGCCGGAGTCGACATCATCATGCTCGACAACTTCAATCTCGACGACATGCGCACCGGGGTTGCGCTGATTGCCGGCAAAGCGATTGTCGAAGCATCGGGCGGAGTCAACCTAGACACTGTGGCTGCCATTGCGGCAACCGGGGTCGACGTGATCTCGGTCGGAGCCCTGACCCACAGCGCACGCGCCCTAGACCTCGGTCTAGATGTGCAAATCGCTCACTAGTCATGATCCATCTCGACAACGCGGCGACCACCCCGGTTAGAACCGAGGCGCTGCAAGCTGCGTGGCCGTTTCTGACAAATGAGTTCGGCAACCCGTCAAGCACTCATGAGTTGGGCGGCAGAGCTTCAAACGCCCTGGATGGCGCCCGAGAGCGCGTGGCCCACTGGTTCGGCGCCCGAGGCTCAGAGATTATCTTCACCTCTGGCGGAACCGAGAGCGACAATCTCGGAATCATCGGGCTTGCCTTGGGCAACCCCCGCGGCAAACATCTGATCAGCGCTAAGAGCGAGCACGAGGCGGTTTTGGCCGCGCTTGAGTTCCTTGAACGCATCCATGGCTTTGAAATCACCTGGCTCGACCTGGACGAGCTGGGGTCGATTCGCGGCGGCAGCGCTGGTTTGCGCGCGGCACTTCGCCCAGACACGACGCTGGTGACCCTCATGGTCGCAAATAATGAGATTGGCACCATTCACCCGATTGCCGAGTATGTCGAGGTCGCGCACTCCGTCGGCGCCCTCTTCCACACCGATGCGGTTCAAGCGGCCGGCTGGGTCGACCTGAATGTGAAGACCCTCGGGGTCGACGCCCTGAGCATTTCAGGTCACAAACTCGGTGCCCCAAAGGGCTCCGGCGCCCTCTTTGTTCGAGGACGAACCAAGACCGAGCCGATCATCCACGGCGGGGGTCAAGAGGCTGGGCTGCGCTCGGGCACTGAGAATGTGGCTTGGGCCGTGGCACTCGCCACCGCTCTCGAGCTTTTGCCGCCGGCCGAAGCAGAATCGCGTCGTGTTGCTGTGTTGCGAGATGCCTTCATAGTTCAAGCGATGGAGGCGGCGCCGAATGCGATTCCAACCGGCCACCCAACCAATCGCCTGGCTAGCATCGCCTCGTTTTGTTTCGTCGGTGTGAGCGGTGAGTCGATTTTGGTCAAGCTCGAAGAGCGAGGAATCATTTGCTCTAGCGGTTCGGCCTGTGCGGCCGGCAGCGATGAGCCTTCACACGTGCTCTTGGCAATCGGTGTCGAACCAGAGGTTGCCCAGAGCGCGGTTCGTTTTAGCCTGTCACACGACACCACGGCCGAGGAGCTAGAGGCTGCGGTGATCGCGCTCAGCGAGACCCTGGCTTCAATTCTTCGCTAGCTCAGATTTTCGTTTGCCCAGATGTTGATTGCCGTCTGAATAAATTTCGCCAACCCTGGCTCAAAAGCCTCATAAGTGGCTTTGAACGCTGGGTCCATCACATAGGTGAGCGCCAGCGATTTATAGGCGATTTTGGTCGGAGTCCAAAACTGGCAGACGAATTCATAGTGCTTGCCAATCCAGTGCTGAACATCTGGGTCAGAAATCTCTTTGCCAGCGCGCATCAGGTCGGCGAGGTTCTTTGCGATCAGCTCGTGACCTCGGCGATATTCATCATGTTTCTCATCGCGTTGGTGAAGTTCTTGGTGATGTGAACTCGATTCGAACATTGACATGTGACAAGCCTAGACCTCGTCGCATCTGGCGGGTTTAGGCTGTTGGCATGGAGTTCAGCGCAAACCTTTGGGAGTGGCGAGGCCCGGCACCGTTTTACTTTCTCTCGTTGCCAGTCGAGTTGGCAGAAGAAATTAAATCATCGGCCAGCTTGCTCTCATACGGCTGGGGCATGATTCCCGTCGTCGCCACCATTCAGGGTCGCACCTTCAAAACCTCGATGTTCAGCAAAAACGGCACGTATGTGTTGCCCGTGAAAAGCGAGGTGCGCGTGCCGCTCAACCTTGAACCAGGTCAGAATATCGCCGTCTCGCTCACTGTCGGCAGTTGATTCGGACAAAAAAGTTTGTACGAAGTCTGCACACATTTGTCTAGGCAAGGGTTGACAGCCTTCGCTCCTGAAGACACTCTGATTGTCTAAACCGCGATCAATCGGAGGCTTGTCATGAAACAGCGAGACTCAAGAGTCTTGTTATCTGCAGCTACGATTTCGATTACCGGCATAGCAATCAGCGCCTTTGTGTTTGCCTTCGTTTGGCAACTTAGCCTGACAGCCATGGACAACATCGTGAACGCAGCGGAAGCTGGCATCGCTGACACAGTGAGTCAAACAACCTGGCTAGGTATTGATTTGGGCTTCCTGGCACTAGCAACCAGCCTCACCGCTGTTTTCATATTTCTACCGCTGCGCCCATTTCGTCTTTTTGAAGTCTGGGAAAATCTATTGTCCTTTTCCCTGCCGACAGCGCTTTTGGCGCTCACTCCAGTTTTAGGCGCCGAGATACCGATCTTGTCGGCGATACTCATGACGGCAGCGACCAGTCTTTGCCTTGAAAGGCATCGCCGAAAACCAGGTCTCTAGGATGCGACAGCGGTTAAGCTGACCTGATTTCCCCAAGGGTCATCGAGACGAATCACTTCCCCGTCGTGACGCACCTGCACCTTGGCGGTCTTCAGACGCTCCTCGGCGGCACCGAGCGAATCAAGATCAGGAAGGCGAATGGCAACATCCCTGAGGCCAAGAGTCGGCTGGCGGAACCCCGCTCCGCGACTCTTCCAGATATTCATCGCCATGTGGTGGTGATAGCCGCCCGCGCTGACAAAAAGTGCGGTGCCTCCCCAGTTCATGGTGACATCAAAACCGAGGGCGTTGACATAAAAATCCTGGGCCTGAGCGATCGAGCCGACGCTCAAATGCACGTGGCCGATATTCGAGGTGGTGTCTTCAACCGCATCTGGCAGGTTGTCACGAAGGTAGGCGTTTGGATCTAAACCGAAGGTTCCCATCTCAACCTGACCGTGCTTCCAGCTCCAATCGCTACGATCGCGATCCCAATAGAGCTCGACACCGTTGTGTTCTGGGTCATCGAAATAAAAAGCTTCGCTCACAAGGTGGTCGGCGCTGCCAGTGAATGAACCAGGATACTTAGAAGCGACCGAGGCAACCGCATAGGCGAGCTGAGCCTTGGTTTCAAAAAGAAACGCGGTGTGAAACAGGCCCGCCTCGTTCTCTGCCGCATATTTCAGCTCGGGAGCATAGTCAAGAATCAGTGCTGGCTGGGTTCCTCGACCCAGGAGTGCCGACCCGGCAACCTGCGAGATTAGATCGAGACCAATGGCGTCTCGATAGTAGGCAATCATGTTGTCGAGGTTCTGAACTCGAAGGGTGACTGCTCCCATTACTAGATTTGCTGGCAAACTCATGTTTTTAGTCTAGGGGGTCTTGACAAGAAATAGCAAGTGGATAAATCAAACTCACAAATAGAAATTGTCCAAAAATGAACAAAGTCTGCACGAACTTGTCCGAATTGCCCGCAGCCCAATGGTGCCCCGGCGGCTAGCCTCAAAACGCAGCACAAGGAATCCAAATCTGGCGGAAAGACCCTTTGCACTCTAGGAGCAACGATGACGATAGTGTTCAAGGATCTGACCGTCAGGTTTGGATCAAATTTTGCCCTTGATAAGCTCAGCTTCGAGGCGGAGCCGGGCAAAATAACCGGGCTTCTTGGCCGCAACGGCGCAGGCAAAACCACGGCACTTCGAGTTTTGGTGGGGCTTGAAAATGCTTTCAGCGATGAAGCGCTAATCGCCGGCACCACCTTCGATCGCCTTCCGGTTGGCGAAGTCGGAGTGGCGCTCAGCGCCCACTTTCCGCCAACTCGAACCGTGATTCAGCAACTTTCCCTGGCTGCGCAAGCTGGCGGAGCCTCCAAGACTGACATCCAACGAACGCTCGACGAAACCGAACTTCGCGAGGTCGCCCACAAAAGAACCGTTAGGTTATCGCTAGGCATGAAGCAGCGACTCATGTTGGCCTGCGCGACCGTCTCGAACCCGAAAGTTCTCATCCTGGATGAACCGGTGAACGGGCTGGACCCAGACGGAATATCCTGGTTGCAAGGTTTTTTGAAACAGCGAGCCAACGACGGAGTAACGGTTCTGGTGTCAACTCACTTTCTTCGAGACCTTGAAACCTATGCCGACAAGGTCATAATCATCCAAAGAACAGTGCTTTGGTCTGGCGATTGGCCGAGCCCCCAATCAAACTCACTTGAGGAGCTCTTTAATCGGGTCACCTCGGGCATCTCGGTTTCATGAACGCCTGGCGAAGCGCAATCTTTGACCTGCGCTTGCTTTCCAATGGGGTGCTTTTATACCCGATCTTTTATGCCATGGGCTTCTTGGCCTATTTCACTCAACTAGGTGACTCAGGCGATAAAAACATAATTCTTGCGATTCCACTGCTGTCGCTTTCGCTCTGCGTGCTAACCCACATTGCCAATGAAAAAGCCGACAAGGTGGCCGAGGTTATCGTTTTGCAACACGGCGGCTATCGAAGGCGATTGGGCGTTCGAATGGTCAGCATTTTTAGTTACAACTCGATCCTGATTCTCTTCGCATATTTAGTAGTTGGCGCAAATTCCGGGGCGCTATTCGACAAGGCTCCGGCACTGCCATTTACCGCGCTTCTGGTGAATCTAGTCTTCTCGACCGCGGGGGTTATCGTTGCCGCGGCTTTGCCGCACCCGCTCTCCTCGGTTGCGATCACTATGGCTCTGCTATTTGCCGGCGGTCTCGCGCCCACCGACTCCTATCAAGCTTCAGACATCATCGCAATGCTTGCTAGTCGATCGTTCACGGAATGGTTTAGCCATGCGATGCCATTCACAGCCTTGTGGCTAGGCGCAGCAGCCATCGCCTGGCCCTTCGCATTGGGCAGGCATCTGCGCCGGCTGACCCCTAGAACCCCTCAGACTCGTCGGGTTGCCGTGCCGGGCTGGGTTGGCCGCAGGGTTAACTTTTTGAACCTAACCTGGCTGAGTTTCACAACCAACTGGCTTGGCCCTCTCTCACTCTTGATCTCGCTGACCATCTACTCTTATTCGACGCTGGTTGTCGCCGCCAAGTATGGGATTTTAGGGGTTGCCGAGGCGCCGTTTTCCATGTTCCCGAGTTTGGTCCTGATGAATGTTGTGCCGGCAATTTTGTTGACTCGGTCGCTGCAACGCACCGAGGTGGAAGAACAAGAGACCTTGCTATTCAAAAGCAAAGGCCAAAGGCTTCGAGCCGCATTCGCCCAAACGGCATCCGTGATCACGGTCGGGTCGGTGCTGCTGCTATTGGGCATCGCCCAGCTTGCCCACGCAGATGTAACTTCAAGAATTGCTGCCAGAGGTTTGCTGGTTACGGTCGTGGTGGCTCCCGGGCTAACCTCGATGGCTCTTCTGCTGGGCTCAAAAATTAGATCTGCCCCGATTTTGGCACTGCTCTCGTTCCTAATGACTTTTCCGGAATTGGCTGTCTCCAAGTTGCTTCCGCAGTTGAGCCCCTGGCTTCCAAGCAGCATCATCTCGAACCTGTGTGGTGGCACCGGCCCATTAACCCAGGCGGCGAACCTGCCGCTTCAAGCGGCCCTTGCCATCACCTTCTTGGCAGTTTTGGCGCCGTGCACCTGGATTTTTACCTACGACCTTCGAACCAAGATTCGGCGCGAAAGGCGAGTCAACTTCTAGTTGCAATGAACCTGATGACTTTTCCGGGTTAAAGAAAAAAATCCCAGCCCTCGTGAGAAGGAACTGGGATTTTGTGCACCCCCTCGGACTTGAACCGAGAACCCACTGATTAAGAGTCAGTTGCTCTGCCGATTGAGCTAGAGGTGCGTGTTGCAGTGAACCGCAACGAGAGAAAAGCCTAGCATATTCGCCTAGACTCATAAACATGTCAGATGGAGAAAAATTAGTTGCAGGAGCCAAGGCTCCAAACTTCGCGATTCTCAACCAAGACGGCGAGAGTGTTTCTCTCGACGACTTCAAGGGTCAGAAAGTAATCATCTACTTCTACCCTGCCGCCTCAACCCCGGGCTGCACCAAGGAAGCCTGCGACTTCAATGACAACCTGAACCCACTGAAAGCCGCCGGCTACACCGTGCTCGGCATTTCGCCAGACCCAGTCGCTAAGCTAAAGAAATTTGAAACCGAACAGGATCTTAACTTTCCGCTGCTGAGCGACCCAAACCTTGAGGTGCACAAGGCGTTCGGTGCCTATGGAACCAAGAGCCTGTATGGCCGCGTATACCAGGGCGTTCTTCGCTCGACCTTTGCGGTGGATGAAGACGGCGTGATTCAGCTTGCGCTATACAACGTGAAGGCGACCGGCCACGTTGCCATGGTTCGCAAACTTCTCGACATTTAGTCGCTAGGGATTTCACTCTGGGTAGCTTCAAAAACTGACTTTTCAAAGAGCAACCCGATCACAGCCAATGACGGCAAAATCAGCCCGACTCCGATGGCCGGGTTCGCGAACTGCCCCGTGAAGCTGCCCCAGGCAACCGCAAGCTGAACCAGCTGCCAAAAAATCGCACCATTTCTCGCCCAGCGTCGCCCGGCTCTCAACGAAGTGGTCACGAAGGCAAGCCACAGCGCCATAACCAGCCCGAGGGCGGTCAGCGCGAGCATCGTCGGCAGGCTCTTCACCTCGCCAGACAGTGTTGCCACGACATAGGTCACCACGATTGCAATCAGCACGCAAAACTCGATGCCAAGGATGCCCAGAATGACCTGCAAGCCAATCGGCCGCCTAGTCTTTGACGCCATTTAGAAACCAATCCCATGTATCGCGTGCCGATTTTGGGTCTTGCCAAACCGGCCAGTCTATGAAACGATTTTCTCAGGAAAGTTCGCGGTAAATCGCTCTTTTGAGTGAATCGCCCATCCGAAGAAATCTTTTTTCAGATGTGTTTCTACTGTGCCATAAGGCACGAGCCGAAAGGCTCTCCGAACCGCCAAGACAAAGGAATAACAGCACATATGGACATGCAGTGGCTGAACGAAGCTCGATGCCTCACCGAAGACCCAGAGCTTTTCTTCCCTGTCGGAAACACCGGTCCAGCTGTTGACCAAATTGATCAGGCAAAGTCTGTTTGCCGCGAGTGTGGCGTTTCAACCCACTGCCTCGAATATGCAATCAAGGAAAACCAGGACACCGGAGTTTGGGGTGGCCTAAGCGAAGACGAGCGCAAGTCGCTAAAGCGCAAGTATGCCCGCGCACGTCGCGCAAGCTAAAGATTTTTAGAAGACCCCCGCTTAGGCGGGGGTTTTCGCTTTAAGCCCTAGAGCGGAAGAGCGATTGCGACTCTGGTTCCACCCTCGTGGGGTGATGACCAGTGAATCGAACCGCGAAGTTCGCCCTCGATGAGGGTGCGAATGATCTGCGTGCCTAGACCGGCACCGACCTTGCCATCTGGCAGCCCCTTGCCGTTATCCGAGACCGTGATCAGCAACTGCTTCTGCTTTCGCTCGGCATTGATGGCCACAACTCCGCTGCGCTCGGCTAAACCGTGCTCCACAGCGTTGGTGACAATCTCGGTTAGGGCAACCGCCAACGGTGTCGCCATATCACTCTTGAGTTGACCGAATTTGCCGTCAATCAGGGTGCGCACCGATGTGCCGATGCTCGAGGCTACCTCGCTGGCAAGCATCAAGACTCGGTCGAACACCTCATCGAAGTTCACATCCTGGTTCAACCCCTCAGAGAGCGTGTCGTGCACCAGGGCGATGGCCGAGACCCTTCGCATTGCCTGACCGAGCGACTCCTTGACCTCTTCGCTCTGACTTCGGCGTGCCTGGATCCGCAGCAGGCTCGCAACTGTCTGCAGATTGTTTTTCACTCTGTGGTGAATTTCACGGATAGTGGCATCCTTGGTGATTAGTTCACGCTCTTGGCGCCTAAGTTCGGTGACGTCGCGGCAGAGCACGATGGCGCCCGTTCTGTGGCCGCCCTGGCGAAGTGGAATCGCTCGAACGGTCAGGGTGATGTTTGGCGATTCCATGTCGGTGCGCCACGGCGCGCGGCCGTTGAGCACCAGCGGCAACGATTCATCGACATTCATTTGTGACTTAAGAATTGGCACCGCGGCTTCGGCAAGTGCCTTGCCCTCGAGCTCGCCCTTGATGCCGAGACGGTTGAAGGCCGACAGACCATTAGGGCTAGCGAACTCCACGACCCCGGCTTCATCCAAGCGCAGCAGGCCGTCGTTGGCGCGCGGAGCGCCTCGCCTTGGGCCGGTCTGATTGCTGAAGTCCGGGTAGTTTCCATCGGCAATCATGTCGAGCAGATAGTTGCCGCAGCTCAGATAATTCAGCTGCAGCTTGTTTGGCGCCTTGGCCTCGGCCAAATTTGTGTGCCGAGTCACCACCGCAACCGGCTTTTCGGTGACCTCCTCAGACTTGCTAGAGAGGCGGCGGCGCACGGGAATGGCACTGAACCTGGTCAACAACCCGTCATAGCTGTCAGGGGCGCCGAGGTGCTGCGAGAGGCCGGTCTCGAAGGCCTTGGCGACCGTGCCGGACCATTCCTTGCGAACCGGCTCACCCGAAATGTCGCGATAAAAGATTGTGGCCGCACTCGATGGCCTAGCGTGACCCGCGGCAACGAAGCTGCCATCACTCGTGGGAATCCAAAGCACGAGATCGGCAAAGACCAAGTCGGCAACCAACTGCCAGTCAGAGAGCAGCAGATTCAACCACTCGATATCGGCCGTGCTTGCCTTACCGTGCTTCTTGTATAGGTCGCTGAGTGTTGACACCTAACCGAGTTTAGTTATCACCGGCTTCTTATTCGATTGCTCACCAATAAAGTTGGCGCGGGCGAAATTTGAAATGGCCTGCCTGGCCGGCGAAGAACGTTTCATCAGTGCAATCGGCATCATTTCGAGCAACGCACGATCAGATGATTCGGGATCATCTGGGATGAAGGCATCAATCTGAACGCCCAGCAGTTCAGCGAGGGCATCCTGAAGCTGATGCTTCGCCCGAGAACCCAACACCGAGCGCCTAAGTCGATTTGCCACCAAGATTTGCCGAAGGGTCAGTTCTTTTAACTGCTCGTGACTATCTAGCAGTCGCCTGGCTCCGATGTGGTCTGCCGAAATCACCACGACGGTCTGGTCAGCCACCTGCAGGGTCGTTCGAGTGGCAGCATTTCGCTCCACCACACCGCCCACTTGCCTGATCGAGCTCTCGAGTGGAGAGGCAACGTCAATCACCACGACCTCAAAATTCCGCTTAGCCGATTCGATCAGCCCTTCAACTTTTTCTTTAGACAGTTCTGCCCACCTCGAGGCAGAGCCAAGACCTGCAAGCAGCGACAGCGAACCGGCTCCGATCTCGAAATGCACCGCCAACCGCTCAAATTGCTCCCGGTCTAATCGACCCTGAGTGAACAATCTTGCGGCTGCCGCCACCCCTGGCGGAGAATCTACGACCCCAAATAGGTCCTTGAGGGTTGGGGCATAGGTGTCGAGATCAACCAGCAAGACCCTGCGGCCGGCTAGGGCAAATTCGCAGGCAAGGTTTGCCGCCAAGACCGACTTTCCCGAGGAACCCAACGGCCCCCAAACACAAATCGATTTCGGCTCACTCAGCGAACGCTGTTTGCGGCGGTTGCGAAACGGGTTATTCATTGCCCAAACTGCGCTTTAGAACCACAGAAAGCGCATCCTTGGATGCAATGGCATCGAGAATCGGAGCCACCGAGGCCACTGGAACGAGAAGTTGGAGTTTGAGTTGCTGACCGCCCAGCACCTCGGTTTCTTGAATGATGTCGGACACCTCGGCGTTCAAGACCAGCGTCACCGGCGGTGCATACTTGTTGTTGTCTTGCAGGTCTGAGGTCCAAATATCGACAAAGTCGCCCACCTTGATGTTCTTGGGCACCTGCATGGTCGAAGCGATAATCACCGGTTGGCGAGCGTCGATGATGGCATCGGCAACCGAGGCTCTGGGAATCAGCTGACCTTCATCGACCGTGCTGAGCAGATAACTGCCAGCCCTGAATTGGTCGGGCTTTAGATATAGGCCGCTCGAGGAACCAAGATTGAGACTCTCAACCCTGAGGCTCGACGTGGCCAATTTCGAACCACTCGAGGCTGGAGCCGCCGCAACCAGAAACTGCTCGGTGCGGTTGTTCGCCGCGATTATCGAATAAATGCCGGCGGCAGAGACCGCGAGAAGCAAGATTCCGACGATGAGATTTCGACGATTGGTTTGACTTGCCTTGCCCATTCGTCTAATTTTTTCAACCATAACCTCAGTCTGGATCGGCCTGAAAACTGTCGCTTAGATTCTCCACAGAAATTACCCTCAGCTCGAAAAGGGCATCGAGCGGAACCCCGATGGGAGTTCTTGCTCCTAGTTCGTGGATAAGAGCTATCGAACCTTCAACCCCGGTGAGGATGCCTCGAGCCGACTCACCAGGATGCGTTGCCGTGATGGTGCGCCAGCGAATTTCAACGGGCAACGGCAACTTGGCTAAGAACCCGCTCAGGGTGACCTCTAGAAACCGCAGAGTCGGAAGACCGATGTTGGTGAGTTCTTGAAATTCCAACCCCGTAGCCCCAGCGAGCTTGAGAACTTGGAAGTTATTGGCCCCCAGACTCATGCCCGCCACGAAATCGAGCCCAAGCACTGGCATCACCAATTCGGCGAACAACCCGGATGCCGATCTGACCCGAATGAAATTGCATTTCTCAAGCGGCGCCAGAGCGCGGCTCGATTCCAAAGCGGCTTCGAATTGAAGCTCCAGGTCCTCGAAAATATTGTCTAGCTGCATCCCGCTATTCTTCTACACATATTTTTAAAAACAATGGTTATCCACAGGTTATAAAAACCCCTTTACAGCGCCCCCTCTGCCCACCTATCGTGAAATTAATTTCCATATATGGAAGAGAAAGCGACGGGGGAAATGTCGAAGGAATCACCAAAATCGGGGGACGAAGCACCTGGAGATAAGGTGCCTGGTGAACTAATGCCAGGCGAGAAAGCAGTCGATAACCGCAAGAAACAGCGACGGGTTCGAAACCCAATCGAATCCGAAGAATATTTCGGAGTGCAATACAACAAGACCAGCGAATTGCCGGATCCGGTGGAAAGTCTAAAGGTGCTGGCCACCGGCGTTGTTGAGGTGATTGCCGGCACTAGGCAGGTCGAACAGCTGGCGCGTTGGCTAAGCGACGACGTCTATCAACGTCTGCAGTTCAGGGCACGTCGGGCAGAGGCTCAGCGGCACGAACAAGGGGTTAAGGCAAAATACCAAAACCTGAGCGTGGGAAGCCTGCGAACCAGCTCACCGCGAGACGGAGTGATCGAATCGGTGGTGCTGCTCAGCTCTAAATCAAGAACTCGTGCCGTGACAATTCGCCTCGAGGGAATCAATTCTCGTTGGCGAGCAACCTCGGTTTCGGTGCTCTAGCTTTTAGCTTCTGAAGAACGAACTGCCCTGGCCGCCTGCCTCAGGTTTCTGAGTTGGCGCGGCTGGGGCTTCGTTCTGCGCGGCGGCACCGTGAACCTCTGTGCTGCCGTCCTCCGAAGGCGCTGAGTAGGTCAATTGAGCCTGGTCAATGACCGGTGCCGGGGTTACCTCGACTTCAAGGTTGAACAAGAATCCGATCGACTCTTCCTTGATTGCACCCATCATCTGCTGGAACATGTCATAGCCCTCGCGCTGGTATTCAACCAGAGGGTCACGCTGAGCCATCGCACGAAGACCGATGCCCTCCTTGAGGTAATCCATTTCGTATAGGTGATCACGCCACTTGCGGTCGACCACTGAAAGAACCACGTTGCGCTCGAGCTGACGCATCGCATCTGGGGTGATGGCCGCTTCACGCTTCTCATAGGCAATGCGAGCATCGCTGGTGAGCTCACGGGTCAACCAAGCCTTCGTCAACTTGGAGCGGTTTCCGGCCTCAACCAAAACTTCTTGGATGGTTAGGCCAACCGGATAAATCGTGCGCAACTCGGTCCATAGCGCCTCTAGATCCCAGTCAGAACCCGAGCTGTCTGAAATGTGGCTGTCGATGATGGCGGCAATGACGTCACCCAGGAAGCCTTCGGTGCGCTCCTTGATGTCATCACCCTCAAGAATGTGACGACGGTCGCTATAGATTGCCTCGCGCTGACGGTTTAGAACGTCGTCATACTTCAACACGTTCTTGCGAATTTCGGCGTTACGGCCCTCGACCTGGCTCTGAGCGCTCTGAATAGCTCGGCTAACAATCTTCGACTCGATTGCGGTCTCGTCAGGCACACCAGGTCGGTTCATCAAAGCCGTGGCGGCACCCGAGTTGAACAGGCGCATTAGGTCATCGGTTAGCGAGAGGTAGAAACGAGATTCACCCTTGTCGCCCTGACGACCGGCACGACCGCGAAGCTGGTTGTCGATTCGGCGTGACTCGTGGCGCTCGGTTCCGAGCACGTATAGGCCGCCGACCTCGAGCACCTTCTCTGCCTCGATGGCAACTTCGGCCTTGATCTTCTCGAACTCAGACTGCCAGGCTGCCTCGTAGGCCTCCGGGTTTTCTTCGCTGCTTAGACCGCGCTTAGCCAGCGCATCAACGGTCAAGAACTCGGCGTTTCCACCGAGCATGATGTCGGTGCCTCGACCGGCCATGTTGGTGGCCACGGTGACCGCGCCAAGTCGACCGGCCTGAGCAACGATTGCCGCTTCTCGGGCGTGGTTCTTGGCGTTCAGGACTTCGTGGCGAACTCCGGCCTTGGCGAGCAGACGCGAAAGGTATTCGCTCTTCTCAACGCTCGTGGTTCCCACCAAAACCGGCTGGCCCTTTGCGTGACGATCTGCAATGTCTTTGACGACCTCGTTGAACTTGACCTCTTCGTTCTTATAGATCAGGTCAGGCTGGTCGATGCGAACCATCGGCTTGTTGGTCGGGATCGGAACCACGCCGAGCTTATAAGTGCTCATGAATTCGCCGGCTTCGGTTTCTGCCGTGCCGGTCATGCCCGAAAGCTTGTTGTAAAGGCGGAAGTAGTTCTGCAGGGTTACAGTCGCCAGGGTCTGGTTCTCGGCCTTGACCTCGACGCCTTCCTTGGCTTCGATGGCCTGGTGAATACCCTCGTTATAGCGGCGACCAGCAAGGATGCGGCCGGTGTGCTCATCAACGATTAGCACTTCGCCATCCATGACCACATAGTCTTTGTCGCGCTTGAACAGTGCCTTGGCGCGAATTGAATTGTTCAAGAACGAGATCAGCGGGGTGTTCGCAGACTCGTATAGGTTGCTGATGCCCAGGTAGTCCTCAACCTTTTCGATGCCAGGCTCGAGGATTCCGATGGTGCGCTTCTTCTCGTCGACTTCATAGTCGATGACCGGTTGCAAGCGCTCGGCGATCTTGGCAAACTCTGCGAACCAGCGGTTTGCATCGCCCGAGGATGGGCCGGAGATGATCAACGGGGTGCGAGCCTCGTCGATCAGAATTGAGTCGACCTCGTCGACGATGGCATAGAAGTGACCGCGCTGAACCAGCTCAGACTGGCTCCAGGTCATGTTGTCACGCAAGTAGTCGAAACCAAACTCGTTGTTGGTTCCATAGGTGATGTCGGCCAGGTACTGCTCACGACGAACCGCAGGCTCCTGGTTTGAAATGATGCAACCGGTGGTCATGCCGAGGGCGCGGAAAACGCGGCCCATCAGTTCACTTTGGTATGAGGCCAAGAAGTCGTTGACCGTAACCACGTGAACACCGCGGCCGGCAATCGCATTTAGATAGGCCGGCAAGGTGGCGACAAGGGTCTTACCTTCACCGGTGCGCATCTCGGCGATGTTGCCTAGGTGCAGGGCAGCGCCACCCATGAGCTGAACATCAAAGTGGCGCATGCCAAGGGTGCGCTTCGAAGCTTCACGAACAGCCGCGAAGGCTTCTGGCAGTAGGTCATCGAGACTTTCACCGGCGGCATAGCGCTCGCGCAACACGGTGGTTTCGTTTTGAAGCTCTTCGTCGCTTAGCGCATTGAAGTTGACTTCGAGCGCGTTGATGGCGTCGGCATAATTGCGAAGCTTCGCAAGGATTCTGCCCTCGCCAGCGCGCAGTAGTTTGTCGATGATGTTAGCCAAGATTTGCTCCAAACCGGTTGTGTTGGTCTATTCCAATCTTAGACGAAGGGCCCAGCCGCAATGCGGCTGGGCCCTTCGTTCGCTGACAGACGAATAAACGTAAATTCGCCCAAAATCGCCTACGAAAGAGTTAGCACTCCATAGTTCCAACCCTTGCGGCGATAGACCACACTTGGCTTACCGGTCTCAGAATCGTGGAACAGATAGAAATCGTGGCCGACCAACTCCATGTGATAGAGCGCATCGTCGACAGTCATTGGGTTTCCGGCGAATGACTTGCGACGGATAACCACCGGGCTCTCCCCTAAATCAGGAGTTTCGTCTGCGGCTGGCACTTCGCTTCGGCCAAGTAGCACATCGCCATCGACGGCGTGGATGTCTAGCGAGGCAAAATCGTTGGCGGTCAGTTCACTGGTTCCAACAGATCCATGGGCTCCGTGGTGCACTTTGCGGCGGTCAGAAGCACGACGTAGGCGTTCAGAGAGCTTGCCGAATGCAATGTCAAAGGCCGAGAACTTGTCGCCGGCCTGAGCTTCGGCTCGAATAACGTGCCCAGGTTCGATCACGGTTAGTTCAACCTGATCTTCAGGCCCGGAGGATTTGCTGTGGTCATGTCGAGTGACTTTGATGTCGAGAGACTGAACCTTGTGAGCCAACTGTTCAACCTTGTGCGCACGTTCGGCAACGTAGTCGCGGAATCGGTCTGAAACACTCAAATTACGAGCGGTGATGTTGATTTCCATTTTTACCTCCGTTTCAGGCGCCATTGCCTGTGAATGAAAAGGTATACCCATTTTTAGGTTTTGGGTCGCGTTTTCAGAATTGTTTCAGAAAACACCAAGAATCGGACCGCGGTGGCACCAGCCTCGGTGGCGGCACGGGCCGCTTCTTGCAGGGTGGCACCGGTCGTAACCACATCGTCAAATAAGATGACAGCTCGCCCAAACATCGATTTCGAGCAGGTCATCGAACCTTGAAGATTTATCGCTCTAGCGTCAGAATCTAGCGCCGATTGGTCTTCAACCCTTCGAGCAAGCTTGAGTGCACTCCGCACTTCGGCTGGTCGCCCCGCAAGGGCATTCAGCCGCCGTGCCAAGATCATCGCAGGGTTGAACCCGCGCTTCGCATAATTCTGGCGAGAACTCGGCATCGGCACCAGGCAGGGTCGAGCCGACGGCTCGGAGTGCTCGGCCATCTCGGCGGGCTCAGCCATCTCGGCGAGCTTCACCAGGTCATCAATCATCGGCAGCGCGAGATAGCGAGCAAGCGAGGTCTTGCCAGATTCTTTGAACTGATGAATCAGCGACTTTTCGAGGTCACCATAATCGCTAGCCGCGAAACCGGAATATGCTCCCCGGCTAAAGCAATGACTCCGAAAAATCAATTTCTGATTGCAATCGCTGCATACTGGCGAGCCGAGCCTTGAACACAGGGCGCATCGGGCAGGAAGCAGCAGGTCTAGAAGTTCTTGCACCCCAACATGGTTGCCGATCTGGAAACACCAGGGACCGGTTTACCGGGGAATTGTGGATAACGCCTTCACCAAGTTAGTTGGAAAAATGCATAGCCAACACGTTAGGCCGAATTCGAGTCCAGGTGATGTTGCGATAGGAATACAGGTCTCCCGAGGAATCCAGGGCATAGACCTCGGATGCGCTTGATCTCGCCTCGAAGGTCTTGGCGCCGATGATCGATCCCAGGTCGCGGTTCGAGCCGCCGATGGTGAACAACGTCGCTCCGATTGACTTGTCGGCCAACGAATGCAACACGGCAACGGTGTTCTCGTCTGACCACGAAACCGACCTTGGTGACTGACCAGCACCGACAACCTCGATTGGGGCGCCAAACGCAACCGGCAGCCCGGTCTTGTCTCGCAGGATGCTGGCAACATAGGCGTGCACGCTTTGACCAGAACCGACAAGAATCGCAATGCGAGAACCTTCGGCACTGATCGAGAACTGCCGGCGAGGGAATGAGTCCAACCAGCCAAGCGAGAGCGTGTGACGGATTCCACCCGGCGAAACCACCTGAACAACATCACCGGCCTTGCGAGTCAGCGTCCAGAGGAAACTTTGATTGTCGAACACCGGCGCCAATTGGCCCGGGCGACTATCCACGAGATTCGGCGTGCTGCCAAAGATGTTGATATGGGCTCGATAGACGCCTGCCGGCCCCTTGAAAGCAACCAAATCTGAGGAGGATGTAATCGCGAAGTCGGTTGCCCCGGTTTGACGAACCAGGCTGGCGGTGCCTGGAATCGGGCTCGCCATGTTTGAGTCAAGGGTGCGCAGTTCGCCGCCCTCGAGAATCACCGCCTGGGTGCTGGCAATAGTTGGAGCGATGTCTGGCAGATCCAGGATTTCTTGCGGGCCGCGCTCGACCGAGATATTTATGCCATAGACGTTAGGCAGCTGCGAGAGCGTTGCCCTGATCTGAGCCTTCATAAGCCTTCGCTCGGCAGGCGTTGCCGTGAGTGCCTTAGAGGTGAGGTCAACTGCCGCCACGCCCTGGGCAACAGTGACCGAGTTCAGTGATAGCGCGGTGCCCGCCGGGATTGCCGAATTCACCGCCGGCTTCAGCCAGTCGCTCGGCCCCTGCAGAATCGCATTGACCAATCGAGTCGCGGTCGAGGCCCGGCTCGGGAACCATCTCAGGTCTGGAACCAGGTGGGTGCGCTGAGCGTCGTAGAAATAAATCGAGTAGCTGCGGAAAATAACCTCGAAAACCGGGCGAATCAGAATGGTCAGGTCTGGCGCACTTGAAATGCGCCATTCACCGTTTTCGCGAACCATCTTGAACTGAAGCATGCGCGTGGTGCCAGCATCCATGACCTTGTAATGCCCGTCGGCGTCAACGCTGGCCTGAACCTCGACGTTCACGGATGCCTCCTGCGTGGCATTGAAACTTATCGAAGGGTTTCCCTGTTGAATTAGGGCTTCCTTATTCGGGTTCCACTTGGTCTTGTAATCCTGGGTCAAATAAGCGCGAGCGGCTTCATAGTCATTTTGCGGGCCGGTGCCGGCGTTGATAAAGCCATTCAGAATGTCTTGCTGAGTTTCACCCACGGATGGGCCGCTCGGCGAGTAGTAGAGATAGTCGCTTGAAATATCGCCCTGGATTTCGGGGCCGGCCTTGATTTCACTCGATCGTGGCAACTGGGCACAACCGGCGAACGCAAGCGCGGTTAGTGCCACGGCAATCAGCTTGGTGAATCGATTCATGCGTCACCGCGCTTCTTGGATTTCTTCGGCGGCAAGGGCAGCGGCGACTGGGTAAAGACCATGCCCTTTCGGCGCGGCAGGGTCAGACGGAATGAGGCACCTTCATTTGGCTTGGCCCAAACCTGCAACCAACCATCGTGCAGGTGAGTGTCTTCGAGCGAGATGGCAAGGCCAAGACCGGTGCCGCCCGTGGTTCGCTTTCGAGCAGGGTCGGCTCGCCAGAACCGGTCGAAAACGCGATCGACCTCGGCTCGGGTCATGCCAACACCCTCATCGGTCACGGTCACCGCAACCGCCGATTCGCTGGCACCAACCGCGACGCGAATCGGCTTGCCCTCACCGTGCTCAATGGCATTTGCCAGGAGGTTGCGAAGCAGGCGTTCGATTCGGCGGCCATCCATTTCGGCGTCGACCGAACCCTGAGGAATATCGATTTGAATCTCAGAGCCCTTGCTGCGCGCGAGCGGCTCAATTCCTGCGATAGCCATGCCGACTACCCCATTCAGGTCTTGCATTTCGAGATCGGCGATCACGGCACCGGCGTCATACCGTGAAATTTCGAGCAGGTCGTTCAAGAGGGTCTCAAAACGTTCGATCTGATCGTGCATCAGCTCGGCCGAGCGTTTCACCGGAGGCGACAGGGTCTCGCGACCCGCGAAGATCATGTCACCGGCCAATTTGATCGTGGTCAGCGGGGTTCGAAGTTCGTGAGAGACATCCGAGACGAATCGCTGCTGCATCTTTGACAGGCTGGCAAGCTGGGTGATCTGACTCTGAAGTGACTCGGCCATCTTGTTGAATGAACGAGCCAGGATGGCGATGATGTCTTCGCCACGCTCTGGCAAACGGCGGTCGAGGGCACCCTCGGCCAACTGTTCAGAAACCTCGGCGGCCAGACGAACCGGTCGCACCAGCCAATCGGTCACGAAGAAACTGATCGCTCCGATCATGAAAAGCAAAATCAACCCACCGAAAACCAGCGTGCGTTGAACGAAATCGAGGGTCTGCTGTTCGCTGTTTAGGTCGAACACCAAATAGAACTCATAGTTGCCGGCCAGCGGAATCTGAACCGGAGCACCCACAACAATGCCGGGATGTTCGCTGTCGCCAACTGGGATGGAAATTGATTGATAAAGCAGCTTGCCGGCAGAGTTGCGAACCTTGGCGCGAAGTGCGGCCGGGATGATTGCGGTGTCGAGATCGGCCGAAATCGGGCTCTGCAGAACCTGGCCCGAGGCTTGGTCTGGGCTGCGAAGCAGTGCGACCTTTCTCGAGTTAGTCGTGCCCGAGGTCTCGATGCTCGGCACGATCGTGTTCATCAGAGTCTGCAGCGCGACCTCGTTGCTAACGCTCGAGGCAGAGAAGGTGTTCTGAACTTCGACCACCGCGCGTGAAGACTCGGCCAAAACCTGAGCCTGCCTGGTCGAATAAAGGCCGCCGCCGATTGAATAGCTGAGAAAACCACCGACGATGGCCAATGCGATGCCCGAAATTACAACGGTCGAAAAAACCGCGCGAACCTGAAGATAACGCCGAAAAAGGCTTATCGCCCAAGAGGCGACGCCGCGAAAACGCACTTAGCCCTGGCCCGCCTTGTAGCCAACGCCGCGGACGGTCGTGACAATCTTCGGGTTATCCGGGTCGTCCTCAATCTTCGAACGAAGACGCTGAACGTGAACGTTGACCAGTCGGGTGTCGTCGTTGTGGCGATAGCCCCAAACTTTTTCGAGCAACATGGCACGGCTGAAAACCAGATTTGGTTTCTGCGCCAGAGCCAACAAAAGGCTGAATTCGAGCGGAGTGAGCGAAATCTTCTCAGAGCCACGGCGAACTTCATGGCCTTCGATGTCAAGAACTAGTGGGCCAATCTTAACGGTTCCCTCTTCGCTGACACCGGCAATTGGGCGAAGGCGAGCACGGATGCGCGCGATCAGAACGGTCGGGTCAAATGGCTTCACAACATAGTCATCGGCACCGGCTTCGAGACCCAAAACCACGTCGTCACTCTCGGTCTTTGCGGTCAACATGATGATTGGCGTGCCAGATGCTGAGCGAATTTCTTTGCAAACCTCGATGCCGGTCTTGCCAGGCAACATCACGTCTAACAAGACAAGATCTGGAGCCTCTTCGGTGAATTTTTCGATCGCACCTGAACCCGCGTCATGGAAAGCAACCTTGAAACCCTCAGACTCTAGAACGATGCCGACCATCTCGCGAAGAGCGTTGTCATCATCCACAACCAAAATCTTGTGCGACATTGAGTGTCCTTCTATCCCCTGAGGTTCGTTGGCTACTAGTAGCGGTAGTGGTCGACCTTGTATGGGCCGGTCACCGACACACCGATATAAGCTGCCTGCTCTGGGTTCAACTCTGTCAGTTCAACACCCAGCGCGTCAAGGTGAAGGCGGGCGACCTTCTCGTCCAGGTGCTTAGGCAGAATGTGCACGCCGAGCTCATACTGGTCGGCCTTGGTGAAGATTTCGATCTGGGCAAGCACCTGGTTGGCAAAAGAATTGCTCATCACGAAACTTGGGTGACCGGTTGCGTTGCCGAGGTTCATCAGGCGACCCTCGCTCAAAATCAGAACCGAACGACCGTTTGGCAGACGCCACTCGTGAACCTGAGGCTTGATCTCGACCTTTTCAACCCCTGGAATGCGGTTGATGCCGGCCATGTCAATCTCATCATCGAAGTGGCCAACGTTGGCAACCACCGCGAGGTGCTTCATCTGAAGCAGGTGCTCGGGAGTGATGATGCCCTGGTTTCCGGTGGCGGTGACAAAGATGTCAACGGTTTCGATAACTGACTCGAGCTTGGCAACCTGGAAACCATCCATGGCAGCCTGGAGGGCGCAGATCGGGTCGATCTCGCTAACGATCACGCGAGCACCCTGACCGCGCAGTGCTTCGGCCGAACCCTTACCGACGTCACCATAACCGGCCACGAACGCAACCTTGCCACCGATTAGCACGTCGGTTGCACGGTTGAGGCCGTCTGGAAGCGAGTGGCGAATGCCGTATTTGTTGTCGAACTTTGACTTGGTCACCGAGTCATTGACGTTGATCGCCGGGAAAAGCAACTCTCCGCGCTTGTGGAACTCGTATAGTCGGTGCACACCGGTGGTGGTCTCTTCGGTGACACCCTTGATCTCTTCGGCAATCTTGGTGAAACGACCCGGGTTGGTGATTAGGTTGTCACGAAGCAGGTTCAAAATCACGCCATACTCTTCGGAGTCATTTGGCATGGTGGCCGGAACAGCACCAGCAAGTTCAAATTCGCGACCCTTGTGCACGAGCAGAGTTGCGTCGCCACCGTCATCGAGAATCATGTTCGGGCCAACATAGTCGGCACCCTCGGCAGCGGCTTCGGCAGACCAATCGAAGATTCGGTCGGTGCACCACCAGTATTCCTCCAGGGTCTCGCCCTTCCAGGCGAAGACCGGAGTTCCGGCTGGTGACTCGATGCTGCCCGTGCGCCCGACGACAACCGCAGCGGCGGCTTCATCCTGGGTTGAAAAGATGTTGCAAGATGCCCAACGCACCTGCGCACCAAGGTCAACCAGAGTCTCGATAAGCACCGCGGTCTGAACCGTCATGTGCAGCGAGCCGGTGATTCTGGCACCCTTGAGCGGCTGGCTTGCCGCGAACTCGCGACGCAGCGACATCAAGCCCGGCATCTCGTTCTCGGCAAGGCGAATCTGGTGGCGGCCGGCTTCGGCTAGGCCTAGGTCGGCAACTTTGAAGTCGATGGCGGTGAGAGTTGAAGGCATGTTTAGGCTTTCTGCTGGATGAGGCTTAGAACCTCGTTGCGAATCTGGGTCATGGCGTCTTCGTTCGAGGCTTCGACGTTTAGACGTAGCAGCGGTTCGGTGTTCGAGGCACGAACGTTGAACCACCACCACTGGCCAGCTTCGGCAGGCTTGCCTTGCGCTGTGATGCCGTCAAACTCGTCGAAGGTTGCGCGGTCGGCGAAAGCCTCAACCACGCGAGCCTTGGCCGCGGCGACATCTGAGACGGTCGAGTTGATCTCGCCGCTCATGAAATAAGGGTTGTATTGCTTGGCGAACTCAGACAATGGTTTGTCTTGGTTTCCAAACTCTGCCAACACGTGCATGGCCGCCAACATTCCATTGTCGGCACCCCAAAAGTCTCTGAAGTAATAGTGAGCAGAGTGTTCGCCACCGAAAATCGCGTTGGTTTCGGCCATCTTGTCTTTGATCAGCGAGTGGCCGACTCGAGTCTTTACCGGTGTTGCACCATCGGCTGAGATGACCTCTTCAACAACGCGCGAGGTCAGCAGGTTGTGCAGAACGGTGATCGGTGCACCCGGGTTCGAGGCCTTTTCGCGGGCGATTTCTCGGCGAGCGACGATGGCCGCAACGGCAGAAGGAGTCACCGCGTCACCATTTTCGTCGATTACAAAGACGCGGTCGGCGTCACCGTCGAAGGCCAAACCGATGTCGGCTCCGTGCTCGACAACGCCGCGTTGTAGGTCGACCAGATTCTTCGGGTCTAGAGGGTTGGCCTCGTGATTTGGGAAAGTTCCATCTAGCTCGAAATACATCGGAATGATCTCAAGCGGAAGCTTGTGCAGGTCGGTGCCTGTGCCGAGAACCGCAGGCACGGTCATGCCGCCCATGCCGTTTGCGGCGTCGACCACAACTCGCAATGGTCGAATCGAGTCGAGGTTAACCATTTCGCGAAGGTAGCTCGCATAACGAACCAGGATGTGCTCTTCGCGGAAACTTCCCGGTGCCGAAACTTCATCCAAGCCGTTGGCTAGATAAACCTTGGCTCGGTCGCGAATCGCCGCGAGGCCGGTGTCGAGGCTGATGCCGCGAGCGCCGGCTCGTGAAAACTTGATGCCGTTGTAGGCCGCCGGGTTGTGACTTGCGGTGAACATGGCGGCCGGGGCATTGAAAAGACCCGAGGCGAAATATGACTCGTCGGTCGAGCACAGGCCGATCGAAACTACGTTTGCGCCGCGAGCCTGGGCTCCGACTGCGAAGGCATCGGCGAACTCTGGTGATGAGTCGCGCATGTCGTGGCCGACAATCACGTCTTGGCCGGCTGCGCCGAGCTCATCAACGAAACCCGCTGCCAATGCAGTCACGATTTCAGTGGTTAGCGCGGTGCCAACCAAACCTCTTACGTCATAGGTTTTGACGAGTGAATCCCAGTCGATGCTCATGTGTTCCGTTCTGAAAAAGTAGCCTCTCTAGGATACCAGCGAGCGCCATCGGAAGCCTTGGCCCGAGCCGCTGTGAATAGACTTGCCCTATGTCAGATGAGCGCATTTCAAGGGGCGGCTTCCGCGACCGCCACGGTCGAGGAATTCGTCGACCTGTGCTCAGCAAGTTATATCGGCACGGCGAAACCCGCGCGGCTTCGTTCAATCAGATTGTCGGTTCAACCTGCGAGTTTTTACAGAGCATCTGGCCGGATGAACTGGCCGATCTCAAATGGCAGGTGATGGACGCGCCTTCGATCAGAGGAGACTCGCAAACCGTTCGCCGCTGGGCCACCAAAAAGGCCGAGATGACCATCTGCATTTTCAGGGTGCCGATCGAACGCCTTGGCCACGCCAAGCGAGCCGATCCACTGCACGAGCGCATGCACATCGAAGAGTATGTTTTTGCCGCGGTTGCGCACCTCTTAGACAAAGAGCCCTGGGAGCTGGTTCCCGAGCGCTATCGCCCCGAATAAGCAGTTCGCCCCAAAAAAACGGGTGTTTAGTGAACCATCACGGCAACTTGACCGCCCGGATTCTTGAAATCAACCAGCGGTATGGCCGCCACCGAGCCACTCACATCGGCAATCAGGGTGCCAAAAAGCGGCTTGCCCTCGGAAGACAACTGGACTTTTGCTGAGGGTGCGAAGGTGAGGGTCAACTGCCCATTTGCTGGCACCTGGAAGTTGGCCGGCGTGCTCGAACCCTGCACGAGGCGAACACTCTGAGCCGAGTCGGTCGGGTTCGCGAGACTAAGTTTTGAAATTCCGATCGAAGGAATTGTGATTCCAACCGGCGAGTTCTGGGCGGTTGCCGCGGTCAGCCAAGCGAAGTCCACGCTGGTTTTTACGACCCGTTGAATGCGAATCGAACTTCCCACGGCGACGTCTGATTTCACGATTGCGATGAAATCGCCATCGGCTAACCCTGGCAGCGGAATGTCGGTGGTGGTTCCCGCCGCAATGGTCTGCCGCACCACGGTGCCATAGGTCTTCGCGGTCGAACCTAGAACCTGAGCGGTGATGGTTGCCGCTTTCGTGCCTGGCACAAAAACTCGAAGGGTCGGCACTAGATCGGCAAAATCAGGCTTTCCAATCAGTTTGGCGGCATCCGCTGCCCCTCTGATGAACACACCCGGGATTACCTGTGTGGTCGAGAAATTAGCAGCTGGTGCGACATAGTCGACTCCACCAGAGGCCAGGCCTCGAATCGTCTTCTGTTGCAACCAAGCCGCAACCAGACCACCGTGACTGGTCAGGTGAGTGGTGAAGGTCGAGTTTTTAGGTGCATAGCTAGCCAGCGGAATGACGGTGGTTTTGCCTGCCGGCACCGAGATGCCCGACATGCCCGAACCAGTGACCAGACCGCGTTGGTCAAAGATTTCGAGGCTCACCGTGGAATCGACCTTGGTGACGTTTTTCACTTCAAGCAGCGATTCACGCCCGGTGCTGGTGTCGCCACCGACGAACCAGAACTGGTTCGAGGGGCGCTGACAGGCGGCACCGGTTAGGCCCTTTAGTGTGTCAGCGGAGACCGCCTGAACCTGGTTGGCATTGAGCAGCAATGAGTTCTGTTCTGCGATTCCGGCAGGATCCAGAACGGTCAACTGCCCCTGGCCGCTCTGCAGAGTTGTTCCGGCGGGGCCATTGAAACTCGAGTTTATCTGTGCCGCACCAACCTGCTCGAAAGCCCCCACCTTCGTGCCAGATGCACCACCGGTTCGATAGACGCCACCCGGGCAGACCAGGGTCAGATCCTGGGCTTTGACCTTCAGAACCTCGGCTTTAGGCACCTCACCCACCGTGAAATTGAAGTGCGGTGCGAACCAGACGACTCCGGCGAGTCCTGCCAAAATGGCAATCAGGGCAATCAAACGCCTCATCATTGAGCATCCTCCCCCGATTCAATGAAAATCTCTTCGGTGCCGCGACGACGGGTTCTTCGAGATGGAATCGCCATTAGGCCATAGCCAAGCAAAATCGCGACCTGAACACCCTTGGTGATTGACCACGGAGATGACGGGTCCTTGGCTTGCTCTTGCTTTGGTTCACGAACTCGCCAGAGTCGACCAAAGTCGGTGGCACCGACTGTTTCGAGTTCGGCAACTGAGTTCAAGGCGATGCCCAACTCGGATGAATCCGCGGTCGAGCCGTTTGGCACCAGGATGTAGCCGATGTGCTGCGCTTGCAGCCTCTCGGCGATCGGGGTTCCGTTCGCAGAGACGAGATCGGCGACTAACTGGGCCACCTGAGAATATTTGCTCTTCGCCAAATTGGCAATCGAGAATCGATAGGCGAGGCTCATGTCATCCAAGTGAACCCCGTCGCCGGCGACGAGTTCGGCCGAAAGCCGCTTATTGCCCGCCGAATCGGTGTCGGGCGTCAAGACCAGAAGCTTCAAAGTGGAACCTTGAGCGGCCTCGGCGGCAACGATTGACGGCACAACTCGCGAGTCGCTAAATCTCAGGGCAGGTGCAGAAACCAGGCTCAAGGCAACGCCTGGCAAGACGACAAGCAGGGTCGAAACCGCAGCAATGACTCGTCTGGCATTCTTCGCAGGAATTCCGTCGATGGCAACAACCGAGAGCATCACGAGGCCGAGGCCCGCCAGAATTATCAGGGCGCTTGGCGAACCGTTGACGGTTTCCAAGGTCGACTGGCCGACTCCGACAGCCGGAAAATTCAAGGCCGAAACCAGGTATGCCCCGATAATCGAGATCAGCACCAACCCCCAGCTGACAAAGGCCAGGCCAACTCGCTTGCGCAATAGTGCGAACAGCGCCACCAGACCAACCGCACCGCACACCACCAAGGATGGAAAGCTCAGGAACGGAGAGGTTGTCGACAGCACAGCTAATCCTGGATCGGCCAGGAGTGCCAACGGATGGGCGAGGCCGACAACAAAGAACAACGTAATCGGCCCAAAAATTGCGGCCAACGGCAGACCGACCCAAATCAGATATCCGAGGCGACGAATCCTGAAAAATGCCAAACCAGCCATGCCGAGAACCATGATTGGCACGAGGTTCGGAGTCGAGGCTCCAATAATGGCGGCGAGCAAACCGCCGGTGGCAACCCAGGTCCACGATTGAGCGGTGCTCTTGGTGACGCGACCGAGTTGGGCGACCCTAAGCAGCGCAATCACCAACCATGGTGCGGCCAATGCCGAAACCAAAGTGGCGAGCCTGCCATCTAGTTGCGCCTGCTGCAGAGCCGGCCAAAAGCCAAAGGAGAGGCCGGCGATGACGCGCAACCAGGTGGCGTCGGTGACCTGTGCGGCTAGCTTCCAGGCGCCAAGAAATGCGAGCGGCTTGACGAGAAATAGCAAAATCGCAACCGAGAGCGAGGGCGCCCAAAAGGTCAGCCCAGAGAGGCCGGTTAGCACCCAGGCGAAGGGATCACTCGGGGCATAGAAGCCCAAGCCAATCGGTTGATAGCTCGAACCGGCTCGCATGAACACGTCAAACCACGAGGCGCTGAGCGGAATCAGACCCTTTGCAGTGACCGCGACGTCCTTTGGCCACCACTGATAGCTGGCAGCGGCTAACGCAAGCATCCACCAAAGGCCACCGGTTGCATTAAACCCGCGAGCGACCTTGCCGGTGAGTACCTCGGCATCACCGCGCTCGAACGCGCTCAAATTATCTAGGGCCTCTTCGCGCTCGAAGCCTGCCCTTCGACTGGCTCGAACCTCAGATCTGGTTGCCTGAAGCGGGCGAAGTTCACGAAATTGAAGTTTTCGCGACCTCGCGATTCGGCCTCGAGAGCTCAATCTGCCGGCGAGGGTGAAAAAGCCCCAAAAACCGCTAGAAAATTCGGCCCAAATTAATTCGGGACGCTTTCGCGAGACCTGCAAAACGGTTCGCAATAGCCCGAGGAGAGGTAGGAACAACCAGAAGAATGGCAAGCCAACCGCCCGACCATAGGCGAACCTGAGGTGAATAGCGGCGTGACGAAGCGCGGTCTTGGGCGAAGAACCGAGCCACTTCTTGTCGCGTTTGCCGGCCAGTGCGAGGCTAGCGTGGCGAACCTTGGCACGCGGCGCGACGATCACGCGATGTCCGGCGAGCCTGGCCCTGATCGAAAAATCTATGTCCGCGGCGAGCAGTGGAGCGGCAGAATCGAAGCCATCCAGCTCCTCAAACACATCCAAGCGAATCAAAGCAGCGGCGGTGCTCACGGCCATCACGTCGTCGACATCGTCGTGCTGACCCTGGTCAAAAGCCTCGGAGATCGGCGAGAACGGCGCCAAACCCGGCGTCAGAGTCAAACCGAGTTGGCTGATGGTTCTCGGGTCGTTCCATTCGACCAGCTTCGGCCCGGCAATGGCCACCGATGGTGAGAGTTCGATTGCCGCGATCAGCTCGGAAAGCGCAGAGGAATCCGGGGCGCTGTCATCATGCAGCATCCAGAGCCAGTGCGAGCCTGAATTTGTGCCTTCGATGGCGGCGGCGATTGAGTCTTGCAGTGAGGATTCACTGGCCAGGCGCACATAGTCAAAGCCAAAGCTCGTTGAAATTTCTTGAATTGAATCGACCGGATTTGCCGAGGTGTCCACAACGACCACTCGGTCGGGGCGCCGGGTCTGACTCGCGACGGATTTTGCGGTCTCGGCAAAATACTCGTCGGCATCGTGGCTAACCACGAGTGCGGTCACAAAGGCGTTCATGCCGGCTCTCTAGTTGGGATTCGGGCTAATAAATAGCACCCAGCAGATTGGTTAGGCGCGCTTCTTAAGCTTGCGACGCTCGCGCTCAGAGAGGCCGCCCCAGATGCCGAATCGCTCATCGTTTGCAAGTGCATAGTCGAGGCACTGAGCCTTGACATCGCAACCACTGCAGATGCGCTTGGCATCACGAGTCGAGCCGCCCTTCTCTGGGAAGAAAGCCTCTGGGTCGGTCTGGGCACAAAGTGCGTCTGCCTGCCAAGCTAGCGGGTCACCCTCAGCATCTGAGTATGCCCCGGCGACACCAAGTCGAATTGGATCGATAAACCAGTTCTCTGGCACACGACTACGACTGTCCATAACTTTCACCCTTATCTCAAACCATTTGCAGTCCCCCTGCAGAGGTTTGCGAAATACTTTCGTGGTTGTAATTACACCGGTGTAACTCTGTCGCTGTCAAGTTGGCATGTAACCCCGGGCGTGCCGGATTACTCCCACCCAGCGCCCTTTTTGCCCTGTATTCTTGGGGGCATGAGCGTTTTAGTCACCGGCGGTGCGGGTTACATCGGTTCACATGTTGTCCGATTGTTACACGAACGTTCGGAGTCAGTTCTGGTTGTTGACGGCCTATCGAACGGGCTGACCGAGCGAATCGGTCAAACCCCCTTTTTAAAGCTTGACTTGGCTGCATCAAACGCCAAGGCCGAGCTGGTCGAAGCGATGCGCCAACACGATGTGACCTCGGTGATTCATCTCGCTGCACAAAAACAGGTGGGCGTTTCGGTGGAACAGCCTGAACTCTATTACGAGCAAAACGTGGGCGGAATGGCCAACTTGCTCGCGGCCATGCGCGAGACCCAGGTGACTCGCCTGGTGTTCTCCTCGAGCGCGGCCACCTATGGCATGCCCGAAGTCGAAGCGGTTTCCGAGGATGCCACCTGCAACCCAATCAACCCGTATGGCGAAACCAAGCTAATCGGCGAATGGATGGGCGCCAATGCGGCACGTGCCTGGGGCCTTCGGGTTGCGAACCTGAGATATTTCAATGTTGCCGGCACCGGCTGGCCCGAGCTAGCCGACACCTCGGTGATGAATTTGGTTCCGATTGTTTTCGCGGCCCTCAAGGAAGGCAAGGCGCCCGTAGTCTTCGGCGACGACTATTCCACCCCGGATGGCAGTTGCGTTCGTGACTATGTGCACGTGCTAGATCTTGCCGAGGCGCACGTTAGCGCGCTCGATTATCTAGAGCGACCGAATCGCGCCCACTCGACCTTCAATGTCGGAACCGGATCTGGTTCGAGCGTGTTTGAGGTTCTCGCCGAGGTCAAAAACGTCACCGGAATCGACTTCGAAATTGATGTTCGGGCTCGTCGTGCGGGAGACCCGCCTTACCTCTGCGCCGATGTCTCAAGAATCGAGGCAGAACTTGGTTGGAAGGCCAGGCGCGGCCTGAC
>Ga0213920_1000112_pt1 | contig 88263 bp, 86 predicted proteins | sample McNCre1117MG_FD_161054 | JGI IMG/M metagenome (GOLD analysis project Ga0213920, IMG submission 161054) | Freshwater microbial communities from McNutts Creek, Athens, Georgia, United States - 11-17 MG | ecosystem: Environmental > Aquatic > Freshwater > Creek | place: USA: Georgia | collected...
TCTTAAAATTCGTTTTTGCTCACACACAGCCTTCATCATGACCCAGTGCCAAGTCGGTGTCGTCATGGGTTCCAATTCCGATTGGGACACCATGCAACATGCAGCCCAGATTCTCCAAGAATTTGGCATCACTTTTGAAACCCGCGTGGTTTCAGCCCACCGCATGCCCGATGACATGTTTGCTTATGCCGAAGCGGCGCAAGGGCGTGGCTTGCGCGCCATCATCGCAGGTGCGGGTGGCGCAGCCCACTTGCCTGGCATGATTGCCGCCAAAACCATCGTGCCCGTGCTGGGTGTGCCTGTGGCCAGCAAACATTTGCAAGGCGTGGATTCGTTGCACAGCATTGTGCAAATGCCCAAAGGCATTCCGGTGGCCACCTTTGCCATTGGCAATGCAGGTGCGGCCAACGCGGCTTTGTTTGCCGTGGCTTTGCTGGCATCGACGGACACTGCTTTGGCCGAAAAGCTGCAAGCCTTCCGCGTGGCGCAAACCGAAGTGGCGCGCAACATGACGCTGCCACCCCAATAAGCCAAGTTATGAGTCAAACCTTAAAGCCTTTGCTGCCCGGTTCCACCTTGGGCGTGTTGGGCGGCGGCCAGTTGGGCCGCATGTGGGCGCACGTGGCGCAGCGCATGGGCTACAACACCGCGGTGCTCGACCCCGACGCACACAGCCCCGCAGGCTTGGTGAGCCATCACCACATTCACACCGACTACTTAGACCCCGCAGGCTTGAAACAACTCGCCGCCGTGTGCCAAGCGGTGACCACCGAATTTGAGAATGTGCCCGCCGACGCGCTGGCGCAGCTCGCTGCCACCTTGCCCGTGTCGCCTGCCGCATCTGCCGTGGCCGTGGCGCAAGACCGTGCGCGTGAGAAAGCTCATTTTGTGACCTGCGGCGTGCCTGTGGCCCCGCATGCGGTGATTGACACCGCTGAGCAACTTGCTGCGTTGCTAGCCGACACAGCACAAGCAGACAACCTGCTGCCAGGCATTTTGAAAACATCCCGCATGGGTTACGACGGCAAAGGCCAGTTGCGCGTGAGCACGCGTGACGAGCTCAACGCCGGTTGGGCCAAACTCGGCAAAGTGCCTTGCGTGTTGGAAAAAATGTTGCCCTTGTCCAGCGAATGCTCGGTCATCGTCGCACGTGGCCGCGATGGCACGATGGTGAACTTGCCCGTGCAACGCAACTTGCACCGCGATGGCATCTTGGCCGTGACCGAGGTGTTTGCGGGTAATATGCCTGAAGCTTTAGCCAACCAAGCCATCGTGGCAGCTAAAGCCGTGGCGCAAGAGTTGAACTATGTGGGCGTGTTGTGCGTCGAGTTTTTTGTGTTGGCTGACGGTGCTTTGGTTGTCAACGAAATCGCCCCTCGCCCGCACAACAGCGGCCACTACAGCCAAGACGCCTGCGATGTGTCGCAGTTTGAGCTGCAAGTGCGCACCATGGCCGATTTGCCTTTGACGCAGCCACGCTTGCACAGCGCAGCCATCATGCTCAACCTGCTTGGCGATCTGTGGTTCAAACCATCGGAGAAATTGGGGTCAGAACCCAATTCTTTGCAGGCCGAGCCTGCATGGCAAAAAGTGCTGGCGCTGCCCGGCACGCACTTGCACTTGTATGGCAAAGTCGAAGCGCGTGTGGGCCGCAAGATGGGCCACCTCAACATCACGGCCGCAACGCCAGAGGCCGCGCACGCTGTGGCTTTGCAAGCGGCCGCTATTTTGGGTATCGCGCCGTTTTAATGGCGTTGATCCATTGCACACACGTAGCTAACGACGACGCACTCGCTCCATGATTCTTGACGGTCAATCACCTCAATCCATCGCCGCTGCTGCACAAGCTTTGCAGCGCGGTGAGTTGTTGGGCTTGCCAACCGAGACTGTTTACGGATTAGCTGCAGATGCAGGCAACGATGTCGCAGTCGCCAAAATCTTTGAAGCCAAAGGTCGGCCTGCCAATCATCCGCTCATCGTGCATGTGGCCAGTGCGCAAGGCGTGCAGCGCTTTGCCAGCCATGTGCCGGACTTTGCGCAAAAGCTCATTGATGCGTTTTGGCCCGGTCCTTTGACGTTGATCCTCCCGCGTCGTCCAGAAGTCGCCGCAGTGGCCGCGGGTGGGCAAAACTCAGTGGGCTTGCGTTGCCCCTCCCACCCAGTGGCCCATGCTGTGCTGCAAAGCGCCGAAGCCTTGGGCGTGTTTGGTGTGGCTGCACCCAGTGCCAATTTGTTTGGTCGTGTCAGTCCCACTACGGCAGCGCATGTGGCGGGCGAATTTGGCGACAGCTTGCTCATCATTGATGGCGGCGCGTGTGATGTGGGCATTGAGTCCACCATCGTCGATTGCACCCGGGCCGCGCCAGTATTGCTGCGCCCCGGTGTGATCACGCCTAAGCAACTCAGCGAGGCGTGTGGTGTCATGGTGATCACACCCAATGCCCCCGATGCTGATGCGCCGCGTGCTTCCGGCACGCTGGAATCGCACTATGCGCCAGCGGCCAAAGTGCAGCTGATGTCGGCAGTGGATTTACAAAAAGCCATTGGTGATACTGCATCCGCAGCGGGTGGCACAGTCGCTATTTGGTCGCGCAGTACCGTTCAAGTGCCTGCAGCCAGTGCCAGCCAGTTCAAATACCAACCCATGCCCACATCGGCCCAAGACTGTGCTCACCAACTCTTTGCCCAGTTGCGAAGCTTTGATGCACAAGGCGTCGGCCACATTTGGGTCGAAATTCCACCTCAAACCCCCGAATGGGATGGCGTGCGAGACCGCTTAACGCGGGCTGCCACGCCAACTCGTTAAACTAACGCGGTACTCAAAAGAGAGCCTGTGATGAATTCAACTTTTAGCCGAACCTTTAAAGCTCTTTGCGCTGTTGCATTGATGGCCCTGCTTTCTGCCTGTGGTGGCGCAAGCAGCACCATTGATCCGTTCACGCCAAAGCGCATCATTGCCTTTGGTGACGGCTTTAGTTACGTGGACGGCAACGGTTATGGCTTGTCTACGGTGCGAACCAATGAGGTGGACAACACCATCGTTGGTCGTATCGCAGCACGTGTGGGTATTGTCGTCAAAGCAGTGTCGTCAAATCCGCTTGCAGCCACGGGCGGATTCAGCTATGCCAGCCCCAAGGCGCGTGTGGCTGATGTCGGCACGCAAATTAACACTTTCTTGACGGATGCAGGCGGCGTGGTGGGTGACAAAGACATGATCATCATCACTGTGGGTAATTGGGATGTGTACGACGCGGTGATGTCTAACGCCAACATGGACACTGCTGCGACAAATTTGGTGACTGCCGTGAAGCGTTTGACGAACGCAGGCGCTAAGCATGTGGTGTTGATTCCTGCCATCAACATGGCCAGAACGCCTTGGGCGTTGACTGCACCAAACAGCAAGACACTACAAGAAATCCAAATGCTGGGCATCACTACTGCGACCTTGCCAAGTTTGACCTCGCTCAACTATTTGATGTTGCTCAAAATTACCGATGCTTATAAGGAAGAGGCTAAGCCACCCGTAAAGTTCAAGGATCGTTCGGGAGACTTCAACAGCTTTGCTGGCAAATTTGACACCAATGGTTCAACCCGCATTGTGAACGCGAGTGGCCTTGCTATTACGGCTGACACAGGTTTGTATGTACCTATTTGTGCTGCTGCTGCATCGAGAGTTGACACAGACTCTACGTTTGCCACGGGTTGTGCTTTGCCCGGCACGACGGACTATCAAACCTATGTGTTTGCGGATGACATCAACTTGACGCCTTTGGCTAACCGATTCTTGGCTGACCGAACAGTGGTGACATTGATCAGCGAGGGCTGGTTGCCTTGATTTTTAAGCCTTGCGCCCAAAGCGCAAGCGCATCACCAAAATGCTGGCTGCCAACGCCAGCGTGATTACGTTGGCAATCACCACGGGCCAGGCTTCGATCAGCAAGCCGTAGGCCAACCACAGCGCAATGCCGAGCGTGAACGCGCTGTACATCCCCAACGAAATACCGCTCACATCACGGGTTTTGAAGGTGAGCCACGCTTGCGGCACAAAGCTCGCGGTGGTCAGGCTGGCGGCGGCGTAGCCGATCCATTCGGTGTAGTTCATTCGGGTCTTTCTAAATCGGTGACAGCTCTTCCGAGCTGGTTAAGGCTGCTTACCCGCCCAGTCAATCATGGCGTCTAACGCAGGGCGCGCTGCATTGGCATTGGCGTGGTGCAGGATGGCCACCACCACGAGTCGTTTGCCACTGGCGGTGTCCACAAACCCAGCCACACCCGCCACATCGCGTAAGCTGCCGGTTTTCAAGTGTGCGCTGGCTTGCGCTTTGCTGCGTTTCATCGTGCCGTCTAGGCCGGTGACGGGCAGCGAGCTCATCAGCTCAGACATATTGGGTGAGGCCCAAGCCACTTGCAGCAAACGTGCGAGGGCTTGTGCGCTGATGCGCTCTTCGCGACTCAGGCCTGAGCCGTTGTCAAAGGTAGGCACTTCACCGCCCACGCGCTCACGCCACCAACGCTGCATCACCTCGCGCGAGGCGTCCAAACTGCCGACGCCGCGTTGTTGCTGACTGAGCGTGAGGAACACATGTTGTGCCATCACGTTGTTGCTGTATTTATTGATGTCTCGGATGGTCTCGGCCAATGTAGCGGACTCCACATTGAAGGTGGGTTGCAAGTTGGCGGGGATGCTGCCATCACGCACTTGACCGCTGAGGTGCCCGCCGAGCTGCTGCAACATACCCGCAATGGCGCGTGACGCAAACTGCTGAGGTGCTGCATAGGCGATGGGCCACATTTTTTCGCCGCACACGGTGGGGAAGTTGCCTGCGAATTTGATGCGTGTCGGGTCGCTCCAATCGGCGCGCAAAGCGCTGCGGTAGTCGCTGCAATCGCCATTGCTCAATGGTACGGTCGCGGGAAATTGCACACCTGCCAATGGTGGCTCGATTTGCACACGCGCCACATTGGCGACGCGGTCCGGCACAAACTGAATGAGCAGTGATTTGAAGTTGAGCAGCAACGCATCAGGAGCAGCGTTGTAGGGGCGCAGGGGCTCGCCATCAAAACTGGCGGCATCACGCGCAGGCACATCAAACGCACTGCGGTCGAGGACGATGTCGCCTTGAATTTTGTGGATGCCCAAGCCTTGAATGCGGCGCATCAACAGCCACAAACGTTCCACAACGAAACGTGGGTCGCCGCTGCCCTTGATGTAGACGTTGCCTTGCAACACACCGTCGCGCACAGGCCCGTCCACATACACGGGTGTGCGCCATACAAACGCGGGGCCGAGGGTGTCGAGCGCGGCCGTGGTGGTGGCCAGCTTCATCAGCGAGGCAGGGTTCACGCGCACTTGGGCTTGGTGGCTCAAACGTGGTGTGCTGCCCGTGTGTGTGTCGATCACCATCACATGGAAGTTGTCGCTCGGCACTTTGGCGCGTTGCAGTGCGGCTTGCACTTCGGCGGGCAGTTGGCCGATGTCGCCGTCCGTGTGTTTGGGTGGCTCGGTACGCACCGCTTTGGAGTGCGGGGCGGCGTGCGCCTGCAAAACCGTGGCGCACACCATGGCCAGAGTGAATGCACATGCCAAAGACCAAGGCACAACGTGCCATCGTGCTGGGCTGGTGCGGCGTGCAAGTGGGGACAAAGAGGGCATGTGCGAGCGAGTCATAGGCAAATTATCACGGCTGGGATAATCAGCGCATGCACACCCACCAGTGGCTGGCTTTAGAGACCAGCACCGACACCCTCTCTCTTGCGGTCGCATGCGGCGCGCAGACTTGGACGCACACCAGCGCAGGCGGTGCGCTCACGTCCACGCACATGATTCCGCAAACCTTGGCGCTCTTGCAAGAGGCGGGTTTGGCCTTGGCCGATTTGCAAGCCGTGGTGTTTGGCCGTGGGCCGGGCGCGTTCACGGGTTTGCGCACCGCGTGCTCGGTGGCGCAGGGCTTGGCCTTTGGTGCGGACTTGCCCGTGTTGCCGATGGACACCTTGTTGGCGGTGGCAGAAGAAGCGCGTGCCGCCAACGCAGCAACTGGCACAACGCCCGTGACCCGCGTGTTGGCCGTGATGGATGCGCGCATGGAGCAGGTGTATGTGGCGGCGTATGAGTTCACGCCAAACGCCAGCGATGCGGCAGATGACACACATCGCATGCAAGGCACTTGGCGCTGTGTGCAGCCACCCGAGTTGCACAGCCCTGAATCTTTGCATTGGCCCGCCGATTGGGCGCAAGACAGTTTCATTGCCGCAGGCAATGCGTGGCCCGTGTACGCAGGCCGTTGGCCCATCGCATTCACAGCTTCTCAAGTGATGGCGCTGCCCACTGCCGCCGCACTGCTGCGCCTCGCCCCCGTCGCGTGGGCCGCAGGCCAAGCTGTGCGGCCCGAAGAAGCGTTACCGCTCTACATCCGCGACAAAGTGGCGCAGACCACCGATGAGCGCATGCAAATCAAAGCGCAACAAGCGGCTGCCCAATGAGTGCTGTTTTGAAACCCGAAGTACGCCTAGAGCCGCTGACCGAAGCGCTGCTTGACGATGTGCTGCGCATCGAAAACAGCGCCTACGCCCACCCGTGGACGCGTGGCAACTTTGCGGACTCGCTCAAGTCGGCGTACCAGTTGCTGGCGCTGATGGGTGGCGACACCTTGATTGGCTACTTTGTGGCCATGGAAGGCGTGGAGGAAGTGCATTTGCTCAACATCACTGTCGCGCCGCAGTTTCAGGGCCAAGGCTACGGCGTGCTCATGCTCGACGCCTTGTCGGTGTGGGCGCGCAGCCGCCAAGCTCAATGGCTATGGCTAGAGGTGCGCGTGGGCAACGCCCGCGCCATGCAGGTGTACGAGCGCTATGGCTACCGCCGCGTGGGCGAACGCAAAAACTATTACCCCGCCGACCACGGCCAACGCGAGCACGCGGTGGTCATGTCGCTCAAGCTGTAAGCTACTCACCCATGACCGATACCTTGCACCTCGACAAACGCCAACGCGCCATGCTGGCCGAGATGGGTGTGCGCGTATGGTCGCCCATGTCTGAGGCTGCTGTCATGGGTGCTCCGGCTGTGGAAACCTTGGTGGTCGACACATCTGCCTCTTTAGCCTCATCCTTGCCCGCTGATGTGGTGATGCAAGCCCACGCCGAAGAGGCGCACAGCTTTGCCGCTGCCAGCGAATTGGCCACCCAAGCCATTGCCAACGCCGCAGGCCACGACACCGCAGCGCGCCAAATGCCTGCGCCAGTGGCCAAGGCTGAGCCCGCACCCATCATCATTGAACGCCCCGAAGGCATTGACCAAATGGATTGGTCAGCCTTGCACAGCACCGTGTCAGGCTGCCAAGCGTGCACGCTGTGCGGCTCACGCAAAAACACCGTGTTTGGTGTGGGCGCACCTGCGGCTGAAGGTCAAGCGCCGCAAGTGGATTGGCTCATCGTGGGCGAAGCCCCAGGCGAAAACGAAGACTTGCAAGGCGAGCCGTTTGTGGGCCAAGCCGGCAAGCTGCTCGACAACATGTTGGGTGCGATGAAACTCTCTCGCACCGGCGAACGCACAGCAGAGGGCGGCGGCGTGTACATCGCCAACGTGCTCAAGTGCCGCCCACCCGGCAACCGCAACCCCAAGCCCGAGGAGGTGGCGCAATGTCTACCCTACCTAGAGCGCCAGGTGGCGTTGCTCAAACCAAAAATGATTTTGGCGATGGGTCGCTTTGCGGTGCAGGCCTTGCTGCGCGACACCGTGCCCGAGGTAGACACCACGCCACTGGGCAAACTGCGTGGTCGCGTGTACCAGTATCAAAACTTGCCGGTGGTGGTGACGTATCACCCCGCGTATGTGTTGCGTAACTTGCCAGAGAAGTCCAAGGTGTGGGCTGACCTTTGTTTGGCGATGGCTCACCTTAAGGGCTCTGAGTAACTGTTGCTCGCTCGTGAGTGCTTCGCGCCGGAGAGGGTTGCGCAGCTTGGGTGCAGCGGCTTCCTCATGCTGGAGTACCAGAAATTGTCAGCCGCCGCACCCAAGCCGCGCAACTGGTTCAGGTTTGAATATTTCTAGCGGACGTATTTGCAACGACTGGCGCTACCGTAGGTGAACAGTCGCATTTGTCATCGCTCCCATGTTGGCGAGCCCAGCCACAAACCTTAAGACGACCGAGCTGGCCAAAGAACAGAAGCAATCGCCACCACCATCAGCACGACCGCAGTCCAGTCCTGCCAGTGCAACACCTCACCGAGCCACCACGCACCGCTGAACACCCCCAACACCGGAATGAACATCACGCTCAAAGTAGATGCCACCGGAGGTAGGCCGCGAGCCAACGTCAACCAAGCGGCCTGCGCAAACGCAAACACGCCCAGCGCGTTGTAAAGAATCGCCCACTGCGTGCTGGGTGCAGGCATGTACCAACGGTCTTGCTCAAACACACAGGCCAGCACCGTGAGCAACACCGTCGTCAAGCTGGTCATCCAAAACGCGATGGTCAACGTCGGCACGTCCATGGGCGTGTGGCGCAAGCGTTGCGTGCCATAGGCCCAAACAGCAGCGGCAATGAGCACCATCAACACCCAAAACGGTTGGCCCGACAAGTGGTTCAACTCATTCCACAGCAGCAGCAACACGCCCACGCCTGCCGCGACGACGCCCAACCATTGACGCGCACGCAGCGGTGCGTTGAACCAAATCACACCCCAAATGGCCGAGAAGATGGGCATGGTGTAGCCCAAGATGGCGGCGCGTCCGCTCGACAGCATGGGCAAGGCCAAGATGACCAACACGTGCCAAACAAACAGGTTGAAAAATGCCAGCTTTAACAGCTCCCGCCAGTGCGCGCGGGGGATGCGCAGCGGTACTTTCATCAGCACCAGCGCGAGGCCTAGCACCGGCAAGCCAATCAACATTGACAAGCTGCGAAACGTGAGGGGTGGAAAACCCGTCACGCCAAATTTCATGATGGGCCAGTTGATGCCCCACACCAGTGTGAGCGTGATGAGCGTCCAAAGTTGGCGACGGGTGAGTTTGGGCAAGGCTGACATGGCGTGCATGGTAAGCCTTCTAAAATGGTCGTATGACCTTCCTTGACATGCTTAAGCGCGCAGAGCGCCAAAACAACTCCATGCTCTGCGTGGGCCTTGACCCAGAACCGACCAAGTTCCCAGACCGCATCAAGGGCGACTCGAACAAGATTTACGACTTCTGCGCGGCCATCGTCGATGCCACCGCTGATGTGGTGAACAGCTTCAAACCTCAGATTGCCTACTTTGCTGCGCACCGCGCCGAAGGGCAGTTGGAGCGTTTGATGGAGCACATGCGCCGCGTCGCGCCCCATGTACCCATCATCTTGGATGCCAAGCGCGGCGACATCGGCAGCACGGCCGAGCAATACGCCATCGAAGCCTTCGAGCGCTACGGTGCCGATGCCGTGACCCTCTCGCCCTTCATGGGCTGGGACTCGGTGGCCCCGTATTTGAAGTACCACGGCAAAGGCGCGTTCTTGCTGTGCCGCACCTCGAACCCCGGCGGTGACGATTTGCAAAACCAACGCCTCGCGTCGGTGGACGGTCAGCCATTGCTGTACGAACACGTGGCACGTTTGGCCCAAGGCCCTTGGAACCTCAACGGCCAACTGGGTTTGGTGGTGGGCGCGACTTACCCCAAAGAAATTGAACGTGTGCGTGAACTCGCACCCACTGTGCCTTTGCTGATTCCCGGCGTAGGCGCACAAGGTGGCGATGCGGTGGCTACCGTGAAAGCTGGTTTGCGTGTGAGCGGCGACACAACCACCGGTCCCATCATCGTCAACTCATCGCGTGCGATTTTGTATGCGTCTAAAGGTGATGACTTTGCAGACGCTGCGCGTCGTGTGGCTCTGCAAACGCGTGAAACCTTGCAGGCGGCACGCGGCTAATTTTTAGCCTTGAGCGGATTGCGCGAACAACGCCAATCCGCGTTGTGCTTTGCTGGCATCAGATGGGGTGAGCGCAATTGCACCGCCAGGCGTTTGGCGCAGCGCATCCGCCAACGCATGCAGGGCCGTCTCTGGCCCACTGAGCAACTCAAGCTCCAGCTCCAAAATGTCTTCGCTCAACGCTGTGCCCGGCACAGTGATGTGGCCTTGGTCCAGTGCCACTTCTATGCTGGCGTTTTCGTGCGTCAATACCCAGCTGTGTCGTTCAAAGTCGGTGTGAAACAGTGGCTTCAATGCGGCACGCAAAGCCATCAACGAAGCAGCCAATTCAACGTCATCTACCAATGAAGCAAAGTCCAACGCGCCAGGCGTGGTGGGCGCTTCCCACTCTTGGCGGCGCGACAAACCGTTCACGCTTTTGCCAGCAGTCTTCACGGTCAGCAGCCATTGCTCGCCCGCCAAACGTTCGCGCACAGCCATGCGACGTTGCTTCAAATCCAAAGCCGACGTGTCAAAGTAGGTGTTGAGCAAGCGCTGCACTTTGGCAGACGTGGCCAGCAGGGGATGCGCCAACAATGCGGGTACATCTTGCTGGCGCAGACTGAGTTTGAGTTCGGTTTCCATGCGGTGTGTCAGCAGCTGCAGAGGTTCAGGCCACAGACGTGCCGAAGCGCTCGCGCAAGTAGGCCACGATGGCGTTCGAGTCTTGTAGCCAACGTGTCTCGCCATTGGCTTCTGTGATTTTTAAACAAGGCACTTTGGTCGCGCCGCTGCCTTGCAGCAGTTCGTCACGGTTGGCAGCGTTATGTTGCGCATCGCGTTTTTCAATCGGCAGCGACAAGCGGCGCATTTCTTGGCGCACCTTGATGCAAAACGGGCAGGTGTTGAATTGGTACAGCGCCAAGCTTTGGCATTGCTGATCGACCGCGGCTTGTGCCGCAGCGTCACGCTGCATGCCCTCGGGGCTCGTGAGGCGTTCTTTGAGCAACATGACGGGGCCTAGCACAAGGCGCAGGGTTTGGAAAAAGGCACGGATGACAGGTTTCATGGGGGTGAATGGTAAGGCTTGATGACGCGCCCTTGCAGAGGTCGTGGACAATGGCATTTTTCATTCAGAGCCTAGCCATGCAAATCACTCAAGACACGGCCGTCACTATCAAATACCAAGTCACCACACCCGCAGGCAAGCCTTTGGATTCGGGGCATTTGTCGTACTTGCACGGTGGCTACGACAACATTTTTCCGAAGGTCGAAGCAGCCCTCAATGGCCAAGCCGTGGGCTTTTCCGTCAAGCTGGATTTGAGCGCTGAAGATGCTTTTGGCGAACGCGATGAATCGCTGGTACGCGTCATCCCTAAAGCTGAATTTCCACCGGGCGTGAAAGTGGGCGGCCAGTTGCAAGGTGCAGGCGACGATGGGCAACCACGCGTGTTCAATGTGGTGAAGATCAAAGGGCCCGAAGTGCACCTAGACGGCAACCACGAATTGGCGGGTCAAGCCCTGCGTTTCAGCTGCACCGTGACGGATGTGCGTGCCGCTACGGCTGAAGAGATTGCCCATCGCCATGTGCATGGCACGCATGGGCATCAGCATTGATATCAGCTGGGTAGCAAGCGCTTCAAATACTTGCCGGTAAAGCTGGCAGGGTTGGCCGCCAAATCTTCGGGCGTGCCCACACCCACCACCGTGCCGCCACCGCTGCCGCCCTCGGGGCCCATGTCAATCAGCCAGTCGGCGGTTTTGATCACATCTAAGTTGTGTTCAATGATGACGATGGTGTTGCCCGCATCGCGCAGGTGTTGCAGCACTTTCAGCAGCAGCGCAATGTCGGCAAAGTGCAGGCCCGTGGTGGGTTCGTCCAAGATGTAGAGCGTGCGGCCTGTGTCGCGTTTGCTCAGCTCCAAAGCCAGCTTCACGCGTTGCGCTTCACCGCCTGAAAGCGTCGTGGCGGCTTGGCCGAGTTGCAGGTACGACAGACCCACGTCCATCAAGGTTTGCAGCTTGCGGGCGATGTTGGGCACTGCGTTGAAGAACTGCAAAGCAGCCTCCACCGTCAGCTCTAAAACCTGTGCAATGTTTTTGCCTTTGTACATGACCTCCAAAGTTTCGCGGTTGTAGCGCAGACCGTGGCACACATCGCAGGGCACGTACACATCGGGCAAGAAGTGCATTTCCACTTTCACCATGCCGTCGCCTTGGCAGGCTTCGCAACGGCCGCCGCCTGAGCCTGCAGCCACGTTGAAGCTGAAACGCCCTGGGCCATAGCCGCGTTCACGCGCCATCGGCACTTCGGCCATCAGTTCACGAATGGGGGTGAACAAGCCGGTGTACGTCGCAGGGTTGCTGCGTGGTGTGCGGCCAATGGGTGACTGGTCGACGTTGATCACTTTGTCGAAGTAGTCGAGGCCTGTGATGTCGTCGTGTGCCGCTGGCTCATCGTGTGCACGGTGAATCGTGTGCGCGGCAGCGGTGTACAGCGTGTCGTTCACCAACGTTGATTTGCCCGAGCCCGACACGCCGGTGACGCAGGTGAGCAAACCCACAGGGAAATCGGCGGTGACGTTTTTCAAGTTGTTGCCACGCGCACCACGGATGCGAATGACTTGATGCTCTGACGCATCTTTGTGCAGCTTGCGTTGGAACTTCAGCTCTTGCGCTTCCACGGGCAAGAAGGCATGGCGTTTAGCAGGCACGTCGATGCGCAAGGCTTGCGCGAGGTAGCGGCCGGTCAATGAGTTGGGGTTGGCCTCAATCTCGGCAGGTGTGCCACGCGCCATCACTTGGCCGCCGTGCACGCCCGCGCCGGGGCCCATGTCCACGCAAAAGTCGGCGGCACGAATCATGTCTTCGTCGTGTTCCACCACCAGCACGCTGTTGCCGATGTCACGCAGGTGTTTGAGCGTGTCGATGAGGCGGTCGTTGTCGCGCTGGTGCAGGCCAATGCTCGGCTCGTCCAGCACATACATCACGCCGGTCAGGCCCGAGCCAATTTGGCTGGCCAAACGAATGCGCTGAGCTTCACCGCCCGACAGGGTGTCGGCACTGCGGTCGAGGCTGAGGTAGTTCAAACCCACGTCGTTGAGGAACTTCAAGCGTGAGGCAATTTCGCGCACCACTTTGTCGGCAATTTCGGCTTTGGCGCCGTGCAGCTTGAGGGTGTTGAAGTAGCCAAAACATTCGCCCAGCGTGGTGTGGCTGATGTCAAAAATGCCGCGCATTTGCTCGCCTTCGCCAATGCGCACATTGCGCGCTTCGCGACGCAGGCGTGTGCCGCCGCACGAGGTGCACGCACGCACACCACGGTAGCGAGACAGGTCTTCGCGCACCACGGTGGAATCGGTCTCGCGGTAGCGGCGCTCCATGTTGACCAAGATGCCTTCGAAGGGGTGCTTCTTACTCAGCTTTTTGCCAGAGCCGTTTTCAAGGCTGTAGTTGAATTTGATTTCTTCTTCGCCCGAGCCATACAACAGCACTTGGCGTGTCTCGGGGCTCAGGTCTTCGAACGGTGTGTCAAGGTCAAACTTGTAGTGTTTGGCCAAGCTCTCCAGCAGTGTGAAGTAATGCGCGTTGCGGCGGTCCCAGCCTTTGATGGCGCCGCTGCCGAGGCTCAGTGACGGAAACGCCACCACGCGTGCAGGGTCGAAATAGTCTTGGTGACCCAAACCATCGCACGAGGGGCATGCGCCTACAGGCGAGTTGAACGAGAACAAGCGCGGTTCGAGTTCGCTGATGGAATACGTGCACTGTGGACAAGAGAACTTCGCGTTGAACGCGTGCTCCAGGCCTGTGTCCATCTCGAGCGCGATGGCGCGGCCTTCGGCCAAACGCAGGGCGGCTTCAAAGCTCTCGGCCAAACGCTGGCGCAGGCCGGGTGGCGGTGCAGCCACGGCAATGTCGCCAATGCTGGGCGCTGCCACAGGCGAAATCATGGAAGCTAAAGGTGCGGCTGGCACTTCGTGGCGCACCTTGATGCGGTCGACCACCACGTCGATGTCGTGCTTCTCGGTTTTCTTCAGCTCGGGCAGCTCGTCGTATTCGTACACCTTGCCTTCGATGCGAAAACGCACATAACCCTGCGCTTGCAGCTGCGTGAAGATTTCGCTGTACTCGCCCTTGCGGTTGCGCGCGATGGGCGCGAGCAGCATGAGCTTGGTGTCTTCGGGTAGGGCCATGACGGCGTCCACCATTTGCGACACGCTTTGCGCTTGCAGCGCCAAGTTGTGGTCAGGGCAATAGGGCGTGCCTGCGCGGGCAAACAGCAAGCGCAGGTAGTCGTGAATTTCGGTCACCGTGCCCACGGTCGAGCGTGGGTTGTGGCTGGTGGCTTTTTGCTCAATGCTGATGGCGGGCGACAGGCCCTCAATCAGGTCCACATCGGGCTTGTCCAAGCGGCCCAAAAACTGGCGGGCATAGGCCGAGAGGCTTTCTACATAGCGGCGCTGGCCTTCGGCATACAGCGTGTCAAACGCGAGGCTGGATTTGCCCGAACCCGACAAACCCGTGATCACCACCAACTGGTTACGCGGAATGTCGAGGTCGATGTTTTTCAGGTTGTGCGTACGCGCCCCGCGAATGCTGATGTTTCGTAGGGCTGAAGGGTGGTTCAGGGCTTGGCCTAAGTAGGCGCCGTCAGAAGGTGCGTTCACTGGACACTCAAAATAAAAGGGCAACCCGCCATGATAGTGGCGGCGGGCTTACTTGGCCAGGAATGCGGGACAATGGCAGGCTGTGACGATCAATCTAACCCCCGACCCCACGCTGGACGATAGCCCCACCATGACGCGCACCGAGTTGCGCGCCAGTGGCTCGCTTGCGTCCATCTTTGCCTTGCGCATGTTGGGCTTGTTTTTGGTGTTGCCCGTGTTCGCGCTGGAAGCGCGCAAATACCCAGGCGGGGACGACCCGGCGCTGATTGGTTTGGCCATGGGCATCTATGGCCTCACGCAAGGTCTGTTGCAAATTCCGTTTGGCATCGCTTCTGACCGCTTGGGGCGCAAACGGGTGATTATTTTTGGTTTGTTGGTGTTTGCCTTGGGCAGCTTGGTGGCTGGCGGGGCTGACACCTTGATGGGCGTGTTGGCTGGCCGTGCGTTGCAAGGCGCAGGCGCGGTGTCTGCCGCGGTGACGGCTTTGTTGGCCGACTTGACGCGCGACGTGGTGCGCACCAAAGCCATGGCCTTGGTTGGCGCGAGCATTGGGCTGATGTTTGCTTTGTCGCTGGTGGTGTCGCCCGTGATTGCAGCGCACATTGGTTTGTCGGGCTTGTTTGTGTTGACGGCAGTGCTGGCGCTGTTGGGCACGGCCGTGGTGGTGTGGGGCGTGCCTGCTGAGCCTGATGCGCACAAAGACGCCGCCCGTGGCGGCCTGCGCCAAGTGTTGTCAAGCCCCGCGCTGCTGCGCCTGAACATTGGCGTGTTTGTGTTGCATGCGGTGCAACTGGCCATGTGGGTGGCGATTCCAGCGTTTTTGGTGCAAGCCGGTCTGGGCAAGGACGACCATTGGCAAATTTATTTACCCGCTGTGCTGTGCTCGTTTGTGTTGATGGGCGCTGTGTTTCCGCTGGAGCGCCGTGGCTATTTGCGCGCGGTGTTTTTAAGCGCCATTGCTTTGATTGCTTTGGTGCAGGTGGCACTGCTGTGGGTGTCGTCTGGCGCACCCAGCATTGCTTGCTTGGCTTGGTTGTTGTTTGCGTTCTTCTGCGGCTTCAACGTGTTGGAGGCCACGCAGCCCAGTTTGGTGTCGCGCATTGCGCCCGCATCGTCGCGTGGCGCGGCCATGGGCGTGTACAACACGCTGCAATCGTTGGGCTTTTTTGCGGGTGGCGTGATGGGCGGTCAGCTGGTCAAAAGCTACGGCACACAAGGCCTGTTTTTAACTTGCGCAGCACTCATGGTGCTGTGGCTGGTGGTAGCTTGGCCCATGATGGCGCCTAAGCGTCCGGCCCATTCCGCAAAGACTACATAATTAGCCCCTATCTGGAGGAATTTACCCATGGCATCCGTTAACAAAGTCATCCTCGTCGGCAACTGCGGCCGCGACCCCGAAGTGCGCTACCTGCCCAGCGGCCAAGCCGTGGCTAACGTGAGCGTGGCTACATCGAGCCGCCGCAAAGACAAAAACAGCGGCGAGATGATTGAAGACACACAGTGGCACCGCGTCACGTTCTATGACCGCTTAGCCGAAATCGCTGGCGAATACGTCAAAAAAGGCCGCCCTATTTACGTGGAAGGCCGCTTGAAATACGGCGTGTACACCGACAAAACCACCGGCGTGGAAAAAAACACCGTGGACATCATTGCCACTGAGTTGCAACTCTTGGGCGGCCGTGAAGGCATGGGCGGCCCAAGTGGTGGTGGCGAAGAAGGCGGCGGTGGCTACAGCCGCCCAGCGGCAGCACCTCGCGCTGCAGCACCAGCAGCGCAACGCCCTGCGGCGCCTGCGCCTGCCAAGGGCGGTTTTGACGACATGGATGATGACATTCCGTTCTAATTCAGTCACCGCAAATTAAGCGCCCAATAAAAAAACCGACCGGTGGTGAGCCCGTCGGTTTTTTTACGTCTGTGTGTTGTCAGTATCTTTTGACGTTGTGCAAAGTCTCTTGCGCAATCCATCCAATACGCCCCTCTGCATCCATGCGTTGAATGTCTTCTAGTGCCACGCGCAAAATTTCGTTTTCTTCTTGTAATTTGTAGACGCGGTTGCGCAAATTGCTCGCGTCTAACCACGAGCCAATGGCGCTGAGTAAGCGTGCAACGAAGACACCCCAATTAGGCATAAGCGAAGAAGAGAAAAAGAGAAGACATGTGAGAAGTCTATTGGCAAATTTGGCGTTTTGGTGAGAGCGGCACAACGAAACGCACGCAAAAACGTTGACCAAAATAATTAAATATTTGCGTCAACAGCTGTGTATCAGCCCCCGTTGTTTGATCACTCCGATGTTGGAGTTGTTCAAAACCTCAAAGGAAATTCTGTATGAACAAGTTGATTGCCTCTTTGATCGTTGGTGCTTTCTCTGCTGCCGCGTTCGCAACTTCACCCGTTGCACCAGTGGCAACACCTGCAACCGCCGCACCTGCTGTGGTCGCTGCAACTGCCAAAGCTGAAGCTGCGCCAGCTGCTAAAGCCGAAGCTAAAAAAGTGGTGAAAGAAAAAGCTGCTGTGGTGAAGACGGATGCCACTAAGAAAGTGGAAGCCAAAGTGCCAGCTGCCGCCTTCATCAAGTAAAGCCAACGCGGCATCAAGGCCGCGGGCAACTCAGGCAGGGGTTGCGTTCAGCGCTGCAGCGCTGGCAATGACCCCGCCGCCCAGACACACCTCACCGTCATACAACACAGCTGATTGGCCAGGTGTGACGGCCCATTGAGGATCATCAAAGGCGAGCAACAGCTCGCCTTCGTCGTTGTAGCTCAGCTCGCACGGTGCATCGGCTTGGCGATAGCGGGTTTTGGCGGCGTAGCGGCCGGGTGCTGGTGAATGCGGGGCGCACCAGCTCAGGTCGTCGGCATGCAGCGAGCCGTAAAGCAACCAAGGGTGGTCGTGGCCTTGTACGACATACAAGGTATTGGTGGCCATGTTTTTACGTGCCACAAACCACGGTTGATGTTCACCGCCACCGCGCTGAGCACCTTTTTCTTTGAGGCCACCAATGCCTAAGCCTTGGCGTTGGCCGAGTGTGTAAAAACTCAAGCCCACATGCGTGCCAATTTTGCGACCGCGTTCGTCTTTGATGGGGCCAGGTTCGTTGGCGATGTAGCGATTTAAGAATTCGCGGAAAGGGCGTTCGCCAATAAAGCAAATGCCAGTGGAGTCTTTTTTCTTGGCGTTGGGCAAGCCAATTTCATCCGCAATGCGGCGTACTTCGGTTTTGTGCAGCTCGCCGACGGGGAACAAAGTTTTAGACAGCTGCGTTTGGTTCAAGCGGTGCAAAAAGTAGCTTTGATCTTTGCTCGGGTCCAAGCCTTTGAGCAGTTGAAACTCGCCGCCTACTTCGCGCACGCGGCAGTAGTGGCCGGTGGCAATTTTTTCTGCGCCTAGGCGCATGGCGTGGTCTAAGAACGCTTTGAACTTGATTTCAGCGTTACACAAGATGTCGGGGTTGGGCGTGCGTCCGCCTTGGTACTCGCGCAAGAACTCGGCAAACACGCGGTCTTTGTACTCGGCGGCGAAGTTGACGTGTTCAATCTCAATGCCAATCACGTCGGCCACGGCGGCAGCGTCGACGAAGTCGATGTTGGACGAGCAGTATTCGCTGTCGTCATCGTCTTCCCAGTTTTTCATGAAGATGCCGACGACGTCGTAGCCTTGCTGCTTCAACAGGTAGGCGCTGACGGCGGAGTCCACGCCACCGCTCAAGCCCACCACCACACGTTTGTTATTTGCCATACGGCAATTATCCCTTTGCGGGAGCCAGCACACTGGGGTCGGTGTAAATCATGTCCAGTGGAAAGCGTTGGCCAGCCAAGTGGTCTTCCATACAACGCAACACCAACGGGCTGCGCAGACGGTGCACATTGGCGCGAATTTCGTCGGGTGTCATCCACAGCGTGCGCACGATGCCTTTGTCCAGCTTGGCTCCGGATATTTGCTCACCCAGTTCGCCGCAAAACGCGAGGCGGAAGTAAGTCACATCTTCTGCCGCACGGTTTTCGCGCGCGGGGCGTAACAGGCGTGAGATGTAAATACCCACCAGTTGTGTGGGCTTGAAACTGTAGGTGGTCTCTTCCAGTGCTTCGCGTGCACAACCATCTTCGGGTGACTCACCTGGATCAAGATGACCTGCAGGGTTATTGAGGCGCAAGCCTTCAGGCGTGTGTTCTTCGATCAACATGTAACGGCCATCGCGTTCAATGATGGCTGCGACGGTGACACTGGGTTTCCAACGTTTGTTCATTTGCGCATTATCTTTCGGGTTAATCCGCCTCAGAAATTACAGCAAAGTCGTGTAACCTTGCGTCACTCTGACAAGGACTAGAACTTCGAAATGGGGCGGCATTCCGGCGCTCCATGATCCCAAAGACAGCAAGAGGCAATGGCATGAACTCGACACAAAAACCATGGTTAAGCGCTTATCCAGAAGGCGTGCCCGCAGAAGTCGACACCACCGCGTACAGCTCCTTGGTGGATTTGATGCAAGAAAGCTTTCGCCAATATGGTGACCGCACAGCTTTCAGTTTTTTGGGTAAGGGTCTGACCTACAAAGAGCTTGACCGTTTAAGCCAGGTGTTTGCTGCGTACTTACAAAGCCTGGGTCTGGTGTTTGGTGACCGCGTTGCCATCATGTTGCCCAACGTGTTGCAGTACCCCATTGCCGTAGCCGCAGTGTTGCGCGCGGGTTTTGTGGTGGTCAACATCAACCCGCTTTACACAGCCCGGGAGTTGGAAGCCCAACTCAAAGACTCAGATGCCAAGGCCATTGTGGTGCTTGAAAATTTCGGCGCCACTCTGCAAGAGTGCTTAGCGCGTACCCCAGTCAAGCATGTGGTGTTGTGCGCGATGGGTGACCGACTGGGTTTGCTGAAAGGCATGTTGGTCAACCATGTGGTGCGTAAAGTCAAAAAAATGGTGCCTGTATTCGAATTGCCCACAGCGGTGCGCTTCAATGACGCCTTGGCTTTGGGCGAACAATGCACACTGACGTCTCCCGAAATTCATGGTGACGATTTGGCGGTGCTGCAATACACCGGCGGCACCACAGGTGTAGCCAAAGGCGCGGAGCTCTTGCATCGCAACGTGATGGCCAATATGTTGCAAGCGTCGGCATGGTTTCAGCCTGCGCTCAAGCGTATTCCGGCCAATGAGATCCCCACCTTTATTTGCCCGCTGCCGCTGTATCACATCTTTGCGTTCACGCTCAACATCATGGCGTGTATGCGCATGGGTGGCTGCTCGGTGCTCATTCCCAACCCGCGTGACTTGCCTGCGGTGTTTAAAGAGGTGGCCAAGCATCGCTTTCATGTCTTTCCTGCGGTGAACACTTTGTTCAATGCGTTGGCCAACCACCCCGATTTCAACAAAGTAGATTGGTCGCATTTGGTGGTGTCGGTTGGTGGCGGCATGGCGGTGCAAGGACCCGTTGCCAAGTTGTGGCTTGAGAAAACAGGCTGTCCCATTTGCGAAGCCTATGGCTTGTCTGAAACCAGTCCTGCGGCCAGTGGCAACCCTGTGACGAATAAAGCTTTCAATGGCTCGATTGGCGTGCCGTTGCCGAGCACCGACATGAAGATCATCGACGAAGATGGCAATGAAGCGCCGATCGGTACGCCCGGTGAAATCGCTATTCGTGGTCCCCAAGTCATGGCTGGTTATTGGCAGCGTCCCGACGAGACCGCACGCGTGATGACAGCGGATGGCTTCTTCAAATCAGGCGATGTGGGCGTGATGGATGAACGCGGATTCTTTCGTATCGTCGATCGCAAGAAGGACATGATTTTGGTGAGTGGCTTCAACGTCTACCCCAATGAGGTAGAAGAGGTGGTGGCCGGTATGCCCGGCGTCATGGAGTGCGCGGTGATTGGCATTCCAGACGAACACTCCGGCGAAGCCGTCAAGTTGGTGGTAGTCAAAAAAGATCCTGCCCTGACAGAAGAACAAGTGATGGAACATTGCCGTCACAACTTGACGGGCTATAAGCGCCCGCGCATGGTTGAGTTCCGCACCGAGTTGCCAAAGACCCCTGTGGGCAAAGTGCTGCGCCGCGAACTGCGCGACAAAAACCCAGCATGAGTCGCATTGCGCTGGTCAGCGCCATGCACGAAGAGCTGGCTGCGGTGCTGGCGCGCATGCCGGACGAACAGAAAACGGTGGTGGCTGGCCGTGAGTTTTGGGTCGGTCACTGGCATGGTCATGAAGTGGTTGCCGTGCTCTCCCGCATTGGCAAGGTGGCCGCAGCCACCACAGCCACCACCTTGATTGAACGTTTTGGTGTGAGTCGCATCGTGTTTACCGGTGTGGCGGGTGGCTTAGCGCCGCAGGTCAATGTGGGCGATGTGGTGGTGGCGCGTGCGTTCATTCAGCACGACATGGATGCCTCGCCTTTGTTTCCACGCCACGAAGTGCCGTTGACGGGCATGACGCGTTTTGCGGCTGACGCCGCGTTGAGCGATGCCCTCGCCGCGGTTGCACCTTTGGCCATGCAAGACATGCTGGCCACGTTGCCCCAAACGGAGTGGCTCAATCTTGATTTACCCAATGTTCAAGTGCACCAAGGGTTGATCGCTACGGGTGACCGCTTTGTGTCGCAAACCGTTGAGAGCCAGGTCTTGCAACGTGAGCTGCCTGATGCCTTGGCGGTAGAGATGGAGTGCGCCGCGATGGCGCAGGTGTGTCATGACTATGGTGTGCCTTTGGCCGCTGTGCGCACCATTTCAGACCGCGCCGATGACGCGGCGCATGTGGACTTTCCGCGATTCATCCAAAGCATTGCTAGCCGTTACAGCGTGGCGGTGCTGGACCGCCTGCTGGCTGCCTTACCTGCCTAATTACTTCAACCAGCCGCGTTTGCGGAAGTACCACATGGGCACCAAGGCGCTGGCAATCATCAGACCCAAGGCCATCGGGTAACCCCATGCCTTGTCGAGTTCGGGCATGAATTGGAAGTTCATGCCGTAGATGCTGGCGATCAAGGTCGGTGGCAGCAAGGCCACGCTGGCCACCGAGAAAATCTTGATGATCTTGTTCTGGTTGATGTTGATGAAACCCACGGTCGCATCCATCAAGAAGTTGATCTTGTCGAACAAGAAGGCTGTGTGGTTGTCGAGCGACTCGATGTCGCGCAAGATTTGACGGGCCTCTTCAAACTGATCGGCGTTGAGCATGCGCGAGCGCATCATGAAGCTCACCGCGCGGCGGGTGTCCATCACATTGCGGCGAATGCGACCGTTCAAATCTTCTTGGCGGGCGATGGCGCCCAGTACTTCGCCGGCCAATTCGTCGGTCACGTCTTCAGACAGTACCAACTTGCCTGCTTTTTCGAGCTGGTCGTAAATGTCTTCCAGGGTGTCGGCTGAATATTCGGCGTCGGCGTCAAACAGCTTGAGCAACACGTCTTTGGCGTCTTCAATCAGGCCAGGCGCACGGCGGGCGCGCATGCGCAGCAAGCGAAACACAGGCACGTCTTCATCGTGGATAGAGAACAGCACGCCTTGGCTTTTGAGCGCCGAGTTGTTTTGATTCAAGATGAACGCGACGCGCTCGGTGCGAGGCTGGTCTTCGTGCGCGATCAAAAAGTCGCTGCGGATGTGCAGTTCGCCGTTGTCTTCTTCGTAAAAACGGGCGGATTCTTCGATGTCCTCGTCCATCGCGTCTTCGGGGATGGAGAGGCCGTAGTACTGCTTGATCCAGCGTTTTTCCTCAAGCGTAGGCGCTTCGAGGTCAACCCAGATGGGGCGGAATTTGGAGAGTTCTTCCAGCGACTCGATCTCTTCTTGGAAGAGACGACCGTTGGCCAGCGTGAAGATATTGAGCATGGCAGTCCTTGCGCGTGGGGCACAGAAATTCGAAGGGTGAAAAATGCAGCTTTCGAATTCGCGTCGCGCTTGAAGGGCCTGATGCGATCCGAAAGCTACCGACTAGGGTAGGTTTCCAAGGAGATAGCTCCGCTGTTGATGTGGATCAGATTATCGCACCGTCGCAGTGCCCTCTAGGGGTTTTCCGTAGTGGGTTTTTGATCGGTTTTTGAGCTCGACCCATTGCCTTTTCTCAAGGCTAGGGGCATAGTGAAAGCGCTAACTCACCAATGGAGGTTTTTATGAACTTGACGATCAGTGGTCACCATCTTGAAGTAACTCCCGCCTTGCGCACCTATGTGGAAGGCAAGTTAGACCGCATTACCCGACATTTCGATCAAGTGGTGGACGTGAAGGTGCTGCTTAGCATTGAGAACCAAACCGAGAAAGAGCGTCGTCAAAAGGCCGAATGCAATATCCACGTCAAAGGCAACGACATGTTTGCCGAAAGCGCGCATGAAGACATGTATGCAGCCGTGGACGAGCTGATGGACAAACTGGACCGACAGGTGGTCAAACACAAAGACCGTTTGCAGAACCACCACCATGCCAGTCCGAAGCGCCTGATGTAAGCAGGCACAAACTTCTCAAAACCGCCGGAATCCGGCGGTTTTGTCGTTTTGGGGCTTGTTATTTTGTAGGTGCATAATCTGCGCTCAATCATGAACCGCCTAGCTTCCATTCTTCCTGCAGCACAAGTTCTTGTGCATGTTGAGGTCACCAGTAAAAAGCGCGCCTTTGAAGAGGCGGGCTTGTTATTTGAAGGCCTCCATGGCCTCAACCGCGCCTTGGTGGCCGAGAGCTTGTTTGCGCGAGAGCGTTTGGGCTCGACGGGCTTGGGTCACGGCGTGGCGATTCCGCATGGCCGCATCAAGGGCTTGAAGTCCCCCATGGCGGCGGTGTTCCAGTTGGACAAAGCCATTGGCTTTGATGCCCCTGATGAGCAACCTGTGAGCTTGCTCATTTTCTTGCTGGTGCCAGAGGCTTCCACGCAAAAACACCTTGAAATATTGTCCGAAATTGCCGAGCTGTTGAGCGACACCAGCTTGCGCGAAAAAGTCAAAACCTGTGATGACGCAGCGGAGCTCCACCGCATCATCTCTACCTGGAATGCGGTGCAACCGTGAGGCCTTCCGTCATCAGCGCGGATGTGCTGTTTGAAGCCTTTCGCAGTCGGTTGCGCTGGGAGTGGATTGCGGGCCTAGGCGCCTCTGAACGCCACTTTGACGAAGTCGCGGTGCGCAGCGCCCGTTCTGGCGCAGACTTGGTGGGCTATCTCAACTACATCCATCCCTATCGCGTGCAAGTGATGGGCGAGCGCGAAGCCAATTACGTCAGCAAAGCCAATCCAGAAGACAGTGCCCGCCGCATTGCCCGAATCGTCACCCTAGAGCCGCCCATGTTGGTTCTGGCAGATGGTCAGCAGCCGTCTGAAGCTTTGGTGTCCATGTGCGAACGTGCACAAATTCCCTTGTTTGCCACCAACGAATCAGCGGCGTTCGTCATTGATTTGCTGCGCGCCTATTTGTCCAAGCACTTTGCCGACCGCACCACCATGCACGGCGTGTTCATGGACATTTTGGGCTTGGGTGTGATGATCACGGGCGAGTCTGGCTTGGGTAAAAGCGAGCTGGGTTTGGAGTTGATTTCACGTGGCAACGGTTTGGTGGCCGACGACGCGGTGGATTTGTACCGTATCAACCAAACCACCATCGAAGGGCGCTGCCCTGAGTTGCTGCAAAACTTGCTGGAAGTGCGCGGCATTGGCTTGCTCGACATCCGCGCCATTTTTGGTGAAACGGCAGTACGCCGCAAGATGCGCTTGAAACTCATCGTGCATTTGGTGCGCAAAGAAACCTTAGAGCGCGACTACGAACGCTTACCCCACGAGCCGTTGACGCAAGACGTGCTGGGTGTGCCCGTGCGTAAAGTGGTGATTCAAGTGGTGGCCGGTCGCAACATCGCGGTCTTGGTAGAAGCCGCGGTGCGTAACTCGATTTTGCAGTTGCGTGGTGTGGACACGTACCAAGAATTTATTGCGCGTCATCAACGCGCCATGTCTCAAGGGTAATTAGCCTTTCTCGTCGGTAGAGCTTCCCACTTTTACGCCGCTGCTGAAACTAGGTCGCCGCTACAATGGACAAATCCTAGCCACAGCGCCTCATTCGGCCTTTCACACCATGTTTGAATTTTGTCGAAATGCCTCTGATTTTTCACCCCAGCAACGCAGTTTTTTTGCTTTGACTTGCGTGGTTGTGGCCTTAGGGTTGACGGCGTGTTCATCCACTGTGATTTACAAACCGGAAGTCGTACAAGGTAACTTTGTCTCGCGCGAACAGGTGCAAGCACTGCGCGCTGGCATGCCTCGCCAAGCTGTGCGTGATGTGCTGGGCACCCCGTTGGTCACCAGTCTGTTTCATGCCGACCGTTGGGACTACGCGTTCACCATTCGTCGTCAAGGTTCAGAGCCTCAGCAACGTCGTTTCAGTGTGTTCTTCAAAGGCGATGTGCTCGACCGTATTGAAGGCGACCCATTGCCCACCGAGGCTGAGTTCGCAGCCAAGTTAGACAACCGTCGCCCGCCCACCAAGCTGCCAGAGCTCAAAGCCACCGAAGCAGACTTGGCTAAATTCCCAGCCAAGCCCGCCCCTGCAGCGGGCTCGGCTCAGCCGGCAGCACCTGCTGGCCCTGTTTCTTACCCGCCGCTTGAAGCGGCTCGTTGATTATTGAAAGCGCCTAAACACCATGGCTCAATCCCCTGATATTTTGAAAGTTGCCATCGCTGGCGCCAGTGGCCGCATGGGCCACATGCTGATTGAAGCTGTGCGCAATGACCCGACGTGCATCTTGGCTGGCGCTTTGGATGTGCCCTCTAGTCCTGGCATTGGCAATGATGCGACTGGCTTTTTGGGGCAAGCCAGCGGTGTGAGCATCGAGTCCGATGTGCGCAAAGGCTTGCAAAACAGCCATGTGTTGATTGACTTCACACGCCCTGAAGGCACGCTGGCGCATTTGAAAATTTGCCGCGAGTTGGGCGTGAAGTTGGTCATCGGTACGACAGGTTTTACAGACGAACAAAAAGCAGAAATCGCCGAGGCCGCCAAAGACATCGCCATTGTCATAGCGCCCAACATGAGCGTGGGTGTGAACGTGACCTTGAAGCTGCTGCAAATGGCTGCCCAAGCCATGCCTACGGGCTACGACATTGAAATCATCGAAGCGCATCACCGTCACAAAGTGGATGCGCCTTCGGGCACCGCTTTGAAAATGGGCGAGGTGATTGCCGACGCGATTGGCCGTGACCTGAAGGACTGCGCCGTGTACGAGCGTTACGGCCACACCGGCGAACGTGACCCTTCGACCATTGGTTTTTCCACCATCCGTGGCGGCGACATCGTGGGCGACCACACGGTGTTGTTCGCAGGCATTGGCGAGCGCATCGAAATCACACACAAGTCGTCCAGCCGCGCTACTTACGCCCAAGGCAGCTTGCGCGCTGCCAGCTTCTTGGCCAACAAGAAAAATGGCTTGTTCGACATGTTTGACGTGTTGAACCTGCGTTAACTGCCATGAACTTTTTTGCCGCCGCTTTGCAAGGTGATGCGCTGAGCGCCACATTGGCCTTGGGTCTACTGGCCATGTCGGTGGCCAGCTGGACGGTGATTTTTTACAAAGCTTGGTTGTTGCACCGTGTGAGTGCAGATGTCGCCAACGGCAAAGCTGCTTTTTGGCAAGCGCGTGATGTGCAGCAAGGCATTCACGCCTTGGCCTCGGTCGAGCGCAGTGCTGTGCTGTTGCCACTGGCGCAAGCCAATCAGCAACTCATGCCTGGCACCTTGGGCGCGCAAGGCGATGTATCAGCCCAGCGCACGCGCGTGTTGCGCGACGCCTTGCATGGTGTGTTGCACCGTTTGCAATCAGGACAAGTGTTGTTGGCCACGGTCGGCTCTACAGCGCCATTTGTGGGTTTGCTGGGTACCGTGTGGGGCATTTATCACGCACTTACGGGTATTGCCACAGCAGGGCAACTGACGATCGAGCGTGTGGCTGGGCCTGTGGGTGAGGCTCTGGTTATGACAGCCGCAGGTTTGGCAGTGGCCTTGCCAGCGGTATTGGCCTTTAACGTGATGGGCCGCGTGATTAACCGTTTGGAGCAAGAGCTGGAAGGCTTTGCCCACGACCTGCGAGAGCTCTGATGGCCTTCGGACGTTTTGAGCGCACGCCGGGCCAAACACCCATGAGCGACATCAACGTCACCCCCTTGGTCGACGTGATGATGGTGTTGCTGGTCATCTTCATCATCACCGCGCCCTTGATGGTCAGCGCTTTGAAGCTCGATTTACCCAAAACCGACGGGGCTCAGGCTAGCAGCGCACCGCCGCGCTTTGTCAAACTCAGCATCGACGCCAAGGGGGTGGTGTACCTTGACGACAAAGCCACTTCGCTGGATGACCTCAAACGCAGCTTGAATGCCCAAGCGTCCAAGGCTTTGGCCACGGACCACGGCGAATTACCTGAAGTGCAACTGCGCGCCGACGAGCGCGTGCCCTACGGCAAAGTGGTCGAAGTCATGGGCCTCGCCCAGCAAGCAGGCATGAATCGCATTGGTTTTGTGACCGAGCGCAAACAGCCCGTTTCCGCGCCTTAATCAGTCCCGTCATCGCTCGCTGAGCGTCGCCTTTTTCGGCATCCCGATGGCCCTCCAACCAAGGCCTAAAATCAGTGCATTCTTTGCCTTCGTTTGAAGGCGCTGCCTCGCGACCACCGCGGGGGTTCTCTGACTGATTCCATGCAAGACAAATACAACCACACCGAGGTCGAACGCGCCGTTCAGGCCGCTTGGACCCAAGCCGACGCCTACCGCGTGACCGAAGACGCGTCCAAGAAAAAGTTTTACGCCTGCTCCATGCTGCCTTACCCCAGCGGCAAGCTGCACATGGGCCATGTGCGCAACTACACCATCAACGACATGCTCACGCGCAACCTGCGCATGAAGGGCTACAACGTGTTGATGCCCATGGGCTGGGACGCCTTTGGTTTGCCCGCTGAAAACGCCGCGCTCAAAAATGGCGTGCCACCCGCGAAGTGGACTTACGAAAACATCGCCTACATGAAGAAGCAAATGCAGGCGATGGGCTTGGCCATCGACTGGTCACGTGAAGTGGCTACTTGCGATGCGACCTACTACAAGTGGAATCAATGGCTCTTTTTGAAGATGCTTGAAAAAGGCATCGCTTACCGCAAGACCCAAGTGGTGAACTGGGACCCCGTCGATCAAACCGTGTTGGCCAACGAGCAAGTGATTGATGGCAAGGGATGGCGCACTGGCGCACCCGTTGAAAAGCGCGAAATTCCTGGCTACTACCTCGACATCACCAGCTATGCACAAGAGCTGCTCGAGCACGTGCAGATGGGCAACGACAAAGCCACCTTGAACGGCTGGCCCGACAAAGTGCGCTTGATGCAAGAGAACTGGATTGGCAAGTCTGAGGGCGTGCGCTTTGCTTTCACGCACGACATTGCTGGCGAGGACGGCGCGTTGATCGGCGACGGAAAAATGTATGTGTTCACCACACGCGCCGACACCATCATGGGCGTCACGTTTTGCGCGGTCGCTGCCGAGCATCCGCTGGCGTTGCACGCTGCAGCGAGCAACCCTGCAATGGCTGCGTTCCTCGAAGAGTGCAAGAGCGGTGGCACGACAGAAGCCGAGTTGGCCACGCAAGAGAAAAAGGGCATGCCCACGGGCTTGTTCGTCACGCATCCATTGACTGGTGCAAAGGTCGAAGTGTGGGTGGGCAACTACGTGCTCATGTCCTACGGCGATGGCGCGGTCATGGGCGTGCCTGCGCATGACGAGCGCGATTTTGCGTTTGCTTTGAAATACGACTTGCCGATCAAACAAGTGGTGTCGGTCAAAGACCAAGCCTTCAACGACAAAGAATGGCAAGAGTGGTACGGCGACAAGCAAAGCTGCGTGTGCATCAACTCTGGCCAACTCGATGGCTTGAACCAAAAAGCGGCAGTCAACAAAGTTGCTGAGCTCCTCGCTGCCAAAGGCCTAGGCGAGAAGAAAACCACGTGGCGTTTGCGCGACTGGGGCATCAGCCGTCAACGCTACTGGGGCACCCCAATCCCAATCATCCATTGCGATGAACACGGCGCAGTGCCTGTGCCAGAAAAAGATTTGCCCGTGGTGTTGCCGCAAGACTGCATCCCCGATGGTTCAGGCAACCCGTTGCACAAGCACGAAGGTTTCCATGCAGGTGTGACTTGCCCCGTGTGCGGCAAGCCCGCACGCCGCGAAACCGACACCATGGACACCTTTGTGGACTCGTCGTGGTACTTCATGCGCTACTGCGACCCAACCAACACCGACGCCATGGTGGCCGAGGGCGCGCAGTACTGGGCGCCGATGGACCAATACATTGGCGGCATTGAGCACGCCATCCTGCATTTGCTCTACGCACGCTTCTGGACCAAGGTCATGCGCGACATGGGTTTGGTCAAAGTAGACGAACCCTTCACCAAGCTGCTCACGCAAGGCATGGTGCTCAACCACATCTACTCACGCCGCACCGCCAAAGGCGGCAAAGACTATTTCTGGCCACACGATGTCGAGCACGTGCTCGACGACGCAGGCAAAGTGGTGGGCGCCAAGCTCAAAAACGCCGCCGAGAGCAGCGATGGTTTGTTGCCCGTGGGCACGGCCATCGACTACGAAGGTGTGGGCACCATGTCGAAGTCCAAGAATAACGGCGTGGACCCGCAAGACCTGATCGAGCGCTACGGCGCAGACACCGCGCGTTTGTACACCATGTTCACCGCACCACCCGAAGCCACGCTGGAGTGGAACGACGCGGCGGTGGAAGGTAGCTACCGTTTCTTGCGTCGCGTGTGGAACTTCGCGCATAAGCATGAAGCCACACTCAAGGCCGCGACGGCTGGTCACTTGAGCGCTGCCAAGCCTCGCAAAGAAGCGGCTGATTTGCGCCGCGAAATGCACGTGGTGTTGAAGCAAGTCAGCTACGACTACGACCGCATGCAGTACAACACCGTGGTGTCGGGGTGCATGAAGTTACTCAATGCCTTGGAAGATTTCAAAGCCGACGGCAGCGAGGGCGACCACGCTGTGTTGTGCGAAGGCGTGTCTGTTTTGTTGCGTATGCTTTATCCCGCATGCCCACACATCACTGCCAACTTGTGGGCCGAGCTGGGTTACGCCGCACGCTTAGGCGATTTGTTAGACACCGCTTGGCCTGAAGTGGACGAGAGCGCCTTGCAACGCGATGAGTTGGAGCTGATGCTGCAAATCAACGGCAAGCTGCGAGGTTCAGTCTTGGTCAGCGCGACCGCCAGCAAAGAGCAAATCGAACAAGCAGCTTTGGCCACCGAAGCTTTCATCAAGCAAGCCAATGGTGCGGCGCCTAAGAAGGTCATCGTCGTGCCTGGCCGTTTGGTCAACATCGTCGTTTAAAGGTTCGCATGATCACCACACGCCGCTCACTGCTGATGTCTTCTTTGCTTGCCGTAGGGTTGGTGGGGTGTGGGTTCGAGCTGCGCAAGGCGCCGAATTACGCGTTCAACACTTTGTACAGCAGCATTCCTCCGGTTTCTCCTTTTGGTGCCAAACTCAAGCGCAGCTTGGAGTCGTCGGGACAGGTTGAGGTCATCAATGACCCGCGACAAATTGAACGCGCGCAAGTTATTTTTGACCAGCTATTTGAGTTTCGTGAAAAGGTGGTGGTTGGACGTACCTCGAAAGGCGAGATTCGTGAATTCCAATTGCGTTTGCGCTACCGCTTCCGTCTGCGCAGTAGCAGTGGCACTGAGCTGATTCCTGATACAGAAATTTTGCTCACACGCGACATCAACTTCAATGAAACCGGTGCTCTGTCAAAAGAGTCGGAAGAGGCTTTGTTGTACCGCGACATGGAGAACGATTTGGTGATCCAGCTTCAGCGCCGTTTGGCTTCTGTGCGTCAAATCTAAGCATGCAAGTCGCTGCGCTTCAGTTTTCACGCCACCTGCAAGAGCAGGCCAGCAAGGGTTTGCGCAGCCTGTACACCTTTCATGGCGATGAGCCGCTGTTGCAACAAGAAGCATTGGATGCATTGCGTAACACTGCACGTGCTCAGGGCTACACCGAGCGCAGTGTGTACACCGTGGCAGGCGCGCACTTTGATTGGGGTGAGGTGTTGGCTGCAGGCGGTTCGATGAGTTTGTTTGCAGACAAACAGCTGATTGAAATTCGCATTCCCTCTGGCAAGCCCGGCAAAGAAGGCAGCACAGCCTTGCAGCAAATTGCCGAATTGGCCGTGGGCAACGACAGCACGTTGACCGTGGTGCTGTTGCCACGACTCGACAAAGCCACCAAAAGCTCAGCGTGGTTCAGTGCTTTAGAGAACAACGGCATCAGCGTGCAGATCGACCCGATTGAACGCCATGCTTTGCCTACGTGGATTGCGCAGCGCTTGGGTGCACAACAACAACGTGTGGCTGCGGGCGAAGCGGGGCAGCACACCTTGCAGTTTTTTGCCGAGCGAGTGGAAGGCAACTTGTTGGCTGCGCACCAAGAAATTCAAAAGCTCGCACTCTTGTACCCAGAAGGCGAATTGAGCTTTGAGCAAGTGGAGCGCGCGGTGTTGAATGTGGCGCGTTACGACGTGTTCAAACTTTCCGAAGCCGTGCTCAGTGGGCAGCCCTTGCGCGTGCAACGCATGCTCGATGGCCTGAAAGCCGAAGGCGAAGCTGAGGTGTTGGTGCACTACACACTGGCCGAAGAAATTCGCGCCTTGAAGCGCGTCAAAGACGCTGTTGCATCTGGCAAAGCTTTACCGATGGCTTTGCGGGAGCAGCGCATTTGGGGCCCACGCGAGCGTTTGTTTGAACGCGTGCTGCCACGCTTGAGCGTGGGCATGCTTGAAAAATTGTTGCAGTCGGCGCATCAAGTCGACGGCATTGTCAAAGGTTTGAAAACGCCAGAATGGCCGGCTGACAATTGGCAGGCCCTACACCGTTTGGCCATGCGTTTGTGCCGCGCCTGTATGCCGCGCAACGCTTAATTAGGAAAAACACATGACGACTCTTAACGTTGCTGAACACATGCACGCGCTGGGCGCACAAGCCAAAGCCGCGTCTGCGCAAATGGCCAAAGCCTCTGCTGCCGTCAAGAACGCCGCACTTCGTAAGCTGGCCGCTTTGCTACGCGAGAACATCGACGCGCTTCAAATTGACAACGCCAAAGACATTGAGCGTGCCATTGCTGCAGGTCTTGATGCCCCCATGGTCGACCGCTTAAAGCTCACGCCCAAAGTATTGGAAACCTGTGCACAAGGCTGCGAGCAACTCGCCGCCATGCCCGATGTGATTGGTGAAATCATAGGCATGAAGCAGCAACCCAGTGGCATTCGCGTGGGGCAAATGCGTGTGCCCTTGGGCGTGTTTGGCATGATTTTCGAAAGCCGTCCTAACGTGACGATTGAAGCTGCATCGCTTTCTATCAAGAGCGGCAACGCATGCATCTTGCGCGGCGGCTCGGAAGCCATTGAGTCGAATAAAGCCTTGGCCAAGTTGGTGCAACAAGCCTTGAGCGAGAGTGGTTTGCCCACAGACGCTGTGCAACTCGTGCAAACCACCGATCGCGAAGCGGTGGGCCATTTGATTGCCATGCCTGAGTTTGTGGACGTCATCATTCCGCGTGGCGGCAAAGGCTTGATCGAGCGTATCAGCCGCGATGCCAAAGTGCCCGTCATCAAACACTTGGATGGCAACTGCCACACCTACGTGGATGACCCATGCGACATCGACATGGCCGTGACCGTGGCCGACAACGCCAAAACCCAAAAGTACAGCCCCTGCAACGCCAGCGAAAGCTTGGTGGTGGCGCGTGGTGTGGCGGCAGAGTTCTTGCCCAAGATTGGCGCGATCTATGCTGCCAAAGGTGTGGAGATGCGTTGCTGCCCAGAAGCCAAAGCCATCCTCACCGCGGTCAAAGGTGCCAACCTGAAAGACGCGACAGAGCAAGATTGGTTTGAAGAGTATTTGGGACCCATCATCAGCATCAAAGTGGTGGACGGATTGGATGCGGCCATTGCTCATATCAATCACTATTCAAGCCATCACACCGAATCCATCCTCACGCGTGACCACATGCATGCCCAGCGCTTTTTGCGAGAGGTAGATTCATCGAGCGTGATGGTGAACGCCAGTACCCGTTTTGCAGATGGTTTTGAATACGGTTTGGGTGCTGAAATAGGCATTTCCACCGACAAATTCCACGCCCGTGGCCCAGTGGGCATCGAAGGCCTGACTTCGTTGAAATACGTGGTGTTGGGCCAAGGCGAAATTCGCGTTTAAACCACACTTTTTAGAGGGTGGCACCTCTAGAGAAAGCGTGACGCATAGGTCCTAAAATGGCCCACAACTTTTTGAGACACCATGGTTCCACACCTCATCACGGCCCTCAACGGCCCCATCAACGAGCTTGAACAGCGCATCCTCGATTCCATGCCCGCCATTGAGCGTTGGTTTCGTTTGGAATGGATGGAGCACACACCGCCTTTTTATACATCAGTTGATATTCGCAACGCAGGCTTCAAGCTCGCGCCGGTCGACACCAATCTCTACCCAGGCGGCTGGAACAACCTCACGCCCGAGATGCTGCCGCTTGCTGTGCAAGCCGCGATGGCCGCGATTGAGAAGATTTGTCCTGAAGCCCGCAATCTGTTGTTGATTCCTGAGAATCACACACGCAATACGTTCTACCTGTCGAACGTGGCGCAGCTGCAGCGCATCTTCCACATGGCAGGTTTGAATGTGCGCGTGGGTTCAATCAACCCTGAAATCAAAGAGAACACCACGATCGATTTGCCAAACGGCGACAGCGTCACGCTCGAACCCGTGATTCGCGGCAAGCACCGCTTGGGCCTCAAAGACTTTGACCCCTGCACCATCTTGCTCAACAACGATCTGAGTGCTGGCATCCCCGGCATCTTGGAAGACTTGCACGAGCAGCACTTGTTGCCACCGCTGCACGCGGGTTGGAGTGTGCGCCGCAAGAGCAAGCACTTTGAGTGCTACGAAGAGGTGTCCAAACGTTTTGGCAAGCTGTTGGGCATTGACCCTTGGCTGATCAATCCCATGTTCAACCAGTGCGGCGAAGTGAACTTTGCTGAGGGCACAGGCATGGAGTGCTTGAAGACCAATGTGGATGCCTTGCTCACCAAGATCAAACGCAAATACAAAGAGTACGGCATCAACGAGAAACCCTTCGTCATCGTCAAGGCCGACAACGGTACCTATGGCATGGGCATCATGACCGTGCGCGATGTCAAAGACCTCGATGTGGTCAACCGCAAGACGCGCAACAAAATGAGCGTGGTCAAAGACGGTCAAGAAGTCAATCAAGTCATCATCCAAGAAGGCGTACTCACGCATGAGCGTTTGAACGATGCCGTGGCCGAGCCTGTGGTCTACATGATGGACCGCTATGTGGTGGGTGGCTTCTACCGCGTGCATGCCGACCGTGGCGTGGACGAAAACTTGAACGCGCCTGGCGCGAGCTTTGTCCCCTTGGCTTTTGAGCAAAGTGCACATACACCGCAGCCTGGCATGAAGCCAGGTGCGAGCGCCCCGAACCGCTTCTATATGTACGGCGTCATTGGCCGTTTGGCCATGTTGGCAGCGAGTTATGAACTCGAAGCCACAGACCCTGAAGCAGAAAATTACGATTGAGGTAAATGATGGAACAACACGGCAAGTCGTCGCTCGCGGCGCTCACCCTAGGCGCGATTGGCGTCGTATACGGCGACATCGGCACCAGCGTGCTGTATGCGATGAAAGAGGTGTTTGGTTCGGGTCATGTGGAATTCACGCCTGACAACATTTTTGGCATCTTGTCGATTTTCTTTTGGACGCTCACCGTCATTGTGTCGGTCAAGTACGTCACCTTGGTGTTGCGAGCCGATAACCATGGTGAAGGTGGTTTGGTGGCCATGTTGGCTTTGGCCTCGATGGCGGTGAAAGACAGACCTGTGCTGCGTCACCGCATGTTGATCGTGGGTATCTTTGGCACATGCTTGTTTTATGGTGATGGTGTGATCACACCCGCTATTTCTGTGTTGTCTGCGGTTGAGGGTTTAGAGGTGGTGTCACCTGCCTTTAAGAAGTATGTGATTCCGCTCACACTCATCATTTTGTTTGGTTTGTTTGCGGTGCAAAAGCGTGGCACGGGTGGCATTGGCAAGTTTTTTGGTCCCATCACTGTGGTGTGGTTTGCAGCCATTTCTGCTTTGGGTGTCTATCACATTGCCTCGAATCCAGAAATTTTGTGGGCCATCAGCCCCCACCATGCGTTGCGGTTCATCTTCACTGAGCCTGAAGTCACGTTTTTGATTTTGGGTGCGGTGGTGTTGTGCGTGACGGGCGGTGAGGCTTTGTATGCAGACATGGGGCACTTCGGTAAGAAGCCGATTCGCATTGCATGGTTCTTCATCGTGATGCCATCGTTGACTTTGAATTACTTTGGTCAAGGCGCGTTGTTGCTCAATGAGCCTGAAGCCGTGGCCAACCCCTTCTTCAACATGGCGCCTGATTGGTTGCTCGTGCCTTTGGTTGGCTTGGCGACTGCAGCCACCGTGATTGCTTCGCAAGCTTTGATTTCGGGTGCTTTCAGCGTGACCAAGCAAGTGGTGCAGCTGGGCTTCTTGCCACGTTTGCAAGTGCTGCACACCAGTGTGCAAGACACCGGTCAAATCTACATTCCGTTTGTGAATTGGGGTTTGTTTGGCGTGATCGTGTTGGCGGTGATGATGTTCAAGTCATCCAGTAATTTGGCTGCGGCTTATGGCATTGCGGTGTGTACGGACATGCTCATCACCACCGTGCTGACCTTCTTCGTGATCCACTACGGCTGGAAATATCCCTTCTGGTGGTGTTTGGCCGCGACGAGCTTTTTCTTCGCAGTGGACTTCGTGTTCTGGGCTTCGAATTTGTTGAAGTTGTTCGAAGGCGGCTGGTTCCCTCTGTTGATTGCGTCCGTCATCATGATGCTCATGCTCACATGGCGTGATGGTCGAGGCATTCTTTATGAAAAACGCAAAGAAGATGCGTTGGACTTGAGCAGCTTCTTAGAGGCCGTGTTCTTGTCGCCTCCGACGCGTGTGGATGGCACCGCTGTGTTTTTGACCTCTGGCAAAGGCGCTGTGCCTAACGCGATGCTGCACAACCTCAAGCACAACAAAGTGCTGCACAAACAAAACTTGTTTGTGAATGTGCAAAACCATGAAGTGCCATGGATTGATGAGGCTGAGCGTTTGCAAATTCATGCCTTGGGTCACGACTGCTGGCAAGTGGAAATTCACTACGGTTTCAAAGATGATCCCGATGTGCCTGGCGCCTTGAAACATTTGCATGGCTTGGGTTGCGAAACCAACCCCATGACCACCAGCTATTTCTTGTCGCGCGACAGCATCGTGCCTACCGTGGGTAGCGGCATGTCTGAGTGGCGCGAAAAACTGTTTGCACAAATGCACCTCAACGCCAGCTCTGCGGCTGACTTCTTGAACTTGCCTAGCAACTCCGTGGTGGAGCTGGGCAGCAAAATCGAAATCTAAACCTCATGCACATCCTCTTCGTCGCAGACCCGCTGTCGTCCTTCAAGATTTACAAGGACACCACGTTTGCGATGATGCGTGAGGCCCAGCGTCGCGGCCACCAAGTGTTGGCTTGCGAACCGCAAGACATCGTGTGGCAAAGCGGCCAGCAGGTGTCAGCACGCGTGCAGCAGGTGCGTTTGACGGGTGCTGCTGATGATTGGTTTGAAGTGCAAAGCGTGGACGAACACTACGCACTCAAAAGCGCAGATGCCATCGTCATGCGGAAAGACCCCCCCTTTGACAGCGAGTACTTCTACGCCACGCACTTGCTAGAGCAAGCCGAGCGCGAAGGCGCGAAGGTGTTCAACAAGCCAGCGGCTTTGCGGGACCATCCCGAGAAGTTAGCCATTCTTGAATTTGCACAATTCATCAGCCCCACGTTGGTCACGCGCAGTGCTGATGCCATTCGTGCATTTCACGCGCAGCACCGCGACATCATCTTGAAGCCACTCGATGGCATGGGCGGTATGGGCATCTTCCGCGTGAAAGACGATGGTTTGAATTTGGGGGCCATCATTGAAACGCTCAACCGCGATGGTGCACAAACCGTGATGGTGCAAAAGTTCATTCCTGCGATTGACAAAGGCGACAAGCGCGTGCTCGTCATCGGTGGCAAGATGGTGCCTTATTGTTTGGCGCGTATTCCACAAGGTGGCGAAGTGCGTGGCAACCTGGCTGCGGGTGGCAAAGGCGTGGCGCAAGCCATCTCCGCACGTGACCAAGAAATCGCCGAAGCCCTTGGCCCCATCCTTGCCAAGCGTGGGTTGTTGTTGGTCGGTTTGGATGTGATTGGGGACTGTCTCACCGAGGTGAACGTGACCAGTCCTACGTGCTTCCAAGAAATTTTTGACCAAACTGGGTTTGATGTAGCTTCGATGTTCATCGACGCGCTTGAGGCTGCAGCAAAAAAGTAATCCAGTCACACAGCAGTGAGCGTTCGATGTGGCGCCATTCACCGCGCAGCGGTGTAAGCCACGGCGAATGCTGGCTGATGCGTGGCGTGCGAGAGAGGTTAGCCCCGCAACTCCCCATCCACAAACACCTTCAACTCCCCCGGCGCAAACGGCGTCCACACCTCGTTGGTTGTCAACGGTGCGGTGACAACAACAGACACACGGTCATCGGGCGACGCGTGCTCCGCAAAGTTGATGCTCATGTCTTGGTCACTCAAGGTGGCCTTTGCAAACGGATGCTTGCGCTCGATGTAACAAAGGTTGGTGGAGGCATGGGCCCACAGTGCTTGACCATTCGACAACAAAAAGTTGAACGTGCCGTGCTTGGCAATTTGCGGCACCAGCTCTTTCAATGTGAGCGTGAGTTCATCAATCGACGGCACGCTGGCGTGTGACTTGGCCATCTCTTGCATCAACCAGCAAAATGCCAATTCGCTGTCGGTGTCGCCCACAGGTTTAAAACCACCGTGCAGGCGCGGCGCATAGTTCTCTAAATTGCCATTGTGCGCAAACACCCAATAGCGTCCCCATAGTTCACGTACAAACGGGTGACAGTTTTCCAGCGACACCACGCCTTGCGTGGCTTTGCGAATGTGCGAAATGACATTGCGGCTTTTGATCGGGTACTTGCGAATCAGCTCGGCCACGGGCGAGGTGCTGGCGGGTAAGTGGTCGATGAAGTGACGCAACCCACGGTCTTCTTCTGAGCCTTCAAAAAAAGCAATGCCCCAGCCATCGGCGTGGTGATCGGTCACGCCTGCGCGCTGCGCGAATCCACTGAAGCTGAACGTGGCGTCTGTGGGGTTTTTGCAATTAAGACCAAGCAGTTGGCACATGGTGTTTCAATGACAAATCAAGAGGTGTGTTTTTGAGGCTGACGAATGCGCCAAGCGGCTAGCAGTGCCAGCATACAAACAACGGCGAGCATCACAAACACTTCGTCAAACGCAGCCAAGCGGGTGGCAGACGTGGTGGTGTTTTTGAGTGAGTCACCGTGAACAGCCAGTCGCCATTCCAGCAAGATGCCGCACAAACTCACGCCTGCCGCGCCGCCGAGCATGCGTAAAAAGTTGATCACGCTCGCACCTTGAGGAATCAAGCTCCCATCCATGCCGCGCATGGCGCCGATGTTGAGCGAGGGCAGGATAAAACCCAAGCCGATGCGCCCCAAAATTGCGAAGGCTACCAGCACCCACAAACCTGTTTGTAAATTCACGGTGAGCATGAGTGCAAAAGAGAGTGCCAACAACACCAAGCCAAAACTCACCATCAAGTGCGTCGGGTGTGTGCTGGAGTAACGGCCCACGATGGCAATCGTGAACGCCAGCAACAAACCAGATGGCAAGAGCAATGTACCCACGTAGCTCGGTGACAAGCCAAGTCCAAGTTGCAAATACAAGGGCAGCAAATAAGTGGAACCAAACATCGCAATGCCGTAAATAAATGCAACGGTGGTTCCCATGGCAAATGGACGATGGGCGAACAATGCCAAGTTCATCAGTGGCTTGCCATCATTGCGCGTTTGAACACGCTGCCACGCCACAAAACCAGCGGTGCACAACACGGCTGCGCCGATCAAGGAGAGAGAAGCCGTCACATTGCCGCTGTGCAACATCACCAAGCCATTGAGCAAGCACAACGTACCCACGGTTGCGAGTGCAAGACCGCCTAAATCGAGCGAAGGTTTGCCGTGGTTGGCGCTGACGCCGCCAGGGGCGGTGGTCGGCACGTAGCGCATGGCCATCCACACGGAAATCGTGCAGAACGGTACGACCATGAAAAACAGGGCACGCCAACTCATCCAGTCCACCAGCAAGCCGCCGATGCTGGGGCCGAGTGCGGGGGCCAACACCACGCCCATGCCGAAAAAGCTGTTGGCACGGCCTTGCTCAGACGTATCAAACGCACGCAAGATGATGATGGCGGGAATGGGTTGCACCACGCCAGCCGCCAAGCCTTCAATCACGCGTGCAGCCAGCACCAGGTTGTAGTCTGCAGACAGCCCGCCTGCGATACCTGCACTGAGCAGCACCCACATGCAGCCCATGTAGGTAGCACGGTAGCCGAAACGCGCCAATAGCCACGGGGTGGTCAGCATCGAGACAGTCATGGCCACCATGAAGCTAGAGCTCACCCACTGCGCAGACTCTTGGCCAATGCCAAATTGCAAACTCATGTCAGGAATGCCCACGTTCATGATGGTCGATGACATGATGGCGGCCATCGAGCCAATCATCACGGTGGTCAGCATCAACCAGCGGTGGCGTGTGCCGTAGCGGCTTTGCAGGTCAGCCAGTGAGCCGCGTTCAGCCATGGGTTTCTTTCGTGGCGCAGGCTTGGCAAATGCAAGCTTTGTTTTGCGCAGCGGCAGGCACTTGGGTCAGCAACTCGGGCGAGAACGACACGTTCACACACCAGCACTTGGCCACAGGTTGCCCAGTGGTTTTGGCGATTTCCATGGCGCATTGATTGGGCTGGCCGCACAAAGGGCAGGCGCATGCATCAACAGGGGCCGATAGGGTTTTTGGCATGTCTCAAAGTGTAGCGAAGCGAACAAGGCACAATCACAAACGCTTATGTACGAATTTCCGCCCACGCCAGAAGCCGCCCAGTTGCGGCTTGATCACGTCAGCCCCAAAGACTACGCACACTCGCGCAATGCATTGGATGGTGCGGTCACGCATTTGTCCCCGTACCTGACGCATGGATTTTTGAGCGTGCCCGATGTGGCCAGCGCCATGTACCACCAGTACCGTGTGGGCGTGCAGCACAAGCTGATTTATGAGCTCGGTTGGCGCGAATACTTTCAGCACATGCATGCACATTTGGGTGATGGCATTGCGCAGTCTTTGCGCGAAGGCGTGTTGCCTGATGCTGAATACAGCACTGAGTTGCCAGAAGACGTTCGCCACGCTTGCACCCGCGTGCCCGTGATCGACAACGCCATTCGCATGCTCTACACCACGGGCTATTTGCACAACCATGCGCGCCTGTGGGTCGCCAGCTACATCGTGCACTTGCGTAAAGTGCATTGGCGCGTGGCGGCCGATTGGATGTACAGCCATTTGTTAGACGGTGACATCGCCAGCAATTACCTTAGCTGGCAATGGGTGGCCGCGACTGGAAGTGGCAAACCGTATTTGTTCAATGCAGACACCGTTGAAAAATTTGCACCAGAAATTTGGCACAGCCGCGGCACATCAATTGATGTGAGCTACGAACTGATGGAGATCTTGGCCACCAGCCAGGCCACCGTGGCGCAAGTGCGCAAGAACGAATTGGCTTGGGATGAGCCAGCCGTGTTTGCACAACCGCCGGTTGAGCTGGGGTTTACAAAACCTGTGGCAGCCGATGTGGCTGGCAAACATGTGTGGCTGGTGCATCCGTGGGTATTGGCCAATTTGCCAACCGATTTGCCTGAGGATGTGGTGTGTGTAGCGGTCGCGTTTGCAGAGCACACGCAGACGCATCCGTGGAATGCCTTGCGCTGGAATTTTGTGGGTGAGCGCATGGCGGCACTCACGCCGCACCGTTGGTTTGCTTCAGCTGAAGAGGTGCTGCAGGTTTTGGAATGTGCGCAGAGTGTGCAAACCGTGGCGCATTTGTGTTTGCCAAACCTGACCGAGAGCCATGTGCAACTGCGTCCGGCACCACGTTTGTTCCGTCACATCGACAAACCGATGGACTCGTTCAGCAAGTGGTGGGTGCAAGTGAACAAGAATGTGCGGCATTTGCAGCAGCTGGTGTATCCAATGCCTGTTCGCCCTCCAGCGCCCTAAGCGGGTATAGGCGCGTCTTATTCGCCAGGTGCTGGCGTGACCTTGGTGATGAAGTATTCGGTCTCACCAAAGCAGATTGGCAAGCCTTTGTGCTGCTCGTACTCGATCACTACTTTTTGGCCGATGTTCTTGTTGATTTGATCTGCCACGGCATCATCACGCACGGTGAATGCAAACTTTTCTGGAATGGCGGGCAAAGTGGCTAGGGCGCGAATTTGCTCGCCTTCCCAGGTCTTGCAGACCCAGCCTTTGTAGGAGAGCTTTTGTACAAAGCCCACGCTCTCACCTTTGGAATAAGTGAAGTGATACGAAAACAGCAGGTACACGCCCGCTGCAATCAGCACAGTCAAAACCAAACCAATCACGGTGCGCAAGGCAAAGCGAAGGGTGGCGCTAATCAAAGGATGTGTCATGGTGATCGCTCGATTTAAAAATGCAATGGCTGAATGATAGTTTGCTTCGTTTTACAAACAAAAACGGCCTCAATTGAGGCCATTAATCTTTGATGAATTCCTGTGATCAGTTCGACGCCGTTGGAACGGTACATTTATTTTGGTTCATCAAATTTGCCAAGTGAACTTTGCGATTGTCTGCAGCGGCGATGGCCTCGTTCGCGTTCATTGTTGTACCAATGATTGCTGGCCAAAACAAAAGACGTGCAACATTGCCACCCGTCACGCCTTTTTCTGCATCTGCATCTTTACGGAATTTTTCAGCATCTGCGAATTCGTTTTGGAGCTGTGCGCAGGAGAGGCCACTGTCTCCGGGCTTGACGGTTTGAACCACAGTAGGTGTTGCACATCCAGCCAAAAGGATGAGGCTCAATGCAGAGATTGACGAGAATTTCATATCGTTCCTTAATTAAAAAGGACTATATTTTATTCTTTTACAGAAGTTGATTTCACATTAATTAAAACAAAAGGCCCCGAAAGGCCTTTTGTAGGGTGAAGTCAAACGATTAAGCTTGAACCGCTTTCACTTTCAAGCGCCACGCGTGCAGCAAGGGCTCGGTGTAGCCGCTGGGCTGCTCTTTGCCTTTGAACACCAAGTCGAGGGCGGCTTGGTAAGCAGGGGCTTTGGCAAAGCGCCCCGCCATTTTTTGGTAAGCCTTGTCGCCAGCGTTTTGCTTGTCCACCACCGACGCCATGCGTTTGAAGGTGTCTTTCACTTCAGCGGGTGTCACCACGCCGTGATGCAACCAGTTGGCGATGTGTTGGCTAGAAATACGCAGAGTGGCACGGTCTTCCATGAGACCGACGTTGTGGATGTCTGGCACTTTCGAGCAGCCCACACCTTGGTCTACCCAACGCACCACGTAGCCCAAGATGCCTTGCACGTTGTTGTCCAACTCTTGTTGCTTCTCAGCAGGCTTCCAGTTGGGGTTGGCGGTCACAGGCACTTGCAGCAAGTCGTTCAAGAGGCTGTCACGCACCTTGTTGTAGTTGACCTTTTCCAATTCTTTTTGCACATCCACCACTTTGACTTGGTGGTAGTGCATGGCGTGCAACACAGCGGCGGTAGGGCTTGGCACCCATGCGGTGTTGGCACCTGCTTTGGGGTGGCCAATTTTTTGTTTCAACATCTCGGCCATCAAATCGGGCATGGCCCACATGCCTTTGCCGATTTGCGCCTTGCCGCGCAAGCCGCATGACAAGCCAGCCAACACGTTGTTCTTTTCGTAGGCTTGAATCCATGCGCTGGTTTTCATATCGCCTTTGCGCAACATGGGGCCTGCTTGCATGGCGGTGTGCATTTCGTCGCCGGTGCGGTCCAAGAAACCGGTGTTGATGAACGCCACGCGGCTGGCCGCTGCTGCGATACAGGCTTTCAAGTTCACGCTGGTGCGGCGCTCTTCGTCCATGATGCCGAGCTTGACAGTGCTGTCAGCCAAGCCCAACACTTTCTCGACGCGACCAAACAACTCGCAAGCAAACGCCACTTCGGTGGGGCCGTGCATTTTGGGTTTGACGATGTAGACCGAACCTGTGCGTGAATTGCGAATGCCTTTTTTGCCGTGACCTTGCAAGTCGTGCAAAGCGATGGTCGTGGTGATGACTGCGTCCATGATGCCTTCTGGGATTTCGTGCATCGCGCCGTCTTTACCTTTGTAAAGAATGGCGGGGTTGGTCATCAAGTGGCCGACGTTGCGAAGGAACAGCAATGAACGGCCGTGCAATTTGACGGGCTGGCCGTTTTTGCCTTTGTATTCGCGGTCGGCGTTCAAACCACGTGTGAAGGTCTTGCCACCTTTTTCAACCGTCTCGGTCAAGGTGCCTTTGACGATGCCCAACCAGTTACCGTAGGCCAACACTTTGTCGTCTGCGTCCACCACGGCCACGGAATCTTCCAAGTCGAGGATGGTGGACAAAGCGGCTTCCACAATCAGGTCGCTCACACCCGCACGGTCGGTGGCGCCGATGGGTGTGTTGCGGTTGATTTGCAAGTCGAGGTGCAAACCGTTGTGCACTAACAGCACTGACGAGGGTTCAGACATCTTGCCTTGGAAGCCCACAAACTGAGCGGCCTTGGCCAGCTTGGTGGTCTTGCCACCTTTGAGCGTGACGACCAATTCACCGTTCACCACAGCGTAGCCAGTGGAGTCGATGTGTGACCCGCTTTTCAATGGCACGGTGCGGTCAAGCACGTGGCGAGCATAGGCAATGACCTTGGCGCCGCGCTTGGGGTTGTAGCCCGCAGTTTTTTCTGCGCCGCCTTTTTCTGGGATGGCGTCAGTGCCATACAAGGCGTCATACAAAGAGCCCCAACGTGCGTTGGCTGCGTTCAAGGCGTAACGCGCATTGAGCACGGGCACCACGAGTTGTGGGCCAGCTTGCAAGGCCAATTCGGCATCGACGTTTTTGGTGGTGGCTTTGACCTTCTCGGGTTGTGGCACGAGGTAGCCAATTTTTTCTAAGAACTTGCGGTAGGCCTTCATGTTTTTGATGGGGCCTGGGTTGGCGCTGTGCCATGCGTCCATCTCTGTTTGCAGGCGATCACGCTCTGCCAACAAGGCGATGTTCTTGGGGGCCAAATCTTGCACGATGGCATCGAAACCCTTCCAGAATTTATCGCTGCTCACACCAGTGTTGGGCAACACTTTGGTCTCGATGAATTTGTACAAGTTGGTGGCAACTTGCAAGCTACGTACTTGCGTGCGTTTTGTTTTGTCTTGGCTCATGGTGAGGTCTCTCTGGATAAATCAAAAAGGTGAAATCAGGACGAATCTTATTGGATTGCGTTGGGTCAATTGCATCGCCAGCTTTTGGGCTGTCGTGACAAATAGGTAGGTAATCGGTGCTGCGCGTGTTTTTATTTTTCAGGCGCCAGCAAATGGCCGTGGCGTAAACCGCGCCAAGTGCTGAGTGTCAAACCCAAAATCAACAGCGACGTGATGGCCAACAGCAAAGTAGCAGGCATTTGCAGCCAAGCACCGCCGGGGGCGTGTGTCATGCGTAAGGTGAGTGAAGTGAAGGCGGCCATAGGAAAGCTCATGCCCCAGTTGGCCATGCTGAATGCTTGTTCGCGAATGGTGGCTATTTGTGTGATAGCCAGCATCAAGAAGAATGCACCAACGCCCCACATCATCCACACCAAGGTCAAAGGTGCGTTCAGTTGCAACAAACTCAAACCTCCAATGGAGGGCGGCACCAAGGTGATGAACCAACTAGGCGCCAAACGTGCGGGCAATGGGCCAGCTTGCGCCAGACGCACAAACATCAAAGTTTGCAGAACCATCCATAAAAACATACCAATGCCAAACTGCGCGGTAGCCCAAGTTTCTAAACCAATGCTCACGCCACCCATAGGCGCAAGGACATTACCCACCACGGGGATGAAAAACACAGGCGTGAAGGTGGCCCACTGCAGGCCACCGTTTTCTGCGTTGTTAAGCCAACGTTCGATCACCCAAACGGTGGCTGCAATTTCCAAGATAGAGCCGACGCACCAGAGGAACGTCAGTGCTGTGTCGAGGTTACGGTCTGTGCCCCAAAACAAATTGATGCCCAAGCTGGCCAACAACAAAATAGAAATAGGCAAGGTCGCCATGAAGGCGTGACGCACCGGGTGGCGCATGTCAGCGGCCACTGCGTTGGGGTGCGCTTGCAAGCGCACGATGCAGGCTAAGCACAACAACACAAAAATAAATTGCGCAACGATCGCTGCGACCAGACCCAACCCCAGGGCGGTGTCGCCCAACACATCGGTGGCACGCAGCCATGCTTGCGATAAACCACACCAGCCCATCACCATGGCAAACCAAGTCGGTGCGAGGTACTCAAGAAGCGCAACGGCGCGGGTGATTCGACTGGGGCGATGCGTAGATGCTTGGGTGTTCATGGCTCGATTTTAGGCGGTGGGGGTGTTTTCGCGCCCGTGGATAATCCAACCATGGACAAACTCAAAGCCTTTGAGTCTTTTGTGTCGGTCGCCTTGAAAGGCAGCTTGACTGCCGCCGCCAAGGCCGAGGGCGTTGCCCCCGCCATCATGGGGCGTCGCTTAGACAGCTTGGAAGCGCACTTGGGCGTCAAGCTCTTGGTGCGCACCACGCGACGCATCACGCTCACACACGAAGGCACGGCATTCCTCGAAGACTGTCAACGCTTGCTGGCCGAAGTGGCCAATGCCGAAGCGAGCGTGAGCGCGGGTGGCCTCAAAGCCAGCGGTCACTTGCGCATCACGGCACCTGCGGGTTTTGGCCGTCGCCATGTGGCACCCCTCGTCCCTAAATTTCACAGCATGCATCCCGATGTGACGGTGTCTCTTAATCTGAGCGACCGCGTGGTCGATTTGGCCGCCGAAGGCTTTGACTGCGCTGTGCGCGTGGGCGACTTGCCTGATTCATCTTTGGTGAGTGTGCGCATGGCCGACAACCGTCGCTTATGTGTAGCAACCCCTGAATTCATCAAACGTTACGGCATGCCCAAAGTGCCGGGTGACTTGATGCGTTTCAAATGTTTGACGCTCTCCAGCGATGCATCGCAAACACGCGGCTGGGCGTTTCGTGTGCCCGTGAATGGCAAAGGCCATGAAGGCCAAACGCACGAAGTGATTCATCTGCGCCCCAGTGGGCCCATGGACTGTTCAGACGGTCAAGTGCTGCACGACTGGTGTTTGGCGGGTCATGGCATTGCATGGCGTAGCACGTGGGAAGTTGAAACCGAAATCAACAGCGGTAAATTGGTGCCCGTCTTAGAAGAGTTTGCTGCGCCGCCCAATGGCATTTATGCCGTGTTTTCCCAGCGCAAACATTTGCCTTTGCGATTGCGCCTGTGGATTGATTTTTTGAAAGACCACTACGGTCATGCCAACTACTGGAGTGCTGCGGCATGACGACACCCCTTATCAGAGATGTGGTGCTGTGCGCCGATGACTATGCGTTGAATGCGCCCGTCTCACAAGGCATCGTGGCTTTGGTGATGCTAGGCCGCTTGAGCGCCACCAGCGTGATGAGCCTCTCGCCGCGTTGGGCTGAAGATGTGGTGGCTTTGCGTGATGTGCGTGAACGTTTGGATGTGGGTGTGCATCTTGATTGGACCAGTAGCTTTGCCATCGAGGCAGGCCATGGCAGTGGTTTGGCTGAAGTCATGGCGCGTGCGGCATTGCGTCTGTACAACCAAAAGAATATCGAAGACGAGATCGAGCGTCAGCTCGACGCGTTTGAAGCGCATTGGCAAGCTGTGCCGGACCACATCGACGGCCATCAACACGTGCAGCAATTTGCGGTGTTTCGTCAGGCGCTGGCAGAAGTGCTGATGCGTCGATATGGCGGCGAAGCACAACGTCCTTGGTTGCGTGTGTCGCAAGTGGCGCAACCGGGTCTCAAGGCCAAAGTCATTTCCGCCATGGGCTCACAAGGCTTGCAGCAATGGGCGCAACATAATGCGTGGCCCACAGTCGGCCCGTTGTTAGGTGCCTATGGTTTTGACGGCAGCATGGACGACTACGCGCGCCACATGCAAGGCTGGTTGGCCAACTTGCCCCAAGACAAACCTGCCATCATCATGTGTCACCCCGCTGCGTCTGCGCAAGCGGATGACGACATTGGTGCCGCGCGCAAACGCGAACTTGCTTACCTTGCTGGCGACGATTTTGTGCAGCACATGTTTGATGCCGGTGTGCGCTTGGTGCGCGGCAGTGGCAAACCTATAGAAGCTTGAACCCTCCATGACCTTTTCACCTAAAAGCTCTTCTCGCTGGCGTATGTGGGGCGTGTTGCTGCTGCCGGTCTTGTTGTTGGTGTTGGCAGCGTTGCGTCCATTGGCATTGCCCGATGAAGGTCGCTATGCCGAAGTGGGGCGCTGGATGTGGATGACCGGTGACTGGCTCACGCCGCGCTTGGATGGCATTCCGTTTTTTCACAAGCCCCCGCTCTTGTATTGGCTAGAAGCTTCGGCCATGGCCGTGCTGGGTGCTTCGCCTTGGGCTGCGCGTTTGGTCGTGGCATTGCACGCTTGTTTGATGATGGGCTTGATGGTGGTGTGCACGCGTCATATCGCAGGTGCTGATGTGGCACGTCGTGCGACATGGATGTTTGGCAGCAGCTTGGCATTTTTGATGGGTGGTCAGTATGTGAACCACGACATGATGGTGGCCACTTGGATGGGCGTCGCCATTTGGTGTTTTGCCCGCGCACTGATGCATGACGGCCGTGTGCATGCAGGTTGGGCGCGTTGGGGTTTTGTGGCCTGCGCCTTGGGCGTGTTGAGCAAGGGTTTGATTGGCTTGTTGCTGCCAGGCTTGGTGTTGTTTGTGTGGGTGGTCTACACATGGCAGTGGCGCAAAATTTTGTCTTTGCCGTGGGTGAGTGGCGTGTTGCTTTTTGCAGCCATCGCCTTGCCATGGTTTGTGTTGGCCGCAGGTGAACACCCTGACATGTTGGCCTATATGTTTGGCAAGCATCAGTTTGGTCGCTACACCGCCACCACGTTTAACAACGCCAGGCCTTGGTGGTTCTATGGCTTGGCTATTACTTTGCTCATGTTTCCGTGGGTGTTTGTGGTCGCTACGGATGGCTTGCAACGTTTGCGTGCTTTGACCGGACGTACGTCTTCGCAAGAGCGTGATGTGGATCACCGTTGGGTGGCCCTGTGCTGGATTTGGGTGATGGCCATCTTGGGCTTTTTCTCCATCCCGAATTCCAAACTCATTGGTTATGCCTTGCCCGTCATGCCTCCCTTGGCGGTGCTGGCTGCGTTGTGGTGGCAAAAACATGTCGCCTCACGCGCATGGAGCCAACCCGTATTTGGCGCTTTGGTGTTTGTGAATTTAGGTTTGGCCCTCGTTGCTCAGGTCAGTGCCAGCAGTTACACCGCGCAGCGCAGCACAGAAGATGTGGCACAAGTGTTGGCATGTGCGGCGCAACCTAACGATGTCGTTGCTGCCGTTGACCAGTACCCCTACGATTTGCCTTTTTATGCGCAGTTGGAGCGTCCCTTGGAGGTCATCCAAGATTGGGACACCTTGCGTCAAACGGCAGGCGACAACTGGCGACGTGAATTGTTTGAAGGTGCAGACTTTGATGCCAATGCGGCGCGCAGCTTGGTGCCTTTAGAGCGTTTGCAAAGTTTGAAGCAAGACCCACACGTGTGGGTGGTGGCGCCGAATGCATCGACCACGCTGAACGCATCTGCTCACGAAGGTTTCACGCTGGTCCATGAGGGCCAAGCATGGACCTTGTACCGATCAAGCCTTGCGACGAAAAGCCCAGAAGCGGCTGAGCAAAAAGGTTTGCGCGGATGCAAACACCAAGGCAAAAAATAAAGCCAACCAATCGGGCAAATCAAGCCCGCGCAGCAGGGCAATAAACATCAGCTCGTTGGCAGCAAAACCCGCCAACGCGGTGGCGGCAAAGCGCCGAAAACTTTGCCACAAAGAAGTGTCTGCATCGTTGAAGCTTAAAAAACGGTGGCCTGCAAAGCTCACCACAAACGCGACGCAAAACCCCGCAGCATTGGCCACTTCGGGCCACATATAGGGCGACGCCAACAAGAACACCACCATGTGGACCGCAGCGGCAGTGCCGCCCACCACCAAAAACCAAAAGCCTGTGCGCATGGGTTAGACCGGTGTGGGTGGATCGTTGTCAATCACCTCAGGCGCCACGGTTTTGATGGGGCTCAGTGACAAGCCCGCGCCCCAGCGTTGGCTGACCAAATACATCGGGCGTTGTTTCACTTCTTCGTAGATGCGGCCCACGTACTCGGCCAACACACCGATGGACAACAGTTGAATGCCGCTGAAAAACATCATGCCCACCACCAACGTGGCGTAGCCCGGCACATCAATGCCCCATATGAAATATTCGGCCACCACCCATGCGCCATAGCCCAAGGCCAACATCGCCAGCATCAGACCCGTCAGGGTGAGCGCACGCAGGGGCGCAATCGAGAACGCCAGCACCCCCGTGAGCGCCAACGCAAATGAACCACGCAAGCCAAAGCTGCTTTCGCCAGCGGCGCGGGGCAAAGGCTCGTAGTCGATGGCCGTGCTTGAAAAGCCCACCCATGCGTACAGACCTTTCATGAAGCGGTTGCGCTCGGGCAGTTGCTTCAAGGCGTCCACCACGCGGCGGTCCATCAGGCGGAAATCGCCCGCATGCGCTGGAATCTTCACGCGGTTGCCCATATTGATGAGTTTGTAAAACAAACCCGTCAAACTGGCATGCAAGGCAGACTGGTCATCACGTGTGCGGCGAATGGCGTACACCACATCTGAGCCTTCGCGCCAGCGCTTGAGCATGTCAGCCACCAACGACACGGGGTGTTGGCCGTCTGAGTCCATCAACACCACCACCTCGCCACGTGCGGCATCGACGCCGGCCATCAGGGCGGCTTCTTTGCCGAAGTTGCGCGATAAATCAATACCCACCACCTCACGGTGCGCTTCGCACAGGGCCTGAATGACTTGCGCCGTGTCGTCACGGCTGCCGTCGTTGATGAGCACGATCTCCACCTGCGACCCCAAGGCTTGCAAAGTTTGCAGCACCTGCGGCACCAAAGTGCCAAGGTTTTTGCCCTCGTTGTAAGCGGGCATCACGCACGACAGAGTAGGGGTGTATTGAAAACGGTCAGAGGGGGTAAGGGTATGGGCGTCGCGCATGGGTAGATCATGCCAAAAAAATCAGTGATCTCCTTGAATGAGGGGCCCGCCCCGTAAAATCTAGCCATGCTCCAAGTTAAACAAGAATTGCTGGCCGCCCTGAGCCAAGCCCTCGACGGTTTGTTGCCCGGCTCTGGCAACAAGGCCGCTTTTGAATCTCCCAAGGTCGCCGCGCATGGCGACTACGCCATCACCGCAGCCATGCAGCTGGCCAAACCCCTCAAACTCAACCCCCGCCAGCTCGGTGAACAGTTGCGCGACGCGTTGCTGGCTGCGCCCGTGTACCAACAGTGGGCGCAAGACATCGAGATCGCAGGTCCTGGCTTTATCAACATCCGTTTGAAGCCTGCGGCCAAGCAACAAATCGTGCGTGAGGTGTTGGCTGCCAAAGCGCACTTCGGCTTTCAAGCCGACAACGGCCAGCGCGTCTTGGTTGAGTTTGTGTCTGCCAACCCCACCGGCCCGCTGCATGTGGGCCACGGCCGCCAAGCGGCGCTGGGCGACGCGATTTGCAATTTGTTTGCCACGCAGGGTTTTAACGTCTACCGCGAGTTTTATTACAACGACGCAGGCGTGCAAATCAATACCTTGGCCAAGAGCACACACTTCCGCGCCCAAGGTTTCAAGCCCGGGGATGAAGGCTGGCCGGTCGACCCCGAGAACCCCGAGAGCAAAGCGTTTTACAACGGCGACTACATCCAAGACATTGCCACCGATTTTCTGGCGGGCAAAACCGTCAAGTCTGACGACCGCGAATTCACTGCCAGCGGTGATGTGAACGATGTGGACGGCATGCGTGAATTTGCCGTGGCCTATTTGCGCCACGAGCAAGACTTGGACTTGAAAGCCTTTGACGTCAAGTTTGACAACTACTACTTAGAAAGCAGTCTGTACACCAGCGGCAAAGTAGCCGATGCGGTGAGCCGCTTGCAAGCGGCTGGCAAGACCTATGAGCAAGACGGCGCGTTGTGGCTCAAGTCCACCGACTACGGTGACGACAAAGACCGTGTGATGAAAAAGACAGACGGCACGTACACCTACTTTGTGCCAGACGTGGCGTACCACATCACCAAGTGGGAGCGCGGTTTTACCAAGGTCGTCAATATTCAAGGCACCGACCACCACGGCACCATCGCCCGCGTGCGCGCTGGCTTGCAAGCGGCCAACGTGGGCATCCCCGAGGGCTACCCCGACTACGTGTTGCACACCATGGTGCGCGTGATGCGCGGTGGCGAAGAAGTCAAAATCAGCAAGCGCGCCGGCAGCTACGTGACCCTGCGCGACTTGATCGAGTGGACCAGCAAAGATGCGGTGCGTTTCTTCTTGCTGAGCCGCAAGCCCGACACCGAATACACCTTCGATGTGGACTTGGCCGTGCAAAAGAACAACGACAACCCCGTGTACTACGTGCAATACGCACACGCCCGCATTTGTTCGGTGCTGCGCGCGTGGGCTGACAAAGACGGTGGCGATGTGGCTTCGCTCAAGGATGTGGACTTGTCCGCGCTCGAAAGCCCACAAGCCCAAGCCCTCATGTTGCAACTGGCCAAGTACCCCGCAATGCTCACGGCCGCTTCGGCCGACTTTGCGCCGCATGACGTGACGTTTTACTTGCGCGATCTCGCTGCCTGCTACCACAGCTACTACGATGCTGAGCGCATCTTGGTGGACGATGAGGCGGTCAAAAAAGCACGCTTGGCGTTGGTGGCTGCCACCGCGCAGGTGCTGCACAATGGCTTGGCGGTGTTGGGTGTGTCAGCCCCCGCCAGCATGTAAAGAGGACGGAGATTTTGATGCGTACGAACCAGCAACGCGGCGGCACTTTGGTGGGCTTCATCCTCGGTTTGGTGGTGGGCTTGGCCGTGGCTTTGGGCGTGGCCATTTATGTCACCAAAATGCCAATTCCCTTCATGACCAAAGGCCCCGCACGCTCTGCCGATTCCGATGCTGCTGAGGCAGAAAAGAACAAGGACTGGGACCCGAACGCGCCGTTGTACGGCAAGAAGGGCGCGAAGTCTGCGGACAAAGTCGACGAGCCTAAAGCCGATGCAAGGCCTGAGCCTAAGCAGCCCGAGCACAAACCAGACGCTGCCGCCAAGGTGGACCCCAAGAGTGCAGATCCGCTGGGTGATTTGGCCAAAGTCAAAGCTGTAGAGCCCAAGCCCGAACCTAAAGCCAAACCTGCCGAGCCTAAAGCCGCAGAAGCCAAGCCTGCCAGTGCGGATCCTTTCATTTACTTCGTTCAAGCGGGCGCGTATCGCACCATAGAAGAAGCCGAAGCCCAGCGTGCCAAGACGGGCATGCTTGGTCTAGAAACCAAAATCAGCGAGCGCGACCAAGGCGGCCGCACGGTGTACCGTGTGCGCGTGGGCCCGCTCGACAAGGCTGAGGCCGAGCGCGTGCGCGCCAAGCTAGATGCAGCTCACATTGATTCCGCCATGGTGCGGGTGCAACGTTAAACACCAAGAGGTATCCCATGAAACGTCGTGATTTTTCTTTGGCCGCCATCAGCGCCGCTACCGTGACTGGCTTGCCATCTGCCGCTCAAGCCCAAGGCCCCGCGGCCGCGAAGAAACCAGTTGAAGGCACAGACTATCTGTCACTCGACAAGCGTGTACCCACAGATGTGGGTGCGGGCAAGATCGAAGTGATCGAGTTCTTCTGGTACAGCTGCCCCCACTGCAACGCGTTTGAGCCACAGTTCGCCGCTTGGAAAAAAGCAGCACCCAAAGATGTGGTGGTGCAGCGCGTGCCTGTGCGCTTTCGCGATGACTTTGAACCACAGCAACGTGCGTACTACGTGTTTGAATCGCTCAACATGGTCGATGCCATGCACGGCAAGTTGTTCCATGCCATCCATACCGAGCGCCAGCAGCTCAACAGTGCGCAAGCCTTGGCTGCGTGGGCGGACAAAAACGGTTTGCCCGAAAAGAAGTTCGTGGAAACCTTCAACAGCTTTGGCGTGGCCAGCAAAGCCCGTCGAGCCACCCAACTGCAAGAGGCGTTCAAGGTGCAGGGCGTGCCAGCTTTGGGCATCGCTGGCCGCTTCTACACAGACGGCTCGTTGACCCAAACCATGGACCGTTCGCTCCAGGTGGCTGAATACCTGATTGGCGAAGTGCGCCGCGGCCGCTAAGCCTCTTTGAGTCAGCACGGAAATTGCTACTGTTAGGTGGTTAGAATGCCATCAACTCAACGAGCAATATTCGTGCCTTGACTTCATTTGCTTCTTTCTCACTCGCGCTACTGATGGCCATCGTGCCAGTAGCGGCGTCGGCGGAAAAAGCAGACCGAGATAAGCCCATGCACATTGAGGCCGATAACTTGGTGCATGACGAGTTGACGCAAGTCAGCATCTTCACAGGCCGTGCTGTATTGACCAAGGGCACGATGGTCATGCGCGGTGCACGCATTGAGATTCGCGAAGATGCCGATGGCTACCAATTCGGCGTCGCTTTCCCAGAACCCAACAAACGCGCTTTTTTTCGCCAAAAGCGTGAAGGCGTGGATGAATTCATTGAAGGCGAAGGCTTGCGCATTGAATACGATGGCAAAGCCGATCGCGTCAAGCTCATTGATCAAGCCGAGGTGCGTCGCTACCGCGGTGCGGTGCTGGGAGATCAGATGACGGGCAAACTCATCATTTACGAAAACCTCAAAGACGTCTTCACCATTGACGGTCAACGGACCGAAGAGGGCGGCAAGGCTGGCACAGGCCGTGTCAAGGCGATCTTGGCGCCACGCAATAAAACATTGGACAAACCGTGATCGAAACCCTTTCACCTTCACACACGGCAGACACCAGCGAGAGCCGCTTGGACGCGCGTCATTTGCAAAAGTCCTATGGCAGTCGCATGGTGGTGCGAGATGTGTCCATCTCTGTCAAGAAAGGTGAAGTGGTTGGGTTGCTTGGCCCGAACGGTGCGGGTAAGACCACGTCGTTTTACATGATCGTGGGCTTGGTGCGTGCCGATGCCGGCAGCATCACGATCGATGGCCAACCTGTGGCGCACTTGCCGATCCACCGTCGCTCACGTTTGGGCCTGAGCTATCTGCCACAAGAAGCTTCTATCTTTCGCAAACTGAATGTGGAAGAAAACGTGCGCGCAGTGTTGGAGTTGCAGCGTGACGAAAACGGCAAACCGCTCGGCAAAGAAGAGATTGAAAAACGATTGACATCGTTGTTGCAAGAGTTGCGTGTGGACCATTTGCGCGCATCGCCCTCAGTGGCTTTGTCTGGCGGCGAGCGCCGCCGCGTAGAGATCGCACGCGCCCTGGCCACCAACCCTCGTTTCATTTTGTTGGACGAACCCTTTGCGGGCATCGACCCGATTGCGGTGATTGAGATTCAACGCATCATTGGTTTCTTGAAAGCGCGTGGCATGGGTGTGCTGATCACCGATCACAACGTGCGCGAAACGCTTGGCATTTGTGACCACGCGTGCATCATCAGCGATGGCCGTGTGTTGGCACAGGGCACGCCGCATGAAATCATCGAGAACGCGGATGTGCGCCGCGTTTATCTTGGCGAACATTTCCGAATGTGATCGAGCATCATGAAACAAGGCTTATCACTCCGCGTATCTCAACATCTGGCGCTCACACCCCAGTTGCAGCAGTCGATTCGACTGTTGCAGTTGTCGACTCTGGAGCTGAGCCAAGAGATTGAGCAAATGCTCGACGAGAACCCGTTTCTCGACAAAGAGTTCGAAGAAGCCCCGCGCGAAGAATTTGGCCTTGACAAAGCCGATGCACCGACTCGTGACGAAGAGGTCGAGCCCGTGCGTGAAGTGCCATCGCTCGATGGCGGCATGTCTGAAATCACCGTAGACAACACGGCCAGCGACACCGAGCCAAGCGTCGACGGCGTGGCAGAAAGCTGGGATGGTGACGGCAGTGTGGAGTTCTCTGCCGACGATTCCGAATGGGGCGGCGACGCACCCGCGAGCAATAACAACAACACCGCCGACAGCGACACCGCAGACGCCACCGAGCTGGCACGCATGCAAGAGTCGCTCACCTCGCACTTGCATCGCCAAGCTTTGGCCTTGCGCCTGAGCCCCACCGACCAAGCGGCCTTGCGCTACTTGATTGAAAACCTGAACGATGACGGATACCTCGAAGACACGCTGCGCAGCTTGGCCGAAGGTTTGGGCGGTGATGACGAAGAGCAAATTGAAGAACTTGAGCACCGCTTCCAGGTGGCCTTATCGCTATTGCAAAGCTTAGAGCCTGTGGGTGTGGGTGCGCGCGATCTGGCCGAGTGCTTGACGCTTCAACTTAAAGCCTTGGAGCCCAAAGGCGAAGAAGCTTTGCAGATTCGTGACACGGCCATTCGCATGTGCAAGCAGCCGATGGAGATGTTGGCCAAGCGCGATTTCAAACGCTTGGCCGTCATCGTGGGTGACAGCGAAGCCAATGTGAAAGTGGCGATTGCCTTGATTGGCCGCCTAGAGCCCAAGCCCGGTCGCCGCTTTGCCGATGTCGAGCGCCATGTGGTGGTGCCTGATGTGTTGGTCACGCGTGTGGGCAAGTCCACCACCGCACCCAAATTCAAGGTCGCATTGAATCCTGATGTGATGCCACGTTTGCGCGTGCACGACATTTACGCCAACGCCCTCAAAGGTGGCAAGGGCGAAGCGCACGCAGGTTTGCAACAACGTTTGCAAGAAGCGCGTTGGTTCATCAAAAACATCCAGCAGCGTTTTGACACCATCTTGCGTGTGAGCAACGCCATTGCCGAGCGCCAGAAAAACTTCTTCATCCACGGCGAACTCGCCATGCGCCCCATGGTGTTGCGCGAGATTGCCGAAGAGTTGGGCCTGCACGAATCCACCATCAGTCGAGTGACCACCAACAAATACATGAGCACGCCCTACGGCACATTTGAGCTCAAGTATTTCTTTGGCTCAGGGCTGGAGACGGACAGCGGCAACAACGCATCCAGCACAGCGGTGCGTGCGCTCATCAAGCAATTTGTGGCGAGTGAGAACCCCAAAAAGCCGCTGTCGGATAATCAACTCTCCGAAATGCTCAAAGAGCAAGGCATTGAGTGCGCCCGCCGCACCGTGGCCAAATACCGTGAGGCGCTGCGCATTGCGCCCACGACATTGCGCAAAGCGCTTTAAAGAATCCTATGAATCAATTACATCTTTTCTTGCCCTGTGCGGCAGGCGTCGAATCCTATTTGGCCGAGGAAGTGCGTCGCATCACTGGCGTGGGTGACGACGACTTGCGCGCTTTTCGTGCGGGTGTGATGGTGCGTGCCTCGTGGCGCGATGTGTTGCAACTGAACTTGCATAGCCGCTTGGCACAACGTGTGTTGGTTGAGTTGTCGCACACCCAGTACCGTCAAGAGCAAGACTTGTATCGTGCCGCAGGCGAAGTGGCGTGGGAGTTGTGGTTCTCGCCCAAAGAAACGTTCAAGATTGAAATCACAGCGCAGCACAGCCCGTTGAAGAGCTTGAACTTTGCGGCGCTCAAAATCAAAGACGCGGTGGCGGACCGCTTCCGCCATAAGTTTGGTGTGCGCCCCGATGTCAACACGCAATGGCCCGATGCGCGCATCTACGCCCACTTGACCACCGAGCATTGCACGCTCTACATCGACACCTCGGGCGAGCCGCTGTTCAAGCGTGGCTGGCGCGCCGACAAAGGCGATGCACCTTTGAAAGAAACCTTAGCGGCGGCCATGTTGGCGGCCAGTGGTTGGAGCCAAGGCGACGGCACAGCAGCGAACCCTGATGGTCTTGTGGCTCAAGGTGTGCCGCTGTATGACCCATGCTGCGGCAGCGGCACTATTGCGGTGGAAGCGGCGCAAATCGCTTGCAATATCGCCCCAGGATCGATGCGCAAATTTGGTTTCCAAAAACTCATCCCATACCAAGAGCATGTGTGGCATGGCTTGCTCGACAACGCCCGTGCGCAAGAGTGCGAACCCCGCGCGCCGATTTACGGCAGTGACGTGGCTTTCCGTATGGTTGACTTTGCGCAGCGCAACGCCGAGCGCGCAGGCGTGGCTCATGCTGTGCAGTTGCGCGGTGGCGATGCCCTGCAGCGTATGCCCCCCAGCGATGTGCCGGGCGTGATGTTGGTCAACCCACCCTATGGTGAACGTATTGAAGCTGCGGGTATTGCGGGCGCGGCGCGTCGTGCGCGTTATTCGCCACCTACTGAATATGTGTCGCCTTATGAAGACGTCAATCAAAACGGCGATGCCGGTTTTGATGACGCGGCTTATGGCGGCGGCATGGTGCGCGATGATGTGCCACGCTTTGGCGCACGCGACATTGCACAGACCGAAGACGGGGGCGATTTTTTTGCACAACTCGCGAGCCACTGGAAGAAAAACTACCCCGGTTGGACGGCGTGGATGCTGACGCCTGACCTCAAGCTGCCAAGCCGCATGCGTTTCAAAGAATCGCGTCGCGTGCCCATGTGGAACGGTCCGATTGAATGCCGCATGTTCCGCTTTGATTTGCGTGCGGGTTCGATGCGTAACAAGCCTAACGACGCTCAGCCTACCGAGGGCAATGGGTCAACGCAGTCGTGAGTGCCCAGCTGAGTGCGGGTGTAACCGCAACACCTGTGCGTGTGGTGCTCGACACCAACATCGTGCTAGACCTGTGGCTCTACAAAGACGCTGCCACACCTGAGTTGCTGGCAGCTCTTGAAAACAAGTCTGTGCAGTGGTTGGCCACGCAAGTCATGCGCGATGAGCTAGAGCGCGTGTTGGCCTACACCCACATCGTCCAACGTTTGGCGTTCAGCCAACTCGCCGCGTCAGACATCTTGGCGCAGTTTGATGCACATGTGCAGTTGATGCCAGTCGCGGCTAAAGCAATGTTTGTGTGCAAAGACGGTGATGATCAAAAGTTCATCGACTTAGCGGCACAACACCAAACCCAACTCATCAGCAAAGACAAAGCGGTGTTGACCATGCGCAATCGCATGGCGCGTTTGGGTGTAGCGGTGGGGAAAGTGTTTCCTGCTGCGTTGCCTGCTTAAAGAGACGGCAACGCTTTAAGCGCCATGTGAAGCGCTTACACGCTTCAGTGCTGCTGCAGCAAATCCAGCAAAGTTTTGAATGCGTGCTGTGTGGCTGCTTCGCGCACGGCGGCTCGGTCACCGCTGAAGTGCATCAGCTCAGTTTTAACCCAAGCTGTTTCTGCGCCTAGCGTGGGGCCTGCATCACTGGGTGTGGCCCAGGCGAACCACACGGTGCCCACAGGCTTGTCAGCAGAACCACCCGTAGGGCCCGCCACACCCGTGACGGCCAATGTCACTTGCGCATGCGAGCGGCGCATCGCCCCTAAGGTCATCGCTTGCGCGACAGCTTCGCTGACTGCGCCGTGCTCAGCGATCAAGGCTGAGTCCACGCCCAGCATGTCGTGTTTGGCTTCGTTGGAGTAGGTCACAAAGCCGCGTTCAAACCAGTTACTCGAGCCCGACAAATCAGTGCAATTGGCAGCAATCATGCCGCCTGTGCAGCTCTCTGCTGTGGCCAGCATCCAGCCATGTTGTTGCAGCACGTCGGCCAGTTGTTCCGTCAAAGAATGTGAGCTCATAACGACCTCCAAATGGCGATGACCAACAACGTACAAAACGCTGCGACCAAGTCATCAAAGATGATGCCCCAGCCCCCGCGCCAACCAAACCCTTTGAACAAGCCGTCGGCCCAGCGCACAGGGCCAGGCTTGGCTGCATCAAAGTAGCGGAACAACACAAACGCGCCCAGCTGGCCCCAAAACGTGGTGGGCGTGACCAGCCACAGCACCAACCAAAACGCAATCACCTCGTCCCACACAATCGCGCCGGGGTCTGCCACGCCCATGTGCTGCGCGGTGATGGTGCAAGCCCACCAGCCGACCAATGTGGACGCAGCAATTAGCGCACCCATTTGTAGTGGGCTGAGCCACATTTGCAAGAGAGCAAACACGGCCCATGCCCACAACGTTCCCGCAGTGCCCGGTGCCAAACGACTCAGGCCAGAGCCTGCGCCGAGTGCGATGAAATGTGCAGGGTGCGACACCAAAAAACGGCGGTTGAGTTGAGGAATGAAATCAGACATGTAGCGTGTGCTTTAAGCGAAGTGATCAAACGACGCAAAGCGTTTGGCAATCGGTTGACCTTGTGGGTCGAGCACCACCAAGCCTTGTTCTGCTGTGATGCGACCAATGCGCGTGACGGGTGTGTTGCTTTCCCATGCGGCGGCATGCACCAGTTCGCGTTGGTTCACAGGGGCGGTGAAGCACAGCTCGTAATCGTCCCCACCTGACAAGGCGAACTCAAGGCGTTTGTTCCAAGGCAAGTCAGCCATGACGGTGGTGATGCCTGCAGGTAAACGCGCTTCGCCAAAGTGGCCTGCGGCTTGTAGCCATGTGGTGTCTATCTGTGCACCTACGCCAGAACGTTTGAGGATGTGGCCGAGGTCACCTAGCAAACCATCGCTCACATCAATCGCGGCGTTGGCCACGGCTCGCAGGGCGGTACCTAGTTCGACGCGGGGTGTGGGTTGCTCCATGCGCAGACGGGCATGTTCGAAAGCTTCGCCTGAAAGCGTGTGCGAACCGCGAAACACTTCGAGCGCCAAGCGGGCATCGCCGACTGTGCCGCTGATGTAAATGTCGTCACCCACTTGCGCGTTTTGGCGCAGTAGCGCATCGCCCGGTGGCACTTCGCCAAACACGGTGATGCAAATGTTCAGTGGGCCTTGCGTGGTGTCACCACCCACCAACTCACAGCCGTATGCGTCGGCCAAGGCTAACAAGCCGCGAGAAAACCCCGCCAGCCAAGTTTCATCCACGCGTGGCAATGACAGAGCGAGGGTGAAGCCCAAAGGTTCTGCGCCCACAGCCGCCAAATCACTCAGGTTCACAGCCAAAGCCTTGTGGCCCAAGCGCGCGGGATCGACGGTGCTTAAAAAGTGACGACCTTCCACCAGCATGTCGCTGGACACGGCCAGTTGCATGCCCTCTGTCGGGCGCAACAAGGCGCAGTCATCGCCCACGCCCAATGCCGCTTTGTGTGTGGGGCGCTTGAAGTAGCGCTCAATCAGATCAAATTCACCCATGCTGCGTCGCCTCAGTGCAAGTTGCGGCTGCCCGGCTCGTCGCTGAGCGCGTCGAGCACAAACATGGGGATGTCCACATCAAACTTCTCACCGTCTTCAGCAACACAAAAGTAGCTGCCGTGCATGGTGCCTGTGGGCGTGCGCAGGCGGGTGCCGCTGGTGTATTCAAACTGCTCGCCTGGTTTGAGGAATGGCTGATGGCCCACTACGCCAAGGCCTTTGATTTTTTCGTGCGTGCCGTTGGCGTCGTTCACATTCCAGGTGCGCGAGATGAGTTGCGCCGCCACATTGCCCACGTTCGTGATGGTGATGGTGTAGGCAAACATGTACAAGCCGCCGTCGGGGGCGGATTGCTCAGACAGGTATTGCGGTTGAACTTCGACTTGGAATTTGTAGCGTGGCATGGGGTGATTTTGGCCTAAGCCGAAAACCCCGCCGAAGGGGTGAAATAATCACCCCATGACCAGCCCACGCAACCAATTCCACATCGCCCCCTCCATCTTGTCTGCCGACTTCGCCCGTTTGGGGGATGAGGTGAAAAACGTCATCGCCGCTGGCGCTGATTGGATTCACTTCGACGTGATGGACAACCACTATGTGCCCAACCTCACGTTCGGCCCCATGATTTGCCAAGCCTTGAAGCCACACGCCAAAACACCTGCTGGCGTGGCGGTGCCCATCGACGTGCATTTGATGATTTCACCCGTGGACGCCTTGGCCGCATCGTTTGCCGAAGCTGGCGCGGACTACATCAGCTTTCACCCTGACGCGAGCGCCCATGTGCACCGCAGCATCCAAGCCATCAAGAGCAAGGGTGTGAAAGCTGGTTTGGTGTTCAACCCTGCTGAGCCGTTGGACGTGCTGGAGTGGACGATTGACGAGATTGACCTCATCCTCATCATGAGCGTCAACCCTGGCTTTGGTGGCCAAAGCTTCATCGACTCGGCTTTGCGCAAAGTCGAGCTGGCGCGCCAATGGATTGAGCGCAGCGGCAAAGACATTCGTCTCGAGGTGGACGGTGGCATCAAGCCCGACAACATCCGTCAAGTGGCCGATGCAGGCGCTGACACCTTTGTGGCGGGCAGTGCGATTTTTGGCAAACCTGACTACAAGACGGTGATTGACCAAATGCGTGTGGCGCTGGCCTAACGCGCCACCCTCACAGCGTATGGATGACATGAGCCATGACGCCGCCACCCGCACTTCACTCATAGGCAGGGTGAAGTCTTGGGCGCGTGGCATCAAGCGTGATGTGGTGACGGTTTACTTCGCTGCGCGTGACCCAAATGCGCCCCTGCTGGCGCGTGTTTTGGCTGGGTTGGTGGCCGCCTATGCGCTGAGCCCGATTGATCTGATTCCAGACTTCATCCCTGTGCTCGGCTATTTGGACGATTTACTCATCGTACCTTTGGGTTTGTTGTTGGTCATTCGTCTGATGCCCGATGAGGTGCTGATCAATGCTCGGTCCAAAGCCGACGCCTTGTTAGCTAGGCCTCGCAGCTGGTTAGCAGCCATGTGCTTTGTGGCGATCTGGTTGGTACTCGGGTTTTACCTAGCGCTTTGGCTTTGGTGAGCGGGATTTATTCCCTGTTTCTTTCAGCGCAAAACATCTAAATTCATCAACATTCAGTCAAGGCACGTTGCCTTGTATCAGCGGCTGTTGATAGGTTGGTTTGCATGAATACGTTTCGTCCTTCTTGGGTTGCTTTGGCTGTCACGGCCGTGTGTATGAGTTCTGGCGCGATGGCGCAAGATGCCGCTGAGTTACCCGTTGTCACCATCGTGGGCACCATGCCTGTTCCCAGTCTGTCGCAGCCTCTGTCTGAAATTCCTTCGGCGGTCCAAACTGCCAACAGCACAGACATTGCGAACAGCCAAGCCTTGGACTTATCGAGTTTCATGAACCAGCGTCTGGGTGGTGTGTATGTGAACGAGGTGCAAGGTAATCCGCATCAAATGGATGTGAACTACCGCGGGTTCACAGCATCACCATTGCTGGGTACGCCTCAAGGTTTGTCGGTGTACGTGGACGGCGTGCGCATGAATCAACCGTTTGGCGATGTGGTGAGCTGGGATTTGATCCCCCGATCAGCCATTCACAACATGACCCTCATGCCCGGCTCAAACCCGTTGTTTGGTTTGAACACCTTGGGTGGTGCGGTGTCTGTGCAAACGAAATCAGGCCTGACAAGCCCCGGTACATCTGTGCAAACAACGCTGGGGTCGCATCAACGCCGCTCAGTAGAGCTTGAGCATGGCGGACGCAACGACAAAGGTTTGCACTGGTTTGTGACAGGCCATGTGTTCAACGAAGAAGGGTGGCGCGAGGCATCACCCTCGCGTGTGCGCCAAGCCTTTGGCAAGCTCGGCTGGAAAGACGGCCCGACCGATGTGGCCTTGACAATGAGCCATGCAAACAACGCGCTCACGGGCAACGGCATGCAAGAAGAACGCATGTTGGCCAATGATTACCGCAGTGTCTACACCAAGCCCGACGAAACGCACAACCGTTCGACCTTGCTCAACTTCACGGCCAAGCATGTGATCAATGACAACACGCTGTTTGCAGGTAATGCGTACTACCGCACCATGCGGACTCGGACCTTGAATGGCGATGTGAACAATGGTGCTTTGCCCACAGACTTTGTGGATGCATTCCCAAATGCCAGCTGTTTGCAAGAAGTGCAGCAAGCTGGTGCAGGGCAAGCGGATCAAGAATGCACAGGTAAGGTTAATCGCAGCAGCAGCACACAAAGCAACTATGGTTTCTCTGGTCAGCTCACCTTGTTGGACACATTGGCAGGACATAAAAACCAGTTCACATCCGGATTGGCCTATGACACCAACCGCACAGACTTCCAACAGAGCAGCGAATTTGGTTATATCAACTCAGATCGCTCAGTCACGGGTACACAAGTCATGGACGAGAGTGCCAATGTCCACTTGAAAGGGCGCGCCAGCACATGGAGCGTATTTGCAACAGATACGATCTCAATGGACGAGCGCTGGCATGTGTCCTTGTCGGGGCGTTACAACCGCACGCACATGATCAATACAGATCAACTCGTGCCGGGGGGAGGCGCTGGGTCATTGGACGGTAACTATGTATTTCAGCGTTTCAATCCGGCGATTGGAACCACGTACGCGTTGTCCCCTGCATTGACGTCGTATGTGAGCTACAACGAAGGCAGTCGAACGCCCACATCGATCGAACTCGGGTGCGCTGATCCCGCCAATCCCTGTAAATTACCTAACGCCATGGCGGGCGATCCACCCTTAAAACAAGTCGTGACCAAGACGTGGGAGGCGGGTTTTCGCGGTGCCTACTCTCGTCAAACGCAATGGACAGCAGGCGTGTTCCACGCGCAAAGTACAGATGACATTTTGTTTGTGGCTGCTCCCAATGCGAGTTCATTTGGGTACTTCAAAAACTTTGGCAAAACATCACGCCAAGGTCTTGAGTTGGGGCTGAATAGCCAGCAAGGTGCAGCCAAGCTGACGGCGCATTACACATGGCTCAAAGCTACTTACCAAAGCCCTGAAGAGCTGGGCGGTAATTCGAACAGCACCCATGCAAACGGCAGCATCACCATCAACCCAGGCGACAGCATCCCTCTGACGCCCAAACACATGCTGAAGTTGCATGCGGATTACGCATGGACCGATGCTTGGAACACAGGCCTAGGAATGACGACTTTCAGTGGCATGTATGCGCGTGGCAACGAGAACAACCAACACGTGTCAGATGGTGACGAACGCCTAGGCGCTGGCCGTACCATGGGCTATGCCGTGTTTAACTTCAATGCTGGTTACAAGGCATCCAAAGACACCAAATGGATGCTGAACATCATGAACCTATTGAACCGTCAATACGCTACAGCGGGACAGTTGGGGCCTGCTGCATTCAGCGCAAATGGTCAGCAGTTTGTGTCGAGTTCTGTCCGAGAGCAGCACTCCATGTTTGTTGCCCCCAGTGCGCCGCGAAGCGTGTGGCTGAGCATGCGTCACACATTCAATTGATGGGTGCATCAATCAGTTGATGGCGCTGGGCCATGTGCACCAAAGCTGCTGTGGTGTTGACCGCCAGTTTTTCTTTGATTTGAGTTTGGTTGTTGGCCACAGTTTTGAGGCTGATGTTCAAGCGCTCAGCGCATTCAGATGCGGTACAACCTTGAGCCAAGAGGCGCCAAATTTCTAATTCACGCAGGGTGAGTTGGGCAATGCGATCCGCCTCGTCGTCTGTCGCTTGTTCGAATTGGTGGATCGACAAATCGTCGCTCAAATAGCGTTGTCCGTTATGCGCTGATTTCACGCCGGTCACCAAGTTTTCAGGGGGCGAGTTTTTGGTGATAAAACCGATGGCCCCGCCCTCTAGAGCGCTACGCACCAAGTTGCGTCCGTCATACATGCTGCACATCAAGACCTTGGCCTTTGCATCGCGTTGCTTGATCTTGCGCAACAACTCAAGCCCACCCACTGTGGGCATGGAAATGTCGGAGATGGTCACATCCGGTTGGTATTGCAAATACGAGATGTAGCCAGATGTGGCGCAGCCTGCTTCTGCGACCACGGAGATATCACCTTCTTGTTCTAAAAAGCGTGCGTAACCTGCGCGAACTACGGGATGGTCATCGACCAACAAAACTCGGATCATGAAGAGACCTTTGAGATCGGAATTTGAACGTGGATGCGAAGCCCAGGCTGTGCATCTTCGAAATGGATGTGTCCTTGTAGGCTAGCAACTCGCTCGCGCATTCCCGCTAGGCCCAGACCTTGCGTCTGATTTGAACCTTGTTGTAACCCTCGCCCGTTGTCAGAGATTGACAAGGTCAACACATCTTGATGCGCATGGAGGCTGATCCACACTTGGCTCGCCTGGGCATGCTTAGCAATGTTGGTCAATGCCTCTTGAGTGAGACGGTACAAGGCAGTGCACAACGCATCAGGCAAGCCATTGGGTAAGTTGTTCACGAGGCGATGACATTGAATGTGGCAGTGTTGCTCCCAGCTGGTGCATAGCTCTTGGATGCTTGCTTCAAGTCCTAAGCTGTCAAGGTTGGGTGGGCGCAACCGTTTGAGCATGTCGCGTGCCAAGCTGTGCATGCGCAGGGACGATTGGTCAATGCGCTGCGCTGCTTCAAGAGCGGCATTTGGATTGCTGTGAATGGTTTTGGTGATGTAGGCCGCTTCAATGCGCAATGCCGTGCAAGCTTGGCCCACTTCGTCATGCAGTTCTTGCGCCAAGGTGCGGCGTTCATCTTCTTGAGCGCTCATCACGCGTTGCGTCAAATGCCGATTGGTCACAAGTAACTCAGAAACTTCGTGAGTCCGTTGAAAAGCAAACCAGGCCAATCCAATGGACAACACCAACAAGGCCAGAGGCACTTCGTCTAACTGAAAATGCTCATAGCTTTGCAACGCGTGCGCGAGCTTTTCAGACAATTCCCAGTGCACGGCCAATACCCAAAACAAGACGACCACGACCAGCACGCGAAGCAGGTCGCGCCATGCGGGTGAGGTGGCTTGAATGGGTGTCATGGCAGCATGCGTTTGGCAATACCATCGCGACGCACCATGTGCAGCAACGCTGCAAGAATGTGCACAGCAATCGTCACCATGAACACATAGCTGCATGCGGTGTGCAAGGCGCTAAATACCTCTTTCAGGTCAGCAGATGCTTCCCACAAACGCGGCAATGGCGTGCCAAAAAACTTGATGGGATAGGCGGTGAAGCTAGAGCCTAAAAAGCCGCTCAAGGGCATGGCCACCATGCAGATGTACAACAGCGCATGGTTGGCGTTAGCCGCCCATGTTTGCCAAAGTGGCATGGTGTCGGGTAGTGCCGGTGGACGGTGGGTCAGGCGCCAGATCCCACGTAGCACGATGAGCAAACCCAGCACGATACCGATGGACTTGTGCCAGTTGAACCACTCGGCGCGCAAGCCCGGTGGTGTTTTGGGAATGTCCTCCATCCATACACCCAACCACAGTTGGTAGATCAAACCAATCGCCAGTAACCAGTGCAGGGCAATGGCCATGCGTGTGTAGTGTGACGATGGCTCGGGTGCTTCAATGATGGGGGTGTTGTCTTGCATGGGTCACTTTCAAAAGTCGTCTTCAGTTGGCTGCAGCACCCCAAGGCAATTTGCCTACAGGGATATTGGCGACCGGTGTGAAGTTGTTGGCATCCACCACACTCACGGCATGGCTTCGACCCGCTGCGACGTAGAGCTTGTGGCCATCCGGTGTGATGGCCATATTCCATGGGCGCTGACCCACAGGCACTTTGGTGTGAACGGTGAAGCTTTCTGTGTCAATCACAGCCACGTTGGCATCGCCGCCATTGCTGGCAAACAGCCATTTGCCGTTGGGATGCATGGCAAGGCCGTTGGTTCGTGTGCCAACAGACAGCGTGCCTTTGACGGTGAGTTTTTGGATGTCAATGGCCACAAGCAAGCTGTCGGTTTCTACCGCCACATAAGCTGTCTTGCCATCAGGACTGAAGGCAATGCCGCGAGGGCGGTTACCCACGCGAATGCTTTTGATTTGTTTGCGTTTGGCGATGTCAATGATGTCCACTTGGTCAGCCTCTTCGGCCGAAACCAGCATCAACTTGCCGTTAGGACTGAACACGGCATGCTCAGGATTTTTGCCGTGCACTGGAATGGAAAACTGAACCTTCCAGCGTACAGTAGAAATAAAGCTCACGCTATTGCTGCCCTCATTCGCGACGGCGACCCATTGGCCGTCGGGTGAGCAATACACCGCTTCGGGTGATTCACCCAAGGTGAGTGTTTTCTCAATCGCTAACGTGTGTGTGTGTATGGCTTGTAACTGAGAGCCATTTTGATTGCTCACATACAAATGTGGGTCATTTTTACAGAGGGCCAAACCGCGAGGCTTGCCCTCTGTGGCAATGGTTTGCACCACAGTGTCCGTGTTACTGTCGATGACGGAGAGGTCGCCAGAGCCTTCGTTGGTGACAAAGACTTGGCCTGCTGCAAAGGCCTGGGTGGCCGCGACGCTGACGATGCATGCAGCAACGAATAATCGAGAAGATGTCATAGCAAATTCAAATCAGAGGGGAATTTGACTTTGAACGCCGAGTACCCAAGTGCGGGGCAGCCCAGGTTCAAAGTAGCGAGATGCTTTTTGATTGATGATCACCGAGCCAATCGTGTCTTTGTTGGTCAAGTTGTCAATGCCGACAAACGCTTCAATGCGTGCATCACCCAGTTGATAACGTTGACGTGCGCGTGCATTCAATGTGCCAAAGCCGGCAGCGTTGGTGCCTGCCGTGTTCAGATCTGTTGCCCAGATTTGTGAGCGCGCCATCCAGTCAAGTGACAGTTCTGTGCCCAGCGCAGATTTTTTGCCTGGGAGTGCAAAGCCTTTTTCGGACCATTGGATCGACGAGAAGAGTTGTCGTGCGGGAACGCTAGGAAGGCTGTTGCCAACAGGTACACCTGTGAAGCCTTCTTGGTACGTAGCACTGATGTAGTTGTACGAGGCTTGGGTACGCCAATGCGTATTGAGCAATGTGCGTCCAGATATCTCGATGCCATCGCGCACAGTTTTACCTACGTTCTTGTAAGTGGTATTTCCACTCGATGAGTCAACTGCAATTTCGTTGTCGGTTTTGATGTGAAACCAGGCCGCATCGACACGAGAGGTGGCGTTGGGTAACCACTTGCTGCCAAATTCCAAGTGCTCGCTCTTAGAAGCTTGCAGGTTGAAGCCGCCAGTGTTGGTTGTGTTTTGATAGGCAGTTTCTGACAGTGTGGGTGTCTCAAATCCTTTGCCTTGATTCAAATACACATTCAAATCGTCACGTGCATGCCACGTCACACCAAACACGGGGCTCGTCGCTTTGTAGGTGGCGCTGCCTGTGTCACCTTTGGCTGTGCAGCTTGCATCTAAGCATTGGTTGAGACTGCTCAACACCACCTCGCTACTGCGTGCGCCAGTTGTCAAGGTCCATCGTTCAGCCAAATGCCAATTGGCTTGAGCAAAGTAGTCATTGTTTTTGGCTTCGTTCGACTCATTACGTGTCAAGCCTCCAGTTTTGACGCCGCTTTGTGTGGCGCCACCTTGGCGTTGTTCGACCGAATGGTCTTGATCAAAACCAACGACCCAATCCATGCGTTGTGTAGGGCTCAGCGTCGCTTTGCCGTTGAGTTGCAACCCAAAGCCATCAAAGTCGCGGTTCAAACCCACCCAGGTGGCTTTGGTTGGCGTTGCGGAGGCCGTGCCAGCTTGGTATTGCAGTGTTTCGCGGGCACCTGAGTACACACGTGCCTTCGCGCTTAAATCGCTGTGAAACCTGTGATCAACGACGACCCCCATTTGGTGATGGTTCACAGTCTTTTGTGCGCCGTTCAAAAGCGTTAAGGAATTCACAGATGTGGGGTTGGTGCTTGCGTCGATTGCATTGAGACCTGTTGGGTCTTTGGCATAAGGCATATCAAAAACATTCACGATCAGCTTCACACGTGTATCCGGTTTTGCATCGACGGTGATGACGCTGTTGAGTTGTTGTCGACGCGCATCGCTGTTGTCGCGATAGCCACTGATGCCAAACGTGCTGTAGTCCGCCACGATGCCCACGTTGCCACTGCGTTGACTCATTTGCCAATCAGTGCGTGTCATGCCATATGAGCCCACCATCACTTGATTGCGTAACTCAGGTCGGTCACCCGCTTCGCGTGTGTAGGTTTGAATCACACCACCAGATGAGTTGCCATAAAGCTGCGCCAGTGGACCCGTTAACACTTCGATGCGTTCGGTTGAAGTCATGCTCACAGTAGAGGTTTGACCTTGGCCGTCTGGAATCGTGGCAGGAATATCGTCTGTGATGATGCGGATGCCGCGTACCCCGAATGCAGAGCGTGCGCCAAAACCACGCATGGAAATTTGCACATCCTGCGCATAGTTGTTTCGGTTCAGTGCCACCACGCCAGGCACTGAAGCCAAAACATCCGATAAATTGACTTGTGCGCCTGAGCTTTGAATGGTTTGGGCATCAATGGCATAAACCGATGCCGGTGCATCAAATTGCTTTTGTGCCAATCGACCACTTTGAACGACGATTTCTTTCAAATCTTGGGCTGTGGTCTGTGCATACAAACTGGCGCTAGGGAAAACGTTAAGACAAAGCAAAGCGACAACGGTCAGCGCATGGTGAGACTGGGTGGGTGTGTGGCTTTTGATGTGTTTCATGATTCGTGTCATTTGCTTGCGAGGTTAAACAGGTCTCGTATGTATTAGAAGCAAGACTTATTCCATCCCAAAAGTGTTCCATGGCTTTGGCATCGTTCGTGCTACTTCAGTTGTATTTGCAACTAGGTGTAACAAGGTTGATCAATTGATGTTTCGAGTGTTGACGCATCTTCTAACGGGCGTGCTTGTATTTCTCTCAGGGTTGTCACTGATGAGCGCGCACGCGGGGGTGATGACGCGTGACGCGATGGAGCGCGCGTTTCCCGCGCCTTTGGTGGTGGGTGAAAAAGATCGTGACCTAGCAGTCTGGCCCATTTTTCGCCAAGAGCTCACCTCCACCACGATTGCCGCCTATGCCTTTGAGTCGCAAGACTTTGCGGCGATCCCTGGGTTCTCTGGCACACCGTTTAATTTGCTGATTGCGCTCGATCCAAATGGGCAGTTCATGGATGTGCGGGTGCTGTCGCACCACGAGCCCGTGTTCTTGGATGGCTTGGGTGAAAAACCCTTGTTTGCGTTTGTAGAGCAATACAAAGATTTGTCTTTGAAGCAAAGCATCAAGATCGGCACAGGGCAAACCAAGAGTGGCAAAGAAAGCGGCGCCAATGTCTACATCGATGGGGTCACCAAAGCCACTGCCTCGGTGCGCATCTTGAATCAAACCTTGCTAGCGGCTTCGTTGAAAGTGGCACGTGCCAAGCTCGGCTACAGCGAGGGCCGTGACCTAGATTTGGTGGCCCAAATTCGTGCGAACGTGTTCAAGCCCTTGGATTGGTTGGGCCTGCGCAAAGCAGGTCTGATACATCAGGCGACTTTCAAAAACAGCGACATTGAAAAAGCTTTCAAAGATACGGCAGGTGAGGGTGTCGACACCGAAGCGTTGCAAAGCCCCAGTGATGTGTTTGCCGATGTGTATGTGGCGCATTTGAGTGTGCCCACAGTGGGCAGAAATTTGCTGTCATCCGAGAAATGGGCGTACTTGCAACAACGCTTAGACCCAGGCGACCATGCCTTGTTGATTCTGAGTAAAGGGCGTTACCCGTTGATGGGCGAAGACTTTGTGCGCGGCACGGTGCCCGATCGCGTGTCCTTGAATCAACACAAGTTACCCATCGAAATTCGTGATTTAGACCTCGATGTCACGCTGAATCTGCCCCCTGAATTGGCCGATGCGCAGTGGCTGGCGGTGCGGGTCATTGCGCCTGCAGGCCTAGACCCTGCTCAAGCTTTGAACTATGAACTGCACGTCACGCGAAGCAAAGGCATTGTGTACCCAGAGCGGGTGACCAAGAGCTTCACCATCACGGCCGAGTTGCCGCACGACTATGTGCAATTGGCAGATTCAGATCAAAAAACATGGCACAGCATTTGGTTAGACCGATGGTTGGAATTGGTCGTCTTGTGGGGCGCTTTGGCTGTGCTGGTGTGGGCGCTGCGCGAGCCTGCTTGGTTGATGCAACATCCTCGGCGAATGGTGTGGTTTAGACAAAGCTATTTGATTTTCACGCTGGGTTTTATTGGTTGGTATGCACAAGGGCAGCTTTCTATCGTCAACCTCACCGCCTTGGTGCAGGCCGTTGTGGCGGGGCGTGGTTTAGGTTTTTTCATGTATGACCCGATGACGGTGTTGCTGTGGTTGTTTGTGGCGTTTACTTTTTTTGTGTGGGGCCGTGGCACCTTTTGCGGATGGCTCTGTCCTTTCGGTGCATTGCAAGAATTGGTCAGCCAATTCACGCGCCGTTTGGGCATGCAGTGGGTGCGTGTGCCACAGCGCTGGGATGACCGTTTGAAGCAAGTGAAATACGTGATCTTGGCTGTGTTGTTGGTGTGTGCTGCTGTGTCCGTGACATGGACCGATCGCTTGGTGGAAATCGAACCCTTCAAAACCAGCATCACGCTGAACTTTGTGCGCGCTTGGCCGTTTGTGGTGTGGGCGGTGGCGATGGTGCTGCTGAGTGCGTTTGTTTACAAAGGCTATTGCCGGTATTTGTGCCCCTTGGGTGCAGGCATGGGCGTGTTGGGTAAGTTACGACGCTTCGACTGGATTGCACGTCGCAGCGAATGCGGCCAACCCTGCCAGCGTTGCCGCAGTGATTGCGCTTATCAGGCCATCGACAAGCAAGGCACGGTGGATTACGACGAGTGTTTTCAATGCATGGATTGCGTGGTGATTTATGAAAACGACACCTTGTGTGTGCCGCGTATTTTGGAAGGTCGAGCACCACGCGAAGCGATTCCAATTTACGCCGTAGAGGCTTCTAAGGAGCCGACATGAAACGTCGTCAATTCATACAAGCGGGGTTGGGTTTCGGTGTTTTGTCTGAACTGATTCCGGCCAGTGCGTCAACTCGCCTGCATTGGCGTGACATCACTTTCACGGGTCTCGGAACTGTGCTGTCTATACGCGCGGCTCATGTAGATGCGCAGGTCTTGGAACAAGCCTTGCAGCGCGCACGAGATGTGATTGCGCATGTGGAAGACGAGATGAGTTTGTTTCGTGCCAGCAGTGCCATTCGTCGCCTCAACGCCACAGGTGTATTGCAAAACCCTTCTGCTGATTTGCTGCATGTGTTGCAGATGAGCCAGCAGATCGCACGGCGCAGCCATGGCGCGTTTGATGTGACGGTGCAACCGTTGTGGCAGCTGTATGCGCAGGCGCAAGAAGACAGTCGTTTGCCCACGTCGACAGAGGTGAACTTAGCGAAGCAGCGTGTAGGTTGGCAGTACCTAAATGTGTGCGCACAACAGATCAGATTGACGCAGTCTGGCATGGGCGTGTCGTTGAATGGTATTGCGCAAGGGTACGCCGCTGATCGGGTGCGTGAGAGCTTGGGGCGAGATGGCGTAGCGCACGCTTTGATCAATGCAGGTGAATGGTCGGCCATTGGCTTGGCAGGTGGTCAGCGGCCGTGGACCCTCGGTATTGCTGATCCGCACCGCGCCGACGCATGGCTGACACGCGTGACGCTGAGGGGGTTGAGCATTGCTACATCGGCAGACGATCAATGTGCGTTCAGTGACGATCGTAAGCATCACCACATCTTCAATCCACACACGGGCTATTCGCCACACGACATTTCGAGTGTCACAGTGGCTGCTCCCTCATGTGTTTTGGCTGATGCACTGACCAAGGTGTTATTTGTGGGTGGCTATGACCACGCTTTGAAATTGGCTCAAGCTTGGAACGTGTCGGCCATGGTGGTGAAGAAAAACGGCGAATGGAAAGCCTCAGACACATTTCCGCGTGTTGCAACATGAGCCATGTGCAACAAAAGCAAGTGTTCCAAATTTGAACAGGTGTGACAGTCGATGTCACATAACCACCGAACTGAGTTGTAGGCGAGTCAGGGTTGTTACTAGCTTAGGGATGTTTTCCCGCTCAATAACAAGGGCGTCGCATAGGTGACGAGTTGGCATGTGTATTGCAAACCGAATCCGTACGGATAAATAGGTTTGAAAGAGTCTGCTAACTCCGCACCGAATGAACAAACGTCAAGGCGTTTATTTTTTTAACTGGAAAAAGATACAGGAGATATGCTGTGAAAAGAAAACTTCTAAGCGTGCTGGTCATGCTCGCCACGGCCCACGTATCGGCGCAAGTCACCGATGCCATGATTGCCAAAGATGCTGCAGACACCGATTCGGTTTTGAGCTGGGGTATGGGTACACAAGGTCAGCGCTTTTCGCCCCTGACCACCATCAACACCAAAAACGTCAGCAAGCTGACCCCTGCATGGTCCATGTCTTTCGGTGGTGAGAAACAACGTGGTCAAGAATCTCAGCCTCTGGTTTACAAAGGCAAGATGTTCGTGACGGCTTCTTATTCACGTATCTTCGCCATCGACGTGAAGACTGGCGAGAAGGTTTGGAAATACGAACACCGTTTGCCAGAAGGCATCATGCCTTGCTGTGACGTGGTCAACCGCGGTGCTGCTTTGTTTGACAACTTGGTGATCTTCGGCACCTTGGATGCGCAGTTGGTGGCCTTGGATCAAAACACCGGCAAAGTGGTGTGGCGCGAGAAGATTGACGACTACACCGCAGGCTACAGCTACACCGCTGCACCTTTGATCGCCGATGGTTTGTTGCTGACCGGCGTGTCTGGTGGTGAATTCGGTGTGGTGGGTCGTGTCGATGCCCGCGATCCTAAGACCGGTAAATTGGTTTGGTCACGCCCAACCGTTGAAGGCCACATGGGCTACAAAGACGGCAAAGAAAACGGCATCAGTGGCACAACCAACGCCACATGGCCAGGGGAGACATGGAAAACTGGTGGTGCTTCCACATGGTTGGGCGGCTCTTACGATGCGTCCACAGGTTTGGCTTACTTCGGTACAGGCAACCCCGGCCCATGGAACAGCCACGTGCGTAAAGGCGACAACTTGTATTCATCGTCCACTGTGGCGATCGACGTCAAGACTGGCAAGATCGCATGGAGCTACCAAAACACGCCCAACGATGCGTGGGACTTTGACGGCGTGAACGAGTTCGTGACCTTCGACATGGATGGCAAGCGCGTGGGTGCCAAGGCTGACCGCAACGGCTTCTTCTATGTCAACGATGCCAAGACTGGTAAGTTGATCAACGCTTTCCCCTTCGTGAAGAAAGTCACTTGGGCTTCGAGCATTGACCTCAAAACAGGTCGTCCTGTGTTTGATCCAGCCAACCGCCCTGGCGACCCAACGGCCAGCAGCGATGGCAAGAAGGGGTCATCTGTCTTTGCAGCCCCTGGCTTCTTGGGCGGTAAGAACCAAATGCCAATGGCTTACAGCCCCAAGTCTCAACTGTTCTATGTGCCCACCAACGAATGGGGCATGGACATTTGGAACGAGCCGATCAGCTACAAAAAAGGCGCAGCCTACTTGGGCGCTGGTTTCACGATGAAGCCATTGTTTGATGATCACATTGGCTCCTTGCGCGCCATCGATCCAAAGACCGGCAAAGTGGCTTGGGAAGTCAAAAACAACGCGCCTTTGTGGGGTGGTGTGCTGACAACCGCTGGCGACTTGGTGTTCTGGGGTACGCCTGAGGGTTACCTCAAGGCCGCCGATGCCAAGACCGGCAAAGTGTTGTGGCAGTTCCAAACTGGCTCTGGCGTGGTGGCTCCTCCCATCACATGGAGCGACGGTGCTGACCAATACGTGAGCGTGGTCTCTGGTTGGGGTGGTGCTGTGCCGCTGTGGGGTGGTGAAGTGGCCAAGAAGGTCAACTTCCTCGAGCAAGGCGGTTCTGTTTGGACATTCAAACTGCCTAAGTAATCACCACCTGTTTGATCTTAGAAGGGGTTTTAGAAGGCGTAAGCCCTCTGAAGCCCCTTTTTAAATCAAGGCGAACCTTATGAAAAAAATCACACTCGTTTTAATGTTGGCGGCTGCGCATGCTGCCATTGCGGCACCTGCAATGAGCGCCAAAGAATCTGCAGCCGCGATGGATTTGGCAAAAGCCAATGGTTGTTTGAGTTGTCACGCACTGGATGAAAAAATTGTTGGCCCTGCTTATTCAAAAGTGGCGGCGAAATACAGCGATGACAAAGATGCAGCTGCTTCACTGGCGCAATCGATTCGCAATGGTTCGCAGGGCAAGTGGGGGCGTATTCCCATGCCTTCACACGGCAACATGAGTCAGGAAGACATCAATTTTCTGGCCCGTTGGGTATTGACGATTAAATAATCGATAGACGCCATGAAAGCTCTAACAGCACACGCAACGCATCAACCTTGAGATGCCGTCATCAGGTCCAAGCCTCGTCGGGTAGCAAGTGCTTCTTACGATAAATCGTGTTGCGCGACACGCCCAAGAGTTTGGCTGCTGCAGAGACATTGCCTTTGGATGTACGCAGCGCTTGTGCAATGGCATCAATGGCAACGTTTTCTAAACTGAAGGTCTCGTTTGAGCACGACGCCAACGTGGGCATCGCCGCCTGTGCTTGGGTTGGCGAAGCGATATGCGCGTCAGCTAACTTTTGTGCCGGTGCGAGTTGTTGTACTTCAGATAAAAAGTCATCTGACAAGTGGTGCATTTGAATGTCACCTTCGCACTCCGCCATCACCACGGCGGTGCGTAGCAAGTTGTAAAGCTGTCTGAAGTTCCCAGGCCAGGCGTAGCGGTGGAACACATCTATGACTTCTGGTGAAAGACCCACACGTTTTTCAGCGCTACACAAACTAGCCAAAATCTTTTTGGCAACTACTTCTAAATCCTTGCGGTCTCGTAAGGCGGGTAGTTTGACCACGAGTCCATTCAGGCGGTAATACAAGTCTTCCCTGAATGTGCCTTTGGCAATCATGTCTTTCAGGTTTTTGTTGGTGGCGCAAATGATGGTCACATCCACGTCGACTTCACGGCCCGAGCCCAGCGGATTGACTTTGCGCTCCTGTAATACGCGCAATAAACGCGCTTGTAGATGCAAAGGCATGTCTCCAATTTCGTCTAAGAACAAAGTACCTTCATTGGCAAACAAAATTTTGCCAGTGGAGCCTTTACGTTTGGCGCCTGTGAAAGCGCCCTCTTCGTAGCCGAAAAGTTCTGACTCAATCAGATTTTCAGGAATGGAGGCGCAATTCACCGACACAAAGTTTTTGTTGCTACGTGTGGAGTCGTTGTGGATGGCTTGAGCCAGCAAATCTTTGCCGGTGCCGGTCTCTCCCAAAATCATGATGGGAATATCGCGGCCTTGGATGATGCGTAGTTTTTGGATAACGGAAGCTACTTGAGGGTCCCCAGTGTCTAAGTACCGCAGGCTAGATAGAGGAATCTTTTCCTCTTTGCGTTTTTTGTAAACAGAGTTGGGTTGCTGCGCATGTCCCCCCATCTGTGACAGGTGGGGGGCTGGGGTGTTGAACTTGAGTTCACTTTTGCAACACACGCTCACGCCATCGTGCAGGCACAAGCGGAAGTGTTGGCCGTTGGCTGATCGCGCATGGTCAAAAAATTGCGAAATGCCAAGGCCAAACAAGGACGAGAACGTGTGTGCACGCAAGGCGTTGATGGATATGCCAAATTGAAACTGTGCGCTGCGGTTCGCTGACACGAAGCGTCCGTCGGTGGTGAAGACTGCAATGCCTTCCACGATGGTGCCTATGAACTCGGGCCTGGCATGGAAATGGATGCGCACCTCAGTCGGAAACACATGGGCAAACATGTGGTTTTCAATCATCTGTGCCGACATGCGTGCCAACGCCATCGTGTGCTGGTGATAGCTGCGGTAATCACCCGTCACGTCCAATGCGCCGATCACATCGCCATGGGGGTCAAGAATGGGTGTGCAAGAGCAAGTGAGGAATTGATTGGCTTGCAAATAATGCTGGCCGCCATGCACTACGAGTGGTTGACCTTCTGTCAGTGCGGTTCCAATTGCGTTCGTGCCTTTGCTTTTTTCAGACCAATCCACGCCTGGTGCCAATGCAATTTGTGAGGCCTTCTCTAGGAAATCCGTATCTCCTAAAGAGTGAAGAATCGTGCCTGTGCGTGTGGTGAGCAGCACCATGCTGTGTGTGTTGGCAATTTGCTCGTGCAGCGTTTCCATCACAGGTGCTGCGTGCTGGAACAGGAAGTGGTTCTCTTCTAATAGAGCGCTGACGGCGCGGGTGGATGTGCCGCTGTAATCAGGATCATTGCCGGGCGCCAACCCGAAACCACGCGAACGTTGTTGCGATGAGGCAATGATGGCCGCGTGTTCAGGGGTGTTGTAGGCAGCCCCTTGGCCGTACGCATTCATGACTCCACGGGGCGATGGGTGATTGGAATTCATCATTTAAAAATCCGTAAAGATTTGAGTGCGTTGCGTGATTTGGCTTACAAATATTTTCAGTGTGGCAAAGTCACATAGGGGATAGTTCTTTCCCTAGTGGCGTCGAAAAAACTGTTTCAATTTGGAACAGTTCGGTGCTGATTTGAATGGCGTGGTATTTGCTAGATCGATACGGTTAAACATTCACATTTGAAAACAGAGGTTATGTCAGTTATGTCAATTGCACGCCAATCCCCCCTTCACCCATTGATCGCCACGTGTTTTGCGCTGATGCTGGCGCTTTTTAGCCAACACAGCTTTGCGCATGGTGATGTGGTGCCTCAGTCGGTGGATACATCTACATTGCCTCAGCTGGGCGCTAAGTGGCTGGATGACAACCCGTATTCAAAAGGAGCGGCGAACAAAGAAGCGTTGCGAATTGGTACATCGGCATACAACCAAAACTGCGCGCGTTGCCATGGACTTGAAGCGATTTCGGGTGGTATCTCGCCAGACTTGCGCAAGATCGACAACGATTGCGCAGACTTGGCCGATCAAGCAAAGAAGAATGCGTGTTACCAAGAGATCAATGAGTATTTCGTTGCCACCGTGCGCCGTGGTCGTACGCGTGATGGCCGTGTGTACATGCCGCCGTTTGAAGGCACCTTGTCGCAAGAAGCCATTTGGTCTATCAAGACTTATCTCGAAACACGCCGCGAGCGTTAAGGAGTCATTTTGAAATCCACCATAAAGAGCAACGGTTCGGGCTTGTCCCGTCGTCAAGTGCTGGTAGTCGCGCCTCTGTTGTTGGGCGTGCATGCTTTGTCAGGTGCGCAAGAAATGAGCGCGATGGAAAAGATCAAAGCACGCGGCGTGCTGAAGGTGGCGGTTTACAAAGAGAACGCGCCTTATTCGGACGGGCCGAATGCCGACATGCAAGGGGTGGATATCTCGTTGGCCAAAGCTTTGGCGGCGAAGTTAAATCTACAACTTGCGTTGTTGCCGTTCGATGCTGGTGAAAACATGAATGACGATTTGCGCAACATGGTGTGGAAAGGTCATTACCTCGGTTATGGCCCAGCAGACGTGATGATGCATGTCCCTGTGGATCGCTACTTGATGAATGAAAACAAACAAGTGTTGATCTTTGGTTCGTATGTGCGTGAGCATTTGGTGGTGTTGCACGACGCAGCGAAAGTGCCGCGTGTCGACAACCCAGAGGACTTACAAGGGAAAACGATAGCTGTGGAAAAAGGCAGTGGTGCAGCGAGCGCGATGATGGGCTATCGGGGTGGTTTGCTGCGTGACAAAGTGTCTATTTTTAAAGACGGTGTTGATGCCGCCAAGATGGTCACTTCGGGGCAATTTGATGCGGCATTTGTGAGCCGTGCGCAAGCTGAATCTGCCGTGCATGCCGCAGCTGGCAAGGGGCGCTGGACTTTGTCGTCGGTGTCGTTGCCGGGTGTTATGCCTGCAGGCTGGCCGTTGGGCATGGCTGTGAAGGCCGACAACAAAGCGCTGGCCGTGGCATTGGACGATGCCCTGACCTCGTTGCGTCAAAGTGGTGAATTGCTGAAGTTATTTCAATCGCATGGATTGACCTTAGCGGCACCTTGAACACATACTCCACCCTTTGTTAAGTCGTCGCCAGCGCAAGCGACTGGTTGCGTTACCTAGGTTTTGCCAATGGACAATCGAACATCACTGAGCATCGGCGTGCCTGCCGAGACAGCGGCAGGGGAATCACGCGTGGCGGTGACTCCCGAGACAGCCAAGAAGTTAATCGCACAAGGACACAAGGTGCGCGTGCAATCTGGTGCAGGTGTGCCAGCCAGCGTGCCTGATGAAGCCTATGCTGCAGCGGGGGTTGAGTTGGTCAATGCTGCTACGGCATGGCGCTCAGACTTGGTACTCAAGGTGCGTGCGCCAGAGGTGGCAGAAGCTTCCAGCATCAAAGTAGGCAGCACCGTGGTGGGTATGTTGGAGCCCTTCAATGCCGAAGGTTTGCAGCGCTTAGCCACTGCGGGCGCGACAGGCTTTGCATTAGAAGCCGCACCGCGCACCACGCGAGCGCAAAGCATGGATGTGCTCTCTAGCCAAGCCAACATCGCAGGCTACAAAGCCGTCATGCTGGCGGCAGACAAATACCAACGTTTCTTTCCCATGCTGATGACAGCGGCGGGCACGGTGAAGGCAGCGCGTGTGGTCATCCTCGGTGTGGGCGTGGCGGGTTTGCAAGCGATTGCCACCGCCAAACGTTTGGGTGCGGTGATTGAAGCCACCGACGTGCGCCCCAGTGTGAAAGAACAAGTGGAGTCGCTGGGCGCCAAGTTCATCGACGTACCCTTTGAAAGTCAAGACGAAAAAGACGCCGCCGAAGGCGTGGGCGGCTACGCCCGTCCCATGCCGCAAAGCTGGCTCGATCGCCAAAAGGTCGAAGTGGCCAAGCGTGTGGCCTTGGCTGATATCGTCATCACCACAGCACTCATCCCGGGTCGCGCAGCTCCTGTGCTGGTGACGGAAGACATGGTCAAGGCGATGAAGCCTGGCGCGGTCATCATTGACATTGCTGCAGGTAAGGGTGCTGATGGCGTGGGCGGCAACTGCCCACTGACCGAAGCAGGCAAGACCGTCATCAAACATGGTGTGACGATTGTGGGCGAGACCAACTTGCCCGCCTTGGTGGCCGCTGATGCAAGTGCGCTGTACGCCCGCAACGTGCTCGACTTCTTAAAGCTGGTCATCAACAAAGAAGGTGCCTTGCACATTGACTTGGAAGACGACATCGTGGCGGCTTGCCTGGTCACCCGCGATGGCGCGGTGGTGAAGAAATAAATCGAGGAATATAAAAAATGGATGCAGTCTCTCCTACCCTCGTCAACCTGATTATTTTTGTGCTCGCCATCTACGTGGGCTACCACGTGGTGTGGACCGTAACGCCTGCGCTGCATACACCGCTGATGGCTGTGACCAACGCCATCTCGGCCATCGTCATTGTGGGTGCCATGTTGGCCGCTGCGATGACCGAAACCACGCTAGGCAAAACCATGGGCGTGCTCGCTGTGGCCTTGGCTGCGGTGAACGTGTTTGGTGGCTTCATGGTCACGCGTCGCATGCTGGAAATGTTCAGAAAAAAAGACAAACCTGCTAAAGCAGTGGCAGGAGATAAAGTATGAACATGGACTTTGTTTCAATGAACCTCGTCACCTTGATGTACTTGGTGGCGAGTGTGTGCTTCATTCAAGCGCTCAAAGGTTTGAGCCATCCCACCACATCGATTCGCGGTAACGTGTTTGGCATGACGGGTATGACGATCGCAGTTGTTACCACTGCTGCGCTGATCGTCAAACTGTCGGGTTCTGGTGTGGGGATGAGTTGGGTGTTATTGGGCCTCGTGGTGGGCGGCGGCGCTGGCACGATCATGGCGCAACGCGTCGAGATGACCAAGATGCCAGAGCTGGTGGCTTTCATGCACAGCATGATCGGTTTGGCAGCTGTGTTTATTGGTGTGGCTGCGGTGGCAGAACCTTGGGCGTTTGGCATCACGGCCGCGCCACAAGAGTTGGTGACTGGCATGCAAACCAGCGCAGGTTTGGTGATTACGGAAAGCATTCAACGCTTCCCGATCCCTGCTGGTAACCGCCTTGAGTTGTTCCTCGGTGCGGCCATTGGTGCCATTACCTTCAGTGGCTCGGTCATCGCCTTTGGCAAGCTGTCGGGCAAATACAAATTCCGTTTGTTTCAAGGCACGCCGGTGAGCTTTGCGGGCCAACACATGCTCAACTTGGTGTTGGGTCTGGTGACGGTGGGTTTGGGTTTGATGTTTGTCGCGACTGAGAGCTGGACAGCCTTTTTTGCCATGCTCGCCCTGTCGTTTGTGATGGGCGTGCTCATCATCATTCCAATTGGCGGCGCAGACATGCCGGTGGTGGTGTCGATGCTCAACAGCTATTCGGGCTGGGCAGCCGCAGGCATTGGCTTCTCGCTCAACAACAGCATGCTCATCATTGCGGGTTCCTTGGTGGGTAGCTCGGGCGCGATTCTGAGCTACATCATGTGTAAGGCGATGAACCGTTCGTTCTTCAGCGTGATCTTGGGTGGCTTCGGTGCCGAAGCTGTCACCGCTGTGGGCGGCGCACAAGAGCAACGCCCTGTGAAGAGCGGCAGCGCTGATGATGCGGCCTACATCTTGGCCAATGCCGAGACCGTGGTGATCGTGCCTGGTTACGGTCTAGCCGTGGCGCGTGCGCAGCATGCGGTGAATGAGTTGGCCGAGAAGTTGATGCACAAAGGCATCAGTGTGAAGTACGCGATTCACCCTGTGGCGGGCCGCATGCCGGGCCACATGAATGTGCTTTTGGCTGAAGCTGAAGTGCCTTACGACCAAGTGTTTGAGATGGAAGACATCAACGGCGAATTTGGCCAAGTGGACGTGGCAATCGTCTTGGGCGCCAATGACGTGGTGAACCCCGCTGCATTAGAAAAAGGCAGTTCAATTTACGGTATGCCGATTTTGGAAGCCTACAAAGCCAAGACGGTCATCGTCAACAAGCGAACCATGGCTTCGGGCTATGCGGGCTTGGACAACGAGCTGTTTTACATGGACAAGACCATGATGGTGTTTGGCGACGCCAAGAAGGTCGTTGAAGACATGGTCAAGGCGGTGGACTGATTGGGCTTAGTCCAAATCGAGGTTCACCCCGACTTTCACCACCCACTTGTCAACGCTGCCACCCGAGGGATTCAAGGGCTTGCCTAGCCCTAAGTTCCATCGGCTGCTGCTGAGTTTTTCATCCCACACTACATACAGTGTTTCGTCTCGTTCGCGCTGCGGGCGCATGGCAGACAACGCTCCCCAACCGCTGAAGTATTCCAACCCCAGCTGCGTTGTGCTGCTGATGCTGTGTGCAAGTTTGGCGGAGGGTTGAAATTGCGTTTGCTTGTTGGGGCCGCTCATGGGGACTTCAACCGACGGGTTCATCACAAGATGCCAAGTGGACCAGCGGTAGCCCAAGATGGGGTTGATGTCTAAGCTGTTGCTGCCGTGTGTTTCATAGGGGCTAGAGGTGTAGCCCACATCGCTACGCACGCCCCAGTAAAAGCCTTGATGGGTGTTGTGTTCGGCGACATATTGCGCTTCGATTTTGAGGCCGTTGAGTTGGTTGCGTCCGTCTAAATGTGAGGTTGGTAGCTCTAGGCCGATGCTCCAGCCATTGCCCAAGCCGTAGCCATACTCCACCAGTGTTTGCATGACTTGACCTTGCGGTCCCTCGATCGTGCGTTTGGGGTTGGCCACACTCATGATCAGTTCAATTTCAGATTCATCTTTTTTGGGGATGTCATCCGAATACACACGTAACTCATAAGGTGCAGCCAGCACCACGCAAGGGCATGCAACAGCGGCCGCGATTGCCAATGCATGGGTGATGGTCAGCGTGTGGCGTTGGTTGAGCATGCTCGCATTTTCATTGAATATCTAGAATCAACGCCTTTGTTTTGCCGTTATTTCACACATGTATATCCATCAGATTCAGTTGCAAGCGGCCATCGTTGACCTTGATGGCACGATGGTCGACACCCTTGGGGACTTTGAGGTCGCGCTCAATCGCATGTTGGCTGATCTCGATTTGCCGCCGGTCACGCGTGCGTTGGTTGAGCGCACGGTGGGCAAGGGTTCTGAGCATTTGATTCGCTCGGTCCTGGCGCATCAGTTGGCTTTGCCAGAAGTGAAGGGACTGGCCAATGTGTGTGATGCGCGTAGCGTGGAGAACTTGTACGAAGCCGCTTATCAACGTTACCAACATCACTACCTCGCCATCAATGGTGAATTTGCAGTGGTGTACCCAGGTGTGGTGGCGGGCTTGCAAGCTCTGCGTGATGCGGGTTTGCAGTTGGCGTGCTTGACCAACAAACCCTTGTCGTTTGCCAAACCGTTGCTGCAAGCCAAAGGGCTGGATTCGTTTTTCACGCATGTGTTTGGTGGCGACAGTTTTGAACGCAAAAAGCCCGATCCGCTGCCGTTGCTCAAAACGTGTGAGGCTTTGGGCGTCATTCCCGCGCAGGCCTTGATGGTGGGCGACTCCAGCAATGATGCCCAAGCCGCCCGCGCCGCAGGCTGCCCCGTGGTGTTGGCGCGCTACGGCTACAACCACGGCGAGTCCGTGGATGGCGTGGATGCCGACGCCCATGTAGACAGCTTGGTTGACATCCCGCAAGCTTTGGCCGGCAAGGCCTGAGCCTTTGATAAACTGAGCCCATGTTCATTCATCGCAGCACTGTCACAGGTTGTCACGACCGGGGAGCTTGGCCCTGGCGTACGCCGTCGTCTGCGCTTGTCTAAAAGCACGCTCAGGTTCACTGTGCCGTGCCCGCGCTGAAACACTTTAGCTGTTCAGCACTTGTCCGAATGAACGCCCCAGTCCGATGGGGCCGAGCTGTGGAGGCTCACAATGACTGAAACCGAATTCAAACAATTGGCCCAAGAGGGCTACAACCGTATCCCGTTGGTGGCCGAGGCCTTTGCCGACTTGGAAACCCCGCTCTCGCTCTACCTCAAGTTGGCCCATGTGCAAAACAACGGCGAACGCAGCTTTTTGCTCGAGTCTGTGGTGGGTGGCGAGCGCTTTGGGCGATATAGCTTTATTGGGTTGCCCGCACGCACGCTGCTGCGTGCCAGTGGCTTTGGCTCAGAAGCCAAAACCGAAGTGGTGACCGATGGCATAGTGGTTGAAACCCACGCAGGTAACCCGCTCGATTTTGTGGCCGACTACCAAAAGCGTTTCAAGGTGGCGCTGCGTCAAGGTTTGCCGCGTTTTTGCGGCGGCTTGGCGGGCTATTTTGGTTACGACACGGTGCGTCACATCGAAAAGAAATTGGCCCATTCGTGCCCGCCGGATGACCTCGGCATGCCCGACATCTTGCTGCTGCAAACCGAAGAGTTGGCGGTGATTGACAACCTCTCGGGCAAGCTTTCACTCATCGTGTACGCAGACCCTGCGCAAGCTGATGCCTACGCCAAAGCGCATGCACGTTTGGCTGAACTCAAGCTTCGCTTGAAAGCGCCGGCACAAGCGCCATCGATTGCGCCCTGTGCCAGCCACCCTGCCGAGCGCAGCTTTGCAAAAGCCGATTACTTGGCGGCTGTATTGCGCGCCAAAGATTTGATTGCCGCGGGTGACTTCATGCAAGTGCAGGTGGGTCAACGCATTCACAAAAAATTCACAGCCAGCCCACTGTCGTTGTATCGCGCCTTGCGTTCGTTGAACCCCAGCCCGTACATGTATTACTACAACCTAGGCGACGCCTACGTGGTGGGGGCATCGCCTGAGATTTTGGTGCGTCAAGAGTCCACGCCGGAAGGGCAAAAAGTCACTATACGCCCACTCGCTGGCACGCGCCCACGCGGTGCAACGCCCGAGGCGGACAAGGCCGCAGAGGTGGAGCTGATCAACGATCCCAAAGAGCGTGCCGAGCACGTCATGTTGATCGACCTCGCACGCAACGACATTGGCCGCATTGCCAAAACAGGCAGCGTCAAAGTGACCGAGGCCTTTGTGGTGGAACGCTACAGCCATGTGATGCACATCGTGAGCAACGTCGAAGGTTTGTTGCTCAATGGTGCAGATGGTCAACCGCTCACCAGCATGGATGTGCTCAAAGCCACGTTCCCTGCGGGCACGTTGACGGGCGCGCCCAAGGTGCACGCGATGGAATTGATTGACCAACTCGAACCCACCAAGCGCGGCTTGTATGGTGGTGCTTGCGGTTATCTGAGTTTTGCAGGCGACATGGATGTGGCCATTGCCATTCGCACCGGCATCATCAAAAACGACACGCTCTATGTGCAAGCCGCTGCAGGTGTTGTGGCCGACTCGGTGCCTGAGTTGGAATGGAGAGAAACAGAACACAAAGCACGCGCCTTGTTGCGTGCCAGCGAATTGGTGGAGGAGGGCTTGGAATGAAAAAACTCAAACTCCTCATGGTGGACAACTACGACAGCTTCACCTTCAACATCGTTCAATACTTTGGCGAATTGGGTGCTGAGGTGGAAGTGTTTCGCAACGACGAAATCACGATTGAGGGCATTGCCGCACGCAAGCCCGATCGCTTGGTCATTTCCCCCGGCCCTTGCTCGCCCGCTGAGGCGGGTATTTCGGTGGCGGCGATTCAACACTTTGCAGGCAAGTTGCCCATTTTGGGTGTGTGTTTAGGCCACCAAAGTATTGGTGCCGCGTTTGGCGGCAAGATCATTCGTGCGCAAGAGTTGATGCATGGCAAGACCAGTGTCATCACCACCACGCAAGAAGGTGTCTTTGGCGGATTGCCTGAGAAATTCACGGTGAATCGTTATCACTCATTGGCGATTGAGCGTGCTTCATGTCCGTCTTGCCTCAAGGTGACGGCTTGGACGGATGATGGCGAGATCATGGGCGTGCGCCACACCGAACTAGATATTCAAGGTGTGCAGTTCCACCCTGAATCCATCCTCACTGAGCATGGTCACGCCATGTTGAAAAACTTTCTGTAAAGGCTGGCTATGACAACCACCATCCATGCAATCACGCCGCAAGAAGCGCTGCAACGTGTCATTGAACACCGTGAAATTTTTCACGACGAGATGCTGCACATCATGCGCCTCATCATGTCGGGCGAAATGTCGCCCGTGTTGGTGTCAGCCTTCATCGCTGCCTTGCGCGTCAAGAAAGAAACGATTGGCGAAATCACTGCGGCCGCACAAGTGATGCGCGAGTTCTCGACCAAGGTGGATGTGCCCGACCGCACCCACATGGTGGACATCGTGGGCACGGGCGGCGATGGGTCGCACACCTTCAACATCTCGACCTGTTCAATGTTTGTGGTGGCGGCTGCGGGTGGCAAAGTCAGCAAGCACGGTGGCCGCAGTGTGAGCAGCAAAAGCGGCAGCGCCGATGTGTTGGAAAGCTTAGGCGTCAACATCAATTTGCCGCCCGCGCAAATTGCCAAGTGCATTGCCGATGTGGGCATTGGGTTCATGTTCGCGCCCAACCATCACCCAGCGATGAAAAACGTGGCCCCTGTTCGCAAAGAGCTGGGTGTGCGCACCATCTTCAACATCCTTGGGCCCCTCACCAATCCTGCCAGCGCACCGAATATTTTGATGGGCGTGTTCCACCCCGACTTGGTGGGTATTCAAGTGCGCGCGTTAGAGCGCTTGGGTGCTGAGCATGCGCTGGTGGTTTACGGTCGCGATGGTTTGGACGAAGTGTCCTTGGGTGCTGCGACCTTGGTCGGTGAACTCAAAGACGGCAAGGTCCGTGAGTACGAAATTCACCCTGAAGACTTTGGCTTTGCGATGAGCAGCAATCGTGCTTTGCGCGTGGAAACGCCAGAGCAATCGCGTGCCATGTTGTTGGGCGTGCTAAACAACGAAGCTGGCCCCGCACGTGATGTGGTGGTGCTTAACGCCGGCGCGGCTTTGTATGCGGCCAATGTGGTGGACAGCATAGAGGGTGGTATTGCGCGCGCTCGAGAGGCTTTGGTTTCAGGCGCAGCCAAGGCCAAGCTCGACCAATTGGTCACCGTGGCGCATCAGCTCACTGCAGCATAAAACGCGCTTGGCGCAAGAAAGAAATTCATGTCAGACATCCTGAACAGAATCGTTGCAGTCAAACACCAAGAGGTGGCTGCCGCCTTGCAACGCAAATCATTGGCGGCCATGCGCGCTGACGCCGAAAGTCGAGTGCTCACGCGTGACTTCGTAGGCGCGCTGCGTGCCAAGGTTGCAGCAGGATTGCCTGCGGTGATTGCTGAAATCAAAAAAGCCAGCCCCTCCAAAGGCGTGATTCGCGAAGACTTCATTCCCGCTGACATTGCGCAAAGCTATGCCGAGCATGGTGCCGCGTGTTTGTCGGTGTTGACCGACAAAGAGTTCTTCCAAGGTCAAGTGGATTACCTCAAGCAAGCGCGCGCCTCGTGCGACTTGCCTGTGCTGCGCAAAGACTTCATGGTGGATCCGTATCAGGTGTACGAGGCCCGCGTAATGGGCGCTGACTGCATCTTGCTGATCGCTGCCTGCTTGACTGATGCGCAAATGGCAGAGATGGAAGCGGTGGCGCGTAGCCTCGACATGGCGGTGCTGGTGGAGGTGCACGACGCAGCCGAGCTGCAACGCGCACTCAAACTCAAAACCCCGTTGGTGGGTATCAACAACCGCAACCTGCGCACGTTTGAGGTGTCGCTCGACACCACAATCGGCATGCTCAAGGAAGTGCCGGCTGATCGTTTGCTCATCACCGAGAGCGGCATCTTGCAGCGCAGCGATGTGCAGAAGATGCGTGATGCGAATGTGCACGCCTTTTTGGTGGGTGAGGCATTCATGCGCGCGCCTGATCCTGGTGTGGCGTTAGCTGAACTGTTTGCGGCTTAATCGCGTATGACGGGCGATTTGTTTGGGGGTGCTGCGTCGGTTGAGGCGCAAGCGCCGCATTTGACGCAATGGTCGCCGGCCGACTGGCTCACACAGCCTGATTGGCAGCCCGTGCTCGACGCGTTTTGGCGCAGTGCACAAGGCGCGTCGTTGGCGGCTTTTGTGCAATCGCGCTTAGATGCTGGCGCTGTGGTGTATCCCAAGCACCCGTTGTGGGCGTTGCAGCTCACGCCGCTGTCGCAAGTGAGAGTGGTCATCTTGGGGCAGGACCCTTATCACGGGCCGCACCAAGCGCAAGGTTTGTCTTTTTCAGTGGCGCCTGGCGTGAAAATTCCGCCCTCGTTACGAAACATTTTTAAAGAGCTCCAACGTGACTTGAGCCAGCCTGCGCCAACCAGTGGCTCTTTGGAAGCTTGGGCCAAGCGCGGTGTTTTGCTGCTCAACACCAGTTTGACGGTGGAAGATGGCCAGCCCGCCAGTCACGCCAAGCGCGGCTGGGAGCAGTTGACGGATGCTTTGTTGGCCGAGGTAGCGCGCACGGCGCCTGCGTGCGTGTACATGCTCTGGGGTGGTCATGCCCAAGCCAAGGCTGAATTGATTGAGCGCGAAACCTGCGCCCAGTCGACAGGTTTTCTGGGGTTGCGTGATGGTGCACCTCTCAAACGCGAGGCTTTGGTGCTCAAGGCCAACCATCCCTCGCCGTTGTCGGCCTTGCGCCCTCCGCAGCCCTTCATCGGCTGCGGTCATTTTTCGCAAGCCAAGGCTTGGTTGGCGCAGAAAAACCTGAGCTTGGAATGGAATTTGTGAGTCATTTGGGGTCAAAGATTCGCGAATACCCTAAAACTCTGCTATAGTTCGCGATTCGCCGGAGGGGTGCCCGAGTGGCTAAAGGGGGCAGACTGTAAATCTGTTGGCTTACGCCTACACTGGTTCGAATCCAGTCCCCTCCA
>Ga0213920_1000113_pt1 | contig 87438 bp, 79 predicted proteins | sample McNCre1117MG_FD_161054 | JGI IMG/M metagenome (GOLD analysis project Ga0213920, IMG submission 161054) | Freshwater microbial communities from McNutts Creek, Athens, Georgia, United States - 11-17 MG | ecosystem: Environmental > Aquatic > Freshwater > Creek | place: USA: Georgia | collected...
AGTGCAAGGATATCAAAGTATTGAACCGAATGCAGAGAAAATTTTAGATGAATTGAGAGCAAGTCGTGGATTTTTACGTTTGAATGATAATTCGCATCCAGAAGATATTAAAACGGTCTTAAAGATGAGTAAAAAGACCTTTAAAAAAGCAATCGGCGCTTTATATAAAGACAAATTAATCGAAATTAAAGACGACGGAATTTACTTGGTTAAAGAGTAATTTCAAATAGTATATCATTACCAAAAGGCAATTCATTTTATTGAGTTGCCTTTTTTTGTATTGAACCACGAACTTTAAGTTTTCTTTTTAGTAGAGAATATAAAAAATGACTTATTTTTACACTCAAATCAAAGAAATATGAGTAAAATAGATTGGCAAACTGTTAGAGAGTTTGAAGATATTACCTATAAAAAATGCAATGGGGTAGCGCGAATTGCATTCAACCGTCCAGATGTGCGTAATGCATTTCGACCTAAGACCACTTCTGAATTATTACAAGCTTTTCATGATGCGCAAGAAGATACTTCGATAGGCGTGGTTTTACTTTCAGCCGAAGGACCTTCGTCCAAAGATGGTATTTGGTCTTTTTGTAGTGGAGGAGACCAAAAAGCACGAGGACACCAAGGTTATGTGGGGGAAGACGGTTACCATAGATTGAATATTTTAGATGTGCAACGATTGATTCGTTTTATGCCTAAAGCTGTTATATGTGTTGTTCCAGGTTGGGCTGTAGGTGGCGGTCATAGCTTACACGTGGTTTGTGATTTGACCTTAGCGAGTAAAGAACACGCTATTTTTAAACAAACTGATGCCGATGTAACCAGTTTTGACGGGGGATACGGTTCGGCGTATTTAGCCAAAATGGTGGGTCAGAAAAAAGCCCGTGAAATCTTTTTCTTAGGTCGTAATTATTCGGCACAAGAAGCGTATGAAATGGGAATGGTTAATGCGGTTATTCCACACGACGAATTAGAAGACACGGCTTACGAATGGGCGCAAGAAATCTTGGCTAAATCGCCAACGTCTATCAAAATGTTGAAATTCGCTATGAATCTAACCGATGACGGCATGGTAGGTCAGCAAGTTTTTGCAGGCGAAGCGACTCGTTTGGCTTATATGACGGAAGAAGCCACAGAAGGTAGAAATGCCTTTTTGGAAAAAAGAAAACCGAATTTCGAGAAAAAATGGTTGCCGTAATTGGGTTTTTAAGTTGAGCATTACATGTGTAAACTTTATTAGCCTATTTTTTTAAACTTATAAACAAAAAAATGAAACACTGGATAGAAGCTGCTCGATTGAGAACCTTGCCCTTATCGGTTTCTGGAATTATTGTAGGGAGTATGTATGCGTTGGCTAATCCAACGGATAATGTGTTGACTCCAACCGAAGTATTTAATTGGCGGCTTTTTGCGTTTGCCATCTTAACGACTTTAGGATTGCAAATCCTTTCCAATTTTGCCAATGATTATGGCGATGGAATGAAAGGAACTGATAATGAAGACCGAGTGGGGCCTAAACGAACCATTCAAAGTGGGGTTATCACACCTCAAGCAATGAAACGTGCTATTATCTTGACTTCAGGATTGACATTATTGTCGGCTATTGTGTTGATTTATTTGGCTTTTGGCGCGCATAATTTAGGCTATTCCTTGTTTTATTTGGTATTGGGAATTTTAGCCATCGCTTCAGCAATACGCTATACTGTAGGAAATTCTGCTTACGGTTACCGTGGTTTTGGAGATGTATTTGTGTTTGTATTTTTCGGATTAGTGAGTACGCTTGGGGTTAATTTCTTGTATTCCAAACAATTGGATGCTATTTTAATTTTGCCAGCTACTGCGATTGGATTCTTAAGTGTGGCAGTGCTGAATTTGAATAATATGCGCGATGTCGCTTCAGATAAAAAATCAGGAAAGAATACGTTGGTAGTAAAGATGGGAATTGAAAACGCTAAAAAATACCATTATTTTTTGGTAGTAGGAGCGATGGTTTTGGTTTTGATCTTTGCTATTTTAAGCGATTTTCATTTTGATCAATACTTATTTTTATTGGCTTATATTCCTTTAGTAAAGCATATAATAACTGTTCATAACAATCAAAATTCCAAATTATTAGACCCTGAATTAAAAAAAGTAGCATTGAGTACATTTGCGCTATCCGTTTTGCTAGCCTTGTGCATGATTTTCTTTTTTTCAGATCTAATTGTAAATAATTCGTAAGAGATGAAAATAACGTATTACGGACATTCGGCTTTAGGAATAGAGGTGGCAGGGAAATATATTTTAGTAGACCCGTACATTTCACCGAATCCATTAGCAGGAGATATTGATATTGCTACTTTGGAAGCAGATTTTATTTTGCTAACGCATGCACATGGCGATCATATTGCAGATGTGGAAGTTATTGCAAAGCGAACCAATGCTACTATAGTCGCTAATTTTGAAATCGCAACCTATTACGGAAATAAAGGATTTGCAACACATCCGATGAATCACGGTGGGAGTTGGACTTTTGATTTTGGCAAACTAAAAATGGTCAATGCGGTTCATTCTTCTTCTTTTCCAGATGGGACTTATGGTGGAAATTCGGTAGGGTTTGTAATCGAAGGCGAACATAAAAACATTTATATTGCTGGCGACACTGCTTTAACAATGGATATGAAACTGATTCCAATGCGTACGCAATTGGATTTAGCTATTTTACCTATTGGTAATAATTTCACCATGGATGTGGAAGACGCAATCATAGCTTCGGATTTTGTGGAATGCGACAAAGTTTTAGGAATGCATTATGATACTTTTGGATATATCAAAATCAATCACGAAGAGGCGATACGTCAATTTTTTCAAAAAGGAAAAGATTTAATGTTGTTGCCTATAGGTGATAGTATTGAATTATAAATACAATCTAAGGTGCTACTCTTGAAAATTAAGATATGTTCAAAAAAATAAGTTTACTCTTTTTCTTTTTTATGACTATCCCGGTGCTGTTTGCTCAAAAAGACGGCTATTGGGACAAAGAACGTTCTACTACCAAAGAAGTCGTGGTTCCGGCACGTGATCGTATTTTAATTAAAATAGACGATTTGCCTACAGGAACTACCGAGTTGATTTATCGCATTACCTTGCTAGATAAAAACCAACAAATGGCTAATAGTTTGGTTTCGGTATTGAAGGCGATTCCAGATCCAACAGGGATTAGTCAAGGTTCGGCAGGAGCGGTGTTTTTAGTTTCAAAAATATCAGGAGACGATAAGTGCAAGTATGCAATTTTTTCTAAATCGGATTTGGCAACAAAATATGCGACTACTGGAAATACTAGCGAAGCTTGTTTGATACAAGACGAGCCTGTGAGTAAAGACGCTAAGCGTTTGTCAATGGATAAATCAGCTTGTTTGAAATCGAATGCGGATTCCAATGTATTGTGGTTTGGGTTTGAAAGTAAAAACTGGATCATGAACCAGAAAATTGTATTAGAAGTCGTTCCTTGGGTAAATTACAAACTGAGCCGAGGATGGACCAAAGAAAATCGCAAAGCCATAATCGACCAATGTAAAACGTCTAATTTGGCGCAAAAAATGCCCAATTCAAATGATTTTTGCGTTTGTGTTTCAGATAAAATCCAAGCGCAATATACGTTTCAAGAGTTTCAGAAATTACTGAGCGAAGAACGAGTTAAGGCTTTCAAGGATTTTGGAACGCTTTGTTTTAACGAAACAGGCGCTTCTAATACAATGAATGCTGATTTGCGTTCCCAAGCTACCATTTTAGCTAAAAAAGGGAATTACGGCGCTGCAATTGCTAAAATGAATACTATAATCAATAATGGTAAAGGAGCTGTTTTAGATTACAACACCCTCGGGTATTATTATTTGTTGACCAAACAATACGGAAAAGCGTTAAAAGTGCTTAAAGAAGGCGAGCAATTAGATGCGACAGAATTGTTAATTCAGTTGAATTTAGCACACGCCTATTTATTGAATGGCAATTACAAATCAGCTAAATCAATCCACAAGACGTATTTGAATCAAAACGTGAACGACAGTTTGAGTTGGGTGCAAAAAACAAAATTGGATTTTGAAGCTTTCCAAAAAGCAGGAATTCAAAACGATGATTTTAATGCTATTTTAAAAATTTTAGAATAATTTCCTTTGAAAGCAACCTATCACAAATACATTCTACACTTCAAGCGTCCTTCAGGAACTTCTAGAGGGGTGATGACTACTAAAGAAACCTGGTTTATTGTTGTTGAACAAGAGGGTAAAAAAGGAATAGGTGAGTGCGGTATACTTCGAGGATTGAGTTGTGATGATCGTCCCGATTATGAAGAGCGATTAGCTTGGACTTGTGCCAATATTCATTTGGGTAAAGACCAACTTTGGGAAGCGCTTTTGGAATTCCCTTCGATACAATTTGGAGTAGAAATGGCGTTCCAATCGCTGAATAGCGAAACGCCCTTTTTGCTTTTTCCTTCGGCTTTTACACAAGGTCAAAAATCGATTCCAATTAACGGCTTGATTTGGATGGGAGAGGAGTTGTTTATGAAGGAACAAATTGAGGAAAAATTAGCGACAGGTTTTCGATGTGTTAAATTGAAAATAGGCGCTATAGATTTTGAAAAAGAACTCCAATTATTACGTTTTATTCGGGCTAATTTTACCGCCGAACAAGTTGAAATCCGAGTAGATGCTAATGGTGCTTTTGTTAAAAATGAAGCTTTAAATAAACTACATCAATTAGCTGAATTTGAGCTACATAGTATTGAGCAGCCTATTGCTAAAAACAATACTGACAGGATGTCAGAACTGTGTAAATCCACGCCTTTTCCAATTGCCTTAGACGAAGAGTTGATTGGTGTCTTTGGTTTAACGGAAAAAGAAGCCTTATTGCAAAAAATAAGACCGCAATACATCATTTTGAAACCTAGTTTTGTAGGCGGATTTCGAGGTACACAAGAGTGGATTTCGTTGGCCGAAAAACACCAAATAGGTTGGTGGATTACCTCAGCTTTGGAGAGTAATATTGGATTAAATGCGATTGCACAATGGACTTTTTTGCAAGGCAATACCATGCTACAAGGATTAGGTACTGGTGCTTTGTATACGAATAATTTTGATTGTCCCTTAGAAGTTGCTCAAGGGCAATTGTGGTACAACAATACGTTGGATTGGGAATGCTCTTGGGTGTAGTTTGCTTATACTTTTCGTACTGCTTTTTTGAATTATCATTCCTCTGAAAGAATTTTCGTTATATTTGTTTTGAGTTGGCTCAAAGTCAGGCGGTTTTGCGTAGCGGTTAATTGAGTTGAATTAATTTATAGGCACGAGCAAGATGCTCGCGCCAGCAGTGGGAATAGATAGATATATCGATGCAAAAACACATAAAGAATAATTTATGATAAAGAACATCATTTTACCATTGGTAAGTATTATTATTGGCTTTTTTTATTCGAAATGGATGTATAAAGGCAATGGGAACAGCTTTTTTGAAGAAACAGATAATGATTTATTTTCAAAAGTAGAAACTCTTAAAGGTTGGTTTGCAGGTGCAGGGCTAATTATAGTTGGTCTTTTATTTCTCTTAAAAGGAATTTCAAATTATTTATAATGATCAATTATTAAAGGGATAATGTATCAAAATTAGTGATAGAGGTATGATTGCTAGTTAATGGACTGAAAATCTCTAGAAATAAAAATTAATTAAAAATAATTTTAAAAGAGCAACTACGGTTGCTTTTTTTGTACTGAAAAAATAAACGGGTATTCTAGCCCCTGCTCCCGCGCGAATCCTTTCGCGTGGTAATTGAAACCCGATAGCTCGGATTTGCACATGAACAAAGTGAACTGGCGGAGTAATCCGTGCCTACAAACAAAAACCCCGCTCCCGCGCGAATCCTTTCGCGTGGTCATTAAATTACTACTATTCTTTCTACTCAAAGTCTCCTGACTTTGACCCCATTGCGCAAAGTCTCCTTACTTTGAGAATTAGTTCCAATCAATACCTAAATAAAAAAAAAGTCGAAATTTATTGTAAATAAAAATATAAGTGTATATTTAACAATTAAAAAGTAAGTATCTATAAAAATGAAAAAATTAAAAGGAATTACTTGGAATTTTTTCCGTGCCACTTTGGGGGCTTTGTCCTTAATTATGTCATTACCGATTCAGCAATAGCAGAGCGGGATAAAAAAAGTGTTGCAAGACAACGAAATAGAAGTACTAGTAGCAAATAAATAATACACTATAGCAATGAAAAAGAAAGCAAGTATTGGTATCATTATAGGGAATCGTGATTTTTTTCCAGATAAATTAGTAGCAGAAGCTCGGTTAGATATTATTGAGCAGTTTGAAAAATTGAAGTTGAATTATGTAATTCTTGGAGAAAACGACACCAAATTAGGCGGTGTGGAAACCTTTAAGGATGCTCAGAAATGTGCTGAATTATTCAAACAACATGCCGATGAAATTAATGGGGTAGTAGTAATTCTTCCTAATTTTGGAGATGAGCGAGGCGTGGCTGAAACCTTAAAATTAGCCGATTTAAATGTGCCTGTTTTAATTCAGGCGTATCCAGATGAATTGACCAAATTAGATGTAGCAAGACGAAGAGATTCGTGGTGTGGAAAAATTTCGGTTTGTAATAATTTGTATCAATATGGTATAAAATACACCTTGACAGACAAACATGTGTTACATCCCAAAGATCCTGCATTTGCTAAGGAATTAGCTGATTTTGTGGCGGTTTGTCGTGTGGTTCAAGGGTTACGAAAAGTAAGAATTGGAGCGGTTGGAGCAAGACCAGGTGGATTTAACACGGTACGTTATAGTGAGAAAATATTACAGCGTAACGGGATTTCAGTAACTACAGTGGATTTATCTGAGATTTTGGGTAATGCCAACAAATTGACAGCAGATCATCCAGAAGTTAAAGAACACTTAGATACAATTTTGGCTTATGCACCAAAGGGGAAAACACCCGATGAAGCAATGATTCAAATTGCCAAGTTAGATGTGGTTTTGAAACATTTTATGGACGACAATTATTTAGATGCAACGGCAATTCAGTGTTGGACTTCGTTACAGCAAAACTATGGTTGTAATGTGTGTACCAGTATGAGTATGATGAGCGAAAACATGTTGCCAAGTGCTTGTGAGGTGGATGTTACAGGGACTTTGACAATGTATGCGATGCAATTGGCTTCGGGTTCTCCAAGTGCCTTAGTAGATTGGAATAATAATTATGCTGATGACGATACCAAATGTGTGTTGTTCCACTGTGGCAACTGGGCTAAATCATTCTTACCCGATATTCAAATTAGTAATGCACCTATCTTAGGGACTACAGTTGGTGTAGAAAATACCTATGGAGCATTAGACGGACGCACACCGGCTTCGCCATTGACTTACGGTAGAATCAGTACCGATGATCCTAAAGGGGTAATTAAAGTGTATCTAGGAGAAGGCGAATTGACGAATGATCCATTGAATACTTTTGGCAACAGAGCGGTGGCCCAAATTGATGAATTACAAGATTTGATGCAGTACGTGTGTAAAAATGGATTTGAACACCATGTGGTGATGAATGCTTCTAAAACAGCTGCCATTCTTGAGGAAGCTCTTGGTAATTATATGGGGTGGGAAGTGTATAACCATTCAACATCAAAATAAAAGCGCATGAACGAAGAATTATTGATAGCAAAATCAAATCAATACCGCCAAAAAATATTGCAGTATATTGTTAAGGCCAATGCGGGACATACAGGAGGGAGTCTTTCTAGTATTGACATTATTAATGTCTTGTATAATGATGCACTTCATGTAAGTCCAGTAACATTTACTTCTCCTGATAGAGATCGATACATTCAGAGCAAGGGGCATTGTGTAGAAGCGCTTTTTGTAGTTTTGGCTGATGTTGGTTTTTTTCCAGAGGAGGATTTGAATACGTTGTGCCAATACCAATCCCATTATATAGGACATCCTACTCGAAAAATAAAAGGAGTAGAGCAAAATACGGGTGCTTTGGGACACGGTTTACCTATGGCGATAGGGACAGCAATAGCAGCAAAATTAGATGCTAAAAAGTATCGTGTTTTCACCCTAATGGGTGATGGAGAATTGCCAGAAGGGTCTAATTGGGAAGCCGCTTTATTAGGGGCGCATTATCAATTGGATAATTTATGTGCCATTATTGATAAAAACACCTTGCAAATTTCTGGACCTACTGCTGAGGTATGTAATACAGATCCTGTAGATACTAAATTTGAAAGCTTTGGTTGGGCAGTACGTCATGTTGATGGTCATGATATTAAAGCATTAAGAGAAACGTTTGCAAGTCTTCCGTTTGAGAAAGGAAAACCAAGTTTAGTTATTGCACATACTGTTAAAGGAAAAGGAGTAAGTTTCATGGAAAATCAATTGAACTGGCACCATGGTGTTCCTAACGAAGAGCAATATGCACAGGCTATAGAAGAATTAATTGCAGCAAAACAATAGAAGAATGGGAAATCATATAGAAACAACAGTTGCTAATGCGAAAGCTAATCTTGAGGTTTTTTCTTCGACATTACAAAAATTAGCTGCAGAAGATAAAGATATTTTAGCCGTAACCAGCGATTCCAGAGGCTCAGGAAAATTAGTGCCTTTTGCTCAAAAATACCCAAAACAAATCATTGAAGTAGGTATTGCAGAACAAGCTCTTGTGGGAGTAGCAGCTGGATTAGCCTCTACGGGCAAAAAAACATTTGCAGTGTCACCCGCTTGTTTTTTAACTGCCAGATCATTTGAACAGATTAAAAATGATGTCGCTTATTCTGATAATCCTGTGAAATTAATTGGAATTAGCGCAGGAGTAAGTTACGGTGCTTTGGGATCAACACACCATAGTTTGCATGATTATGCTGCTTTAAGAGCGGTGAATAATTTGATTATTGTAGCTCCAGCTGATAATTTTGAAACAGAACAAGCCATACTACAAGCGAGTCAAATTAATCAGCCTTTCTATCTTCGTTTTGGAAAAAAACCAATGCCACTTTTGACAGAGGATGAAACTAATACCTCGAATTTGGTAAAGGCAGAGTGATTACAAAAGGGAAGGATTTAGCTATTATTGCTACGGGTGAAACCGTATATCCATCATTGCAAGCTGCCAAAAAATTAAAAGAAGAGTATCAGATGGAAGTTACTGTGGTGAGTATGCATACTATCAAGCCATTGGACTATAATTTATTACAATCACTTTCTCAATCTGTAGGTGCTATTATGACTGTCGAAGAACATAGTGTTTTTGGCGGACTAGGAGAGGCTTGTGCGTCATTTTTATTGGAAAATCAATTCAATAAACCTTTTAAAATCGTAGGAATTCCAGATGAATATACTGTTACAGGTTCACAAACTGAAATACTCAATCATTACGGAATTTCTGAAGAAGGTTTGACAGCCACAGCACTTCAATTAATCAAAAAATAAATAATGTATTAAAAATTAAACCGCTATTTACAACCTTTATAAAACCTAACCTTATGAAAAAAATACTCTTATTAATAGTTTTATTTGCAAGCTTAACCAACTGCAAAAAATCGGATCAGTCTGATGAACCTAAAAAAATCGCTATCGTTGTTTCTACTTTGAACAATCCGTGGTTTGTGTTTTTAGCCGAAACGGCAGCAAAAAAAGCTAAAGATTTAGGATATGAATCTAAAATTTTTGATTCCCAAAACAATACGGCTTTAGAAAGTGATCATTTTGAGAATGCTATTTCCTCAGGCTATGACGCTATTTTATTCAATCCAACAGATGCAGCTGGCTCAGTTGCTAATGCAACCAAAGCTAAAGAAGCTGGAATCCCTGTTTTTTGTATGGATAGAGAAATTAATTCAAAAGATGCGGCAACTTCACAAATACTTTCTGATAGTTATTCAGCTTGTGTACAGCTGGGAAAATTGTTTGTAGATAACTTAGACAAAAAAGGGAATTATGTTGAATTATTAGGGATTGTTTCAGATAATAATACATGGAATCGTTCCAAAGGTTTTCATAGCTTAGTGGATAATTATCCAGGACTAAAAATGGTAGCGCAGCAAAGTGCCGATTTTGACCGTAATAAAGCAATGGAAGTGATGGAATCGATATTGCAAGCACATGCAGATATTGATGCTGTTTTTTGTGGGAATGATGCGATGGCTATGGGGGCTTACCAGGCTTTGGTAGCAGCCAACAAAGCGGATCAAGTGAAAGTTTTTGGTTTTGATGGAGCAGAAGATGCAATAAATGCTATCAAACAAGGAAAAATATCTGCTACTGCGATGCAGTTTCCAAAAGTGATAGCAGAAACAGCGGCAACATTTGCAGATGAATATTTTAAAGGAAAAAAAGATTTCCCAAAGAAATTACCAATTGCGGTTGAGGTAGTCACCAAGGAAAATATTGATAAATATATTGCATACGGTAAAAAATAGTAAGTCATGTTGCAAAAAGTAATACAGTATTTTGTAGCAATTCTAGTGATTGGATTGGTGCTATATAATTCCATTTATTTTAAAAAAATAAGCGAAATGCAGGTCGCAAAAGTGGAAGCTGCTTTTGATGCTACGGCTTATTCTAAAACCTATTTATTAGAAAAAATACCAAATTCAAAAAATAAATCGGTGTTTCTTTCAGACTTGATTTTGGCATTAGATACAGATTCTAATAAAGCATTTAAAAATTTTGGACATTCTCAAAATCAAGGAGATACAAAGTGTTTTTTTGTAAAAGGAGAAGGAGTGGTCGTAGGAATTGACGAAGAATTCGTTACACTTAAAGAAACCTCTTCGGGAACCGAAGTAAAAGTTGCTATTCAGTATATTTTTGGGAATACAGCAAGAGATTGTTCGGGTATAATTTCTATAGATGATTTTAGTAATACTATGGATTTGAATAATGCTTCAGAAGCGATTAATAAGTGCATTAAAACGGATATTGTCGCACCGTTTATTAGCAAAGTTAAAAAGGGATCGATTGTTTCTTTTGTAGGAGGAATTGAATTGAGCCAATCTGATTTAAAGAAAAATAACTTTGAAATAGTTCCTTTAGGACTTGAAATTAAATCCAAATAAGTCATGTTAGTAGCTGAAAAAATAGGAAAAAAATTCTTTGGAGTTACGGCACTTTCAGATGTTTCAATGGAATTGTTACCCGGAAAAGTAACGGCTATTATTGGCGAAAATGGTGCTGGTAAATCCACCTTGATGAAAATCCTTTCAGGTGTTTACTCCGATTATGAAGGTGCAATTTTGTATAATGGAAAGGAAGTTCATTTTGCAAATCCAAAAGATGCTCAAGCTTGTGGAATAGCGATTATTCATCAAGAGTTAAATCTAATACCCGATTTGAGTATTAGCGAAAATATATTTTTAGGCAGAGAGATTTTTACAACTTGGGGATTTTTGGATCAGAAATCCATGCATCAAAAAACACAAGAACTTTTAAGCCGACTTCAGTTAGATGTAAGCCCTGAAACTTTAATTCGGGATTTGAAATTAGGGCAACAACAGGTTGTGGAAATTGCAAAAGCTTTGCTATCGGATTCAGAAGTAATTATTATGGACGAACCTACTTCGGCAATTAGTGATCACGAAGTGGCTATTCTTTTCAATATTATCGAAGGTCTTCGAAAAGAAAATAAAGCGATTGTTTATATATCACATAAGTTAGATGAACTATTTAAAATTGCCGACAATTACATCGTCCTCCGAGATGGAAAAGTGACGGAAGCTGGAACTATGAAAGGCGTGAATCACGATTTGATTATTCAAAAAATGGTAGGTCGTGATATAAAAATAATAGAGAAAAGACATCGAATAGCCGAAGAAGAAGTAGTGTTGCAGGTTGAAAACTTAAATTTATATAAAAAAGGGGATACTTCCCGATTAGTTTTAGACAATCTAAATTTCAATTTAAAAAAAGGAGAAATTCTTGGTGTGTTTGGGTTGATGGGCGCTGGTAGAACCGAACTTTTGGAATGTATTTTAGGAATGCACGCAACTACAAGTTCGGGTAGTATTCGTCTTGAAAATACTATATTAGAAGTAAGTTCGCCTAGTCAGGCAATACAATCTGGGGTAGTTTTAGTTCCTGAAGACCGTAAAAAAGACGGATTAATTTTAGGTTTGGATGTCAAAACAAATCTAACATTGAGCTCATTGAAAGTAATTGAAAAATATGGTTTTTTAAGTCAAGAAAAAGAGTTGGCTTTGACTGAGAAATACATTAGTTCTTTAAAAATAAAAACATCGTCTCCACACCAAGCGGTTAAAAACCTAAGTGGAGGTAACCAACAAAAAGTGGTATTAGCACGTTGTTTAGCTACTCAACCCAAGGTGTTGCTGTTAGATGAACCTACGAGAGGTGTAGATGCTAATGCTAAAAATGAAATTTATAAATTAATTATTTCGCTTTCTGAGGCGGGACTTGGGATTATTGTTGTATCCTCTGAATTACCTGAAATTCTTACTGTTTCAGACCGAGTGTTAGTTATGGCTGAAGGTAAAATAACTGCCGAATTTAATACGGCTGAAGCCAATGAAGATGCTATTTTAAAAGCTGCAATTCCTCAAACCATTTAATAAATATGATATGAATATAGTTTTAGATCGTTCAAAATTGTCAAAATTCCAATCCACAATTGCTTTAATTGTGTTGTGCATTGCCTTAAGTCTGCTTTCAGACAAGTTTCTTACTGTAGATAACGGTTGGAATGTTTTGAGACAAATTTCAGTGAACATTTGTATCTCAGTAGGGATGACTCTAGTTATTTTAACAGCAGGAATTGATTTGTCAGTAGGCTCAGTTATAGCTTTTAGTGGTGCTGTTGCGGCAGGACTATTAAAATCTGGATTATCTTTTCCAGGGAGTGATTTATTTATTGGTTTTACCTTATTAGGAACCCTATTAGCAGGAATTATTACTGGAGCTCTTTTGGGCTTTTTTAATGGGTGGGTAATTACTAAATTTAAGGTACCTCCATTTGTTGCTACTCTTGCTATGCTTACTGTAGCAAGAGGTTTTACAATGCTTTGGACCAAGGGATATCCAATATCAAGTTTGGGTTCGAATTTTGCTATGATTGGCACAGGTTGGTTTTTAGGAATACCAATTTTAGTTTGGATTGCATTCCTAGTAGTTATTGCTGCCGTTGTAATCTCAAATAAAACAGCTTTAGGGCGTTATATATATGCTATTGGCGGAAATGAAAATGCAGCAATCTTGTCAGGAATTAACAGTAATAAAGTGAAGATAATTGTGTATACGCTTGCGGGAGTTCTTGCTGCTATTGGTGGTATTATGGTTACTTCAAGATTAGATTCGGCGCAACCCAATGCAGGGATGAGTTATGAGTTGGATGCAATTGCTGCAGTGGTAATAGGAGGGACTTCACTTTCAGGAGGAAGAGGGACTATCATAGGTACAGTTTTAGGCGCAATAATTATTGGAGTTTTAAATAATGGGTTGGTCTTATTGGATGTTTCTCCTTTTTGGCAACAAGTAGTTAAGGGGTTGGTTATTTTATTAGCGGTGATGATAGACAAGGCAAATTCTAAAACAGAGTAATCAGTATGGAGTCTTCTTTAATTTTGTCGATTGACCAAGGTACTAGTAGTACTAAAACTATTATTTTTAATACCAAAGGAGAAGTTATAGCAAAAGCTACAGCAATTCTTGAAACACAGTATCTAGAGGGAGGTTTTGTTGAGCAAGATCCCGAAGGGATTTATCAGAATGTATTGCTTTCAGTAAAGAATTGTTTGGCTACTTTTACTGCTAATGGGGGTGAAATAGAAGCGATAAAAACGGCTGGAATTTCAAATCAAAGAGAGACTTTTATAGTTTGGGATGAAAATGGAAAAGCATTAGCACCTGCGGTGGTTTGGCAATGCAAACGATCTATAGCAATTTGTAATGAACTTAATTCTAAAGTAGATGTTGTTGAGGATGTAAAGCGAAAGACAGGATTAATTATTGACCCGTATTTTTCAGGCACCAAGTTAATTTGGTTGTACCAACATAATCAGGATGTAAAAAATAAAATTGATTTGGGAACAGCTTACTTTGGAACGGTGGATACCTGGTTACTCTTTAAATTAACAAGAGGAGAACGTTATTTAACGGACTATACTAATGCCTCTCGAACTTTATTGTTTAATTTGGAAAATTTGCAATGGGACAAAGAATTAATCAATACAATGGGATTGTCAGGGGTACATTTGCCAGAACCAAAGCCATCGGCTTATTCTTTTGGAGAGTCTACTTTTGAAGGTTTGTTTACAATGCCATTAACTATTACATCTATGATTGGCGACTCACATGCGGCTGCTTTTGGAGAAGGATGTTTACATCCAGGAACTGCTAAGGCAACTTTGGGAACAGGTTGTTCTGTTTTAATGAATATTGGGGTGGCACCACAATTATCCGATAGCGGAATGATTACTACAATCTGTTGGAGTACTGAAGAAAGAGTTGATTATGCTTTAGAGGGGGTAATTGTATCCTGTGGTTCCACAATCGAGTGGCTTAAAAATGAGATGCAGCTTTTTGATAGTAGTCATCAAACGGAAGCTATGGCTACTTCTGTTACTGATAACAATGGTGTATATATTGTTCCAGCTTTCAGTGGATTAGGCGCGCCTTATTGGGATATGAATAAAAAAGCATCTATTGAAGGATTGACTTTTGATTGTACCAAAAATCATATAGTAAGAGCCGCATTAGAAGCGATTTCTTTTCAAATTAAAGCGGTTCTAGATGCAATGGAAAAAGATGCAGGTGTAACTATTAAGGAGTTAATGGTTAATGGAGGAATAACGGCAAATAATTTTGTTATGGAATTTTTAGCTGATTTACTACATAGTGATGTGATAAAAAGTACTATGCCGGATGTTTCTGCTTTAGGGGCAGCTTATTTAGCTGCTTTAGGGAACGGAATTTTTAATAATTTAGAAGAAGTTAAACAATTATTTAGCCACAAAGAAGCGCTTTATTCTGGAAATTACCTTAAAGCAGGCCAGTACTATGATTCTTGGAATACTTTATTGTCTTGATAATAAAGATAGCGTAGTTTATATTTTATATAGAAAATAGAGATATTTAATACAATAAAAAAAACCGATTAGTTGCCTAATCGGTTTTAATGTTGCGGAGAAAGAGGCTCCGTATTTTTCCTTATAACTATCAGTGTTTTCAATACACCACAAAATCAAAAAAAGTCAAAAGGTAACTCTAGGGTAACTGCTTTTTTTTCAGTGATTTGCGACAGTGTAAATAAACGAAAATTATTCTGAATAATAAAAAATATTAGTTGTAATTTTTATTATTTTATCTAATAATTTATTTAAATAAGATAAGATATCTTTCTTCTAAGAGTGTTTTATATTTTTGTTTGTAATCGGATGATAAAAAGGAATTGTCAATCCATTTTATAGCTTTGGGTTTGTTTTTTTGAAAGCGCTTTATAACTCCATTTATTTGCTTGTCATTCAGTCCTAAATTTCTGCCTAATCGTTCAAAATGTTCCCACTTTAGCTTATTCTTTTTTCCTTCGAGTGTAAGTGCCAGTTCTTCTGTATCCTCTGGATTCACAATAGCTACATTTAATAAATCATAAGCAGGAGCTAAAGTCCAAGTATCTGCTATATGTATCATTGAGAAATTTTTTAAATGCATATCATTGTTTCCTGTTATAAAACTAAAAATAGCTAATTCAAAAAATTTAAGTTTATCCAATAAGGTATTATCAGAATAGTCGTTTAAGGCTTTACCGATTTTCTCCATCGAGCTTTTGTATTTATTAAAAGCCTCTGTAATTTGGAACATATCGAGCATGTGAATTTTTTCTCCTCTTTCTGTTCTGTCAATTCGTTTTGTGATGTAAGATAACTCTCCTGATTGCAATCGAATCAAACTGGACTTAACAGTTTCGATACCAAATGATTCTGCAATACGCATAGTCAGGTGCTCGTTTTCTGGCATTTCAGCAAATTGATTGGATGGTGGTTTAAAAATGTAATTTCCTCCCAAGGCTCCTACAACTGTTAATCGCCCTTTATTTCCGTCTTGTATAGTGTCGTTAACAATAGACAAAGACAATTTAGGTTGTACTCCAGGTACTGCTACACTTCTTTCTACCACATTCTTAGCCAATTCAGCCATCTGTTTCAACGAGTGTTCAAATACAGGTTGTTGTCTAACACCGAAAAAATCCATACTACACGATTCATGGAAATCTCCAACATAATCAGCATCTAATGATTTATAACAATATAAACACCTTTTATTCATCTTCGTTAGGTATTAGTTGAATACTTACCGCTCCAATACAATTCTGGCAGCATGCTAGAAGTAATCCCATTCGGTCATTTTGATTGATTTTCCAATTCTTAGATGCTATATCTAATAACCATCCTTCTGGTATCAGACCTTCAAAAAAAGGAAACAATCTTTTTTCTTTATATGTTATTGATTTCACAGGCATAGTCAAAGTAATACTTTCATTAGGATGCTCTACAATGTATTTTTCATCGTATTGAAAAGTATACTCTCCTTCGTCAGTTTCTGTAAGAGTACCTGCAAGCCATTTTTTGTAATATACAGCAGCTTTTCTCATACTCTTTAATCGTTGTTGGTAGTTAATTCTCTTGCACTTACAGGGGCTAATGTATGTCCAAACATTTTTAGTACTTGGTTTACCTTTTCCATGTTGAGATTATCTTTTCCTTGTTCAATTTTACGAATAACTGTTAATGCTACTCCGGCACGTTCAGCAAATTCTTCCTGTGTGAGGTTAACTTCGTTTCTTTTGTCCTTTACAAATTGTGACAGAGACTTCATAATTATATGTTTTAACAACTATTTTTAGCAAAAATACTAAATTATATGTAAAAGCATATAAAATGATGATTATATTTTAATTTATATGTAAAAACATATAAAAATTAGAAAGGATGGATTCTTTTTAGTTATAAAAAAAGCATATACTAATTTTACCAATGCGGAATTACTAATCACCATCAGTAGGAGGGATGGCACCTTTTGGATTAAACAATTCCCAATCGTCCAAAATGTAATTAAACATGTAAAAACCGTTTATCAAGTCAATAAATAGCAATCTAAAATTTTCTATTTCTGTTCGAATATGAGTTGTAAATGAGTTGTCAATGGATTCATCATATAAACTCAAACCACCCACTTGTGTAAATTAGCTTATGGCATCTGCGCGCATAATGTCTTTTATACTTTGAAGTAGTTCCCTCAAACCATCCCAAAACCTCATTTTTAAAAACAGATATTTTCTCTAAAGAACTAGCTTATTCTTCATTTTTAAACGGAGTTAATAAACGAACGCGAAAGGATTAGCTACGCTGAACTTTGTTTCGCACACGAGCGGAGGGTCGAATTTGTTTGATAAAATGTTAAAACAGATAAAATCAAAACATTAAAAATAATATAATTTGGTTTGCTTTACTATAATAAGACGACAATCGTCTATTGTACAATTGTCGACTAAATCACACCTTCGTAAAATGGAAAATATTAAAGTAAAATTCGGACAACGAGTTAAAGAATTGAGATTATCAAAAAAATACTCTCAAGAAAAATTAGCTGAAATTTCTGATTTAGACAGGACTTATATACCAGGTATTGAAGCAGGAAAAAGAAATGTATCGTTAGTCGTTGTTGAAAAAATAGCAAAAGCATTTAACATTTCAATCTCTGAACTTTTAAATCAACTCTAAAAATATTACTATCTTATGACAATGAATCCATTACTTGAGGAGTTAAAAAAGCTAAGAGAATCATCAAAATATGCTGTTGCACAAGGTACTTATTCAAATCTTAATGGATTTAAAAAGTATTTACACATAGAACGAGATGTTGAGAAAAAGTTAAGATCAATAATAACTAATGCATCAGAAAATAACAAATCGCAACTTTTATTAGTTTGTGGTAATGTTGGTGATGGGAAATCTCATATACTTTCCCATTTACATGATGAATTAGAAGATGTTATATCTCAATTTATTATTCATAATGATGCGACAGAATCACACAATCCAAATGAATCTTCTAATGAAACATTATATAAATTATTGGAAGGATTCAAAGATGAAAAATTAAAAGAATCGAAAGACAAAGTTATACTTGCCATAAATCTTGGTACTTTAAGTAAATTCATCGAAGAATATGGTAATGAATTTATAATTCTTAAAGAATACATCAACTCAAGTAAAATATTAGATACTGATTTAATTCATAATGACGAATTTGATGCTAGTAGTAATTTTCATCATGTTAATTTTACAGATTATCATATTTATTCATTAACTGAAAATGGAGCTGTATCTGACATAATTACTACTCTACTTGAAAAGATAGTTTCTGAAAATGAAGCAAATACAATTTACAAGGCTTATCGAGAATATAAAGTAAATGCAGGTAACAAAGTATATTGTCCTATACTTTACAACTACGAATTTCTTTTTAATAAAAATAATAGAGCAATAGTTTCTCAACTAATTACTAAAGCAATAATAAAAAGTAAAGAAATTGTATCACTACGAACCTTATTAAATTTTGTATATGATATTCTGGTTCCTGTTGATCTTTCCAATATTAGCCAATCTGACTACTTTAAGGTAATTGATAAAATGAATGGAGTTGATTTCTTTTCTAATTTAATTCCAAATTATTTATTTGAACATCCTGAATTATCTAGCTTATTTGAAAAGATTGAAAGTTTAGACCCATGTACTAACAGAAACTCGGAGACAGATGACATTTTATTAACTTTAATAAACGCTGAGCAAATATTTACCATCTTTTCAAAAAATATAAATAATAGTTATCTAGATAAAATAGAATCAAAAATAGTTGAATCTAGTAATCATAAAACTGAACTTTCTAAATTGTTTATTAGGCTTAATTTTTTTAGTAATTACTTTGAACAAAAACATCTCTCAGATGTTGATTTTGATGAATATTTAGTTTGGTTATATCACTACAACAATAACAACCTTCTTTTTATTGAAAAAATATATAAGCTTGTTGAGAATGCAACAAGAAATTGGAATGGAGACGCTAAAACTAATGGTAAAGTAATTATTAATGTTGGTAAAAAGCAAACTCAATTTAGAGTGTTCAAGGACTTTGAGGTACTACCAGATGTTGAAATTTCAAAAGAGAAGTTTGATGTTCAGATAAATAAATTTACACAAGAGTTTAGTCTGTCTTTTAAAATAAATAATGAAGCAGAATCTATAAAAATACATGTCGATTTTAGTCTATTTAAAATCTTGAAGATGATTTCAAAAGGTTACAGACCTAATAAAAAAGACAATAATAATTATGTGTATTTTGTAAATTCAATAAATACCTTAATTAATCAAAATAATAATAAAGCACCATTGTATATCGACGAAGTTAATATTGGTAAAGCAGTTGATTACAAGTTTTCAAAAGACACTTTCAGTGGTTATAAATTTCAAGTGATATGATGAAAATAGAATTAAATAAAGAAGGTGTTAATGGTCTTGAAAAACGATATTTTAAAAATAAAACTTTTAGCCATGTTACTGGTAATCAAATAAAACTTTTACCTTTTAAAACTAATCCAAGTGGTGATACTTTTAGTGAAGATTTTAAATCTTTTCAAGGAGTTGTTGGAGAGATTTTTAGAATTATAAATTCTAAAACTCAAGTTGAATTCGGTAAAAATAGTGGTTCATTTAAATTAGAACTCAAAGAAACTATTTTAAAAGCTGCAATTGACAAAGTTGCAACTGAACATACAGAAGAGTTTAAAAATATGCTCACCAAACTCTTCTTTGATGAAGATCATGGCTTGATAAAGTTTAACATTAAGACTTTGTCTTATATGAATTTTATTAATTCCAATAATGCAGGAAAAGAAATTTCTAAATTTCTTTTTGATATTTATTTGAATGATTTTATAAATGATGTAGTTTCTAATGAAGATACGAGTAATGAAAATTTGTTACATCAATTAATTATTCAGTGTTTACCTGAATTAAACGAGGTTAGTTTCAAGACAAAAATTACTGGATATTTTAATCTTTTTCCAGAAATAAAAGAGCAATTCGAAGAAGACTTTACATTTCTATCAAGAAATAATTCTTTACTATTAAAGCATGTTGAAGATTTTTTTAAATATTATTATTTTCATTATTTAAACCAGTCCTTACTTGAGTTAAAAGATTTTGGAACGGGAACTTCAAAAGTAAAACCAATATATTATACAATGGATTGGGAAACTTTATCGGAAACAAGATTATCTAGTCATAGTTTAGGATGGAAACAATTGAATAAATACTCTGAACCAATTTTTGCACATGTAAATGCATTGGAATTACTAAATTATATTCTTGTTGATGGAAAACCAGTTGAAGATTATAAAAATATTGAAAAGTTAGTTTCAAGTTTTAATGATGAAGAAAAGGAAACATTTCATAATTGTGTTAATGAATTAATCACATTTTATACTGACAATATTTCCGGTTTAGATACAGGCAAAAACTGGGATGATTGTGAACGCCTTTTAGAATTATCCTTGGCTAATGAAAATTTTGAAGAAGCTATTTATCTTTCAATATATTCCCTTTGGTTTAAAATCAAATATCAATTTGAAAATTCTTCCAGAAGTAAACCTTATAGTGATTATTCAAAGTGGTATTCTCAATTTGGAAAAGTAAATTATACTAAACAAAGAGGAAGATTGGGTAATACTATGATTCTGTCTCAGGAACTTTTGCTTTTCCTAACTAGAATTTGCATAGGAAGTGAAGAAAAAATCAGATTAAAAACATTATGGGATAAATTTAAAGATAGAGGAATTGTCTTTGACGAAACCACAAAATTAGAAATTACCAAATTGTTTGAAAAAATTAATTTAATAGAGAAAAAAAGTGATAGCGGAGATGCACAATACGTCAAGTCAACTATATAAATACGTTTCGAATTTAATCATTGAGTTTTTTGTAACGCAAAAAATTCAAGCAGGAGATCGCTATAATCTATATCTTGAAGATATAGAACATATTGATTCTCTGTATGATTCGTTGAAAAAAAACTCATTAGTTTCTATTGAGCCATTTTCATACACCCATCCCGAAGGAGGACAAGCTTATACTACTTTTAGTTTATTAATTGAAGGCACTAAGGTAATTATTGCTTCTAGTACATTTGCTTCTGAAGACTACTTTACCATGCTCAGAAATAAAGTGGCTGACCAAAACGATGAATTTGAAAGTACTGCCATTTTAATTTTATTTAGTGGAAAACTAGACAGTTTATTGGGTGGTAGTGGTAGTTTAATTAAAGAAGGAATGCCATTACATTATTCTAGATTTAAGAGTAAAATTGAAAATGATATAGAACATACTAAAGTTTTAAAAAAACATGAGAAGCTTATTCTAAAAGCAGTTTTAGATAAAAAAACTAAGAGTGTTGTTGAAGATAATAATTCTATTTTTGATTATGAGCAAGTAATCAATTCACTTGAGAAAGGAACTATTGAAAAACAAGACTACAAGTTTTTAGGTCTTTTCCCTCAAGAAGAATTAAGTAGCAAAACTGGTGATTTGTCTAAAGATTTGAGTAGTAATTTTACTCTTTATGATAAATTTGAAAATATATTTTTAAATGGAAATCCAGCAACAGATTTAGAACAAGACTTACCAAGTTCAGCACTTACTCGTTTAATTAAAGAAGATTGGCATGAATTTGACTATTCAGAGTTAGTAAAATGGATGGATAAGGAGAAAGAAAAAGCTCCTCCAGTTTTTGAATCGATTGAAGGTGATAATTTACTTCAAACACTTTGGTATAGAACAGATGGAGAATCCGTTTCTAAAAAAAGAAATGTGAACTTAATTGTTTTTAATCCGTCTTTTGAGATTCCTTTCACAATAAACGTCAAATATGACCAATTTATTAAAAAAGAAGGTATCAATATCAAACAAGGTTCTAAGAGTATCAATGCAACAAATAGTGGACATAATTTAATTGTTGAGTTTAAGGAGTTTGATGCAGATAATTTGTTTAGTTTAATTGAGTATCGCGATTCGGAAACTGATAAAAGATACGTTATCAAAATATTACATTTACCTTTTAACCCAAATGTAATTTCACAATTTGAAGGTAACTTTCAATTGAACGTTCAAAAATCATCCTCTTACTTACAAATTAAAGAAAGTCCAACATTAGTTTTTAACCCTGATGGACAAATACCTATCAATGATATTTTAAGTTTAGACACTACTTTTAAAGTTAATGAAGAGCAAAAACTTATTATAAACTATGATTATGCTTTGGCTCAAGAAGATTTAATTCATTTTAATATTAATTTATTTGATGTTGTACTTCCAATAGCCATTAAAACTGATTTTGAACTTCCAAAACCAATAACTGGAATAGATGTTTGGAAAGAAAAAAGAGTTAATCAACTTGATTTTAAGTATATAAAAGAAGGAACAACTATAAAATTATTGTTTAAAAACAATGAGAAAACAGTAAGAGATGAATTTAGAAATAATCTAATTCAAGAAGAACAACTTATTAATTCTGATGGCTATTCATGGTTTTTAGGTAATGAAAATAGTATTTCCAATAATGATATTGAATTAGATGCTGACATAAAAATTGCTTTTGATCAATTAAGAACTTATTTTAAAGACAAACAAACACAGCCGAGTTTGGCTTATATAAATGAAGAGTTGAAGCAAATTGCTTTTACTTTTATAACCTGTTTTATTAACAAATTAGAGCAATTTGAAGAAAACAAACCTTTAACCCATCAACAAAAAAATCTTTTATGGTTAGGAGTAGTTAAAGAACGTGTAGGTGAAGAAAAAATCAAGTTTAGTCCATTACACCCACTTAATTTAGCTTATCAACTTAAACTAAATGAAGATTTAAAAAGTGAAGAAGTTTATAATGCTGTGCTGAAACGATTAAGTCCTTATAATTTGATTCCTTACATTGAAGGTAAACCAAATGAAATTTATATTCCTATTGAATCAAGCCATTCCCCAGAATGGTTGTATTACACTGTATATTTGAATTCTAAACAAGCTGTGCCAAAAAGCTTTGTTTCCGCTTTAATAACTGATAAAATCAAAGATTTTACAACTAATTTTGAGTTTCTTTTTGACCAATCTAAAAAATCTCCAATAAAAATTAATGTTATTAATCTTGGAGATTGTAAAGAAGTTGTTGAAGGAGTTTTTGAATATTATAGAAAATATTTAAATAATAATCTTAACAAACGCTTAACCGATTTATTACCTATAGAAATAAGTATTTATGGGTCTGATAAATTGGTAACCAAATTTGAAGAATTAACATTTCACGAAAGAGTTGAAGATATTGAAAAGCATTTGGGAATAGATTTGAAAACGAAAAATTTTGAAAAGGAAGACCTATTGAATGTTTTTCTACATAGAGTCAAATTCTATTCTAAAAGTGAACCAAAACAAGTAGAGCGTTATGAGTATGCTCATATTACTTTTTATCAGTTTGATGTAACTAAAACTGAAAAGTCATATGATGAAATGAGTTTGGTAAAAACCGGTATATCTTTTAATGGTTTAATGGCCGATGTTGCTTCTACACCAACAGTTGAAAATTATAGGACTGGTTTTGGAATGAAAGATTTATCCGAACACCAAAACGATTTAACTAAATTATCTTGTTTGTATAATGCTTTTGCTCGAGTTGCTGCCAATGGTGACCCTTATGAACGAAATAAGGCACTTTGTACAACAATCAATTATGATATTAAGGTACAATTAGAAAAGTTATATCATGATTCTCAGTGGGTAACCTATATTGACCCAAAAGTTGATTTAGACTTTTTCAAAGAAAATAAAGAATTAGTAATTATTCATTATAGCGACCAATACAACAATTCCAATGGATATGATGCTATAACAGTTAGCCGTAAAACAAGTCAATACGAATTTGTTGTTAAAGAATTTTTAGAAAAACATCAAGTACAATTTGATGCTGCACATGACACCATAAATATCATTAATTTTTTCAATGCAATTAATGGTGAATGGTTATTAAAACTAATTAGACAGCACAGCCAATTTCCAAGAGAAAAACTTAGTCTTTTATCAGGAATTAAATCATCATTAACGTTTTTACATCATCCCAATATTGTTTGGATTCCAATATCATTAGAAGAAATCTTAAGGGTTTCTGGAAATGCTGGTTTGAATATGGGAGACGGATTATTTTCGGCAAAAAATCTTGGTGCTATTGGTTCTTTTAGTGATGACTTATTATTTATAGGATTAGAACAATTTGAAGGTCAATTATTAATGCACTTGTACCCCGTTGAATTAAAGATTGGTGGTTTAGGAATTGTAAAGAAAGGAATTGACCAAGGAAAACGAACTGCTCATTTACTATATGAACACCTAAATAAAGAAGGGTTTTTAAGCGAGTTTTATAAAAACTTCTTTGCAAAAATTGCTTTAACCAATGCTGAAAAAATGAAACTTTTTCATGTATGGGAAATTCAAAACTGGAATGTTATTACCGAAGATTATCGTAGTGATTTGTTAAATAATAATTTCACAATTAGCAATCGATTAAATACTACTATTGGAACATTTGGTTTGATTTATTTTGGGAATGATGTTTTCAAAAGAAAAATAACTATCAACAATGAGTTTATGCGAGTTGATTTGATGGAAGCTGATGGTTATAATTATTTAGTGAAATCTATTGATGATTTAATTCATCTTTTTCATGCTACAGAAACTACAATTGATAAAAATAGTTTGTTAATCAATACCTTTACAAAAGCTAGTTCAAATTTGTTTACCACTTTAGAGCCTTTAGTTGAAGAACCATTTGAAGAAGAAAATGATACATCAAACGAAGTTTCAAATGAATCTTCTGAATATTTTAAAGCTGCTTCAAAAGAAGAGTCAATAGCTAATAATAATGGAGAAGGAATTGAAATAGAATTTGGTACTGACTTAAATACTGGAAAAACTGTTTTTTGGGAACCGAATAATACCAACAAGGTAATGCATACCAATACTGGTATCATTGGTACTATGGGTACTGGAAAAACTCAATTCACTAAATCACTAATCACTCAATTGAATGCTAATTCCAATAAAAATATTGGAGATGAAAAATTAGGAATTTTAATCTTTGATTATAAAGGCGATTACATCAAAGAAGACTTTGTTACTAAAACTAATGCAACGGTCTTAAATCCCTACCATTTGCCTTATAATCCTTTGGCTTTGGATGCTACTGAATCGTCAAAACCAATGTTGCCGCTTCATACCGCAAATGATTTAAAGGAAACAATTTCAAATGCCTTTAATTTAGGAAACGTTCAAAAGCAACGATTAAGAGATGTGATTGTTGAAGCTTATGAAGATAAAGGAATACAAAAAGCTAACAAAGATTCCTGGACACTAACTCCACCAACATTAGGTGATGTTTGTGATATCTATTTAAGTAGTGAAAAGAATTCGCAAGACAGTTTGTATGCTGCTATTTCTAATCTTTCGGAATTCGAGATATTTGAACCAGACGCCAATAAAACACAATCTCTTTATTCATTAATTGAAGGTGTTGTAGTGATTAATTTATCTGGATATGACGAGTCGATTCAAAACTTAATTGTTGCCATAACTCTTGATGCTTTTTATTCTCAAATGCAAACTCATGGACATAGTGAAATTAAAGGGAATCTTCGACAAATTAAGAAAATGATCTTGGTAGATGAGGCTGATAATTTCTTGAGTAAAAACTTTAATTCTATTCGTAAAATATTAAAAGAAGGACGCGAATTTGGTGTTGGGACAATACTTTCTACTCAATTCTTGAATCATTTTGCTACTAGTGAAAATGAATACTCTAATTACATTTTGACTTGGGTAATTCATCGTGTTAATGAAATTAAAATGAAAGAAGTGGAATCCTTATTCTCATTAGATAACAAATTGCAAAAAGAGAATCTAATTAAGACCATTAAAGGATTAGAGAAACACCAAAGTATAGTAAACTTGGCTGGCTCTGAACCAATTTTAATTAAGGATAAGGCTTTTTGGGAGTTACTGGAGAATTAAAATATATAATAACCTGTTCTTCGGTTAAAAATATCTAAACTAATGGATTTTATCAAAGCTAAATTTTAAAATAATGACAAATCAATACAATCCGTATATATCAAGGGTACAAATAAAAAACTTCAGAAATTTTCTTGACTTGGACGTTAAACTTGATCATAAACAGGTAGTACTTGGCGAAAACAACGTTGGGAAAACAAATTTTTTGCGTGCCATCCAACTTATTTTGGACAGGGATTTTTCGGACCAAGATCGCACTCTTACTGAAAAGGATTTTCATGATAGCTTGGAAGATCCTATGATAAATGGAGACGAAATTGAGATTACAATCCAAATTAGAGGTTATGAGCACAGCAATAAACTTCTGGCCCAATTCGACGATGCAGCTGTCGATTCTGACCCGCCGACTTTGCAATTCCGGTATAAGTTTTTTCCTGAAAGGAATGACAAAGAGCAGATAGTCAGATATACATACGCAATCTACAAAGGTAATGGCGAAAATAAGAAGTTTTCTCACGACGACAGAAACTACATAAATATCCATGTTATCAAAGCCCTTCGGGATGTTGAAAGAGATTTGAGGGCTGGTAAAGGATCAACGCTATATCAACTCGTAAAGACCTATGATATTTCAAAAGAAGACTTGGAAGAGATATCAGCTGAAATGCAGGATGCTGCGGATAAAATTCTAGAACTTGATGAAATCGTCCACATTAAAGAGGCATTACAGTCGCGCTTCAACACTCTTTCAGGTCTTCAGGCGGACACCGAGATTTCATTGCAAACTTTTGATGTCGATACTGAAAGACTATTATATGCTCTCCAAGTTTATATGGGCCTTGAAAAAAGGCCGATATCGGAACTTAGCCTAGGATTAGCGAATATTCTATATATCTCCCTGATGCTCCTTTTATTGAAAGATCGAACCGTTACACCAGTCCTTAAAGACGAACGATATGCTGAGCTCGAAGCTTTGGAGGGCTCAGGTGTCCTAGCTGAATCTTACGAAAAGAGTGAAAGCGGTAAATTTATCCTGAAGGATCAAATTGCTCCTGAGCAGTATAAAGCACTGTATGAATTTATGGATGAGAATAACTATAAATTTCAAGCCTTTACAATTCTCGCCGTCGAAGAGCCCGAAGCTCATTTACATCCACTTCTTCAAAGGCTTATTTACAGGGAGGTTTTGCACAAAAGTGGAACATCTGTCATATTTACATCTCATTCAACTTTCATCACCTCAGTTTCACCTTTGAACTACATTGTTCATATTCGGAAAGTCGGTGATGGAAGTCAGGCCTTTTCTACAGTTGAATTGGGATTAAGTGATTGGGATAAAAAAGATATAGAACGTTATGTAGATGCCAAAAGAGGAGAAATTTATTTTGGTAAATTAATCATCTTGGTTGAAGGTATTGCTGAAGAATACATCATTCCGGCAGCGGCTGATAAGCTTGGCACGCCTTTTGACGATTATGGTGTAATAGTGTGTAACGTAAATTCAACGAATTTCAAACCATACATTCAGCTTTTAGAAACATTAGAAATTCCATGGGTCTTATTTACAGATGGTGATTATTACAGAAAAGTGACACTGACTGTCGACGGCAAAATCAAAACAACTCGCGAGTATCATAGGATGCATGAAGACGGAGATGTTGTTGGTTATGCTGGTAAAGAAAACGTCGGAGGAATATTATTGGATTTAGGCATTATTGTGGATATTCCCGATTCATTTTCGGATCAAGACGATATTTTTAAAGCGAATGGCTGTTTCGTCGGAGAATACACAATGGAGGTCGATATGTTCAAAAAAATGGATGCTAATGGCTTAGGGACAATAAAAAAAATATACAAAGAATTGACAAACGGCGGGGCTAGAAAGCTGAAAAATTTCAATAATGCTTTAGATGGAGAAGATTATTGGGGCGCATTGTCCAAAATAGAAGCTAGCATTAGCAAAGGACGATTCGCACAACGCCTTGCCAGTGAAATGACTGTAGATATGATTCCCGGTTACGTATCTGAAGGAATTGCGGAAGCGATAAAGATTGTAAAGGAACAGTATGAATAGCAACTTTTATCATGATCTGGCCCTGATCAAAAAAGACGATAAGCAATTTGAAGCCTACAAATCGATGGCTAACACCGTTATTATTGCTGGACCGGGAAGCGGCAAGACTAGGGTACTTTCTTTGAAGGCTATGGCTTTGTCTAAAATCCACATACATGAACCATCAGGTTTGGCTTGCATAAGTTTTAGCAGGGAATCAGTCAGGGAGCTTGAAAGTCGATTGAAGAGCTATGGCTATGTTAGTAATAAACGTGATTTTATTGGAACTGTTCACGGCTTCAGCTTGGTTCATGTTATACAACCATTCGCCCACCTATATCCGCAGTATCAAGTTAAATACCCGATTAAAATAATAGATTCTGAAAATCAGCAAAAGATTTACAATACGGTATTACAAGAAATGGGAGTGAAGGATCCAAAGGAATTACCTCTAATCGCATTAAATAGATGCAGAGCTCTAAGCCTCGAAGGGATGAGTGGCGTGACAATCAATTCGACAAAAATAATACAGCAAGCAGCAAGCCGTTTCGAAGAACTCTTGATTGAATCCGAATACCTCGACTTCACTAGTATCATAAACCTTTCTGCGACATTGATCAGGGAACAGGAATTCGTTAGAAAGTCATTGGGAAGCAAGTTCCCATGGCTTTTGGTTGACGAGTATCAGGATCTCGGCAAACCTTTACATGAAATGGTTCTTGAGCTTACTTTTAATGCAGGTATAAAGTTGTACGCAGTTGGAGATGTAAATCAATCGATTTATGGATTTACCGGTGGGTATCCGGATTTCCTGGAAGAACTTAAAAATAATGATGATATCAATCTAGTGGAATTAGAAGCTAACTATCGTAGTTCACCGCATATTATCGAAGCTTCACTAGGAACGCTTCAGCTGAAGTCGCCTTTACCAAATTATTCTTCCAAGAACTTTACAGATGAGGCAGCTGATTTCGTTTTTGTTACCTGTAAAGAAGATATGGATGACCAGTACCGAACAGTATCCCAAAAAATTATTCCCAAACTTATTGAAAAGGGTGTTTCCTTGAATGAAATCGGTATCATCGTCGGCTCGAATCAAAATGCTGTCGAAATGGCACAGTCACTACAACGCAACGAAATTCCGTTTTTCATTGCTAAATGGAATTTTGAAAATAGCGATGTTCTGATATGGTTACAAAAATGTGCTAAATGGTGCGTTGAACGTGAACAAATATCCTTCGAAGAACTTTTTCATTTTTGGAAAAAACTCCTTTACATGCATAAAGATGACAGACGTTTTCTTCCGGATATAGAACTTAAGGTCAAGCTTCATAAAGTTTTGACAAAGTCTGCAACAAAGACAATAGTATTTGATTGGTGTGTCTTTCTCATTGATCAACTTAATATTAGACAAACTTTAGCAGATTCTGAACTATATCCTGACGAAATTAAAAATATTGATATTCTTCTCGATGAAGCTAGACTCCGAAATTTAAAGGATGCAAAATTAAGTAGGTTTGCAAATCTTAGGACGCCTAACAATGAAGTTACTATAAGTACTAGGCACAGTTGTAAAGGCTTGGAATTTGAAGTAGTAATCATGTTAGGAATGGAAGACGGTAAATTTCCTTATTACTTGCATAAAGATGACGAAATCGCTTTGGCAGAAGACTCCCGATTATGCTACGTATGCGTTAGTCGAGCTAAGAAAACTTGTATTCTTTTGTACTCTAGTATTTACAATGTATATAGTCATAAATATAATAAGCATTATCGTTACGATCAGAGTCCATCGCCATTTTGGTCAATACTGCATCAAAATTTCGGCACTAATGATAACACTTTTTCACAGGACAGCTTCCAATAACAAGATCTGTTGATAAATGCGAGATGATATATATAATAAAATGCAATATTGGAGTCAGTGGAAATAGTTAAGATTTATTTGAAATAATATATCAAATGGACAAATTATTAATACCTTGGCTGATTTTCTCACTCAAAAAATCAAATCCATCAATATTGGAACGTTCATTTACTTCTTTATTTAAAAGTTGTAAACCATTATCCACGTGCATTTTGATGTAGCGCCCAATATCTTTATCGGTTTTGTATAATCCATAATGTACACAAAGCAAACCAAGATACATATCGTAATACTCACCAAACAATACTGATTTAGAATATTCTTTTCCACCAGCATCTTTAATGTCGTTTAGGTCTAATTTTTTATCTTGAGATAAAGAATACGTAAACGCCATTCTTGCAATTACATTTTCGGTACCTAAACCCAGTTTACGAGTTAACAAGGCAACCACTTCTTTATTTTCTTTGCTGGTTTTAATTTGCGTAAACATCTTGCTCTTGTTTTAAATGAGTAAATAATTGGTCCACAGCATACGGTTTAAAGCTTGAACCATTGTTGTAGTTTTCAATAACAAAAACTTTATTAACGTTTGGTTTTAAATAGTCGTATTCCAATTCAGATAATTCTTTTTCCAACAATGGAAATAAAACTACTTGCTCTGATATTGCTGGATAAAATTCTTTAATAATGTTTTTAGAATGATATTTGTCGAACTTCTGTAATGGGCTATCAATAAAGACAGGAAATTTAATACCAGATTCGTCAACCAAAGCTTTTAATAAAGCTGTAGCATATAATTGTTGTTCTCCTTTAGATAAGGAATCTTTGTCTATGATTTCATCATTTTTGTCCAATAAATCAATATCCATAACATCATCAATTACGTTTACTCTAACATTGTAAATGAAGTCGTTCTTGTGCATGATTTTTTTAAGACCCAACATAATAGATTTTTGCAAAGAAAACTTTTTATCCTCTTTTATTTTTTGGATGATTGCATTGATTTTTACAAGTAGTTTTTCTGTTACTTCAAATTTCTTTTGGTCGGTTTCAACCAATTTGAAATTCTTTTCATATTCAGACAAAACCTTTCTTGTTGAAGCTAATCTAGTATTTAAACCATCTATTGTTTCAATTAATTTTCCTTTTTCAAGATTTAATACTGTGATTTTATTCTCAACTTCAATTTTTTCTTCGCGTAATTTCTGAGCTAAAGGATTATCTTTTCTAGCTTCTGCTTGTTTAATCTGTTGGTATATTTTAGAAAGATAAATTCTATTGTTTTTCTCTTCTTGCACCACCGCGTTAAACTGGCTTGAAAATGCTCCTTTGATATTATTGAATACTGCTTCAAAGTTTCTATACTGCTCTGTTGTGAAGTCTAAAAGCACTTTGCCTGAAGTAATAGATTCCTTGGTAGTTACCTTTTCAGAAATAGTTTGTTTAAGGGCTTCTTCAACTTTAGATTTTGCCTTGCTATCCAAGTTTAAAGCCTCCAATTTTTTTAGTAAAATGGATGAAAATGAATGCAACTCTTCAACAAGAATTATTTTGTCAACAGAATTACTATTTGCATTTTGTTCAAATTCTAATTGTTCTTTAAGCTGCACTAATTTTTTTCCTGCTATAACTAATGGTGCAATATCCATTAGCTTTTTCAGTTTGTTTTTAATCTCGGTAGATTCCTGTTTTAAATGGTCTCTTTCGGACTTCATTTTTTGAAGTTCTTCTAGAGTTATTCCGTTTCCTTCACGAATTAACTTTTCTTGTATACTATCACTATTTAATTTGTGATTTAAAATTTCACGATCAATATTAACTTGTTTTTCATGATTGAAATCAATTAACTCAATTAGCTCAGCTTCGGTATCAGTTAGTTCAAACAATTTGGTTTGTTCCACTTGTGAAGCACCATTTCTGCGAAGTTTTGTTAATAAGGTTTCTAAATTCTTTTTTAAATCTTCATATTTCTTAATACCTAAAACTTCTGAATATGCTTTACTTAAATTCTTTAACTCTGATTTGGATTTTGCTTCAGCTAAGGAAACTATTTTTTCCGCATCAAAAAAGAAAAATTTAGCAATTTCACGAGGTAAAATGAAGTCATTAATGAAAACTTCAAAACCTACTTCTTTGGTTAATTCGTTTTCTAGTCCATCAATTTTTATACTTAATTCTTCTAAATCAGTTTTTAAATTATATGACCTTTTAATCACCACTGATTTACATGGTATTGAAGGAATTAGAATGTCTTTTAATTCAATTTCAATAGAAAATATAGGATTATTTTTTCCGTTGGTTTCATAATCCGTTTTAACATCTCTATTTAAAAGCGTTTTAATAAACTTATCATATCCGCCAGCATTCTTAATGTCTTTTTTGTATTTATCTTCTACTTCGCTCATCATTTTTCCGTAGAATACCCAAATAAGAGAAGTCAAAAAAGTAGTCTTACCAAAACCATTCTTACCAGCAATAATACTAATGTTTTTAGATGCATTTGGAGTGAAAAGAATTTCATTCTCTCCTTTGTAAATTCTGAAGTTCTGGAATTTTATTTTATTTATTTTCATAACCCATTCTCATTTACAAAACTTTCAATTCTTTTCTCAACATCATTGTGAAGACCATATTTTGAAATCATTAATGTTTTGGTTTCTTGCAATGCAATTAAATTATCAATTAAATGATAATATCCTGGTTCTTCTTCGCAAACTTCACGCAAAATTCTTCGTTCAGTATCATCAAGAGATTTTATATTATTTGTACTAATTTCTTTATTGTAAATTTCTTTATACAAATCGCCAACCGTATGATCAAAATAACCGTCTCTATTCCAAGTTACTTGAATAGCAATTAATTCTTGATTATTTATTAAAGTTATGTGTGGTCTTTCTACTTGAATATCCTTTTGAACTAACAATAAATCTTTAAGTACTAGATATCGATATTCAAACTTGTAATTTCCGTTAAAAGTTCCATCTTCCCTTACAGCTTCTTGCCCATTCCTTCTTGTATCTGAACGATTTTCTGAAATGTTTCTACCCTCTACTAATCTATTTCTAAATGAGAGCAAAGGTTCCATCCAGTTCTGACCATTATTAACCAATGATGACATTGATTTATCATTTTTTACAACTGTACAAGTCCAACACCCAAAACGACTTTGTCCACATGAATTATGTTCTCTGTTTACAACAACTGTCGGACATTCATAATCGTCAGCACTTGCATCAGCATATATTTTGAAAAGAATGGAATTATCAAACCCCCAAGGTGACGGAACGGCATTAATGATATACCAAATTTCATCAACAATCATTTCTTTAATTGGAGCATAAACATAAGTATTAACAGTAGTTTGATGTTTAGACAATCTACTTCCTGTAACTTCATGCTTTCTTATGGAGCGTTCTCTTGTTGCACTTTCGTCATATCGAGTACCTAATAAAACGATTGCCTCTCCTTTTTCATCGATTTGTTCCACTAAAAAGTTTGAAGTTGGTCTTATTTTTAATTTATCAGTACACCATCTAAAAGCATTATTTGGAACTGGATAACCCTTCCCAATTACATTTGTCCAAAAAGTTTCTTCTAATTTAGGAGTAGTTTTTTGGACAAATATTGGTAAATCTTGGTCTCTTGCAGCTTCTGTTATCTTAGCTAAAACATCTTCTACGTAGTTTGCAATAATTGGATTCTCTACCATAGTGTCATTACAAACAACATAAACTTTTCTTTTTAATTGAAAAGGAAATGGCATCTCTTGTCTGATTCTTTGAAGTGCAATCCAGACTAACATTAAAAGCACAGTAGAATCTTTTCCGCCACTAAAACCAATTATCCATGGTCTATCAGACTTATCAGCATAAGCATATTGATCTATTATCTCTGCTATTATTCCTTCGACTTTTTTATTTTTTATTGGAGTCATTGTAAATTTTAATAATTTATAAAAATAATTTATAAATACTTATTTTCAGCAAAAATAATTTAATATTATCAAAAACTTATCAAATAAAGTAAAGTAGTTTTTGTAATAAAAATTTTAATTATTTTTTGTAAAAATTAACAATTTAATATTTTATCTTTTGTTTTTTGAATTTGAATCAAAAGTTAACACATTAAACATATTTATTTAGAAAATATATATATCCACTTTTAGTGATATTTTAATTTATTTGCAATACTCTTTATACCCGTCAGTATAACTAAAAATAGTTTTAATACTTTTATCTCTAAAATCGAGTTGCAGTTTTTTATTAGTGCGTACTTTGTTTATATTGGTATAAATAGCACACCAATTTTTAGCGTTTACTCCTTGTACTTGGATCAAAATTCCAATTAAATGAATGGAATATGAGGTAGGGGCTTTGTGTATGGCTTGTTTTGCAAACACACTTGCCAACTTTACATTAAAATAGTTATCTAGCGCTTTGAGATAGGCATAGCAAATGAGTTCTTCGGCAGAAGCTTTATTGATAAAGTTACTGTTATTCAATTTTGGGTTTTGTTGGTATATGTATTTTAAATATTTGGACGCATTGGACTTTCCTTTTATATTCCAACCTAAGCTATTGATTAAAGCTAATTTTACGGCAATAGGATTTTTGAATTGAGTTAAAAATTGCAATTGTTTTTCCGTAATACTACCGTTTGATTTTGCGGCTTCTTTGATGAAGGCAATATCTAAATATCCTTTGTAAAAGGGAGTAGAAGTAAGCGGTGAGTCAGCAAAGCTGACATGGGCTACCAATAGGAAACAAAGGCTGAGTAGGAGGTTTTTAATTTTCATGATATTGGGGTTGTTGTAATTAACGTATGAATTGTTGTACTTATTGTATGTTTAAAAATTAGTTATTTTTCAGGATTTTTTCCTAAATGGATCACTAATTATTTTTTATTGTTTAGAAAGGAGCTTCGTACTCTTCGCCAAAAAAAAGAATGTGTTTTTCAGGTTTGTTACTATTTTCCAAAATATGATCTTTTATATTAATCATTCCTTCTTCATCTTGTTGAATCTGAAGGGTAAAACTGAGTCTGCTATTATTGGCTGTAAAAGTGTAAATATTCAAATTGTCAACAACTTCTTTTTTATTGTGATGAACCACTTCAAAGTATGTGTCTTCAGGATCAAATACGGTCTCTATATTCATTTTAAAACGGAAAATAGTAAGTGAAATGTCAATCTTATCTTTAATACTTTCAGGAATTGGTCTAAGTATTCCATCGAGTAGTTGTAAATCTAATTTACTTATTGCATGAACAATAATTGGTACGGTAAATTCTTTAGGGATTTTCATGATTTTGAAGTTATTATAGTTGGAATTTCTACATATATTTTTCCATTAAGGATGTCTGAACTCATTGCATAGGTTGCATTCGACTCAAACCCATCAGCTACTTTTGAGAATAGCAGGGGACTTTCAGGTTGGTCCACGCTAAGCACATGACCAATTACATTTTCATGGTAAAGCCCTTCTTTGATAACTACTTCTTGTTCTAGTAAATGATGCGCTTTTATTTGAACGACCTCTATGTCGTTTACATCTAAAGGGACTAAGCTCCATCCTGCTTTATAATACCTATTGGTGTTGATTCCCTGAATCCAAATATCTTTTTTAGTCATTAGTACCACAAAGTAGGCTTCCGTTTCTCCTTCTACTGGGTTGTAATTTTTAAACTGAACTATTTGTCCGGCTTGAAATGGTGTTTTCATAATTGATTATTATTTTAAATTATGAAACAAATTTGAAACACCATTCCGTATTATTTGTACGGAGTTAAATTTATTTCAAAAAAAATGCCTCAGTGTGAGTGAGGCATTAGTTACATCGATTATGGTAAAAATTCTATTTTAGTGAAACTAAATGATTTTTCCACTCAGCTGGAATTTCTCCAATATTATAAACTCTTAATTCATTTGAAGCAGTTGTTTTTGCAGGAACCAAAGTTTCATTTAAGAACTCTGTTTCTATTTTGTACATAGCACCTGTCGCAGGGTCTATAATTAACATTCCTAAAACTCCTCCGAAAAGTAAATTACCAAAATACCATCCGTTCAATTTGAACTCTACTGGAACTGTCTTAGTTTGATATCCTGATTTGTTGAATGTTACTTGATAACGAGCTTTTCCAAAAAAACCGCTACCAGATTTTAATTTGAGAGTTGCTGGAGTTTGTCCTGAGAAAATTTCAATTCCTTTTTTGTCTTTAATTACAATTTGAGCTTCACTTGGTGCACTATTGATAGAAATAGGATAGCTGCTTTTGCTTACTATAGATGCACAACTAGTAAATAAAATTGAACTCGAGAGTAAAATTGAAGCTGTTTTGATTTTGAATTTTGTATTCATAAAAATATAATTATTAAATTACCTACTCTTTGGTTTTTCGGTTTTCACCCCGTTTTTTTGTAGTTGCTGGACTCTACTTATTTATAATTATATATGGGAAAATTTTAATTGTTAAATATTTAGAATAAAATGATAGTTATCATTATTCCCATCCCATATATACTGTTACCATAGTTCCGTTGAAAGTTTCTGAAACCATTGTTGGGTATTTATTTGTACCTGAAGTATAATTACGAATGGTAAATGGAACTTCTCCAATTTTGTCATCTCCATTTAAACCAGTTGAATTATTATCAGAATCATCATCCCATACTTGGACTTTTATAATAGAATTTATTAAATCTGTTGATGTAATTGGGCTTGTAAAAGTTACAGAATAAGTAGTTGCTAATGAAGGAATAAAATTCCAAATTGTACTAGTCCTTGGACCGGCAGCTCCAGTTTCGTCAAATAGTTTAATATAAATATCAGGTTTATCAGTAGATGTATCCCAATTTAAGACTCCATTAGTTGAGGGAATAGCAACTACATCTATCTTAGTAATTTTAACTTTAGAAATTGCGTTGCCAATTGTTACAGTTTTTGTTAATGATTTGACTCCACCAGTTCCAGTAACAGTAAGTTTTACATTATAAGTTCCACCTGTGGAGTAGGTATGTTGAGGATTCATTGTGCTAGATATTGATCCATCTCCGAATTCCCAAAAATAAGTTGTTGCGTTTGTGCTAATGCTATTAAATGATACTGAAGTAGGTGCATTTTGACTACTCAATGTAAAAGTAAAATCTACAGTTGGTGCATTAAGTCCTAATATATCTTCTTTGGAACAACTAATTATTGCTAATCCTATAAAGACCATTGAAATTTTTTTAAAAATAGTTTTCATATTTATTTTTTGTGGTGTTGTCTTACTCTATTCGCTTTTCAGTTACGCGCCGTTTGGGTGGTTGCTGGTCTCCATTTTATTTTTCTACTGCGTTAAAATTAAATTCACATTCTTCTTCATAGACATAGCTCAATCGTTGAAAGTCGTAGGTTATAGGCGCTTTCATTTCTTTTTTCATAAAAGCAATATAGTTATAGACTGTTCGTATGGATATGTCGAGTTTGGAAGCCAATTCTTTTGGGCTTCCAGTTTGCTCGGCCATAATGAGCTCATTAAGTCGTATGATAATTCTTATATCCAATTTGATGCAATTTTAAAACTTAGTACTGCAATTGGATTGCAGTTGGGAATTTTTTCTTAACAAAACGCATTTTTTTAGTAGGAATTTATTTTATAATGAATATTCATTTATTTCGGGATCAAAATTTTAACTTTATTCCGTATAGTTTGTACGGAGTGAAATAATTTTACTATTTTTAGAAAAAAAATAAACCATGGCAATTTCTAGGTCGGCTTATAGAAGGTATAAAGTGATTGATTCGTTGTTGCGAAATTCAATGCGTAAGTATCCTAGCTTATTGGATATTCAAGAAGCTTGTGAGCAAAAGCTAGATATGTCGCCTTCCCTAGATACTTTGGAGAAAGATATACGCAACATGAAGTCGCCTGAACCCGATGGCTTTGACGCACCCATAGTATATTGCCGATTGAATAAAGGATACTATTATGAAAACCCTAATTTTTCGATTAGTTCCATCAGTCTTACCGATAATGATATTAATAGCATTAAAGAAGCGATGGAATTATTACAAAATATTAGCGGTGATAGAGTAGGAGACCGTTTTAGTTATGCCATTGACAAGGTTCTTTCAAGTTTTAAAGAAACGTTTCCTGATGGGAATAGTAGAAGGAAAATTATTCAAACTGATTATGTTCCGGGGGCAAGAGGTTTTGAAAATTTTGATTTATTATTTAGTGCTTGTAAAAATAAATATCCGTTATCATTTGTGCATTATTCGTATAATAAACGTGCTTTTAAGTCGGTTATAGTACATCCAGTGATGTTGAAAGAATTTGAAAATAGATGGTATTTGGTAGGATATTCGGAGAGTCATGGGGCATTACGAACTTTTGGATTTGATCGTATCTATCAACCTCTTTTGTTAAAAAGAAAGTATATAGCTTCAAATAGTGATGAGGTTGATGTATATACCACTAATTTGTTTGGAGTGTATCCAATAGAAAATCAACCCTTGCAATTAATTACCATCAAAACCTCTCCAATTATTACACATTATTTCGAGGCTTATCCAGTTCATAAAAGTCAGGTAATAGAAAAACGTTCTTCAGGGGTCGGGATTTTTCATTTTGAGTTAGTACCAACAGTTGAATTAGTGAGATTGTTTCGTTCCTATGGTAAAGAGTTGAAAGTAATAGAACCAATTTGGTTGCATAAATTTGTTAAAGAAATATAGCTTATGCATCACAATAAACAATCTGTAGTATTTCATTTTGATCACACAGGTCACAGCAGAACGAATGCAAAATTAGTTCGTATTCAATTGACTTCTGAATTCACCAAGGTTGATTTTGGATACAATGCACGTGATTTATATATTAAAGGAGGTTGGATACGAATGGCTCCTGATACCTTTATAGAAATAGTAGAAACGGGTCAACGCTATACATTGCAATTAGCTGAAAATATTCCTATTGCACCCGTGCATCATTATTTTGAATCTCAAAAAGATTGGAGGTATTATTCTTTATTTTTTCCGTCAATTCCCCAGCAAGATTGCAGCATTAACATTATCGAAGTTGAAAATGGACTTTTTAGGGATTTTAATTACTACGATGTCAAGTTGAGAATGGAAGAAGGAATGGAAATTTTGGAATAATTTTACAATGTACTTTGAGCGATTTTATTATAAAATGAATACTGTTTTTTTAATAAACTATTACTTTAAGTTGTTTATTTTATAGTATTATTAGTCAAAATACTAAATCTTAAAATTAAATTAAAACGAATTTTATTTGTTTTCAAACTGTATTAATACCTATTCAATGCGAATTGATATGTTTTAATTTGGGGTGTTTAGGTCAAAATTGTTGTTTTTGACTATTTTTTTAGCAAAAAAATAGTGCCAATTAAAATATTATTATTTAGAATATTTTTTTTCAGGGTTACCTTTTAATGATTTACATATTAACTATAAAATAATCATTAATTAAAACCTATTTTATGAAAAGAATCAACCTTTTACTTACGATTTTGTTTTGTGCTTTTTACTTTAATGTTAATGCGCAAGAAAACGAAGATAACCAAAGAAATGTTGCAGAACTTAGAATTAGAGATGCGAGATTAAACGGTGATAATATTACCAGAAGTGTCCTGAGCGAAAAAAACTCCTACGTGTTTTATAAAGCATCTGATAGAGATGATACTTTATTGAGTCTTGTTAGTGATTTAAATGATGACCAAACCTATGGGAATATCTATTTAGTCTCAAAGGAAATAGATTCATCAAATAAAAAAAGAATAGAAAAACGAGTCTATAACTTTTATTGGAGTTATGCAAATTCATTTGATGATTATAAGGGTACTTATAATTGCAGTTTGTCCCTTCTGAAAAAGAAAAAAGCTATTTATTATGAGTTGCGATTAAAACAAGAAAATTTAGATGAGTTTTTATTTAGAGGTGAATTTAAAGGCAACATCTCATTTCTTGAGGAACAGATTGGAAAATAACATATAAAAAACTAACCATGAAAAATATAAAAATAATTGGTGCAATTTTACTTTGTTCAATTTACACCTCAATGAGTGCTCAATATATAAAAGAAAATCACGACGTGTTATCAGTTTTTAAAATACTGGATTCTCGAGATAATGGAACTGACTTAACCTCTGAAACGATTGAGGGAAATCAGCAATTGATATTTTACAAAACAAAGGAGAATAACCAAATTATGCTTTCTAATTTTTGGGAAAAATCAAAATCACAAAGTTATGGTTCCATATTTTGTATCACTAAACAAGATTATCCAGAATCAGAGAAAAATTATAGAAGGGAAGAATATACCTTCAATTGGAATTATGTCAATACGTATGATGACGTTAAAGGAGTAGCGGAATGTAAATTGCTACTGGCATACAAACCACAAGGTGTATATTTTAAGTTAAATATTCTGCCAGAGGATTTAGAACCATTAATTTATAAGGGAGAATTAATAGGATATATAAAAGAAATTGATTTTTTTATTGAAAAATAATTTTAGTAAGGGTTACCTTTTTACAAAACCAATATTAACAAGTATAAAAAACAATTAATTAGTAACAATTTAAATTTTATTATTATGAAAAAAGCATTATTCTTTATTGCATTTTTGTTTGCAGCTGCAAATTCATTTGCTCAAACTTCAACCTATGTTTCGGGATACACTAACAGTAACGGAACTTATGTTCAAGGATACTACCGAACTACTCCAAACTCTACCCGAAATGACAATTATAGTACGGTTGGAAATATAAATGTTTACACTGGGTCTTATGGAACTAAACAAGCCGACAGTTATTATATTGCACCATCAACATATACTACACCAACCTATTACTCGACTTCAACACCAGTATATACGGGGTCAAGAGGTGGTCAATATTATATCAACAGTAATGGTAATCGAACTTACATTAGCAATTAATGTTAAAATTAACCTGTTTGTTACTAGATTGATGGGCAGGTTAATACATATTTAAGAAAAATCCTTAAATTGTGCCAACTAAATCTTTATCTAATTTAAAAGATTAAAATGGCAGACAAAATCAATTTATTAGAACTAAATGACCAAGAGTTATTAATCAAAATTAAGCAGAACTCAGACCATATAGGTATTGTATATAAGCGATGTAAATCAAATTGTATTGGGTTTATGAGAAAAATGACTAGTGGCAGAATTAGTGATTATGAGCTTGAAGATGTTTTTCAAGATGCTAGTATTATACTTTATGAAAAAATTGTAAATGATAATTTCATTCTTACAGCTTCTTTTCAAACCTATCTAAATTCAGTTTGTCGTTTTCAATTGCTAAATACACTTGAAAAAAGTAAATTAACTACCGATTTTCAAGAAAATAAGGATAGTGATGATGATGAAAATCCAATGAGTTATTTATCAACTATTACAGATACTTTAGATGAAATTGATAATTCTAATGAACCACAATTTATAGCGATAGAAAAAGGTTTAGAAAAGTTGAAAGCAGCTGGTGGTCATTGCTATGAATTACTTACCTTGTTTTGGTATCATAAAAAATCAATGAATGAATTGACTGAGGTTTTTGGATATAGTAATTCAGATAATACTAAACAACAAAAGGCTAGATGCCAAAAGAGATTAGAAAAAATGGCTTTTAACGAGTTGAAAAATTAAAATGAAACTAGCTACTGCTATATTAAAAAAACTATTGTTACCCAAATTGGAGAAAGACTCCAAGTTTCAGGGAAGTAAGATTACGGAATCTTTTTTAGAATCTCTAGCCAAGTCATTCTGTGATTTTGAAAAAGATACTGAGTCTGTTTACCAAATCCTTTATCTATTAGAATTAAATGATACTGAAAAAATCAATTCTAAATTAGCAATTATTTACACTGCTTTCATAAAAGAATTAGCCGAGAATTATGTTTTAGGGAATAGTTCCGAAGTAATTGATTATTTAGTTGATTCTAATAATAATACATTTAAAAAGGAGGTTGAGTTCTTTACTAACTTGAAAAATGCAATAACAAAAATAGAAAGGAAACGAATTAAAGAAGAGCTACCCACTGCATTTGACAAACTCACTTTTGAAATTTCTGATAATGAAATTGAATTAGCAATTAGAAAAAAAGAAAGAGAGTCTTTAAAAGAAAAAATGAAGGTTTGGGATAGTGAATTATCTTCATCAGATGAGAAACCAGTTTATACTATTGATAATAAACCTAAATCTAGGGTTATTTCATTATCATGGATTCAATATGCCGCAGCAGCTTGTGTTATTTTAGCCGTTGGTGTTTTCTTTTTTAAACAATCTTCAATCACAAACTCAAATTTAATTCAACCGACAGATAACAGTGTTGTAAGCGTTCCAGTTAAAGAAAAAATTGGAAACATTGAAATTCCATCAGAAGCATTGGCTGAGGTAGCAATTGTTACTAAAAATGCTACAATCATAGAAAGTGGTATGGGATATGCTTCTGGTTCGAATAAAGTTAAAGTGATTGAGCATAACCAAAAAGAACGTAAGTTATCTATTGAAAAAGCAATTGAAAAGTATCGTCTAATGCTTGAAAAGGAATTCCCTGATAATAAAGTAAGTAACGTCTCACGAGCAAAAATCATACAGGATAAGATTACCAGTCTTAATAAAGAATTAGTGGAGTTGAGAGATAAAGAACAGCATTATAAATTTGATGGAAAGACATTGGTTCTGTATGTTTCAGATAGTGCAACAGAAAATGCAATAGTTTTTTATGAAGACACTTATTATCTAAGAAGAGAATCAACGTTCTACAAGTTAACTATTGCAAAGTCATCTCAACTGTATGAAAGAGAAGATGATTCAAAAGTAATAAATATGTTAGATCAGATTTATAATGGCTATTAAATTAAAACTAACTTCTAAAAAAGGACTTACACTTATATTTTGTGTGATGTCCTTTTTTATGTTTGGACAAAACAAGAATGAGCAACAAATTAGACAAGTTTTTAATCAACTTGTAACGGCTTACGGAAATCCTAAATCTTCTCCTGAATTAATTTTTAAAAAGATGTCTATTCCTGCCAAATACAATCCTGTTGTAGGAAAGCCAAAAATAGAAGTCGACCAAAAACTATTTTCAGTATGTCGAACCTATGGTAAAGATAGTCTAAATGCTTTGGCTGTTGTACTAAGTCATGAATTAGCACATTATTACAGTGACCATACTTTTTGCAGTGATTATGCTTACGCTTATTTGAAACCTGAAAATCCTAAAGCATCTAAAGTTGTTAGAGATTCACGATTGAATTCAAAGATAGAAAAAGAAACAGAAGCTGACTATAAAGGTTTCTTTTATTCGGCGGCAGCAGGATTTCAACCTTTTGGTTTGCAGAGTGATTTAATTGAAATACTCTATAAATCATATAAATTAACTGATTCACAACCAGGTTATCCTAGCAAACAAAAAAGAAAAGAATTAGCTCTTGGAGCTGAAACCAAAGCCAAAGAACTTTATGGATTTTTTCAGACTGGATTAAATGCAATGGAGCTAAAAAAATATGATGATGCTATATCAGCTTTTGATAAAGCCAATAGTTTTATCCCTTATCGAGAGAATTATAATAATATGGGTGTTGCTAAGACGTTGAAATCATTGGAATTGAAAGCTCTGTCGAAAGGAGAGATTGATACTCCTAGAAGATTTCAATATCCTTTAGAGATTGATAATACCAGTCGTTTGAAAAAAGCAGCAACAAGAACTTCTACAGATAAAGCAAAAATGGAGAGCCTGTTGGTAGAAGCGCAAAAAGATTTCGAAAATGCAATACGTTTAGACCCAACTTATGGTAAAAGTCATATTAATTTGGCTTGTGTTTATGATTTACTAGGAAAACAACTTTCTGCTATTTCTGAAATTACCGAAAGACTACCTAACGAGTATAAAGAAACTATACCCGCAAAACAAATTTTAGCTATTGCCTATTATAATGCAGATATGGAGAAAAAAGCAAAAGATATTTGGAATGAATTAAAAATATAGATTATGAAAATATCTCTCTTATATTTTTTTCTAATGTTCAACTTTTTTTGTTGTGCACAAGATACAACTAATGATATTTCTATACTAGAAGAAAAAATTAGACTGTTTGAAAAACTTGGAGATACATTAAGAGATGAATATCCAATTACTTTAAAGAATCTTGCTTTACAATATCAAAATCAGGAAAAATACGTAAAAGCAGAAACTTTATTTTTAAAAGTCTTAGAAAGAAATAAAGTCAATTTACAAAAAAAACCACTTAACTATGCTGCTTCTTGTATTAATTTAGCTGTATTATATCAAATTCAAAAAAAATTTACTGAGGCAGAACCATTATATTTAAATGCTTTAGATTTAATTGAGAGAAATACTGATAATAATTTTTTAAATGATTCTAATATTTTAGGAAATTTGGGAGTACTATACCAATTTCTTCATAAATATAAAGAAGCTGAAAAATTTCATTTAAAATCGATAGAATTAAAAAAGAAATATTTTGAAATTAAACCACTAAATTTAGCTTATTCACTAAAGAATTTAGGGTTGCTTTATGAAGAAGAAGGTAAATACTTAGCGGCTGAATCTTACTTTTTAGAATCAATTAAAATTGAAAAAAAAATTTTAGGAGATAAAAGTATAAAATATGGTGAATCATTAAAATATCTCGCTGAATTTTATTACTTCAATACAAAATATAAAGAATCAGAAACATTGTTTTTAGAATCTTTATCAATCATACAATCAGTTTCTGGAATTAATGATAATAGATGTGCTAGTATTTCAAACAAATTAGCAACAATATATGAAGATATAGGAAAATTTAATAATGCTGAGTCTTATTATTTAAAAGCATTAGATATATACAAGAAAAATTTTGGAGAAAACAACTCCAAATATGCAAAAAATTTAAATGATTTATCGTTATTATATCTTAATCAAGGTAAATATTCTAAAGCTGAGCAATTAATTTTGAAGTCATTAGAAATTATTCAGTTAATTTCAGGTAAAAAAAATCGTGAATATATTAATTCGTTAAATAACCTGGCATTAATTTATCAAACTCAGAGTAAATATTACGAAGCTGAACATATATATTTAAATTATATTGAAAATGAATCCTTAAATAATCAAAATATTGATTATGCTAATTTTTTAAATAATTTAGGGATATTATATAATCATCAAGGTAGATATTTTGATTCAGAGACTCAGCTATTAAAAGCCTTAAAAATTAGAAAAGAACTTTTAGGAGAGAATAATATAGGTTATGCCCTCTTTTTAAATAATTTAGCATCATTGTATATTGATGAAAAAAAATATTTTGAAGCAGAATTTAATATATCAAAAAGTATAGAAATATACAAGAATATATTAGGCGGAAATAATTCAAATTATGGAAAATTATTAGGAAATTTAGGGAAATTATATAAAATTCAACAAAAATATTCTGAAGCAGAATTATTATTTTTAAATTCAACAAATATTTTAAAAGATAATTTAGGAGAATTACATCCTGATTATATATCAAGTTTACTTTATTTATCAGAGTTATTTAGAATAGAAGGTAAAAATCCGAAAAGTTCTCTTTATTTCGAAAAATTCCTAAAACTAAATTATAATAGGATATTAGAAGATATTTATATTTTGACAGAAAAAGAACTTGTGAATTTCCAGCAGGATAAGTATAAAATTTTATACTCACCTTGGTCTTTTGTAACCGATTTTCCTTATCAGTTTTCAGAAATTACAATTAACAGTTTTGATAGTGAATTATTAATCAAAGAATTGTCATTACATAATCAAGTGAGGTTTCAAAAAGCAATTCAAAAAAGTGACAACCCTTTGATTAAAGCAAAATTTGAAAAATTTATTTCCAATAAAAGACAATTAAATAAATTACGAGAAATTTCTATTGATAAAAGAACATCTGATTTTTTAATGATAACAAATGAAACGGTTCAATTAGAAAAAGAATTGAAAAAAGAATCAACCACCTTTTCTGATTTCAAAAAATCAATTTCTATTACTTTTGATCAAATAAAAAACAAATTAAAAAATAATGAAGTATCTATTGATATTGTAAGCTATAACTATATCAAAACAAAAGCAACTGATAGTATTGTTTATAGTGCTTTTGTAGTAGGAAAAGATTATAAATTTCCAAAATTCCTTCCGCTTTTTGAAGAAAAGCAATTAGCTTTTTTATTAGGTCGAAATAAAACACAACGAGATAGTACACGAATAGATAAGCAGTATTTAGATAAGGCTATTAGTGATTTGTTTATAAAACCTTTAGAAAAAGAATTAAAAGATATTTCAAATGTTTATTTATCGGCATCAGGTTTAGGACATCAGATTGATTTTGCTGCGTTACCAATAAATGATAATCAAACTTTTGGCAGTAAATATAAATTACATATTTTGAGTTCACCTGCCGAAATTATGGATTATAAAGTTTCAGGATTAGATAAAAAAACTAAGTTGGAATTGCTATTGTATGGTGGAATTGATTATGATAAAACAAATTCTGTTGGAAAAGTTGGGACGGATATCACAGAAAATAATGAAATTACCAAGGAACTACAAACACGAAGTGGCATTTCTGAATTTGGATACTTAGTTGGTTCTAAAAAAGAAGTGCTATCAATACAAGGAAAAGGTACTCAAAATGGTTTTAAAACCACTCTATTTGACGATAGAGATGCGACAGAAGAAAGTATCAAACAATTGGATGGCAGAACTACACCTTATGTGTTACATCTTGCCACACATGGTTTTTTCTTCCCTGACCCAATACAAGAAACTCCCACGGATAACACATTATTGGGAGGTAAATCTAAATTTTTTAAAGCTTCAGATGACCCTATGATGCGCTCTGGATTACTTTTTTCGGGAGCCAATAAAAATTGGGGTAAATCTTTAGAGAATCAAACTTTAGAAGATGGTATTTTGACCGCTAGTGAAATTTCAAATTTGGATTTAAGTGCTTGTCAATTGGTAGTTTTAAGTGCTTGTGAAACTGGATTGGGCGAAGTAAAAGGGAGTGAAGGTGTTTTTGGATTGCAACGTGCATTTAAAATGGCAGGCGTAAAAAACATCATTATGAGTTTGTGGAAAGTTCCAGATGTCCAAACGGCTGAACTTTTTGATATTTTCTACACTGAGTGCTTTGCAGGTAAAACCATTCATGAAGCTTTCCAAACTGCACAGGCTAAAATGAAAGTCAAATATTCGCCATATTATTGGGCTGGGTTTGTGTTGTTGGAGTAGTAATAATTAAAAATAATGGATATTTATGACATCGAAAGTATTTATTGAATATTATGAAAAATATCTTATCGGAGATATTGATGCAATGATGGAGAAAGCGAACCAAGAAAGTGAAGGCAATCAAATGGCGGTACCTATTACTTTTTCAATTTTTTCTTGTTTAGATATTTTTGGGTTTTTGATTAGAAACACAAAAAAAGATTGTGAATTACTATATGACACAACTATTAATATAGCAACTTCTATATTAAAGAGTGATTTTGGATTTCCTGAATTTGACATCGAAAAAATCCATGGTCTACATAAGAAAGACAGAAAAAGCCAGCCTGTTTATATTGAATTTCGAGAAACTGCTCTTTATGAATTTATTGATATCTATCGCAATGGTATAATGCACACCTTTTTTCCAAAAGATTTTTCTATATCTAATAAAAAAGAAGATGAATCATACGAGCTTTTTTATAAAGTTGGGGATAATTTAGTTTTTAATGTAAGAAAGTTTTATTTGTGTTTTAAAGATTTTATTAAAGAATTCAAAGAGGAACTTTCATCAGACAAAATCTTTAATAATAATATTGAAGTGAACATCAATTTATTTTTAAAAAAAGATGATTCTTTTGATGATTTTTTTGAAAACATCTCTAATATAGAAAAATTCAGTCATTCATTATGTCCAACGACGACAGTTGAAACAACACGTGCACTAAATCAAAAAACTAACACTGATTCTATGAATATTACAAGTTCATTAGGATAAATTATTGAATAAGTATTCTATATCTTTTTGGTAAATAATCATATCCCAATTCTTTTATAAAATAAAGAATTGGGATTTTTTGTTTAGCAGGGTTACCTTTTAAGTTTATAAGTATAAACAGTTGTAGAAGGAAATGAATTTCTTCGATTAAATAGATACAACAAACTTAAAACAATTATCATGGGATTATTCGACTTATTTAAATCGGCAGAGGAAAGAAAGCAACAAGAACAAATTAATTAGTTGCGAAAACAAGTATTTCCAGGTGGAAAACAACAACAAGAGAAAGAAGTTCAAGAAGTACGCCAATTATTGAATTATAGATATTCTAAAGAGGCTACAGAATATACTTATTTTTATGCAGTTTTATCATATTTCACCTCAAATTTTACCAATGGTAGTGAATTAACTGATGTTATTCTCAGAAATTCAAAGTGCACTGTATCCAGAGATGATGCGGAAAAAATAGCTCAGTTTGCGGTACTTAAAAGACATTATAATTCGAATGATTCATTAGGACAAACTTTACATCAAAAATCAGATGGTGAAAAGTTATTTATGATTGTATTCGGTGGTATTGTTGAGATAAAAAGAGCTTATAAAGATTTATCCAATTTTGGAAAATTTGAAGTGCTGTTATTCAATTCGTTGATTTCTTTGCAAGAATTTCAGCCAAAATATCCTGACAGATTTGAAGCTATGAAGGATGTTTTTTATAGAAATATATTTAAGCAAGCCAGAGTTTACAATATTCAAATGACAGATACAGAGCTTGCTAAATTTGTGAATTCAAGATTTGAAACGTATTTGGAAGAAACTATCCGATTTTTCGACCAAGATGAAGATGGTTATTTACTTAAAAACGTATACTCTTTTCTATGAGCATCCTTTAGAACTAAATCCAGAAACAAGTTTTGACCTATTTGAATATGCTGAATTTCTTCCCGCATTAATGCAAATGAGAAATTATATTATAGAAAAAGTTTTCACTACGTTATAGCTAAAATTCTAAAATTATTTATTAATTCAGTCAAAAAAATATGATACGTAAACTTTTATTTCTTTTCGTCTTTTTTCCCATAACTATTTTTGGGCAAACAAAACTTACCAGTACTCATTACAATTATTCATTTATAATACCAGATGGATGGTATGCAAAAGACAAAATTTATAACCCAAATGTAGACTCTAAAATTGTAGATGGAAAAGGAAATTCATTTATTGTAGCTATTCAAAAATTTCCAACTTCAACAAAGTTAACCGCAACCCAACTAATGTCAGGATATACGAATGAAGAATTAGAAGAGCAATTTAATGCAGTTTACGGAAAAACTAAGGTAGTCAAAAGAGGGACTGTATTTGTTGGATTAAAAGAATTCTATTACATACATCTTTTAACACCTTTTCAAGATGGGTTTCAACTATATCATAAACAGTTTTTATACTATGAAGGGAGTAAAATGCTGTCGTTGGATGCTTGTTCTATTGAAACCTATTTGGATGAAACTACTCCTGTCTTTGCTATTATCATTGATACATTCAAATTCAACAACCTAAGCAATAAAGCAGTAAAAAAATAATTTTTTTATTTAAGAGGTTACCTTTTTACTGTTTTATTATTAAACTATAGTAGCAAGCTAGACTTCTACAGAACTATTATTTAACATTAAAATTAAAAAAACATGAAAACATTATTTGGTATTGGATTAATAATCCTTGGTTTAGTTTCTTTATTTCGTTATCCTAACTTAGGGGCTGATGCCGCAGAAACATTTGGAGCACTTATTGCATTTGCAATCATAATAGTTCCAGGAATATTATTAATTAAAAGTGATAATAAAAATAATAACAAATAGTCATGAAAAGTAAAACTATAATTATCGCATTATTACTATTGGTCTCAGTTAACTCATTTTCACAAAAGTTTTTTTTGGGAGATCGATTAACTCCAAAATCAACCCAGTTTAAACTATTAGGAATTTCCTCTGCAACGGGAGTTCATACTTATAAATACATTGGGGCAATTACAGATAAATATTTTTTTAATAGAAGAATTGGTGAAATTGTAGTGGGTTTTAAAAATGGTATTATAGTTACTACCATTTACAACCTGATTCCAGAAAACGGTGATGTGGGAGTACCTCAATCTACTTTAGATTTAGTTCAAAGTGGAATACCTTTTCCTTTAGCAAATGTTAATGGAGTGTACGGAGCTAATATAGATAATACTTCAATTACTTTAAGTAGAAGTAATAATGCTATTACATTTTACAAAGACCGTATTATGTTTTTTACTTCGGTAAAGAATAGTCTTTTGAGACAATAAATAATTGTAATTAGGGTTACCTTTTTGATTCTTATGTATAAATGAGTATAAGAGTTAATTAATCATCTAAATAAAACGAGCATGGCATTTATAACATCTTACAATACCCATAAAATTGTTACAAGAAATAATTTTAAAAATGTAAATCTTGCAGGTCAAGTTTATCGATTCAAATTATATATGTTTAGCAAATATGAAGAGAATTGCTTACTTGCTATTCAAGAATTAATGAAGAACCCTGAAAACTATTTCAAACATATTTATGACCCAATAGTAATTAATGATTCTAAAAAGTATGTTTACAAAGAACATCAACCTGCTTATCATACATATCAAGATTGTAGTAGATTACACTCTGACTTTACAAATTTTGAATTACCACAAGAAATCAAAGAAAGAGGAGACCTAGAAATAGAGCGATTTAGAAAATGGTTTTTAGAAAATCAATATTTACTTGAAACACCAGATATTTTTGTAATGCGACTTAAGTTGGCCTTTGGAATATCTTACAATCCCAAATCCATTATTTATGAAAATTCGGGATTTGCTGAACTTGATAATTATTCTATTCAAGAACTTGAAGATAAAATAGATTTTTATATCAAAGAAGCTGGAAGGTATTTTTATGCTGAAGAGAAGAACACAAAAATATTGAGAGCATTTGGAAAGGTTTCTGGTAGAGGTTTTCTAGATATTCCACTTGAGGGTAATAATACAGGATACAGTGATTATGAAGTTAAGCACTTTTTAAAAGACTACCATAGAAAATATAAGTTGCCTATTAGAAAACTTTTAATTGAGTATTATCGAATTAAATTTAATCCTGATTTAAAATTCGCAGAAAACTATATGGAAGTAATTGGGTTTAAAAAATGTGAATGTTGTAAACGAACTGAAGAGAATAGGTATTTTTTAAATTTATCAGAGAATGACAAATGGGGCTTTTTACTAGAAAAATCTCAGGAAAATAAAAAACAAATTAACACTACTTATCAATACGAAGAAGTCGATGACTTACCATTTTAAAGAGTGATTATGAAAAACAATTATAGTTTGAATTCTGAAATAGATGTATTTGTGAATTGTTTCACCACTTTAAATCCTAAAGGTTTTGAATCTGTTCTAAAAGAAGATGCTGTTTACGATGAGCTCTCAAAACAAGATTGGATAGCACTTTTTGAAGAGCAGTTTGAAAGTTTTAGAAGTCATAAAATCAATTATTTGATACCATTTCCTGGAAGTTGCTTAGGATGTAAAAAAGGATGTTTAGGTTTTACTTTTTTAGATGAAGATAGCGGTTTCTATGTCGATTTGGCTATTCAAAGTAATGCCGCTGAAATAGTTGACTTTACCGACTGTATGAATTTGGAAAATGAAATTTTGGGACTCAACAAAAAAGAGCAGATTTTCATGAACGATAAAAACCTACATGGTACTACTCAAGAATTTCCCTTTTAAATTTTTTTTATGAAAAATATTTTTTTTTATTTGGCTGTTCTGTTGTTTTCGACTTCTATCTACAGTCAGCAGTTTCAAATTGGTGAAAGAATTGCTGTAAATTCAAAAGAATTTAAATTATTAGATTATTCGCCTTCCATGAAAGTGTATACGTATCAGTATGTTGCTAAACTAAAAGATAAGTATTTGTTTGATAGAAAAGTGGGTGAAATTCTTATAGGTCTTAAAAACGGGGTAGTGGTGACCACAATTTACAATCTCAAACTTAATAATGACGAGCACAGAATTGAAAAGTCAACCTTGAAAAAGGTAAACAAAGCTGTTGGTAAAGAATTACTATTTGTACCCCACGATTCGTATGCAATTACTACTGGAAATACCTTTGTTTCTCTAAGGATTTGCAATACCACTTTGACTTTCGATCAACCTAGAATGGTGTATTTGACTACCATTAAATACAGCATTTTGATGCCTTAATTATTTATAATCGTACTATGAAATTTGCACATAAAATATTACTTGGATTTCTAATTGTTTCTACCTTAGGTTGTAACCAAAACAAAAAAACTAAGTTAGTAAAGTCTACTCCAAAACCTTTAGTATGGCATATCGACGGTTTACCTAATTGGTTTATTTTAAGTAATTCCAGAATTATTTATAAAAGATGGGGAATAGACTATTTTTTAGATGGTTGCTCGGGTTCTATTGAAGGTGTAAAGAATAATAAAAAAGTAGCCAAGATTTTAGAAAAACGCCATGGTAAATATTGGCGACAAGTTTTCGAAATGTCGGTAGATGAGGAGATTATTAATCGATATTCTGTTATTGATTTGGTTAGTAAAAGCCAAGAGGTGGTTTCGATTCAAAAGAAATTTAATGTGAGTATTAAAAATAGTACTATCCGCGTTATTTGTATCGAAAAAAACAGATACGCAACTTTAGTGACCTGGTACGATCCTAATGATGAAAACAAACAGATTCCAGGTCAACAATTAATGGTGAATTTAGCCACTAAAGCGGTTAAGAAAAGTAATGGTAAGTTTGATTGGAGGGGAGCTTTTTAAAACTAAGTGTATTCTTATGTCTTAGTATTTAAATAGAGTTCAAAAAATCCCTTTCCGCTTTACTCTTCTTCTCACAATTTACCGTGATAACTTCAATCAATCTTGTTGTATACCGATAAGACAATTTCTCTTGTCTCATTTTCCATCTTTTCTTCAAGTCGTTACCACCAAACTGAATTTTATTACCTGTTTTTAGGTTGATTTGGTCAATGGCTTTAAGAACATCTTGGTGTTTTGGATTCTCTCCAATGAATAAGGTAGTTTGATAGTTATCAGCAGGCGTAATCTCTGAAACTATTATACCCGCCTTTTTGTACCCAATACCTCCTTTGAAAATCGATTTTAGTGCCTTTTGTGCAATTCTGTTAATTTCAAAAGTGGAGTTAGTAGGGAAGTCTGTTTTAACCGCAATGAATCCTCGGTACTGTTCCATTTTCTCTTCAAAAGGGTTGGAGTTAATAAAAACCATAATCATATTGCAGTGACTATTTTGTTTTCTTAGTTTCTCTCCCAATCGTGCTGAAAAAGTGGAGATTCTCTCTGCAACATCATCGTACTTGAAATACATCTTTTCAAACGAACGGCTGACAGTCATATTCTGTTTTGATTTCACATCTTCAAAGTCAATGGACGGAATCCCCATCAAGTCGTGTTTCAATCGTAAACCCACCACACTCATTTCTCTTCTTACCCAATTATCATCCAATTGAGTGAATTGATAAGCATTCTCTATTTGAAGTGTTTTTAATCGTTTGGCGTGTTTTCTTCCTATTCCCCATACATCTTCAATTTTAGTCCATTCAAGAGCTTTAATTCTCTTTTCTTCGGTATCTATCACATAAGACGATTTTGTTCGTTCAGGAAACTTCTTTGCAATTTTATTAGCCACTTTGGCAAGGGTTTTGGTTGGAGCAAAACCTATTGATACAGGAATACCTGTATTTCGTCTGACTGTTCGTGCCATTTGAACCCCATACGATTGTAAATCAAAAAAATCATCAAACCCTTTGAATTTCATAAAACATTCGTCAATACTGTATATTTCTATTTCGGGTGAAAAAGTTGATAATGTATTCATGACTCTATGACTCATATCACCATACAATTCATAATTGGAACTGAATACATTTACAAAATTCTTCTTGAACAATTCTTGGTTTTGAAATGCGGGAGCACCCATTGGAATGCCGAGTGCTTTAGCTTCATTTGAACGTGCAATAACACAACCATCGTTGTTGGAGAGTATCACAACAGGTTGTCCTATGAGACTAGGTTTGAAAACCCTCTCACAGCTGGCATAAAAGTTATTACAATCAACGAGTGCAAACATTAGAATCTTTTTATAGAGGCGGTAACTATTCCCCAAACAATAAACTCATTGTCCTCGGTTACTTTAATGGGGTGGAATTCGTCATTCTCAGGAATTAACCAAACAATACCTCGTTCTTTTTTGATTCTTTTTACGGTGAACTCACCATCAATTACACAAACTGCAATCTTATCATTTTGAGGTTCTAAACTTCGGTCAATAACCAAAACATCTCCATCAAATATTCCCGCATCTTTCATGGAGTTACCCTTAACTCTTGCATAGAAAGTAGCGTCTTTATTCTTGATGTATTCGGTATTGAAGTCAATCTTTACTTCTAAAAAATCATCGGCAGGAGAGGGAAAACCCGCACGCAACCCTCCATCAACAAAAGGGAGTTTTGCTGATGTTGAATAATCAGGAGTATAGAATTCTAAAGTTGGAGTACTATATAGACTTTTAAGTTTCATAACACTTCAAAAATACTTCAGAAGGGAATAACTAAAAAGTGTTTTCGGAATAAAAGTTATTAACTATACGTATAAAAACAAAACAACGAGTTATACTCGTTGTTTTGTTTCTTCTTCCAGTCTTTTGACAAAGCTATTTGCAATTAAAACTCCAATAACACCTAACAATATTACTGCTAAAGTGATTTTTAATACGCTGTTACTTTTTTTGAGAGTATTGTTCTCGTTGATTGTGTTTTCCAAATTAAAATCATTGCGAACAAACCGAATTTCTGTAAGACTTGTCATAGTTTAATTATTTGTAAAATATCAGGATTGTCAGTTTTTTTCAAAGCATAATCGTAATAACAAAATAAGTCTCCCGAGGGTTTTTTAATTACATGATTGAAAGCGCCCAAATCAACACCTTTTCCTTTTAGAAATTCAACATGAAATTTATTTTCAGATTTTGGGTTATAAAGTGCTATCATAGCAAGGTGGCTTTTCCTAGATCGTTTTTCGTAAGGTGACCTTATTTTATAAAGTACTGCATTTTTTCTATTGTGAAACTTACTTTTGTTTTTTGCGTTAGCAAACTTTTGATTTGCTCTTTTTGCAACAAATTCCTCGCCCGTTAAAGGATCTTTTTTAATTAACTGCTCCATTTTATTAACTGATTGAATTGTTACGTAAAATAGCTTCGATATCACTTATCTTGTACAAATAAACATCTCCCATTGTGGTAAATGGGAGTATGCCTGTTTCTCTGTATTTGATAATGGTGTTGGGTGATAATCCAAAAAGGACTTTCAAGTCACGATTACGGTAATATCCATCGGACTGACTCTTTTCAGTTTTACTCTTCAGACTATTCTCGATATTCGATAGTCTTTCTAAAATAGGTTCTAGCAACACCTGTATGTTGCGAACTGACGGAATGCTAATTTCAAATTTTTCCATTACTTCTTATTTTTATAATTATTAAAAACGCAAAGTAAGTGGAGAATAAAAAGATAGTCAATGAATTCGTGGTGATATCGCGGTGATGCTTATTTTTTAAGGTATTTTCTTTCTATTTCAAGTCTGTAATTCTCGATTTTATTTTCAATCTCCTTAAGAGTCCTAATTTGTGTTAGTAATTTATTATTAGCTCTTACTTTTGATATATCGCTATTCAAACGAGTGATAGATTTAGTTTTTCCATCAGAATCTCTAAAATTAAAATTTTCCTCAAAAAATCGGATAAGGTTTATGTCATTTTTTAATGTATCAAATTTATCAATGTAGAATAGTCCTGATTCACTTAAAAATCTAAAAAACATTGCAACATCGATTTTTGACAAATCAATATTACACTTTAATCCTGAGGAATTGTTTTTTCTATTAAAGTCGATATTTTTATAATTGTCTATAGCTACATCTTCCCAATTCATTTCAATTTTATATAATGAATGGTACATTGCTTCTAATGCTTCGTAATGTAATTGTAACGCATTAAGAAGCTTTGCTTCTTCGAGCATAGTAGCATCTTTTATTCCTCCAAAGTTTCTGTAAATATCATCTAATACATCATACAAATAACCGTCTTCATATTCATTCTCAAAGTCAAATTTAGAAACTGATTCAAAGGTATAATCGTCTTCTAAATAAGGTTCCTCTGAAAGTTCAATTGGCTTGATTGATTTTAGTATTGAATCTCTAAATGAAAAATTTTTGATGTTGTTTTTTTTATACCATTCAATTCTTGCCCAAATAGTTTCTAAAAACTCTTGGATAATAGCTCGTGGGTTTTTGAAGTTAGTAATATTTCTGAGGAGATTCATTTCAAAATTATTATTCGGCTCATCAAAAAAATCAAATTCTATTTGGTTTACCCATTTTTGATTCAAATGGTATTTTTTATTTATAGGGCAAAAACCTATTTTAGGTTTTAGTAATTGAATTAAATCATTCTCAAAGTCAATTTTTGTCAGCATAGCTATAGGGGTTATTTTTTACTAAAGTAAGAATTTTATCTAATTAATATAAATAAGCAATTTTTTTCATATCATTTGAAACGTTGGAATCTAGTACTTTAGCATAATGTTGAGTTTGTCTGATTGTGGTATGTCCTAACATAGCTGACACATTCTCAATTTTAATTCCGTTGCCTAAAGTCACGGTTGTAGCAAAGGTATGACGCGCTACATACCAAGTTAGATTTTTATTTAAACCAATTATATCGCCAATTTCTTTTAAATAAGCGTTCATTTTTTGATTTGATATCTTTGGGATAATTCCAGACTCTTTATCCTCATATTTGCGTATAATATTCATTGCGGCGGGTAGGAGGGGTACATTCGCTTTAGTTCCAGTTTTTTGTCTATTAGTTTTTAACCATAAAACATTATCAGAATCTTTGATGATGTTGTCTTTAGTTAGTTTACAAGCATCAACGGGTGCATATCCAGTATAGCAACTGAATAAGAAGATGTCTTTTACTTTCTCGAGTCTTTCAAAAGGGAATACCTTATTTTCAATACGTAGGAGTTCTTCGTTAGTTAAAAACACAGCTTCAGTGGTTTTAATCTTACCATCGTATTTGTTGAATGGATTTTTATCGATTAAGTCCATTTTTATTCCATAGTTAAAAATGGTTTTTAAGTTTTTGAAATACTTTACAACCGAATTATTTTTGATTCCAATTTTACCATTATAACAACTTTCAAACTTCATAAAAGCTTCTAAGTTGTAGATGTATGCGCCATTTATTTTAGACACAATAAAATCATTGCTTTTATAATATTTATTATTATATGCAATAACAATATCTTTTACACGGTCATACTTTTGTAACGAAGCTTTTGACCGCTCACCAACTCCAACTAGTTTGGCAAAATGTTTATTGTGAGTCTCGATTAATTCGATAAGCGTTGGAATTTTATTGAAGTTAGATTTGCCGAGTATCATGGCTTTAAATTCTTCTATAGATATGTCTAGTTCTTTCTTTTTAATGTCGTAGTATATTTTTTCAATATTGATTCTAAAGATTTCCAAATACTCTTGGATTACTTTTTCCTTTTGAATTTTTACTGGTCTTCTCAAATTATCCGAGAATTTCCATCGTTCAGGCAAGATATACCTTCCTGTGCTCAAGGTTGTAGATTTGTTGTTGAAAGTTACTTTAGCATAAATTGGACATTCGCCAGTTGCTTTAGCTTTATCAGCTTTGATGTAGAAATTGATTTTTAACATGATTTTAGTTTTTAAATTAATTTTGCAAATTCAACTAAAACCAAGCAGTTGTCCTATTTTTTGGTGGTGATATCGTGGTGATTTGAGTTTCCAGTTACCCTATGCTATTTTAAAAAGTATAGGGTAACTAGCAGGGTATAAATATTTTGTTACCCTATGTGTTTTTTGACATATTAGTAAAAAATGAAAAAACCCTCTAAACATTGATGTTTAAAGGGTTTTTGAAGCTTTATGTTTCTTTTGAAACACGTCTTTCGCGGAGAAAGAGGGATTCGAACCCCCGGACCTGTTACAGTCAACAGTTTTCAAGACTGCCGCATTCGACCGCTCTGCCATTTCTCCAGTAAGAAACAATCATTTGCTGATTGCGAGTGCAAATATAAAGGCTTTTTTTGGTTATGCAAATCTATTTGAATAAAAAATGCATCAATTTTAAGCTACTTTTTTTAATTGTTTCATTTTCTTTGATTTAGAAAATAATACACTTAATTTATTTTTGATAAAGCCAACTAATAATTGACGTGTTCAATGATTTCTAAACCATAACCAATCATGCCAACACGTTTACTTTGACTGGTATTAGTCACCAATCGAATTTTAGAAATATCCAAGTCGTGCAGTATTTGTGCGCCAATACCAAAATCTTTAGTATCAATAATAATGCGAGGAGCTTGCATTTCGCCTTCAGCTTGTAATGTTTTTAATTCGGCAATTCGATTTAATAAGTTCACCGATTGCATGTCTTGATTGATAAAAATCACCGCACCTTTTCCGTTTTCATTAATCGCTTGGAACATTTTGTCCAATTGATGATCGGCATTGTGGGTAAGCGTCCCTAATAAATCGTTATTCACTTGAGAAGAATTAATTCTCGTCAATACAGGCTCTCCCAAGTTCCAAGTCCCTTTAGTCAAAGCAATGTGTACTTGTTTGTTAGTAGTTTGCTCGTAAGCACGCAATCTAAAAGTTCCAAAACGAGTCTCGATATCAAAGTCTTCTTTTTTTACAATCAAACTATCGTGTTGTACTCGGTACGCCACTAAATCTTCAATAGAAACGAGTTTCAAGTCAAACTTTTTAGCTATTTCGTATAATTGTGGTAACCGAGCCATAGTTCCGTCTTCGTTCATAACTTCTACGATTACACCTGCGGGTTGAAAACCAGCAAGTCGAGCAAAGTCAATTGCGGCTTCAGTATGGCCAATTCTTCGTAAAACTCCACCTTGTTTTGCAATTAAAGGGAAAATATGTCCTGGACGAGCTAAATCGTGTGGTTTAGTGTCCGGATTTACAAATGACATAACGGTTTTGGCTCTATCAGCTGCCGAAATACCTGTAGTTACCCCATTGCCTTTTAAGTCTACAGATACAGTAAATGCCGTTTCCATAGGATCAGTATTATTGGAAACCATAGAGTGCAATCCCAATTCCTTGCATCTCTTTTCAGTTAATGGAGCACAAATCAAACCACGACCATGGGTAGCCATGAAATTAATAATTTCAGGAGTTATTTTTTCAGCTGCTGCTAGGAAATCACCTTCATTTTCTCTGTTTTCATCGTCAACTACAATTATGACTTTGCCTTGTCGAATGTCTTCGATGGCTTCTTCTATAGTATTGAGCTGTATTTTTGTCGTTGTCATTTTATTTAATTTTGGGGAGGAAATATTTTTTTAATTAATTTTTGAATTGGTGCTAATACTACATCCATGTTGATAAGTCCAATATCATTTGTAGCTCGGTAGGTGAGTAGCACTGCTAGGGGTGTTAAAATAAATGAAGACATCCACGAACCTACAAATGGACTTAAGCCACCTTCTTCTGAAATTCTTTTCCCAAAGGTATTCACAAAATGGAAAGAAATGAATATCAACATAGCAAATACTACCGGAAGTCCTAAACCTCCTTTACGGATAATTGCACCCAGTGGTGCGCCAATAAAGAACATAAGAAAACAAGCAAATGCAATGACAAATTTATCATACAATGCAATTAAATGTCCGTTAATATTTTCTTGTTTGGTTTTAAATTCAGTATTCGAATTTTCTACAGAATATTTAACACTTTCCAAATTACTATTGGCTAGGTTTAAAACATCCAATTGCTGTTTAGGAGTGAAGAGTTTTAATAACTGAGTCTGGAATGGTCTTTTTTTAATTTTTAGCTTTGTGATGGGTTGAGTAGATTTTTGTATTCCTACTCGCTGATTGATATTTTCTGAAAAAGAAATCACTTCGTTTTTTAATGTTTTTTTCAGGGAATCCAATGTGTAATTCAGCTCACTAGTAGTAAGCATAGTATTGGTATTCGTAATATTTTCATTATCAGTATCGATTTTATTAAGCTCTGATAAGTCAATATTGATAATATCTTTTTCAAAAGCACTTTTTACAAAAGGCATTTTATGTCTGTCCTCATAATTTTTAGGAACGATATCTTCATAATAATTACCATCATTCAAAACTAATTGCAATGTGTTTGAGTTTTCACTACTAATTAGTCTTCCGTGTTTGGCTTTGATTACAGTCCGACTTCCATCTCCTAAATCGGATTTTTTATGAATGGTAATGCCTGCTAGAATATTGCCATTTTCGCCAGATTTCTTATTGACTTTTATATTGTACAATCCTACATCGCTAAATTGCCCTTCAGCAATGGCTAAGGCAGGCTTTGCTTGTGCTATATTTTTTCTAAAGTTGATGAATTTATATTCAGCATAAGGAATCACATTGTTGGCAAAAAAGAAGGCGGCAATACTCAAAAAAGTGATAAAAATAGTTAATGGCTTTAAAGCCCTTTGTACTGAAATACCAGCTGATTTCATTGCAGCTAATTCATAGTTTTCAGACAAATCTCCAAACGACATAATAGAAGCTAAGAGTATTGATAACGGCAATACTAGTGGAATTAAGCGGGGCATAGAAAATAATAAAAACTTAATAATCATAGAAAAATCCAAGTCTTTGCCCGCTAATTCTGCAATTAATAGCCAAACCGTTTGTAGTATGAATATAAAAAAAAGGATTACAAATACGACAGTAAATGTAATCAGAAAGGTTTTTAAAATGTATTTATCAAGAATTTTCACCTAGGAATTAATCTAATTTATTGATGTAGTAATTTGGATATTTACTTTGCACAAAGGTAAATTGATTTTTTGATAAAGGTTGGTTGGTTTTAAAAGAATTAACAGTCAAGGTTGTTTTAGTTCCTTTTCGGCCTATTTCAATTAAGTTGTATATGTTTTTAGTTTGCGAATCAATACCTAACAAAATCTCTTTTCTCTGATCTTTTGAATTGTTTGGAATTAGTTTTACATATTGAATCTTTCTTCCCTTTATATTCGTTTGTTCATCCAAAGTGTATTTGTATCCTGAATTAAAAAAAGTAAGCATTTTTGAAGGAGTTACTGCGCCATTATCGTTTTCATTTACTTTTGAAATAGTTACTTCTTCATCTTCAGGAACAATAGTATAAGTTTTCTTACCGTCAAAAATTTTGGTAACACCCATAAAATTCAAAACATACTGATTCCCTTTTAAGATCACATTTCCTTTGCTGTCTTGATTGATGTTCTCTTTTGTATTCGAAAGCGAGTATTTAAAATCGATTATGATGGAACTGTAACTTTTTATTTTATTCGTAACTTGATCCAAAAGCGCTTTAGCATTTTTATCTTGCGCTTGAGAAGTACAGCTCAATATTAAAAAGGTAATGAATAATAGGTTTTTAAAAGTATTCTTGTTTTGCATTGGGGTATTAATTTTGTTCGTTGTTGAAAAACTCATCGAGAGCCATCATATCTGAGATATTAACATTACGTGCTTTACTACCTTCAAAAGGTCCTACAATACCAGCCGCTTCTAATTGATCAATTAAACGACCTGCTCTGTTGTAGCCTAATTTTAGTTTTCTTTGCAACAACGAAGCAGATCCTTGTTGTGCATTGACAATAATTTCTGCTGCTTCTCTGAATAATGAATCACGCTCTGAAATATCTATATCAAGATTAATGCCAGTTTCTTCTCCCACGAATTCAGGAAGTAGGTAAGCCGTAGCATACGCTTTTTGTGAACCGATGAATTCGGTAATTTTCTCTACCTCTGGTGTATCGATGAAAGCACATTGTACACGCACCACATCATTTCCGTTAGAATATAATAAATCCCCACGACCAATCAATTGATCAGCACCTTGAGTATCTAAAATAGTTCTAGAATCGATTTTTGATGTTACTCTAAATGCAATTCGAGCAGGAAAGTTAGCTTTAATCAAACCTGTAATTACATTCACCGACGGACGTTGAGTCGCAATAATTAAGTGGATTCCAATAGCACGGGCTAATTGAGCCAAACGTGCAATAGGTACTTCGACTTCTTTACCTGCAGTCATAATCAAATCAGCAAACTCATCGACAACCAAAACGATATAGGGTAAAAAACGATGTCCATTTTCAGGATTTAACTTTCTAGATTTGAATTTTTCGTTGTACTCTTTGATGTTACGCACCATAGCGTCTTTTAACAAAGAATAACGGTTGTCCATTTCCACACAAAGTGAATTCAAAGTATTGACCACTTTGGCATTATCGGTAATAATGGCATCGTCACAATCTGGTAATTTGGCTAAATAATGTCGTTCAATTTTATTGAAAAGCGTTAACTCTACTTTCTTTGGGTCAACCAAAACGAATTTTACTTCGGCAGGGTGTTTTTTGTATAAAAGCGAAGTTAATACCGCATTCAATCCAACCGACTTTCCTTGCCCTGTAGCTCCCGCCATTAATAAGTGTGGCATTTTGGCCAAATCCACTACAAAGGTTTCATTAGAAATCGTTTTACCCAAAGCGATTGGCAATTCCATTTCAGCTTCTTGGAACTTAGTTGAACCAATGACGCTTTTCATGGATACCATCGTAGGATTCTTATTAGGTACCTCGATACCAATAGTTCCTTTTCCAGGAATAGGAGCGATAATACGAATTCCTAAAGCTGAAAGTGACAAAGCAATATCGTCTTCTAAGCTTTTAATTTTTGAAATACGGATTCCTGCTTCGGGAACAATTTCATATAAAGTTACTGAAGGACCAACAGTAGCCTTGATTTGCGCAATTTCAATTTTGTAGTTGCGAAGTGTATCTACAATTTTGTTTTTATTTTCTTCTAATTCTTCTTGATTAATCGTAATTCCGCCACTTGAATATTCTTTTAATAAATCAATAGTTGGAAATTTATAATTGGATAACTCCAAAGTAGGATCAAACAATCCAAAATCAGCTACTAATCGAGAAGCTAAGTTTTCTTCCACAATATCTTCTTCCTCTGCTTTTTCAATTACAAAAGCTTCATCACTTGTTGTAATTATAGTAGGCTCTTTTGGAGTAGGAGGAGTTGTCGGTAAAGCTTGTGTTACAACAGGTTCAACAATCGGTTTTGGCAACGTATTTAAATTGATTTCAGAAGACGAACTAATCGTTGGTTTTAAAGCTTCTTTGTTGATTTCGAATTGTGAAGTGGTTGATTTTAAATGAATGCCATCTAATTCGTCATCTTTTTCTTCTTCGGGAGTAGGAACAGCGTATTCTTCTAAATTATAGCTACTGTCTGAAGATTTTTCAGGACTAGCAGTTATTTTAGATTCAATTTCTTTTTTCGAATTCTCAATAAAATTATGAATGGAATCTGGCGAGACTTTTATTTTAAAAATTAAATAAATCACCAATCCGAAGATTAACAATAAGAGAGTACCCGTTTTTCCAATATAATCTTGCGAAAACAAATTCATTTCATACCCGATAATTCCGCCTAATTCTGGTGCTGAAGTAGCAAAGAATCCAAAAATTATCGAAACCACAATCATGGCAAATAAGTCCCAAAACCAAGTGTTTCTTAATTTTCCTAAAGGAATTCCTAAAAAGAGATAAATTCCCGTTAAGAAAAATAGACGTACGAAAAGAAACGAAGCTACACCAAAACCTTGGTATACTAAAATGTCAGCTAAATAAGCTCCGAATTTCCCTAGCCAATTATCAACCACTACATTTCGGTCAGATAATTTAGCCACAGCGCTTTGATCTGCTTGACCATGGATATAAAAGGAAACAAAAGCAACCAATAAGGCAATTGAAAATAAAACCAAAAGGCTTCCAATTACAATTTTATATTGCTTCGATAATTTCCAAGATCTTTTTCCAGTAACTTCGGAATCGATTTTTGATTTCTTTGCCATTCTTTTATTTGAAAAGTACTTAGTTAGAATTTTGGTATGTAAATGATTAAACCAATAATGATAGCAGTTAAGGCGGCAAAAAAGACAGCGCCTGCTGCGATATCTTTAATGAAACCAATTCTTTCGTGGTATCCAGGATGAATAAAATCTGCTATTTTTTCTACAGCAGTATTTAATCCTTCTACACTCATTACTAACCCTATGGCAAAGACTTGGAAAAGCCATTCAGTAGCAGTAATGTTGAAATAAAACCCAGCAATTGTCATCAAGATTCCTATAGAAAATTGAGTCATGACACTGTGTTCTGTCGTAATTAATTTGAAAGCGCCTTTATAAGCAAAAGTGACACTTTTTAATCTTCCTGAAACAAAACGATTGTCTTTTTGAAATTCCATTAATCAAGTATTATAGTACTGCTAATGCAGCTTCATAATTAGGCTCATCAGCAATTTCTTGCACTTGTTCTGTGTGTAGAATTGTTCCTTTTTCGTCAATTACAATCACAGCTCTTGAATGTAAACCAGTTAGAACACCATCTGTAATTTCTAAACCATTTGTTTTACCAAAACTTCCATTTTGAAAATCAGAAAGGTTCACTACATTTTCAATTCCTTCAGCACCACAAAAACGTTTTTGTGCAAAGGGTAAATCTCTTGAAATGCATAATACAACAGTATTGTTTAAGTTAGCTGCTGTTTCGTTAAATTTTCGTACTGAAGCAGCACAAGTTCCAGTATCGATACTTGGAAAAATATTAAGAACTGCTCTTTTGCCTGAAAAATCAGCAAGGGTTGCAATTGAAAGATCGTTTTTTACTAATTTAAAATCAGCTAGTTGTGTGCCTATTTTTGGCAATTCACCTGAGGTGTGCACTGGATTTCCTCCTAATGTTATAGTTGACATAATGTGTGTTTTTAATTGAGTTTCAAAAGTATGAAAATTAATTCAAATTTTAGATTACAGAGTTACTTTTTCTATGGAAAGTACTAAGGAAACAATGGGATAGGGATATAAAAAAACGCACCCAATACGAGTACGTTATTTCTTAACCTAATTTAAGGAATTCTATTTACTTATCAATAGAACCCAAAACGCGTTTCATAAAAGTATTCAAAGCTTCTTTTTTATCCACTCCGTCTTTTACTAATTTTTGTACTTCTAGCGCCCCATACATGTTAGAAATTAATTCACCAATAACATCTAATTCTTCATCTTTTAGTGAAGGAATTTCAGTCATAGCTTCTAGCACTTCAATCGTTTCAATGATATAATCTTGATCGTTTTCCTCGATGAATTGAGTCAAATGTTTGATAACAGGTAATTTCATAGTATTCAGGTGTTTGTATTCTTAAATAAAGTATAATTAAGCGATTTCGTTTACTAAATCGGCTAATACTTCTTGTTTGTTGGTTTGTGTTTCGTTGACTAATTTTCCGTTTACGAAAGTGGCAAAAGTAGGCAGGTTGCTTACGTTGGCTAATTTTCTTGATTCAGGAGAATTTTCAGCATCTACTAATACAAAAGTTAATGCCTCATTTTCTGAAGCCAATTTTTTGAATTTCGGTTTCATAATTCTGCAATTCCCACACCAAGAAGCTGAAAATTGAACAATCACTTTTTCGTTTTTGGATACTAAGTCTTGTAAAGTATCTTCGTTTAATTCGATTAACATAGTTTGATTTTTTAATATCAATGGCACTATCAAATAACAATCTCAATAACTTATTGAGATTGTTATTGTATATTGATAGTGTAATTGAATTTTGTTATTAGTGAGATCCTAAATAAGCAGCAGTACTGTTTCTGTCAGCAGTCATAGCGTCTTTACCAGCTTCCCAGTTAGCAGGACAAACTTCTCCTTTTTCTTGAACGTGAGTATAAGCATCAACTAAACGTAAGTACTCATTTACGTTACGTCCTAATGGCATATCGTTAACACTTTCGTGGAAGATTTTACCTGTTTCATCAATTAAGTAAGTCGCTCTGTATGTTACGTTAGATCCTTCAACTAGTACAGTATCTAATTCTTCATTGTATTCAGCACTTTCTACATCAAGAATTCCTAAAATATTAGATAAGTTTCTTGTAGTATCAGCTAATAATGGGTAAGTTACCCCTTCAATACCACCATTATTTTTTGGTGTGTTCAACCAAGCAAAGTGTACTTCGTTAGTATCACATGAAGCACCAATTACGATAGTGTTTCTTTTTGCAAATTCTGGTAAAGCAGCTTGGAAAGCGTGCAATTCAGTTGGACAAACGAAAGTAAAATCTTTTGGGTACCAAAACAATAGTACTTTTTTGTTGTTTTTTGTAGCTTCTTCAAAAATGTTGATTCTTAAGTTATCTCCCATTTCAGAGATAGCGTCAACTTCAATGTTTGGGAATTTTTTTCCTACTAATGACATATTTTTTGTTTTTAAGTTAAAAATTTATTGATGCAAATGTACTCCACAAATAAAGGTAGTGAAATAAATTTTAATTATTAATATTTATTAAGTAATAATAATTTCTTATTGTTTGTAAGAAATTATCAGTTAAGTTTTTGATTTACAAACTTTTAATACTAACGGGAAGTTTCCCTTTGCAAGCTAATTTTTGAATTAATTGTTGTGCGGCAGCTTCTTGAAAGACTTCAAAATCTTGATATACCATCACGATTTCTTTGGCTAAAGCCAAGTTGGGTATGACTTGCAATGCATAAGGGTTGCCAAAAACGTAAACAACACAATCCTTGGTTTGCAATAATTCACTTAAATAAGTAAGCGTTTCGTCTTCTATTTCAAAATTATGTAGTGGTTTTGCTTTTGGGACAAATAATGAAATCAACAACGTTTCATAAGTTTCAATTTCACTTATAAAATCAATTGGTGTTCCTGATGTAATTGAAAAAACAGGAGCGTTGATCGATTGAGCCACTTTGGTAGCAAACCCATCGTTATAAATACTTAGTTGGGCAAGAGAATTAGTAGTACTCGCTTCCTGAATTCGATACGGAATACTATCAGTTATAATTTGAGTCAGACAGTTTTCGGCAATTTTTGAATTCAAAGCGGAACTGATTGAAAAGTCTATACTATTACTATTTGTGTCTGGAAATAGGTTGTTGCCATTTAGAATTCCTACTTTTTCTTTGCATTTCATAATTCGAGAAAAACTAGCTTCAATTCGCTCAGGAGTTGCGTTTTTAAGTATCGCTTGAATTCCTTCAGCGACATGCTCTGCAAAACATAAAACATCATTTCCGGCATTAAAGGCCTCCCATTCTAATTCCCCTTTGGTTTCATATAAATCAGAAACACTTTTCATATTTAAAGCGTCTGAAATTACTAAACCTTCAAAGCCTAATTGGTTTCGCAGTAGTTTTTCAATGATATTTTTAGATAAGGTTGCTGAAGTGTTTTTGCCATCGTTTAATTCGGGTACTGCCAAATGCCCAATCATAATAGAATCGACATTATTCTCGATTCCTTTAATGAATGGATACAACTCGTTTTGCATCAATTGTTCTAAATTTTCATTCAAAATAGGCAATCCTAAATGTGAATCGACATTGGTATTTCCGTGACCTGGAAAATGCTTGAGACAGCCTATAATCCCTGCATCCGACATTCCTTGTAAATATGCCGAAGCGAAAAGGGCAACTTTATCTTTGTTTTCACCAAACGAACGATACCCAATTACTGGATTATTTGGATTGTTATTGATGTCTGCCAATGGCGCTAAATTGTACTGAATACCCGCGGCTTTTAAATCGAGTCCTATTTGTTTTCCCACTTCGTAAACCAAATCAATTTCAGACTCAGGCAAAGCACCTAAAGTAATAGCATACGGATATTGCGGTGTTTTTTCAATGCGCATGGCTAAACCCCATTCGGCATCAATGCTCATTAAAAGGGGAGTAGGTGCACATTTTTGATAGCGCACAATAAGCTCTTTTAATTTGGTATAACTGTCATCATTAAAAATTACTTTCTGTTTGCTTTCGTAATTCGTAGCTGCACTGGCGCGACTATGGAAAAATGTCAACCCACCAATATTGTGATTACGAATCAACGCTTCGGTAGCTTGAATATTCTCTTCAGTATCGTTGATGAAGACCGCAGGAAAGAAAAATTGTCCTATTTTTTGCTCTAAAGTCATAATTGTCTTTACGGATTGATTTCTGATTTTTTTCCAAATTCAGCAGGAAATATTAAAAATCTGGAAATGATTATTCCAGGAATGGTAGCGCACAACACCCAGATGAAGAAGTTGCCGTAGCCTAAATATTCTTGAATATAACCGCTTATCATTCCGGGTAACATCATCCCTAATGCCATAAAACCAGTAGCTAAAGCGTAATGTGATGTTTTCGATTCGCCTTCGGCCATAAATATCAAATACATCATAAAGGCAGCAAATCCAAATCCGTATCCGAATTGCTCAATGATTACAGCCAAGTAAATAAACAGAGTATTTTCAGGATGAAAATGAGCTAATAAAATAAAACCGACAATAGGTAAGTGCATAATAAGAATCATTGGTAACATCCATTTGCCTAATCCTTGTTTTGATATGGCAATTCCGCCCAAAGTACCTCCAATAAGTAATGCAATTACACCAAAAGTTCCGTAAATAATGCCGACATCTTCAGTGGTCAGTCCCATACCGCCCACTTCTTTTCCGTCAATTAAAAAAGGCGTTAACATTTTCATTAATTGAGATTCGCCTAAACGAAATAAAAGAATGAATGCTAAAACCCATCCAATTTGTTTCTTTTTGAAAAAGCTGGTAAAAACTGTTACAAAATCTTTGTGTTGATTCGATTCCGCGGAGGTGGTTTCATTTTCTGAATTTGGAGTAGCTAAGAAATTGTAGACTGTGATTAAAGTCATTAATAATCCAACAATAATCATTGTATACGACCACGCTTTTGATTTATCTCCAAACTCGGTTTCTAAATAGCCACCAATGATAACAATTAATCCATTACCAGTAAGCATTGAAAGTCGGTAAAATGTACTTCTGATTCCCAAAAAAAAGGATTGTTGGTCTTTGGATAATGCCAATAAATAAAAACCATCCGTAGCCACATCATTGGAAGCCGAAGCAAAAGCAGCGACCCAGAAAATAGCCAAACTTAAGATGAAAAAATGATTTAATGGAATGGAGAAACCAACAATTAGAAAAGCAATTGAAATCAGTAATTGCATGCCCAAGAACCATTTTCTTTTGGTACTATGTAAGTCGATAAAGGGACTCCATAAAGGCTTTATTACCCATGGAAGATAAAGTAAACTTGTATAAATTCCGATGTCTTCATTGCTGATTCCAAGGTTTTTATACATAATTACTGAAACTGAAATAATGATGGCATACGGAAAACCTGAAGCAAAGTTCAACAAGGGAATCCAAAGCCAAGGGTTTTTCTCTGCTTTCATTTTTTAGTATTTTAATTATTCTTTACTACTGATTTGGGTAGTTGTGTAATGATTTCTTTACTTTCATTACCATAATAATCGATGTAAGATAAAGCAAATTTTGATTTATTTTCAATGCTATTTATCGGAACTCGAATAGATAAGCGATTATTGTTTTTGTGAATAAAAAAACGATTAATGATTTGACTTGGATCGTCACTGTTGATAATTGAATTTGTATCCGTTCCGTAAAAGACGACATAACGAACATTGTTTCGAGTAGGCTGTAATGTAATGACCAACTCATTTTTTTCTTTTATTACGCTAGTAACTCTTGGAACATCAAAAACTAATTTTTTAAAATTAGGAACTGCTGCAGGAACCGCTGGAAATTTATATTGATTTTCGGCTAGTAATTGAGTTACATCTTGGTTTTTGTTAAGAAACCATTTGGCACTAAAGAAGGCATTGCCTTGTACATTGCCAAAAGTACGCGTGTAATCAATTTGATTTGGAATTTCTGTTGGTAAATCCCATTTTTTATCGGCATCGGCTTTAATTTTGTAGGTGCTATTGCCAATATAAACTGCGCTATTTTTTGCATTTTCTGACCACCATTTTAATAGTTTAGAGTAGGATGCTTTGGGATGGTCTAAACTCCAATACAATTGTGGCAAAATATAGTCAACCCAGTTGTTTTCCATCCAAACTAAAGGATCGGCATATAAGTCATCGTAATTGGTTTGTCCCGCTTGAGTGTCAGAACCTCTTGGGTCTACCGATTTATTACGCCAAACACCAAACGGACTAATTCCAAATTGTACCCAAGGTTTAATTTTTTTAATACTCGTTGAAATTTGTTTAACAAAAGCGCTCACATTGGCACGTCTCCAGTCGGCTAAATCAGCTCCATTTCCGTATTTATTGAACGAAGCAGTATCATTAAATTTTTCACCATCCACTGTGTAAGGATAAAAATAATCATCAAAGTGAATGGCATCGATATCGTATTTTTCAACTACTTCTTCCACCACTTTAGTGAGATGGTTTTGTACTTCGGGCAAAGCAGGATTATAATAATATTTCCCCGCATACTTAATCATCCAATCTGGATGTTTAATTAAGTCGTGTTTCTTGCTCAGTATTTCAGTATTGGAACCCGATGTTGCACGAAATGGATTCAGCCAAGCATGAAATTCAAAACCTCTATTGTGAGACTCGTTAATCATCCACTCCAAAGTGTCAAAGTAGGGCGAAGGTGCTTTCCCTTCTTTCCCTGTTAAGTTGCGTGACCATGGGGCTAATTCAGAAGGATAAAATGCATCGCCATTGCTGCGTATTTGTACAATAACAGCATTGTAATTTAATTTTTTGTAAGAATCTAAAATTTCGATAAAATCTGCTTTCTCTTTATCAACACTATCGGTATTGTTTTTAGGCCAATCGATATTAGCCACAGTGGCGATCCACACGGCTCTAAATTCGTTTTTGGGATATAAAATGTTACTTTGTGCATTACTATAACCTATCGAAATCAAGGTAAACAAAAAGGCAAAAGTAAGCGACTTGAAATGAATCATTTTGGGGTTTATTTTAATGGATACAAAAATAGACTTTTTAGAATAGTTTTTGTGCTAAAAAAATATTAATCTGGGAAGGAGATTTTTCCCATTCGAATGGAAGGAATTCCTTTGCTACTTCCAAAATTAGTTTTGCCTCCTGCTACGGTTTCATTCGCTAAGATTGCAAATAATATAGCTTCTTTAGCATCTCCGTTAATTCCTAATTCGTCGGTATTTTTGAAAGGACAAAGGATTAATTCCTGCAAATAGTCCATCATCAAAGGATTGTGCATTCCGCCCCCAGACGCATAGACTGTAAAAGAAGAAAGAGGTTCAGTACTTTGATTGATGACATAAAGAATCGCTTCGGCAGCGGTTTCGGCACTAAAACGCGTTAGTGTTGCTAATGTGTCTTCAATAGAAAGATTTTGGGTTTGACTTTCGCTCATTGCTTTTTCGATGTATTCTAAATTGAAAAGTTCAGGTCCTGTACTTTTAGGAAAATCCCCTTCAAAAAACGGATTGTTTTTGAGTGCTTTTAATACGTTTTGATTTACCTTCCCTTTTTTCGCAATTTGAGCGTCTTTATCATAACTTAATTCAGGAAAATGCAATTTTACAAACGCATCTATTAATGTGTTTCCTGTCCCTGTATCAGTTACAAAAACCTGTTGTGGATTTTGATTTTTGGGTAAAAAAGTAAAGTTTCCAATTCCGCCTAAATTGAGCATAATTCGGTTTTCGTTCGGACTTCCAAAAAGATAATAATCGCCATAAACCGCCAGAGGAGCGCCTTCGCCACCCGCTGCAACATGTTTTTGTCGGAAATCAGAAACGGTAATAATTCCAGAACGAACCGCAATATGATCACCATCTCCAATTTGTAAAGTGGCATTTGGAAATTGGTCTTGTTGATGCAATATTTTAGGAAGATGCATCACAGTTTGTCCGTGCGAAGCAATCAAATCGACTTCGGCTGGCGCGATATTCCATTCTTGCAAACAATCTAAAACTAAATTAGCGTGCAAAATCCCAATCCATTCGTTTAATACAACGAGGTGTTGGAAATCGATCGTTTTTTTTGCAAATACCTTGCGGATTTCAGCTTTGATTTCATCTGAATACGGAATAGTTTTAAATTGTTTTAGTGCAACCTGAGTTTCTTTTTCTGAACCCGAAATTTCGCAAAGTGCCACATCCAAACCATCTAAAGATGTCCCGGACATTAAACCAATTATTCTGCGAACAGGTTTTTTAGCAATATCATATAGCGATTGAATGTTTGTATTCATTGGAACTCGGTTTAAAAAAGGTATTTTTCTTCTACCGTTTTGCTGATTAATAAAAGGCCCAAAAATGTAATTAATGTATTTACAATAATTAACTCATTGTCAAAAACATAACCGTCCAAAAGTGTTTTCGAATTTTCATTAATTAAGAAAGTTAGGGCAGGGGAGAGTAAACAAATGAAAGGAACTAATTTGTCATTTACTTTTTTAGATTTTAGGAATAAACCAAAAGCATACAAACCTAAAAGTGGCCCATAAGTATAGGAGGCAACTCTAAAAATCATCCCTACAACAGAACTGTCGTTGATAGAATTGAATAGTAGAATTATAAAAAACATAATTCCCGAAAAGGCAAAATGTACCTTATGTCTAGTTTTAACTAGATTTTCTTTTTGACTATTTTCTACTTTGTCCATTCCTAAAAAATCCACACAAAAAGAAGTAGTCAAAGCCGTCAATGCTGAGTCGGTTGTAGCAAAAGTAGCCGCAATTAAACCCAACAAGAAAACAACGGCTGGAATTATGGCTAAATGATTCAGTGCAATTTCTGGAAAAAGCAAATCGGTTCTTGGTTTGTTAGTTACTAAATCTAAAGGAACTTGAATGTTGTTTTTGGTAGCAAAAATGTAAAGTAAAGCTCCTACACTTAGGAAAAATAAGTTGATAATTACAAAAATAGTCGTAAAACTGAACATGTTTTTTTGGGCTTCGCCAATGTTCTTACAACTTAAATTCTTTTGCATTAAATCTTGATCCAATCCTACCATAGCGACGGTAACAAACATTCCGCCTAGAATTTGTTTTACAAAATGGAATTTACTTCCAATAAAATCATCAAAGAAAAATATTTTGGAATAATTGCTGTTTTTTACTTCTTCGAATGCACCCATAACACTTAAATCTAGGCTACTACAAATGAAATAAATGGTCATAAATACCGAAGTTACTAAGAAGAAAGTTTGTAATGTATCGGTAATAATTATGGTTTTTAATCCTCCTTTGTAGGTGTACGAAAAAATCAATAGTAGCGAAATTAATACAGTGGCTGCAAAAGGGATATTGTAATAATCAAAAACGTAGCGTTGCAATACAATTACTACCAAATACAATCGAAAGGCGGAAGAAATGGTTCTACTAATCAAAAATATAGAAGCGGCTGTTCGGTAACTATAAAAACCCATTCGTTGTTCGATATATCCGTAAATTGAAGTCAAATTCATACGGTAATAGAGCGGTAAAAGTAATTTGGCTACAATGATGAATCCAATCGCGTTACCAATGATAAATTGGAAGTATTTGAATTGTTCTCCGTTAGGCGAACCCACCTCGCCGGGAACTGAAATAAAGGTAACACCTGAAAGTGCGGTGCCAATCATTCCAAAAGCGACTAAATACCACTTAGAGTTTTTATTGGCAGTAAAAAACACATCGTTTCCACTATCTTTTTTACTCACCGTATGAGAAATGTAGAATAATAATCCGAAGTAGGTAATTATAAGTATAAGAATTATGCTTGGTGTCATGGGATGTTTTTTGGTTTAGGTTATTCGTGTAAGCAAATATGGGAAATTATTTCATTACTGCTAATACAGCTCTTACACTTTTATGCTTTTGGAGTAAATCAGCGGCTTGCTTACTATCGATATTCAATTCGTCCATAATCATTTTGATACCTCGATTGACTAATTTTTCATTAGATAGTTGCATATCCACCATTTTATTACCTTTCACTTTTCCTAATTGAATCATGACTGAGGTAGAAATCATATTGAGTACTAATTTTTGCGAAGTCCCCGCTTTCATTCGGGTACTGCCTGTAAGGAATTCAGGGCCTACCACTAATTCGATAGGATAATCAGCTTCTTTAGAGATTAAGCAATTACTATTGCAAGAAATACTTCCTGTGATGCAATTATTTTCTTTGGCTTTTTGCAAACCTCCAATCACATAGGGAGTATTTCCAGAAGCAGCAATTCCTATAACTACATCTGAACTAATAATGTTGTGTTTTTTTAAATCTTCCCAAGCTTGATTAACATCATCTTCGGCATTTTCAACGGCTTTTCTTATAGCGGTATCTCCGCCAGCTATAATGCCTATAATTACATTATCAGAAACACCAAAAGTAGGGGGGCATTCAGAAGCATCCAAAATTCCAATTCTTCCAGAAGTACCAGCTCCAATATAAAACAAACGTCCGCCGGCTTTTATTTTTAATACAATAGCCTCTATAAGTTGTTCTATTTTGGGAATTTGTTGTTCTACAACAGCGGCTACTTTTTTATCTTCTGCATTGATGCCCATTAGTATTTCATGGGTACTCATCTTATCTAAATCAGTATAAAGGGATTCTTTTTCTGTATCTGGATTGTTTTTTTTCATTTGATTTTGTTTAGATCAAAAAAATTAAATTCAGTTTAAAAAAAGCGAGGAAGATAAATAAATACCTTCCTCGCTTTAAATTATGATTACTAGTTAGCAGGGTCAGCAGGGGTATTGGTATTGTTAAACCTTTCTGAATCTGGGTAAGGATAATAGGTTCTGTTTCTCTCCGTTGTTGGACGGTTAAAACGTCGGCTATCTTCTAATTTTAAACCAGACATGTACAATTCGATACAACGATTTTTGTAAATTTCTTCTAATATACTTGCTTGGTCTACAGTTCCTGCATAAGCAGGTAAATTAGCTCCAACTCCAAAAATATCGTTAGTTGCGGTTTTAGTCAACACTTTGTCTAATTCTGTTACGGCATTAGCTAATTGATTTTTACGAGCTAAAGCTTCTGCTTTAATCAAAATTATTTCACCTGGTAAATAAACAGGTATTGATTTAAGACTAGTATCAAAAAAACCTAACGCTTTATTGTCAGAAGTAACATAGAAATTAACTCTTGAGTCAGCTGAAGCTGGTGCTAAATTTGAAGGTAATCCTAAATTTCTATCTTTAGGTTGATAGTTATTATTAGTAGCAATTGAGTTAAAAGCTATTGGATTATTAGTTAAAGCATCAAATTTAAATTCTGATTTAACGGTTAAATTTACTAGATTAGCATAAGTTAAAGCATTTTCAGAGTCTCCAGCCATCATGTAATAACGAGCTAACAAAGCATTTACAGTATTTTTATAATTAATTCCTGTAGTTAAACCAGCAAATCCATTAGCTGTATTTAAATAAGGTTCTGTTGCTTTAAGAGTTGCAATTACTTTCGCCAATACATCGGCTCTGTTTTTGAATTCTGCATTTTTCATGGTTTCAGTAGGAACTTTTTCATAAAATTGAACTAAAGTCCCCAATGCCATTGCTTTGAAAATAGAGGCGTGGGTAAAAACGCTCGATTTTTCAGTTTCAACAGTTAAAATATTTATATTATCTAAAATCTTTTGAGATTCAGAATTAATAACTAAACAGTAAGCCCAAAGATTTTTAGTCACTGCATTGCTAGCTGTTAAAGACGAATTTCCTACTTCAAGGAATCCCTCGTCTACATTACCGGCATTAACAACTCTTAATTCTTTTGTAGTCAATCCATTAGCGGTAATAGCAGTATAAGTTACGCCAGCTCTACCACTTGACCATAATTGTTGTAAACCATTGGCCGCACCAATTAGACCTGATCTAGTACCCACAACTTCTTCTTGAGAAGGTTTGGTAGGGTCTAAAAACTCATCGTTGCATGAAGTAAACAAAGTACCTGCAACTACTAATGATAAAATTATTTTTTTCATGTTCATTTTTTTAATTAAAATTGAAATTTCAAGGCCAATGAAAAAGTCTTAGGAATTGGAACTGTACCAAAGTTATATTTTGCTACAGAAGATTGACCACCAGAGTTAGTTTCTGGGTCAAAACTTGGGAATTTATCCCATGAATATAAATTTCTTCCACTTGCACTTATAGTAAAATTACTGAAGAAACTGTTTAATTTTCCAAAATCATAACTCATCGAAACTTCTCTTAATTTGATATAACTTCCATCAACTACTCTGAATTCTTCAATATTGTAAATTGACCATATATAGCCTCTTGGTAATTCACCGTTCAATTCTTTGGCTACTAATTCACCATTTCCTACACCTTGACGCGTTCTGTAATCAGCATCAAAAACATCAACTCCTTGAACACCATCAAATAAAACTGACATACCGAATTTTTTGTAATTCAAATTAGCACCAAAAGCAATTACATAATCAGGATTTGGATTACCAATCTTTTTACTTAATACAGAACCAGTTGGTTGACCATTAGCATCTCTTGTTGGTTCGCCAGTTGCAGCATTTCCTTTTTCAGTTTGAGGATATCCAGAAGGAGTTAACAATAAACTTCCATCCGCATTTCGAGCAAAGTAAGTACCATAGTAAATTCCGATTGGTTGGTCTTTTTCAGCAAATACAGGTGCCGCTGCTGGATTGCTATCTAATTGGAATCGTTGTTGAGGTAAACCAGTTACGACGTTTCTGTTACGACTATAGTTAACAAATACATCAAGATTTAGTCCTTCTTTTTTGATTACATCATAACGCAATCCCAATTCAATCCCTTTATTATTCATCTGCCCAACATTTTGGATTGTATTAGTTGAACCTGATGAAGGAGCTAATTGAACGGGTAATAATAAATCTTTAATATCAGCATTGTAATAATTAAAAGATAAATTTAATCGATCTTTCATTAACCCTAAATCTGCTCCAATTTCATAAGTAGAACTTTTTTCAGGTTTAATATCTAAATTCCCTTGTTTCAATCCTTCTAAAGTAAAAGCAGAGTTTCCGATTAAAGTGCCTGTAGAGTAATTAGTGAAACGTGCGTAAGGAGTTATAGCGGTTAAACTACCAGATTCTCCCCAAGAAGCACGCAAACGAGCTGAACTTACTACTGAATTTTTCATAAACTCTTCATCAGACAATACGTAACTAGCGCTTATTTTTGGATAGAATTGAGAACGATTGGCTTTAGCAAAAATAGTTGAAGCATCATTTCTACCAGCAATTGTAAAGAATAATTTATTTTTAATTCCAATAGTTTCTTGTAGATAAAACCCCCATAAGTTATATTTAGATTGTCCTGCAAGAGGAGATCCAGGTACTAATGTGTTGAATGCATTAATTGTCTCAACAAATGGTTTCAAGTCACGACCTTCTAAAGCAAATAAATTATCTCTATAGGATTGAACATTATATCCTGCATAAGATGTTAATTTGACTTTAGAATTGATATCCCAAACATAGCGTAAGTTCAAGTCATTATTTAATTGAACTACTCTATTAGCTGCATCAGAAACATACCCATCATTATAATAAGCTGTATTTACTCCAGCATAAGGATATCTTGGTATAAAAACATTTCCTCTTTGATTGTAATTATCAATACCTAAAATAAAGTCAGCATTGAAGTTTTTGAATGGTTTGTAATTCAATTGTAAATCCGAAACCAAACGATCTGTTTTTTGAGTAATATTGAAAGTTTCAATTACAGATAATGGATTAACTCTAACAGGATCTACAGCCATTAGATTTCCATTAGCATCTCTATTATTAATATTATAAATATTATTAGTGATAGTGATAGAATTTATAGGACTCCAAAATACGTTTCCATCTGGTTTTTCATTTGAACTTGAATTAATATAATTCATACCAATAGAAGCAGAAAGTTTATCATTAAATTCGTGTTGTACTCTTAATTTAGCCCCTATGCGAGTGAAATCAGTGTTTTTAACAATACCTTCATTCTTTAAATGACCAATAGAAGCAAAGTATTTAGTTTTTTCGTTCCCGCCACGCATAGAAAAATAAGTATCATTTCCTAAACCTGTTGTAAATACATCATCTTGATAATCATAACGTTGAATTCCAGAAATAGTTCTTGTTTCAAGGTTTCTTCCAGCGACACTTACTGTTGTTGAACTAGCTGGTTGATTATTGATAGGAAATAAAGATGGTGTAGAGTTAACAAACTGCTTGTCAGACATGTTTACATATACTTTTTTACGTAATGAGCTAGAAGTTAAACTGGTTGAGAATGTGTAACTAGGTTCTCCTGATTTACCTTTTTTGGTAGAAATCAAGATAACTCCATTAGCAGCTCTTGATCCATAGATAGCTGCAGCAGCACCTCCACTTAAAATTTCAATTGTCTCAATATCATTTGGATTGATATCTGACGATCTGTTTTGCCCGATTTGTAAGTTAGAGTTTCCTTTACTTACATTTAAATTAGTAACGTTAGTAGTAGCATTATTTAAAACAACTCCATCAATTACATACAAAGGATCTGACGATCCAAGAATAGAAGAAGTTCCTCTTAATTTAATAGTAAATCCTCCTGCAGGATCTCCTGAGTTTTGAGAAACTTGAGCTCCAGCAATTTTCCCTTGAATGGCAGAAGATAAATCAACAGGTTTTGCACGATTAAGACCTTCAGCTTTTAATGTTGTAACTGCGTTTCCAAGCTCTTTTCTGGTAACACGTACAGTTGATCCTAATACAACAACTTCGTTTAAAGTACTAATTTCTTCAACAAGCATTATATTAATAGTGTTTTTATTAGTTGCTTTTACGGATTGTGTTGCAAATCCAACATAACTAAAACTAAGGACATCAGAATCAGTAGCTGAGATACTGTATTTTCCATCAAAATCAGTAACAGTACTTTTTGATGTCCCTTTAATAATTACAGATGCTCCTGGTATAGGAAGCCCATCTGTTTTACTCGTAACTTTTCCATTTATTGTTTTGTTTTGAGCGAGGGCAAATTGCACAAACAAAATCATTAAAAATGGAATTAAATAGTTTTTTTTCATTTTCATAATTTGTTTTTTTATGATTAAGTGACGAATGTAAATATTATTTTTCAATAAAATGCTATTTGATGCGCTTTTTTTATCAAAAACAATTAAATAATGCAAAATAATGCAATTTAAACATTTTTTTTTATAGTTTACAAGTCTATTTTTTAATTTATTTGCTTTTAAATAAATGGGTATTGTAATAATAATGCATCTTATTGTATATTTGTATTAATTATAAATAACTATAAAAATGCTAAAAGCCGAAAGACATTCTTATATAATGAATAAAATTCATAAAGAATTAAAAATTAACACTATAAATTTAGCTTTAGAATTAAAAATATCTGAAGATACTGTCCGTAGAGATTTAAATGAATTGCATAATAAAGGCAAGTTAGTTAAAGTGTATGGAGGGGCCTTTTTGGCAGAAGAAAAATCCACTAATATTTTCGATATTCAAATCCTTAATGAGGATAAGAAAATTGCTGTTGGGACTAAAGCATTGTCACTTCTATCTGATGGTCAAGTTATTATTATGAGTGGAGGAACAACAAATTTAGCTTTTTCTAAATTAATCCCTTCAGATTTAAAGGCTACTATATATACTTACAGTTTACCTATTGCAATGCAATTATCTCAACATCCTAATATTGATTTAATTTTTATTGGAGGAAAATTGCAAAAAAATGCTATGGTTACTATCGGAATGGATGTTGTTCAGGTTTTGTCAACTATTGAAGCGGATATCTGTTTTATGGGTGTAAGTAGTATTAGTGTTAAATCTGGCTTAACCGAGAAAGGGTATGAGGTTTCGGTGGTAAAAAAAGCTATGATACAGGTTTCGGATAAGGTTATAGCAATGGTTGATTCGGGTAAATTAAACACGAAAATGCCTCATGCGGTTTGTGATTTAAATCAGCTTCATGCAATTATTACCGATTTAAATCCCAAAGATCAAAAGTTAAAAGAATATGTGGCTTCAGGAGTGCATTTGATTTAAAAAATGCATTATTTGCGTTATTTGTTCTTTTTTAATTTAATTATTGCATAAAAAAGCATTTTTATTTTTTATTTTTTATATTTGTGCTAATAAATCTCAAAACCAAATCATTTATGAGCACACAACAAAATATTTCTTTCGAAAAACCAGGAAAGTATGAAACTTCAAGATTTGAAAAAATACATAATGTAATTTTTAATAATTCTATCTCTGGTTCAGTTGCTGTAGCTAAAGAAATAGCTGCTTTAATTAAAGAAAAGCAAAAAACGAATTCTGTATGTGTGTTAGGGTTGGCCACAGGTTCTTCTCCTATAAAGGTATATGAGGAATTAATTCGTTTACATAAAACAGAAAACTTAAGTTTTAAAAATGTAGTCACTTTTAACTTAGATGAGTATTTCCCAATGAAACATGATGATATTCAAAGTTATCATTATTTCATGAATGAACATTTGTTTAAGCATATTGATATTTTACCAGAGAATGTAAATATTCCCACGGGAGATTGTACCCCTGACGAAAGTCTTGTTTTATGTGCTCAATATGAAGAGAAGATAAAAAATATGGGAGGTTTAGATTTTCAATTGTTAGGGATTGGTAGGACTGCTCATATTGGTTTTAATGAACCTGGTTCACATCAAAATTCTTCGACTCGTATGGTTACCTTGGATCATCTTACGCGTTCTGATGCGGCAGGTTCTTTTTTAGGAATGGATAATGTGCCTAAAAAAGCCGTAACAATGGGAATCTCAACTGTTTTGGAAGCTAAAAGAATAGTTTTATTAGCTTGGGGACAAAATAAAGCTGAAGTAATTCAAGAAACTATTGAGGGAAAAATCACACCTAAAAAACCAGCTACCTATTTGCAAAATCATCCTAACGTTACTTTTATTTTAGATGTAGAAGCAGCTTCAATGTTGACGCGTATTAATACACCTTGGGTAGTTGATAATTGCGAATGGAATCCCGAATTGATCAGTAAAGCTATAGTTTGGCTTTGTGAAAAAACTGGTAAATCAGTATTGCATTTAACCGACAAGGATTATTTTGAACATGGTATGGAAAGTTTGCTTGCTATTGAAGGTACCGCTTATGATTTGAACATAAAAATGTTCAATAAGTTACAGCATGCTATAACAGGATGGCCCGGAGGAAAACCTAATTCCGAATTTCAAAAACGTCCGGAACGTTCTACTCCTGAAAAGAAAAGAGTTGTTATTTTTAGTCCGCATCCTGATGATGATGTTATTTCCATGGGAGGTACCTTTGATCGATTAGTTGAACAAGGGCATGAAGTTCATGTGATTTATCAAACTTCAGGAAATATTGCAGTATCGAATGATGAAGCATTAAAGTTTGCTGAAATTGGATTAGTATTTGACCCTAAGAACGAAGTGTATTCTAAGATTATTCAATTTATTAATCAAAAAAACAGTTCGATTTCAGACATACTTGAATTACGAAATTTGAAAGCACAAATTCGTCAAAAAGAATCCTTAGGAGCCACTCGTTTTTTGGGTTTACCAGATAATCAAGTTCATTTTCTAAATCTTCCTTTTTATGAAACGGGAACGATTAAAAAAAGTCCATTGTCCCAAGTAGATATTGACTTGATGAAGGCTAAAATCGAAGAAATTCAACCCCATCAAATCTTTGCCGCAGGCGATTTAGCTGACCCACACGGGACTCATAAAGTCTGTTTAGATTCGTTATTTATGGCTTTGGAAGAAATTAAAAACAAACCATTTATGAATGATTGTTGGGTTTGGTTGTACCGAGGCGCTTGGCACGAATGGGATATTCACGAGATAGATATGGCAGTGCCAATGAGTCCAAACCAAGTCTTGAAAAAACGAAAAGCTATTTTTTATCACCAATCTCAAAAAGATGGGGTAATGTTTCAAGGCGACGATTCAAGAGAGTTTTGGGTTCGTGTTGAAGAACGTAACAAAGATACTGCAGAAAAATTTAAAGCATTAGGTTTGGCTAGTTATGCAGCAATGGAAGCTTTTAAACGCTACCATTATTAATAATAATTGTTAGTTAATTTAGTTTTTGGTAAAGGTTTGTTTACCACCCTCTAGCGCTTTTAAATTGAACATATTTTCGATTTAAAGCGCTAGAATTTTTTATATTTGTCAACCAATACTGAATACACAGTAATCACATTTTAATACAATGTCACAAATACTACCCTTACAACAATTGTCAGATGCATTAGAAGGAGATCTTTTCTTTGATGAATTGCACAAAATAATTTATGCTACAGATGCTTCGGTGTACCAAATTAAGCCCATTGCCGTAGCTAGACCGATGTCGGTGGCCGATATCCAAACCTTGGTTCGCTTTGCCAATGAACATGCTATTCCATTAACGCCAAGAACCGCTGGAACATCTTTAGCAGGACAAACGGTGGGTAGCGGAATTATAGTGGATGTTTCTAAATATTTTACCAAAATTGTTTCTTTTGATAAAGAAAACAAAACAGTTACCGTTCAACCAGGAGTGATTCGCGATGAGCTGAATTTATTTTTAAAACCGCATGGTTTGTTTTTTGGTCCCAATACATCTACATCCAATCGTTGTATGATTGGTGGAATGGTTGGAAATAATTCTTCGGGAACCACATCCATTCGCTACGGAGTGACACGAGATAAGATTGTAGAACTCAAAGCCATTTTGAGCGATGGTTCTGTAGCATCTTTTAAAGAAGTTTCATCAGTTGAATTTATCGAAAAAACGAAAGGAGATTCATTAGAAAATAATATTTACAAAACCATTTACGAAGAACTCTCCAATTCAGAAACACAAAACGAAATTGTAAAAGAATTTCCAAAACCTGAAATTCATCGAAGAAATACGGGTTACGCGGTTGATTTATTATTACAATCCGATTTGTTTTCAGGACAAGAAGCTACGATTAATTTAGGGAAATTACTTTGCGGAAGCGAAGGAACACTCGCTTTTACGACAGAAGTTATCCTAAAAGTAGATGATTTACCTCCTGCACATAATATTATGGTGGCGGCCCATTTTCATACCATTCAAGAAAGTTTAGAAGCGGTAATGGTAGCAATGAAGCATCATTTGTACACTTGTGAAATGATGGATGATACCATTTTAAATTGTACTAAAACCAACAGAGAGCAGGCTAAAAACAGTTTTTTTATTCAGGGAGATCCTAAAGCGATTATCATGCTAGAAGTGGCATCAGATTCTTTAGAGGAAGCCGAAAGACAAGCGGACGCTTTAATTGCAGATTTAGAAAAAAATAATTTTGGCTATGCTTTGCCTAAATTATACGGACAAGATATTGATAAAATTAATGATTTGCGAAAAGCAGGTCTAGGACTTTTAGGAAGTATTGTAGGCGATGATAAAGCGGCTGATTCTATTGAAGATACCGCAGTTGAATTGAGTGATTTGCCTAATTACATTGCTGAATTTGCTGCAATGATGAAAAAGTACGGACAAGAAGCTATTTATTACGCTCACGCGGGTGCAGGCGAATTGCATTTGCGTCCGGTGTTGAATTTAAAAAAGAAAGAAGATTTAAAACTTTTCCGAACAATTGCTACAGAAGTAGCTGTTTTGGTCAAAAAATATAGAGGTTCCCTGAGTGGAGAACACGGTGACGGAATTGTTCGTGGCGAATTTTTACCCTTTATGATTGGCGAAAGTAATTATGAATTGCTCAAACGTATCAAAAAAGCGTTTGATCCCAATACTATTTTCAACAAAGGACGTATTACCGATACGCCAAAAATGGACGAAAACTTGAGAGTAGAATCGGGTAGAGTAGAGCCAGAAATTGAAACTATTCAGGATTTTTCAGATAGTATGGGGATTTTGCGTGTGGCTGAAAAATGCAACGGATCAGGAGATTGTAGAAAATTACCTTCGGCAGGTGGAACTTTGTGTCCAAGTTATCGCGCTACTCGAAATGAGAAAGATACAACTCGCGCCAGAGCCAATGCTTTGAGACAATACTTAACTGATTCGGATAAGGAAAATAAGTTTGACCAAGAAGAATTATACCAAGTTTTTGATTTGTGTGTCAGTTGCAAAGCCTGTGCAAGCGAATGTCCAAGTAATGTTGATGTGGCATCGTTAAAAGCGGAGTTTTTATACCAATACCAAAAAGTAAATGGTTTCTCGAATCGAAATAAAACATTTGCATACAATGCTAAGTTGAATAATTTAGGGAGTTTAACACCTAAATTGACCAATTGGTTTGCCAACTTGTCTTTTGTAAAAAAGAAAATGGGAATTGCTCCGCAACGAGTAGTACCTCATTTGGCTCCCCAAACGTTTAAAAAATGGTTGGATAAGAATCATAAAGAATTAGAAGAAGGAACATTTCCTAATGGTCATGTCCTTTTATTTTGCGATGAGTTTACTAATTTTTATGATGTTTCAGTTGGCATTGATACTTATGAATTACTAACAAAATTGGGTTACCAAGTTTTGGTCATAGACCATCAGGAAAGTGGGCGTGCTTTTATTTCGAAAGGATTTTTGGAACAAGCCAAAGCTATTGCTAATATCAATGTGGATATTTTTAAGGAATTAGTTTCGGCTGAAATGCCTTTGATAGGAATAGAGCCATCGGCGATTTTAACCTTCAGAGATGAATACCTTCGATTGGCAGATGACAAAGTTGGTGCAGAAGAATTAGCAAAACATGTTTTTACCATCGAAGAATTTTTCAAAAATGAAATTGAAAAAGGCGCAATTCGTACTGAACAATTTTCTGATAAAGCGAGAGAAATTAAAATTCACGGACATTGTCATCAAAAGTCATTGAGTTCAGTAGAAGCTACTTTTACAATGCTGAATTTACCTCAAAATAATACAGTTACTATTTATAATTCAGGTTGTTGTGGTATGGCAGGGTCTTTTGGATACGAAGAAGAACATTATGAAATCAGTATGCAAATGGGAGAAGATACTTTGTTTCCAAAAATCAGAGCTACTGACACTAATGTTGCTATTGCAGCAGCAGGAACGAGTTGCCGTCACCAAATATTTGATGGAACCAAAAGAATAGCACAACATCCGGTTACAATTTTAAAATCTTGTTTAAAATAATTGATTTTATTTAAAATGAAATTTTAAGTTTGCATCACAGTAATAGATACTTTAGTTCACTATTTGAATACCAATTATACTATGGCATTAAAAGGTTTGTTTAGAAAAAAGACGATTCATGATATCATGAAACAAGTCGAGCAAAATGAAAGTGACGGACACAATGCCTTAGGCAAACACTTAACCGCAAGAGATTTGACCGCTTTTGGTATTGCAGCTATTGTTGGAGCAGGTATTTTTAGTACCATTGGTAAAGCGAGTGCTGATGGAGGCCCTGCGGTTATTTTCTTGTTTTTATTTACTGCTTTGGCATGTAGTTTTGCTGCTTTTGCTTATGCCGAGTTTGCTTCGATGGTTCCTGTTTCAGGATCAGCTTATACGTATTCGTATGTCGCTTTTGGCGAAATCATTGCTTGGATTATAGGGTGGGCTTTGATTATGGAATATGCCGTTGGTAATATTACGGTGGCGATTTCGTGGAGTGATTATTTTACAGGATTACTTCGAACGGCTAATATTGAACTCCCGCAATGGATTCAAATGGATTATTTGTCGGCGTCCAATGGATTTAAGGATGCAACAGCTTTAATGCAAGGTGGAAAATCCTTTGATAATTTAAGTTCTAATTTACAAGATGCCTATACGGCTTGGACTTCGTGTCCAGTAATTGGAGGTTTTCATTTTGTTGCCGACATACCAGCGATGTTGATTATCATTGTGATTACAGCATTGGTATACAGAGGAATGAAAGAATCTCGTAATGCAGGTAATTTGATGGTAATTGTTAAATTATGTATTATTCTGTTGGTTATTGCTGTGGGTTCTTTTTATGTTGACACTACGCACTGGAGTCCATTTGCACCCAATGGAATTAGCGGTGTTTTAAAAGGCGTTTCGGCTGTGTTTTTTGCTTATATTGGCTTTGATGCGATTTCCACAACTGCTGAAGAATGTAAAGACCCACAACGTGATTTACCTCGAGGTATGATGTGGGCTATTATCATTTGTACTATTTTATATATCGTAATTGCACTTGTTCTTACAGGAATGGTCAGTTATAACGAATTGAATGTAGGTGATCCATTGGCTTTTGTATTTGAAAAGTTAGATTTAAAATGGATGTCGGGAATTATTGCCGTCAGTGCAGTAATTGCAATGGCGAGTGTGTTATTAGTTTTCCAAATGGGACAACCTCGTATTTGGATGAGTATGAGTAGAGACGGATTATTACCTAAAAAATTCTCTAGAGTACACCCAAAGTTTAAAACACCTTCTTACGCAACAATAGTTACAGGTTTTGTAGTTGGAATTCCGGCATTGTTTATGAATTTAACTATGGTAACCGACTTATGTAGTATTGGAACCTTGTTTGCCTTCGTATTGGTATGTGCGGGTGTTTTGGTTTTGCAAAACAAAACAGATATTCCGAGAGGGAAATTTAAAACGCCTTATGTTAATTCTAAATTTATTTTTCCAATAGCTTTAGTACTGGGTTTATTTTATGCATTTGTATACAATAACAAAGCCACTATGGGATTTCTTACTAATGAAACTCAAGTAAATTCACCACAAGCAATTATTACGGCATTAGACAAAGAAGATACAAACAAAGTATATCAATACTTGATTGGATTAGAATCCAAACCATCGACTAATGATTTGGAAGCATTATTAAGTCAGTATCAAGAAGATCAAGTAAAATACGAAGCAATTGTAGCTCGTTTACCAATTTCAGATACTATTAAATACGAAAGCGGATTTGATTTGTTCAAGCACAAAATACCGATGTGGATTTTTATAATTTCCCTACTTGGATTAGCTTTTTGGTCGTACAAAGAAAATTTATCCTTAATTCCATTATTAGGTTTAATCTCTTGTTTGTACATGATGGCGGAGTTGAGTGTTTGGAATTGGATTTATTTTACAGTTTGGTTGTTGTTAGGTCTTGTGATTTATTTTGGCTTTAGCCGAAAAAATAGTAAGTTGAATATAAAGAAAGACTAGAATTTTAGTTGAAATAGTATGAAAACGTTCTGATTTGTAATCGGAACGTTTTTATTTTAAGAATAATTCGGCTCCGATACACAAAAGAGTTAAAATTCGTAACAAAAAATCGTAAACTTTG
>Ga0213920_1000114_pt1 | contig 85306 bp, 80 predicted proteins | sample McNCre1117MG_FD_161054 | JGI IMG/M metagenome (GOLD analysis project Ga0213920, IMG submission 161054) | Freshwater microbial communities from McNutts Creek, Athens, Georgia, United States - 11-17 MG | ecosystem: Environmental > Aquatic > Freshwater > Creek | place: USA: Georgia | collected...
AAGTCTCCATCGCGAACCAGAGCGATTGGTCCACCTTCGGTGGCCTCTGGCGCAATGTGGCCGATGCAAAGGCCGGTTGTGCCGCCTGAGAATCGTCCGTCTGTCAATAGTAGAACATCCTTGCCCAGTCCCGCACCCTTAATTGCTCCGGTGATGGCAAGCATCTCGCGCATGCCGGGGCCGCCCTTAGGGCCCTCGTAGCGGATTACCACTACATCGCCCGCCGAGATCTTGCCCTCGGTGAGAGCCTCCATGGCGGCAGCCTCGCGCTCGAACACGCGCGCTGGACCGGTGAATAGCTCGGCGTCGAAGCCGGCGGTCTTCACAACTGCGCCGCCAGGAGCCATGCTGCCCTTGAGGATTGCGATTCCACCGGTGTGGTGGATTGGGTTGTTGAGGGCGCGGATGATCTTGCCGTCTGGGTCAGGCGGGTTGATTCCGGCTAGGTTCTCGGCAACGGTCTTGCCGGTAACAGTGAGAGCATCGCCGTGGATCAGGCCTGCGTCCAGCAGGGCCTTCATTAGAACCGGCACGCCGCCAACGCGGTCGACATCGGCCATCACGTACTGACCGAACGGCTTCAGGTCGCCCAGGTGAGGCACGCGGTCTGCGATGCGGTTGAAGTCGTCGAGCTGCAGGTCAACCTCGGCCTCGCGAGCGATTGCCAGCAGGTGGAGAACTGCGTTGGTGGAACCACCAAATGCCATGGTCACAGCGATGGCGTTCTCGAATGCCTTCTTGGTGAGAATCTGGCGGGCGGTGATGCCCTTGGCGATCAGGTTCACAACTGCCTCGCCCGAGCGGTGCGCCCAGACGTCACGACGGCGGTCTGCCGAGCCAGGTGATGCCGAGCCAGGAAGGCTCATGCCCAGGGCCTCAGCCGCGGCGGCCATGGTGTTAGCGGTATACATTCCACCACAGGCACCCTCGCCAGGGCAGATTGCGCGCTCGATGCGGTCTAGGTCTTCCATGCTCATCTTGCCGGCCTTGCAAGCACCAACGGCTTCGAAGGCATCGATGATGGTCACCTGCTTCTCGGTGCCATCCGAAAGCTTCACCCAGCCCGGAGCGATGGAACCGGCGTATAGGAACACCGATGCGAGGTCGAGGCGGGCGGCCGCCATCAGCATGCCGGGGAGCGACTTGTCGCAACCGGCAAGTAGGACGGAGCCGTCGAGACGCTCCGCCTGCATCACGGTCTCAACGGAGTCGGCGATTACCTCGCGGGACACCAGCGAGAAGTGCATGCCCTCGTGGCCCATGGAGATTCCATCCGAAACCGAGATGGTTCCAAACTCAAGCGGGTAGCCGTGAGCGGCGTGAACACCCTGCTTGGCGGCGTCTGCTAGACGGTCAAGCGAAAGGTTGCAGGGGGTTACCTCGTTCCAGGAAGACGCAACACCAATTTGTGGCTTCTCCCAGTCCTCATCGCCCATTCCAACTGCGCGGAGCATTCCGCGAGCGGCTGCGCGCTCGATTCCATCGGTGACAACGTGACTACGAGGCTTCATATTGCTAGGCATTGTGTAATTCTAAACCTTAAAGTCCTATAAACCAGCTGGGTTTGGCGGGTATGGTTGGGCGCTCCAGCCATAGGATTTAGCCATGCAACAGAGCAGAGTGTATGTAGACGGCATCCAGGTGGATTCGCACGTCACGCTGGGGAACCTCAAGAACTTCAAGCGCAAGCGAAAGACGGCCATTTGGATCGACCTGGTCGAACCCACGCCGCAGGAACTCGACCTCCTCGGTGAGGAGCTCGGCCTCCACCCTCTGGCCATCGAAGACGCTCTAAAGGGGCGCCAGCGAGCCAAGCTGGAGCACTACCCCAGCCACCTGTTCATCAACGCCTATGCGGCCAACTGGGACTCGGTCAAAGACGACCTGGCCACCTATGAGATTTCGGCGTTCGTGACCCCCTACGCGCTCATCACTGTGCGCGATCAGGACGATTTCGATTTCAATCGCGTTCTGAAGCGCTGGGATGATGCCTCGAGCATGGCGGCAACCGGGGTTGCCTTCCTGCTTTGGGGCCTCCTGGATGTGCTGGTGGACGGTTACTTCGAGCTGGTGGACAAGCTGGACATCGAGGTGGACGAACTCGAGGACATGCTCTTCGATGAGAGCGGCAACCACTCCAACGAGATTCAGAAGCGCTCCTACAAACTGCGCAAGGCGCTCGTCACACTGCGCCGCGTTGCAATCCCGATGCGCGAGGTAATCAATCCGATTGTTAAGACCGATGCCCCGATCATCGGTTCGGGAATGCTCGATTACTACCAGGACATCTACGATCATGTGATGCGCGCGGCTGACTGGATTGACTCGCTCCGCGACCTGGTTACCACCCTGCTGGAGACCAACCTCACCATCCAGGGCAACCGCATGAACCTAATCATGAAAAAGGTCACCTCCTGGGCGGCAATCATTGCGGTGCCAACAGCCATCACCGGTTTCTACGGACAGAACGTTCCATACCCCGGTTTTGGTGACCAGTTTGGGCTCTGGAGCTCGCTCGTTCTCATGGCTGGTGGGTCGCTTACTCTCTACTGGGCGTTCAGGCGCAACGACTGGTTATAGCCTTAAGGGGTGACCGCGCCAGATGCCACCAAAGAGCCCACCGGGCTAGACCTCTATTCGCGCGCCGCGGAGGCCGCCTGCAACCAGGTGATTGCCGCCTACTCAACTAGCTTCGGCTGGGCCACCAAGCTTCTCTCCCCCGCCATTCGCCAGCCGGTGCGAAACATCTACGCCATGGTGCGTGTTGCCGACGAGATCGTGGATGGCGCGGCCGCGGAGGCCGCATCGCTGGGTGGCGCAATATTGCCAGCAGCCGCGCTGGATTCATACGAGGAGGCCTGCTACAAGGCCATCGATGACGGGTTTTCCACAGACCTGGTGCTTCACGCCTTCGCCAAGACCGCCAAGCGCTATGGTTTCGGGCGCGACCTGGCCGCACCGTTCTTCGCCTCGATGCGCGCCGACCTCACCGAGAACGAGCACGACCAGGAGTCTTTCGAGCGCTACATCTACGGCAGCGCCGAGGTGGTTGGGCTGATGTGCCTGCGAGTGTTCGTTGGCGAGGCCGGACGCCACTACACGCCCCAGCAGATTGATGCACTGGAGGCCGGCGCCCGCGCCCTCGGTTCTGCATTCCAAAAGGTCAACTTCCTGCGCGACATCTCTGCCGACTTCAACCGACTTGGCCGAAGCTACTTCCCCGGAGTTACCCCCGCCAACTTCACCGATGCCGCGCGCGACAAAATCTGCGCGGACATTGCCGGTGAAACCGCCATCGCCTCGGCACAGCTGAGCGAGCTTCCCGCGGGTGCCTCCAAGGCGGTGGCCGCGGCCCTCATGCTGTTTGCAGACCTCAACAAGAAGATCTCCAAAACCCCGGCAACACAAATCGCGCAGACCCGCATTCGAGTGGGCAATGCCCGCAAACTCGTGCTGGTCGCAAAGGCCCTTCTAGGAGTCAAAAATGCCTAAAACCGCAATTGTCATCGGCGCCGGAATCGGTGGTCTAGCCACCGCCGCACTGCTAGCAAAGAGCGGAATGAGCGTGAAGCTGTTCGAGGCACGCAGCCAGGTGGGCGGACGCGCATCGATGTGGGAGCGCGACGGCTTCCGCTTCGACATGGGGCCGTCCTGGTACCTGATGCCGGAGGCGTTCGAGCAGTTCTTCAAGCTGATGGGAACCAGTCAGGCCGAGCAGCTGGACCTGGTTCGCCTCGACCCCGCTTACCAGACCCGGAACGAGGGACACAGCGAGCCCGTCAAGATCTGGGCCGACCTCGAGAAGAATCTCGAAGTGTTTGAGTCGGTTGAGCCCGGCGCCGGCGAGCGCCTGCGCGCCTACCTGGATAGCGCATCCGACACCTATCGCCTGGCTATCAGCCACTTCCTGTACACCAACTTCACCAACACGCGCTCGTTCACGCACCCAGACGTAATAAAGAAGGCCGGCAACTTCATCAAGCACCTGCTCGGTTCGCTGGATTCCTTCGCGGGTAAGCACGTGAAGGATGACCGACTTCGCAAGATTCTCGACTTCCCCGCAGTGTTCCTGGGTGCCTCTCCATACAACACCCCGAGCATGTACCACCTGATGACTCACGTGGACATGAACGTTGGCGTTTTCTACCCTCAGGGCGGCTTCTATCGAATCATCGAGGCCATTGAACGCCTGGCGATTGCTCATGGCGTTGAGATTCACACCAACTCGCCTGTCACCAAGATTTTGGTGGATCGCAACGATTCCGCAATTGGGGTTCAGGTGGGCCAGGCCGAGATTCACGCCGATGTCGTGGTGGCAAACGCCGACCTGCATCACGTTGAGACCAAGCTGCTGGAACCCAAGCACCAGACCCTGCCTCAGGAATGGTGGGACAGGCGCGAACCGGGCCCAAGCGCCCTGCTGATTTTCCTCGGTGTGCGTGGCGAACTGCCGATGCTAGATCACCACACCCTGCTTTACACCGATGACTGGAAGCGCAACTTCGCCAAGGTCTTCAAGAAGGCCGACGGCAAGAGCGAGTTCCCGAGCCCCGCATCGATGTACCTGTGCAAGCCGAGCGCTACGGACTCGTCCGTGGCCCCCGAGGGACACGAGAACATCTTCGTGCTGGTTCCGATTGCCGCCGACCCTAGCCTGGGCCACGGTGGCGTGAATGGCGACGGCGATGCCGCGGTTGAGGCAGCAGCCGACCGCGCCATCGAGCAGATTTCAGAATGGTGCGGAATTCCAGACCTCGCGGAGCGAATCGTGGTTCGCCGAACCATGGCGCCAGGCGATTTTGTCTCGGAGTACAACGCCTGGAGCGGCACCGCACTCGGCATGGCGCACACCCTGCGTCAGAGCGCCTTCTTCCGCCCCAAGAACATCAGCTCAAGGGTCTCCAACCTGCTGTTCGTTGGCCACAACCTGGTTCCAGGCATCGGTCTTCCAATGTGCCTCATTGGAGCCGAGCTTGTTTACAAGCGACTAACCGGCGATGCCTCCACCGGGCCAATCCAGGAAGAGCTGAAGCCGCTGCAGGACTCCGATTGGAAGGGCCTCCAGCGCTAATGCCCTGGTATCTGGCGGGTCTGCTCTTCAGCCTCTTCGGGCTGGGGTTCATCGACTACCGCTACCGGCTAGCGCTCTTCGCGCAGGCTGCACGCACGATTGCAACGCTCGCGGTTTCGGTTTCGGTGTTTCTGGTGTGGGACCTTCTCGGCATCGGCCTGCACGTGTTCTTCATCGGGGAAAATACCTGGCTCACCGGCATCACAATCGCACCCAACCTGCCCGTCGAGGAACCGGTGTTTCTGACCCTGCTCTGCTACACGATTCTGCTCCTGTTCGTTTGGCTGAGTGGCGAGCGAGCCAGGCGGGGTGGCGAACGAGCCAGTCGGGGAGGCGAACGCTGATGTTCACCTACCTGCTTTTAGTCTTGGGCTTTGGTGCCGGCCTCACCGCGCTCTCGTGGCGCTGGATTCCGTGGCGCTTAGGCAAAGCGCTCGGGATCACCCTCCTTGCAGTTCTCACGCTGTCCGTGGTGTTCGACAACATCATCGTGGCGCTCGGAATCGTGGGTTATAGCGAGGACCATATTCTCGGACTCCGCACCCCAATCGCGCCAATCGAGGACTACGGCTACGCAGTGTTTGGGACCTTCCTGGTTCCGGCTGTTTGGCGTTTACTGGCACGGCTAGGCAAAGATAGAGAGCATGACTAAGAGAGCGAGCGCCAGCAGGCTGCTGGCGAGCCTGTTTTGGTCTAGCCGCCCGGTGTCTTGGATCAACACGGCCTATCCTTTCGGCGCAGCCTACGTTTTCCTAACGCATCGGCTCGATGCGGTGTTCTGGGTTGGAAGCCTGTTCTTCCTCATTCCGTACAACCTGCTCATGTACGGCATCAACGATGTTTACGATTACGAGAGCGACCTTAGAAACCCGCGCAAGGGATCGATTGAAGGCTCTGTGCTATTGCCGGCACTACACAGGCCGACACTGATTGTTGCCTACCTACTGCCAGCGCCGTTCGTGCTGTTCCTTGCGTCCCGCGCCAACTTTTTCGCAAACCTGATTCTCGGTCTGGTGCTGTTCTCTGTTGTGGCTTATTCCATTCGGGGAATGCGGTTCAAAGAGATCCCGCTTCTCGACTCCATCACTAGCGCAGTTCACTTCGTGGGCCCAATGGCGGTGGGCATAGCGCTCGCGGGGGTGGATCTTCGCACCGGCACATCGCTGAAGTTGCTTACCGCTTTCCTGCTCTGGGGAATGGCATCCCATGCATTTGGCGCGGTGCAGGACGTAAAGGCGGACCGCGAAGCGAAGCTCACCAGTATTGCTACGGCATTCGGCACGCGAGACACCATTTGGTTTTCAGTCGTTGCCTACGTTCTAGCCGGTTCGGTTCTACTGACGGGCGCTTGGCCCATTCCACTCGCCTCGCTCATTGTCGTTCCTTACGCAATGATCGTTTGGCGATACCGGGGTCTTGGCGAAGCAAACTGCTTTGAAGCCAACGTCGGCTGGCGCAAAATTCTCTGGCTAAACCTTGTCGCCGGTTTTGCCGTCACGGTACTGCTAGTTTTTGCCGCTCTCAACGCCAAGTAATTGCGGCACGATACGCTAACCGTCTAGCGCTGCTCCCAAACAATCCGAAATCGATCATCGTAGTTGCGAGAGCACTTCGAGCAAGACGAAACTCTGGTTGGTTTTCTATAGCGGAAGTATTCGTGACCGTTAGGGCAACGGCCTAGCCACTTGGCATGTCGCTCATCAACTTCACGCGAATTAATGCGCTCGTTCCTGTAGCCAAGATCGGTTGCAATTCGAAGCCACTGGGCGTCGTGCCCGTGTTTGGCGCCGGCCAGCGCGTGTGCAATCTCGTGGTACATCACCTGGCGGCTCTGGTCTACGGCATGAAGTTGCGCCATATGCCTGCTCAAGCTGATGCGGGAGTTTGTATGGTCGCAAAGACCCGCCCTCCGCTTGCCGGAATCGAAACCAAATTTCCATTTGCCGGTATCGAGGTTCTCGCCCATTAGCCGCTCCGACATGGCCGCGATGAAGCGGAGCTTGTCGATGAACAAACGCTGATGGCGTTCGCCCGCCCGGTTGTATTGCCTACCGGAAGCGAAGCCAAGTTTCTCAGCCAAACGGAGGGCCCGAGTGTTGTTCAACGAAACGCTAGCCAGAACACTGGAAAGGTGTATTCCGTCAAACGCATAAGTCAAAACCGCGTCAATCACGGCGGTGCCGATTCCGCGGTCTTGGTATCGCTCCGATGACAACACCATCGCAAGATTCATGCTGTTTTTGGAATGTTCGAAGTTGGTCAACTGAACCACCCCGAGAAATTCGCCAGAGAGGTTATCCAGAATGGCCCAGCTGCAGTGGTTTTCTCGGGTTCTGAGCGAACGCAGTTCGGCTTCTACCTGAGATCTTGAATGTTTACGGGTACTGCCCATGAGCTGAACCAAGCAGGCCCCCTCGCCCGGCCCGCAAACCTCATCCAGCCACACCTCGGTCAACTGCCTCAGGCTGTAGGGCCCGGAGTCTAATGCCACCGCCGCCGGGGATGAAAAAACTGCCACGAAGACCACTCTATTGGGCTAAGTTTTGCTGGGTTTGAAACAACAAATCCTCGGTGAATAACGACGAAATAAAGATTTAACACAAAATGACCAAATAACCGCTCCGGCTAGGCGAAACCGCGGTTCTGGCGAGTAAAACTCCAATAAATTATTGGAATGGCACAAAACACTTCAGGCTCTGCTTCGGCAACCGCAATCGAAATCCACGACGTCGCCCCAATCCCGGCAGGCGACCGTCACGGCAAGGCATGGCACCTCTTCACTGTCTGGTCGTCCCCTAACCTCGAGTTCGCAACTGTATTTATCGGCTTCCTCGCTGTCATCGCGTTTGGCCTAAACGTATGGCAGGCAATTGCCGCCGTTGTTGTAGGAAACACACTCGCCGCAATCACACACGGAATCCTCAGCACCTGGGGTCCAAAGCGTGGTCTGCCTCAGATGATTCTGAGCCGCAGTGCTTTCGGCAAGTGGGGAAACCTAATCCCTGCCGGTCTGAGCACTCTCGTTGCCGGTATCGGTTGGTTCGCAGTGAACAGCACCTCAGGTGCTTTTGCTCTACAGGCTCTCACCAGCCTACCTATCGAGGTCTCCCTGCTGATCGTAGTTCTGGCTCAGATTGGTATCGCTTTCGTTGGTCACAACCTCATCCAGAAGTTTGAGCGTTACGCGTTCTACTACCTGGTGGTTGTTTTTGGAATCGCATCGGTGATTGTTCTCGCACAAGGCCACTACGTAGTTTCTGCAGACAAAGGCGCCTTTAGCCTGATTGGCTTCACTCTTACCGCAGCTGCCGCATACGGTTACACCGCTGGTTGGACCGCATTCGCTTCGGACTACACCCGCTATCTGCCTGAAAACACCAACTCGCGCCAGCTTGGTTGGGCAGCAGGTCTCGGTAACTGGTTTGCCACCACCCTCCTAATGGTTGTTGGAGCAGTGGCCTGGACAGTGGCTTCTCCTGACGGCAACCCAACCGCCAACTTCACTGGCCTCCTTCACAACAATGTGTTGGCAAGCCTGGTTCTTTTGGGCATCGCAATTGGTTCGGTGGGCGCAAACGTGCTCAATGTCTACTCGGGGGCAATGTCGTTCCTGGCTATGGGATTCAACGTTGGCTTCAAGACCCGTCGAGCAGTAATGGTTGCCCTCGCGGGTGTTATCGGTTCCATCACGGCCTACTCGGCCATCAAGGGTGACTTCGTTGGCAAGTTCGAAGGCTTCCTGCTTGTCGTTTCTTACTGGGTAGCGCCTTGGATTGCGGTAGTTATTACCGACTGGTTCCTGCGTGGCCGCAAGTTAGACGCCAACCTGGAGGACAACAAGAACTGGGCTGGCCCAGTATCATTCGTGATCGCAACCGCTGGTTCGATCATTGGATTCTGCAACCAGATTGCCTACTCGGGTCCACTTTCCACTGGCCTCGGAGACATTACCCCACTGGTTGGCTTCGTGTTGGCAGCCGTTCTATACGCTGTCTTCTTCAAAGCCGCAGAGAAGAAGAACTAGTAACACCAAACAACGAGAGGCCTCGGCAATGGAATTCAAGGTAGGACAAATCTTCGCAACTGACGAAGAGAAACTGCAGGTAGCCATTGCCGAGGCACATCTCGGCCTCGCGGAGGGCGGCATCCCAATCGGTGCTGCACTCTTCGATGAGGAGGGTCACCTCCTCGGAAGCGGTCACAACCTGCGCGTCCAGGAGGGCGACGCATCGATGCACGGCGAGACCAGCGCGTTCCGCAACGCTGGACGCCAGCGCAGCTACCGCAAGGTGACCCTGGCCACCAGCCTCTCCCCCTGCTGGTACTGCAGCGGTCTGATCCGCCAGTTTGGCATCGGTCGCGTTCTGGTTGGCGATGACAAGAACTTCATGGGCGGTCAAGACTGGGTTGCAGAGCACGGCGCCGAGGTTCACGTGATGAACGACCCAGGTTTAGTGGAGCTCATGCGTGAGTTCATCGAGGCAAACCCAACCCTCTGGAACGAGGACATCGGCGAGGAATAGTCGCCGCAAACAGACTTTCGACTGAGCCTGCTCCTAGAGCAGGCTCATCGTTTTAACCAACTGATACAGCGCTGGGCCTAGAACGATGATGAACATGGCCGGCAGGAAGCAGAGCATGAGCGGCATAAGAATCTTGATGGTTACCTTCTGACCCTGTTCACGCGCCCTGTCCTTGCGGACGGCACGCATCTCCCGCGCCTGCTCGGCCAGAACGCCGCTAATGGGCACTCCGAGTCTGTCAACCTGCAGCAGGGCCCCCAGGAAGCGCCTGAGGCTCTTACTGCGGGTTCTCTCGGAGAGTTCGGCCATAGCCTCAACACGGCTCTTGCCAAGCTGAATTTCGGCCATCAGAGCGCCAAACTCCTCGGCAACCGGCCCGCTTAGGCTCAGCGAAACCCTAGAGATTGCGTTCTCGAAGCTAAGGCCAGACTCCACGCAGAGGTTTAAGAGGTCGATGGCATCCGGCAGACCACGCTCGAGCGACTCATCGCGCTTCTGCCCTTCGGAAACCACGAGGAGGTCTGGAACAAAATAGCCCAGCACGGTGAGCACGACCAGCGCCGCCAACCCTAGCGATGGTGACTTGGCCAGGAACAGAAAGCCGACCATCGCACCGATTACCGCGTACATGACCTTCTTGGTCAACAGCGCTGCCAGAGCAACCGAGCCCCGCGAACCCGCCGCAGCCAGATTGTTCAGCATCCAGGTCTGGTACTTCGCGGTTAGGAAGCGGCGGCCAATGCGCAGGAACAGGCTCGATTCGTCAACCTGCTGAGCCTTCACCAACTGCTCAGGCGTTGAGTGCGAACGGAGTGTGTATTTGGGCATCGCTGCCATGATGCCCTGAACCCCGCCGCCGGAAAGGGTGCGGATGATGGTCACCAGAAGCAGAGCCACGGCAACCGAGGTTAGGGTTGCGCCAACCAGCGGCCCAAGGGTGTCGAGCAGGTTAGACACGAACGGCCACCGCCTTACCCATCCAAATCCAACCGATGGCCATCAAGGCCACAAAACAACCAATCATGACGAACCCAACCGGGTTGGTCCAGAAGAAGGCCACGTATTCGCGGCGAATAATGAAGAGCGCCACAAAAGCCATGATTGGCAGACCTATCAGAATGTAGCCACTCATGCGCCCCTCGGCCGAGATAACCTGAATCTCGCGCTGAACCTCGCTACGACCCTTAATGGTCTCGGCAACGCCGTCCAGGATTGTCGAGAGCGAGCCACCCACCTCGCGCTGAATCTCCAGTGCCAGCACCAACCATGAGAGGTCCGCGCTCTCCATGCGTTTTGCAACGCGGCGCAGGGCATCTTCAATGGAGGAGCCAAACTGCACCTCTGCGATTGCGCGCCTGAACTGTCGGCCAACCTCGCCCTGATCCTGGCTTGCCGTCGCGCCCAGAGCAGACGCGAAGGTTAGACCGGCGCGCAGCCCGCTAGCGATGATGGACAAAACCTGCGGCAGTTCTTCTGCAAACTTGGCCGCGCGGTTCTTTAGCCTGCTGCCGAGGTAAACATTCAAAAGGTAATAGCCGGCGATGCCCCCCATAAGCACACCCAGGAAGATGCTGCCAAAGAAGATTCCGCAGATAACCGCAAACACCACCGCGCCCGCGAGCGAACCGTAGGTCCAGGTCTGGGCGGTTAGCTCAATGCCGGCTCCGGCAAGTTTTTCATCGGTGGCACGAAAGTATTTTTCGAGTGCCTGAAACCTCACGGGTTTGGCTACCTCTAGTTCGTTGGCTTCACCAGCACCGATGGCGCGGGCGTAGCTGGCCATGATGTTGTCCAGCCTGCTCGTCTTGCTCTTGGAACGGCGCAGACCGATGAGTGTGAGAAGCACCAGCATGGTGGCAGCCGCAACCAGAGCACCTATGAGCGCTGGGCCCAGCTTGAACAGAACGTCAATCACTTGTGAAACACATCCTTGTCCAGGTGAATGCCGCGCTGTTCAAGTCGGTCTAGGAATGTGGGCCTGTGCCCCGTGGCAACGAGGTGACCGATGTCGCTTGATTCCGAGTCATGGTTGTAGTGGAAGGCAAAGATGTCCTGCATCTTCACCTCGCCGTGTTCAACCCCCATAACCTCACTGATGGCAGTGATGCGGCGGCTGCCATCGCGCATTCGCGACTGCTGGATGATTAGGTTCACCGCGCGACCCACCTGGTCGCGAATTGCAGACATCGGAAGTTCCATGCCGGCCATTAGGCTCATGGTCTCGAGTCGGCTTATTGCATCGGTGGTGGAGTTTGCGTGCACAGTGGTGAGCGAACCATCGTGGCCTGTGTTCATGGCCTGGAGCATGTCGAGGGCGGCACCGTCACGCACCTCACCAACCACAATGCGGTCTGGTCGCATACGCAGCGAGTTACGAACCAGGTCGCGAATAGTGATCAGACCCTGGCCCTCGATGTTGATAGGGCGGCTCTCCATGCGGATCACGTGCGGCTTGGCAAGCTGGAGCTCGGCTGAGTCTTCGATGGTCACGATGCGCTCGTCATCTGGAATGAAGTTAGAAACAACGTTCAGGGTGGTGGTCTTACCAGAGCCGGTTCCACCGGAGATGACTATGTTCATGCGTCCCTGTACGGCGGCCTCGAGGAACACCATCGATGCCTGGGTGAGGGTGCCGGTTGCCAGCATGTCCTTCACGGTGAACGGGTCTTTGTAGAACTTTCGAATAGTGATGTTGGCGCCGTCAAGCGCGATGGGCGGCACTACCGCGTTGACACGGCTTCCGTCCTTGAGGCGTGCGTCAACGAGCGGGCTCGACTCATCGATGCGACGGCCAACCTTGCCCACAATTCGGTCGATTGTCTTGCGAAGGTGATCCTCCGAGTTGAAGGCCAGTTCGGTTGCAACCAATCTGCCGTGACGCTCCATGTATATCTGGTCGTAGCGGACCACCATGATTTCCGTGACCTCGGGGTCTCGCAGCAACTGCTCGAGGGGTCCATTTCCGAGGATGTCGTCGACGATCTCCTGCACCATGTCGGCGCGCTCGAGGTCCGTGAGCGGATAGGCGTTGGTCTCGATTACCTGGGCAATCGCCTTGAAGACAATGGACTGCAGCAGCTCCGGGTCCACGTTGCCGGAGTACAGCGTCTTGCCAACCAGGTCCTTGAGAACATCGTTGACCTGATTGCGAACGCTCTCCATGTCGAGCTTTTCGCCCGTGTTCGCAAGGTCACGCATCTGACCCGAGGTCAGGTAAGGAATGGATTCAGTCTGCGGCTCGGAGCGATTCAGGCGATCGGATAGACCCATGCCTAGCCCTTTCCGAATCCGAACCAACCGCGCTTGCGCACAATTTCGGTTCCGGTCAACTTGGCCGCAACCTCGCGCACCGACTTGGCAACCTGATTCTTGGGGTTCGCCTCAATAACGGTCTTGCCCTGGTTGGTGGCAAGTGGAACGGCATCGCTCTCAGGGATGGTTGCAAAAATGTCTAGGCCAATGGTGTTCTGAACATCGCTGATGGTTACACCAGACTTGGCGGTGGAGCGGTTGACAACAACATTCCACTTGGAGCGCGGCATGCCGAGTGCCTGCAGGGTTCCCAGAGTCACCTTCAGGTTTTTCAACGATGGGGTGTCCAGCGTAGTCAGTAGCAGGTAGCGATCTGCCATGTCGAAGGCGCGAAGGATAACCTCGGTGAATGCCGGTGGGCAGTCAACCACAACGTAGTCGTAGGTCTCTTTCAGACCGCGGAGAATCTTCTGTGCTAGATCCGGCGTGATGAACTCAACATCGCTCGGGTCCAGAGGAGCAAGCAGAACGTGAAGGTTTGGCTTGTGCACCGTTACCAGAGAGCGAATGCCCTGCAGGTCCAGCGAGTGCTGCATTCGGATTGCATCCGAGATGGTCTTGGCCGGGTCAATTTGTAGCGCAACGGCCACGTCACCAAACTGGAGATCAAAGTCAACGAGACACACGGTCTTGGAGGAGTCCGCGGCCAGCGCTTCGGCCAGGTTGGTGCTGAGTGTGGTCTTGCCACACCCACCCTTGGCGCTGAAAACCAGCACCATCTTGCCGCGATTTCCGCTGGCCAACTCCGGCTGCTTATCGGTGAATACGTTGGAAACCTGGGTGCTTCGACGGCTGGCAGCGAGCAGCTCGGCGGCGTCATCGGCCGCCACAACTTCTCGAATTCCGGCTTGCATCGCCTGGGTCAGTACGGCAACCTCCAGGCGGTTTCTCACCAGAACAACACCCAGCGATGGGCGCACCGCGCGGTAGTGCTTGGCCAGCTCGATTGCAACGGTCAGCGGCACCTCTGGGGCAACTACAACAAGCTGCTCGTTCTCGTTCTGCTCCAGGTAGTCCAGGAGTTCACGCGGTGTTGGCAGCACCGAAATTTCGGTGCCCAGCGTTAACTTAAACCGCTCCGCGGAAGCTATCGACTCGGTTAGGACAACCGTCATTTACTTCCCTCCGAGCAGAGTGCCATCGGTGGTGCCCGATCCAGGCAGAACCACGGTGTCGCTCGCGAGAAGGCCAAAGTAGAGACTGCCGGTCTTTGAGGCAAGGATGAGACGCGAGGCGTCAGCTGGCTCCAGGGCCAGCGTCACCAGCGATGAGGTGGTGCTGGAGTTTGCATTGGCGTTGGTGGTTGAGGTGGAACCCACGGCCAGAACGTTTGCGTTCGGCAGTAGCACACGCGATTCGCTGGCATCGTTCTTGGTCCAGTAAACAACAACGTGCGAGCCGGGAACCACGAAGCTGGCAACGCGAGAGGCGTCATCCATGCTCACCGAAACGGCGATGTTTCCGCTCGGAATCTGAATCTGCGCGTTTGGAACTGCGAAGTCGGCAAGCTCGCTGCCGAGCACCAGCTGACCCGCGCCAATGGCACGGCTAACCATCTTGTTCGCGAGAGTGGCGTCAATGGAGGTCAATGCATCGGATGGAACCGCACCCTGAGGGAATGCCTCGTATTTAACCAGGCCCTGGGCCACGGCGTCACTCAGCTTTACGCCAACGTTAAGGTCTGCCTTGGCAACAATCACGTTTACGGCCTGCTTACCTGCCAGGGCACGGGTGTCGGCAGTTGACTGGTACACGTAAACGGCAACGCCGGCGAGAACCGCCACGACAATAGCCACGATGTACGACAGCTTCGATACCTTCATTTAGCCCTCCAGGCCTAATTTATGTGCATAACCATCTGGTAGCCCAGATTTTGGATGGTCGTGGCGGAAGATGGTGCAGCGCCAACGCCCTGGTTAAAGCCACTAGTTGTCTTAGCCGAGAATACCCCCGCAATGCACGGAACCGTGACATTGTTGGGCAAGAGACTCGAGCCGTTATTTGTGGGGCAAACCGTGTTCAACTTCGACTGGCTAATCAGAGTTGAATTCGAAACCCAACCCTGGGCCGAAGACGTGGTCACCGAGGGGCTGGTCTTGGTTGGGAACTGGTAGCCCATGAGCGTGTAGTTGACGAATCCACGGATAACCATGCTGGTGCCGGAATACTCAACGACTGGCAGAGTGTAGGTCTTTCCAAGCTGCGCCTTGAGCACCTTCACCAAGCACGGGTAGCTGGCGGTTGGGTCACAGGTTGTGGTCACAGTGGTGGCCGTCTTAGCAACAACGGTGGTTGGAAAGGTTCTCGGACAGGCCGTTGAACCGCCGGGTGGGCTGGCGTTCCAGCAGGCAGTTGAGGTTGCGTACGGATTAAAGAGGTACATGCCGTGCGTGGTGCTGGTGCGGCTTGCGCCAAACCAGTCCGTCAGCGTGCACGACGTGGTGTCATTCTCTTCCTTGGTTGCAACTAGGCTTCCATAGGTCTTCGGGTTTACATCGCAGTTTCCAAACTGCACGGGCAGCTGGTTTCCAGACTTATCTACCGTGATGCTGGCGGCCTTACCCCACCAAACCTGTGAACAGCCGAGCTCCTCGTAGTTAGCGTGGCTGCCGGATACAAACGGCATGAACGCCGCCTTGATGCCGGCGGGATCGCTCGAGGTGTAAACGCGCACCCAGTCGCTGTAGCCAAGAGCGGCGAGGTTGGCCTTGCAGTCGTAGTTGGCCGTGGTGAGAGCGGGGCAGGCTGGAAAGGTTGCCACGGTGGAGTTCTTGCCACAAATCTTGGTTACCGTGACGTTGCCGCCCTTTGGATTGGCGAGTGTCTTCAGGAATGAAGAGTTCGACTCGGTTCCTGTGGTTCCGCCCGTAGTCACGTAGTTATCTGTCAAGCAGTTTGTGGCGGGGCTCTCTTTCGCGCAGTGGAACGCCACGGCCTCGGCCACCGAGTCTGCAGCATTTCTAACCAGCTGTCGCTGCGCCAGCACCTGGCCGGTGTCAACCACCATGCCGATGATGGCTATCAGAAGACCAGAACCTAGAAGAATGGCAAAAAGGGTTGAGATGGCACCGCGCTCCGAATTGGCGCCCGCGGCCAAGGCCCTTACTAGTTTTGGCATAGCAGCTTCGACTTACCCTCGATGAGCGTGGTGTCAGTTGCGTTGCGGTCGAAATAGATTGAGTTTCCGGGGCCAATTGTGGCGGGATCAGCGAGGCTGATGATTAGGCCGAGCGGGGTGATCCACTTAAAGGAAACCGTCACAGCGGACATTGCTCGATTGTTGGCCACCACGGTAGAGCAGCTCACGCTTGAAGCGGAAGAGAGGGCCGTGCAGTTGCCATCCGGAACCGTCACCGAGTTTCCATTTAGGTCAACAGTTGTGTAGTTCTCGGAGTATAGGGGGCAGATTGCCTCTGTCACACCGACTCCGGCAGATGTTGACTGCGGATCAAGGGTGGAAAGTCGAACGATTGAGTCAGGAACTGTAGCCCTGACCTGGGTTGAGGCAGTTGTGATGTCACCAGAAATCGCTACATATCGAGCGCCAACCTGTGAAGCGTTGTTCAGAACCATCTGAACGGTTAGGTACCGGCCAACATCCAGCATGAACAGCAGCATGAATAGGAAGACCGGAAAAATAATGGCGAACTCAACCGCCACGGCACCGCGCTCGGAGTGCCGATTAAACAACCAACTCCGAACCCGGCCTAGACCGGTGGTGTTGGCTGGGTTCGGATCGGTGTGTTCGTTACGGAGTTGGCAGAGTGGTTGCAACGTTGTTGAAGGTGCTGCTCAGGTTCTGACCGAGCAGGATTACACCAGCAATCACAGCGATTGCAATCAGACCAACCAGAAGTGCGTACTCAACTGCAGATGCGCCGCGGTCACCGCTGAACAGTGCGCTGAGCTTACCCAGGAACTTAGTCATGTTTACCCTTTCACCAGCAGGGCCAATTCCCTACAGGATGAGGCAAAACTAACATCGCAGCCCAAACATTCAAGGTAAACACGCCTAGTTTTTGCTTCGATGTCACCTAAAACGAGAATTCGAAGGTTTTTCCAAAGCAATTTGTTCGGTAAACACCACTTATTCTTGTGCAACATCACCCAGCGTGCGTCTTCAGGTTTTTGCCAGACTTAACTAGAATCTGAGTGTCGGGGATGATGGTTCAAATAGGGGGATTTTGCTATGTACTGCCCAAACTGCGGAAAAGAAGCAACACCAGGTGCCAAGTTTTGTGCAGCGTGTGGCGGACGACTAAACGCACCCGAGCCCGGAGCGGCCGAGGCACCAGCCACCCCCGAGATAGTCGCAGCATCTTCAAAGCAGCCCCCAGTGGAGCCGACCCCACAGGGTGAAGCCTTCTTTGAGGCAACTCCTAAGCAATCGAGGAAGCAGCTCAAACTTCCAAACTTCAAATCCAGGGGCGCAATCATCACCTATGTGGCTTCTGGTGTGGCCGTCCTCCTGCTCATCGCAGGTTCGTTCGTTCCAGGTCTCTACAAACCGCTCACCGAATCTCAAATGCCAGCCTTGGCCAAGGCCGTGGGCTCAAGCCAACTGAACGAAAACCTGACCGCGGTCTGCGATGGCATCACCGCGGCAATGCCATCGCAGGACACCTTGGACACCTACGCGGCGAGGGAGGCCCAAATTGCCGCGGTCGGCTCCAACGCGCGAGCCATGCTGAAGTTTTACAACCGCACGGATTGGCTCACCACCTCGAGCGAGGCCGTGGCACTCGAGTCCACCTACCGAGACGTGAGCGATGAGGGTCTAACCACTCTGGCTAAGACCTACAACGCAATGGGCATCAACGATAAAAACCGTGATCTGCTCGCAAAGGTATGGCGTGACGACTATCTGGCTGCACTCAACACCGACTGCCCAGCTGCCTCAAGCTTTGAGGTGACGAGGGCCACGCTTTCGGAATACGACATGACGGTCAATGACGCCGTGTCCCTTGCTGACAGCGCGCCCTGGTACCCGGTTGGATACAACGAATCCCCAGACGACTCTAATCTTGCCTGGAAATGGGTCAGCGCCTACTCGGACTGCTACTCATGCTCCTACTGGCACGTCAAAGTCATAGCCAAGGACTCGTGCCCAACCGGGCTCTACGCAGAGATCAACATTCTCAATGGCGGAAGCGTGGTGGACTGGACGAACGACACCGTGCCATATCTAGGCGCCGGCGAGACCGCCATCCTAGAGTTTGACACCTACAGTTCCTCGGCCGAGTCCGGAAGACTCACGCAACTTCATTGCGATTAGGTGTGGTCGCGCTATTCAGGCTCAACTAACTTTCAATGCTTTGGCATAAGTGGCCGAGGCTAGCGCTCTACGTTCAGCTGGGGAAGAGAAAAAGACCCAAACTCGTGAGAAGTTTTGGGTCTTTCGTGCGCCCCCCGGGACTTGAACCCGGAACCCACTGATTAAGAGTCAGTTGCTCTGCCGATTGAGCTAGAGGCGCGCGCCGCGCCGTAGCGCAACAAGACAATATCTTAGCGGAAAATGGCCATACATCACAAGCGCACTTTGAACCCCTAGACTAAGCGCGTGACCCACGCTAACGTTCTACGCACCTTCCTGTGGTATCAGCAGGGCCAGCTCGATGAAGCCCTGCCCTTTTACCAGCGAGTGTTCCCTGGCATGAGCATCCACGGCGTCAACCGCGCGGGAGTCGGCCCAATCTTCACCGCCGAATTCGAGATCTATGGGCACCAACTAATTGGCATGGCGGTTGACGGCGGGCCAACCTTCAACGACTCCATCTCGCTTAGCATCAGCGTTGATGGGCAGGACGAGGTTGATCGCCTCTGGGATGCCCTAACCGCCGATGGTGGCCAGCCGGGCCGCTGCGGATGGCTGAAGGATCGCTTTGGTGTGAGCTGGCAGGTCACACCTATACAGATGGGCGAATACCTTGGTAACCCGGATTCCGCCATCCGCGAATACGCACAACAGGCAATGATGAAGATGACCAAAATAGTCATCAAGGACTTCTCGAAGTAGGTAATTGTGAGCGAACTAGCAAAACTTGAGCCAGGGCAAACTGCGCCATCATTCACTCTGCGAAACCATGATGGTAAAGAGTTCACGCTCTCCAGCCTCAGCGGCAAAAAGGTAATCCTGTACTTCTACCCAGCAGCGTCCACTCCCGCCTGCAGCAAGGAAGCTATGGAGTTCAACGCGGACCTCGGTGTATTCCACGCCGCCGGCTACGAGGTTATTGGCGTGAGCCCAGACGAACCAAAGAAGCTTGCTACCTTCAAGCGCAACCAATCCCTCAACTTCGAGTTGCTGTCGGACCCGGAGCGCGAAGTGCATAAGTCATACGGCGCCTACGGCGAGAAGTCGCTCTACGGTCGTGTGTACGAGGGTGTCCTTCGCAGCACCTTCGTGATTGACGAATCAGGCAAGATCACCCTAGCGCTCTACAACGTGAAGGCCACCGGTCACGTTGCTATGCTGCGCCGACTAATCGGCGTTTAGTAGGCGCGTTCGAAGCGATTCGGCCCACCGCGGGCGCTTCAGGAGTTCATCTCTCGCCGCGCGTTTGCAATTGCGGCAGGCGTGAACAGCGGAATGAGCGCACCGATGGCCGACAGTGCCAGGTAGCCGCCGATAAACCAGTTGGCGCCCTCGCCGGTCACGCTCTGTGTTGCGAGGAATATCTGCGCTGTCTGCCAGAAAACCGACCAGCTCCTACCCCAGCGCTTGCCCGCAAGCACCGCCTTAGCGGCCCGCTCCAGCGAAATTGCGGCGATGAAAAATAGCAAGACCTGCCCCAACTCCGCCGGCACGCTCTTGGCTTGGCCAGACACGAATCCCCAGAACAGGTATGCGGTGAAAACAATCAGGACAAGAGCCTCGATGTAGAGAAACAATGCGGCCCAGATCTGACTCTGGCGTAGCTTCGCTGCTTCCGCTGCGTCCATCGATGCGGGTCCATCAGTCATTAGAAAACCTGTCTAGAAAGTAAATAGGGTATTGCCAAATGCCCTTTGTTATGAAACCATATTTGGAGTCGCCGAGCGTTCAACGCCGATAAACTCGCGACATTTTTCACGCAACTCCAACGCCCAATGGCGTTCGCTTTGAAGTTTTTAGAAGCACCCGAACACAAAGGAATATCCTGCATGAACATGCAATGGCTGAACGAAGCTCGCTGCCTTACCGAAGACCCAGAGTTGTTCTTCCCGGTAGGTAACACGGGGCCAGCCGTTGACCAAATTGAGCAGGCAAAATCCATTTGCCGCGAGTGCGGAGTTTCGGCCTCCTGCCTCGAGTACGCCATCAAGGAAAACCAGGACACCGGCGTTTGGGGTGGCCTTTCCGAGGACGAGCGCAAGTCGCTCAAGCGCAAGTACGCCCGCGCTCGTCGCGCCTCCTAGAGCCTTAATTCCGCCCCTTTAGGGCGTAACTTCCCCCTTTAGAGTGTAAATTTCAGTGGCGCCGTTTTCTTTGCGCTGTTTGGTGGGCCAAAGTTTCTAGAGCGGCAAAGCCACTACCGCGCGGGTTCCACCTTCGCTTGGCGAAAACCACCGAATTGTTCCACGAAGCTCACCCTCAACCAGGGTTCTAACAATCTGTGTTCCCAGGCCGTTACCCACACCGGCTTCGCTCAGGCCCTTGCCGTTGTCGGCCACAGTAATCTCAAGCTTTTTGGCCGTGCGCTCCGCGTTGACGGCAACCAGTCCGCTGCGCTCGGCCAGACCGTGCTCCACGGCGTTGGTGACAAGCTCTGTCAGCACCACGGCTAGGGTTGTTGCGGTCTCGCTCGGAAGTGGCCCAAACTTGCCATCCTTGCGGGTCTTCACAGTGGTACCGTGGCTGGCAGCCAACTCGCTGGCCAGCATCAGCACGCGCTCGAAAACGTCGTCGAAGTTCACGTCCTGGGAAAGGCCGCTGGAAAGCGTGTCGTGCACCACAGCGATGGCGGCAACGCGGCGCATGGCCTGCTCCAGCGAGTCCTTGGCCTCGGCGCTCTTGCTTCGTCGCGCCTGCATCCTGAGCAGCGCCGCCACGGTCTGCAGGTTGTTTTTCACTCGATGGTGAATCTCGCGGATGGTGGCGTCCTTGGTGATGAGTTCCCGCTCCTGGTTGCGCAGCTCCGTCACATCGCGGCAGAGCAGAAGCGCACCAATTCGCACATTCTTTGAGCGCAGCGGCACAGACCTCAGGGTGATGGTGGCCGCCTTCGACTCAAGGTCGGCGCGCCACGGAGCCTTACCGCCGAGCACGATGGGCAGAGACTCATCAACGGTCTTCGAGCCAACCTTGATGAGCGGCGTCACCAATTTCGCAAGGCTCTGACCCTCCAATTCCTTCTGCACTCCAAACGCCGAGAAAACCGACAGGCCGTTGGGGCTCGCAAACACCACCTTGCCCTCGGTGTCGAGTCGCAGCAGGCCATCGTTGGCGCGCGGCGCACCGCGCTTTGGGCCGGTTGGGTTGCCAAAGTCCGGGAAGGTGCCCTCGGTAACCATGCGGAGCAGGTCCATTCCAGCGCTTGAATAGTTGATCTGAACCTTGTTTGGCACCCGGCTGTCCGCTACGTTTGTGTGCCTAGTGATTACACCGATGGGCTCATCCCGCACTGCCTCCTGCGAAATCTGGATTCGGCGGCGCACCGGGAAGGCGGTGAAGCGGGTGGGGATTCCCTCGTAGGTTCCCACGGCACCCTGATCAACCACCTCGCCGTTGTTGAAGGCTCTGAAAACCTGATCTTCCCAGACGGCGCGCACCGGCTCGCCGAGGATGTCGCGGTAAAAGATTGTTGCCGCACCCGATGGGCGGGCATGAGCGGCGGCGATGAACTCTCCGGGATTCTTACCGGGCAGCCAGAGCACTAGGTCGGCGATGAGGAGGTCGGCAGCCAACTGCCACTCGTTGAGCAGCAGGTTCAGCCACTCTATGTCCGCGCTCGAGGCGCTGGACTGCTGTTTGATTGCGCTCGACAGCGATGCCATGCCACAAGTTTAGCCAGCGCGCAGGAAGACGCCATCAGCCGGCGCAACCAGCAATCTCTCCCCTAGTTGCGAGATTGCAGCGAGCGCCTGAGAGCGTGCCGCAACCATTCGAAGTGGCAAGCCCTTCAAGACTGCCAAGTCGAACGCCGGTTCATCGGGAATCAGGGTTGCCACGCTAAAGCTCGTGTGGTCTCGGAGAAGCTGCTGCACCTGTCTTTCGGGATGGTTTCCCAGCACGCTCGCCCGCATTCGGTTTACCACCAGCGACGTAGCAGGAGCGACGGGAACTGTTGCCTGGCCGTCCAGGAATCTTCCCACGCTAACGGCATCGGGTTGCGTGACAAGGACCGATTGCGCGGCGGACGCTACCGCCACTGCAGCCATGGGAGCGCCAACGGCACAAGCGGTGTCTAGAACGAGGGCGTCAAATCTGGCCGCCAGGCTGCTGATTGTGGCCGCCAGCGAGTCTAGGTTTACGGCTCGCCGATTTAGGTTGAGGCCGTAGCCAGATAGGAAATCAATCCCCGCGCCACGCGCAACCACGCGGAAACTAATTTCGTCCAGTGCGTTTGCATCCAGCCTCTGCTGCTCTACGAAGCGCATGGCGGCAAGCACCGATGCGCGCTGCTGCGGCAGGCCAAGGTATCGGTGCACGCTCGGCCAGGTCTCGTCCAGATCCACCAGGCAAACCCTGGCGCCGCGCGCCGCCAGCTCGAAGGCAAGGTTGATGGCTATTACGGTTTTTCCAGCGCCAGGGCTTACGCTCTGAACCGAAATCACGTTGGAAATCATTGTTGAGCCACCAGGAATATTGGTGAGTCAGTAGCCACGGCTTCTAATAGCTGGGTGGTTTGGGCCTGGTCTACAAGGACCTCCACCTGTTGATTTTGTGCGCCGAAGACTCCAGAACCGGTTAGCACTTTGCCTACGGTTGCTCGCTCGATTATCCGTTTGGGTACGTCCAGCAAACCCTGCGCAAGCTTCTGGGAACTCCACACAGAAACGACAGCGCCCGGTTTTACCCCGCTGCCAAGTTGGGTCTTGTTGGAAACCACAATCCGCGCGATGGTTTCGGGGGCAAAACGGCCAATGTCGGCCCTATCCACCAACTGACCGGACCCAAGTGGGGCTGTCGCGAATCCCGATGGCCTAGTACCCGCAGAAAGGTATTCGGATGAAAGCTGGCCGAGGCTGGCGTGCACCACCCGCCACTGTTCCCGTGCCAGGTTTGCCCCAACCGGAACCTCATTTGCTGGAACTAGATATGAACCTTGGTCAAACCAGATGAACTTGACCGCGAGGCCGATGAGCGCGGCGAGTAGCAGTGCAAGGAGTGGCTTCAGCCAGCCGTTGCCCAAAACACCCTTGGCAGAAAGGTTTACCGTTGTCATTCCGAATCACTCCTAGAGAGGTCTAGGTCGCGCATGCTGCTTGAAATGTCCGCAACCTCGATCAGGCTTATGGAATCGAAGGAGACCATCCTTTCGGCTTGCCCGGATAGGCTGCGGCTGAGGATCAGCCAGTTGCCTTCCACCTGGGCTCGACCGGGCGGAATGGGATCATCCTGGTGAAGAGCCCAAACCCTCACCTCGTTTGCGCCAATTCCCTGGAGGTACTCCCGAGCGGAGTCGTTGGTCTGGCGCACGGGTGGCAGCGAGGTGCCGGCCAGGGCGGAGAAGGTAACTGTGGCCACCGAACGCGCTGGCAGGAGCACCCAGGTCCTTCTGTCGGCCCGGAGGCCTGCGATGAAATCATCACCGAACACAACGTAAATCAGTGTCTCGGTGCGCGAGTCGTTGCAACGGACCAAGGCGGTGTTGGCGGCTAACTCGAGGCGCACCCAGTCGGTGTGAAGCGAGGTCTGCTTTGGAATAAGCGGGATAGTGGGTTCCATGGTTCATTGATAGGGAATATTTAGGAATGCTGCTAAAAGTTATCCACAGATTTGGATTTGGGCCCTTCAGTCTTTTTTCCAGAAACTACTTTTCTTCTAAGGGCTTTATTCAGTAGATTTTGGTCTTGGGGAGGTTACCGTGGCCGTTCACCGCTCAGCAAAGCTGGCGCTAGCGCCAGGCGCAAATCAGAGCGCTCGGCGTAAACGCGCCACCAACACCGAGCCGGACGACGAGTCGTTGGCTTTCTCTGAAGCAGAGTTAGCCGCACTCCCTGACCCCACTCCCCTGCTTCCAGCCATCGCCACGATGGTGGTGGAGGTAATCTCAGGTGCCAGGTCCGTTGACCAGGTGGCAAACCTAGTTTCGGATCAGGTCTATCACAAGCTACGGAGCCGCATCGCCGCCAAGGCCGCAGCCGACGGTCCTGTTCGACCACCCCTCATGCCAAAGTTTGCAGTCGGCAATATTCGAACTGATTCGCCTCGTCCAGGCGTGATCGAGTCCGTGGTTCTCATAAACACCCAGGCCCGCACGCGGGCGGTTGCCATCAGGCTAGAGCCTTTCCACAAGCGGTGGCGCGCAACCAGCGTAAGTGTGCTCTAAGAGCCTTAAGGTGATGAGCCCCAGACCTAAAGTCTGGGGCTCATCACTTGCTGGTTAGTTCTTGAAGAACGAAGAACCTGCTGCAGGCTTCTGTTGAGGTTCAGCCTGGCCAGGTCCATCCTCGTGCGCCTCGCCGGTTTCGTCCGGAGAGGTGTACGAGTATGTTGCACGGTTGTCAACCGGAGCCTCCAGGCCAATGGCCGCAACTTCGGTGTGGTCTGCTGCCGCCTGAACCTGAACCTCGAGGTTGAACATGAAGCCCACGACCTCTTCGCGGATTCCAGCCATCATCTGCTGGAACATGCCGAAGCCCTCGCGCTGGTACTCCACAAGCGGGTCACGCTGCGCCATTGCGCGCAAGCCAATGCCTTCCTTGAGGTAGTCCATCTCGTACAGGTGGTCTCGCCACTTGCGGTCGATGACCGAGAGCACAACGCGACGCTCGAGTTCGCGCATGGCCTCCTCGCCAATCTGCTGGGTGCGAGCCTGGTAGGCGATTCGAGCATCGGAAACGATCTCGCGAGCCAACCAAGCCGTGGTTAGACGGCTGCGGCTGCCAGCCTCCGCCAAAACCTCTTCGATGCTGAGGTTGATTGGGTAAAGCTGGCGCAGCTCGTTCCAGAGCGCCTCCAGGTCCCAGTCCTTGGCGGAGTGGTCGCTGATGTGCAGGTTCACAATCTCGCCGACGGCGGACTCTAGGAACTCGTCAACGCGGTCCGTGATGGAGTCGCCCTCGAGGATGTGGCGGCGATCCGAGTAGATTGCCTCGCGCTGGCGGTTGAGGACGTCATCGTACTTCAAAACGTTCTTGCGAATCTCGGCGTTTCGGGCCTCAACCTGCGACTGCGCGCTGGCGATGGCGCGGCTGACCATCTTGGACTCGATGGCCATGTCGTCCGGGATTCCGGGACGGTTCATGATGGCGCTGGCCGCGCCGCTCGAGAACAGGCGCATCAGATCATCGGTGAGAGAAAGGTAGAAGCGGCTCTCACCCTTGTCACCCTGGCGACCAGCACGACCACGCAGCTGGTTGTCGATGCGGCGCGACTCGTGGCGCTCGGTTCCCAAAACGTAGAGACCGCCAACCTCGAGGACCTTCTCGGCCTCCTCGGCCACGCTCTCCTTGATGGCGGCGTAGGTCTTGCTCCAGGCGGCCTGGTACTCCTCCGGGTTCTCCTCCGCCGTGAGGCCCTGCTTCTGGAGCTCGGCAACGGTGAGGAACTCGGCGTTACCACCGAGCATGATGTCGGTACCGCGGCCTGCCATGTTGGTTGCAACGGTTACGGCTCCTAGGCGACCAGCCTGGGCAACGATTACGGCCTCGCGGGCGTGGTTCTTTGCGTTCAGAACCTCGTGGCGCACGCCAGCCTTTGCCAGCAGGCGGCTGAGGTATTCGCTCTTCTCTACGGAAGTGGTTCCAACCAGAACTGGCTGGCCCGCCTTGTGGCGCTCCACGATGTCCAGGACCACCATGTCGAACTTGACCTGCTCGTTTTTGTAGATGAGGTCAGGCTGGTCGATGCGGATCATCGGCTTGTTGGTAGGGATTGGAACAACACCAAGTTTGTAGGTGCTCACGAATTCCGCGGCCTCGGTCTCGGCAGTACCGGTCATACCAGACAGCTTGTTGTAGAGGCGGAAGTAGTTCTGCAGGGTTACGGTGGCCAGGGTCTGGTTCTCGGCCTTGACCTCAACGCCCTCCTTGGCCTCGATGGCCTGGTGCACACCCTCGTTGTAGCGACGACCGGCGAGGATGCGGCCAGTGTGCTCATCAACGATCATTACCTCGCCGTTCATCACAACGTAGTCCTTGTCGCGCTTGAACAGCGACTTGGCCTTCAGCGCGTTATTGAGGAACGAGATGAGCGGGGTGTTAGCGCTCTCGTATAGGTTGTCGATGCCAAGGTAGTCTTCAACCTTCTCGATGCCCGGCTCGAGTATGCCCACGGTGCGCTTCTTCTCGTCAACCTCGTAGTCGATTACAGGCTGGAGGTCATCCACGATCTTGGCGAACTGCGCAAACCAGCGGTTTGCCTCACCGGAGGCTGGGCCGGAGATGATGAGCGGGGTACGAGCCTCGTCAATCAGGATGGAGTCAACCTCGTCCACGATGGCGAAGAAGTGACCGCGCTGAACGAGGTCGCCCTTGTCCCAGGCCATGTTGTCGCGCAGGTAGTCGAAACCAAACTCGTTGTTGGTGCCGTAGGTGATGTCGGCGAGGTACTGCTCGCGGCGAACCGGAGGCTCCTGGCCGCTGATGATGCAGCCTGTGGTCATTCCCAGGGCGCGGAATACGCGACCCATCAGCTCGCTCTGGTAGCCGGCTAGGAAGTCGTTTGTGGTGACAACGTGGACGCCTCGTCCAGCGATTGCGTTTAGGTAGGCCGGCATGGTGGCCACGAGGGTCTTACCCTCACCGGTTCGCATCTCAGCGATGTTGCCGAGGTGCAGGGCGGCGCCACCCATGATCTGAACATCGAAGTGACGCATTCCCAGCGTGCGCTTGGATGCCTCGCGCACCGCAGCGAAGGCCTCCGCCATCATGTGATCCAGGCTCTCGCCAGCGGCATAGCGGGCGCGGAGCTGATTCGTCTCGTCGGCGAGTTCGGCATCAGTTAGCGCCGCGAACTCTTCCTCGAGTGCATTTACTTCGTTAGCAATGTTGCGCAACTTGGTAAGGATGCGGCCTTCTCCGGCGCGCAGAACCTTCTCAATGATGTTTGCCAAAACCTGCTCCAAACGTTGGGGACCCAGACATGGGTTTACCCCTCAATCTTAGGCGAAAGCCCCAAGCCGACTGGCTTGGGGCCTCACGCTCTAGGCGAACCTTTAGCAGTTGTTAAGCAAGCGTAATAACGCCGTAGTGCCAACCCTTTCGGGCGTAAACCACCGATGGCTTGCCGGTCTCAGAATCCAGGAAGAGGTAGAAGGGGTGGCCAACCAACTCCATGTGGTACAGGGCGTCCTCAACGGTCATTGGCACGGTTGGGAACTCCTTGCGACGCACCTCAACCGGGCTTTGACCCATGTCAACCTCGGCGTCCGCTTCAACGGCTTCAGCCGCAGCACCCCCGAGGAGAACATCGGCGTTTACAGGTGTCACGTCGAGCTCGGCGAAGTCTGTTGCCGAGAGCTCCGCAGCAGAGTGCTGGCGGTGCTGGCCACGGTGAACCTTGTTCTTGTCGCCAACGCGACGAAGACGCTCGGAGAGCTTGGCCAGGGCAATGTCGAATGCAGCGAACTTGTCGCCAGCGTGGGCCTCGGCTCGGATGATGTGGCCCGGCTCTACGACGGTGAGCTCAACCTGGTCTTCGAGTCCGGTGGTTTTGTGTTCGTGGCGAGTCACCTTGATTGTCAGCGCCTGAGTGCGGTTGGCAAGTTGCTCCACCTTGTGGGCACGCTCCAGCACATAGTCTCGGAAACGATCCGAAACCTGAAGGTTTCGGGTTGAAATGTTGACTTCCATGATGACCTCCGTCTCGGGCTTCGGTGCCCGTGAAAGCAAGTTATACCCATTTCGAGTTTTGCGTGTGCGTTTTCATAAAGTTTCCGCAAAAGTCACAGCGAGCCCCACGGTTAGGCCTGCCTCACTAAGTGCCCGATTCGCCTCCGCAAGGGTGGCGCCGGTGGTGACAATGTCATCCAAGAGCACAAGTTCGCCGGCGCCAGGCGCTCCGGTCAGGCGCATCTTGCCGGCAATGTTTAGCGCTCGTGCGGACCTGCCGAGTTGCGACTGATCGAGCACGTCATCGATTAGACGAAGACCGTTCCAGACCCTCGCGCGCCTGCCCTGCGCGGTGAGTCGCTTTGCAACCTGTTTGGCAAGCACAACCGAAGGCACATAGCCTCTGCGCTTAGTGACGCTTTTCCGACTAGGTGCCGGCACCAAGATAACCGCCTGTGGTTCGTTGCCCCCGTGGCGCGCATCACGGCCCGCGGTCCACTTAAGCACCTCTGCCGCCATTGGAACTGCAAGTTGCCTACCTAAGACTGCAGAGCCCGATTCCTTGAAGGCGTGTACGAGCGCCGAAACGGAACCCGCATAGTCGGCACAGGACGCGGCCTCGGGTAGCCCTGCTCGCGAAACGCGCCTAGGTCGGACGGGAATGCTGGAACGACATTTATCACAGAGCGGTTTTGATGGTTGCGCGCATAAACAGCACTTTTGGGGAAACCAAAACCAAATCACCCGAGTTAGGTTTTCAGAGGTGGACGAAGCCCGACAGCAAAAATCCGCAACCCGTGCAAAAGTGGCAATCCAGACGCCGTGGGATGCTCAAAGTTGTTCGAGCTGGCTAGTTCTCCATGTGCGAGGCTTCGACGCCGGTGGCTAACACAGTCCAGGTGTAGCCCCGATACTGGCTAACGTTTCCGGACTGATCCATCACATAGATGTTTGCACCGTCATCGCTGGCCATGATGTTGACCGCGTTGTATAGGGTTGCCACTTCGCGAGGGTCACCACCGATTGAAATCACAGACAGGTTGAAGCTGCTGCCCGAAAGTTCGGCGAGCACCATCAGGTTGGTCTGCCCGGCCCACTGCAAACTCGTGGCGGAGCCGAATACCCCCTGCACCTCAACCGGCTGCCCGTAACCGACCACAAGCCCCAGCGCGTTGCGAATGACGGCAGCTAGATAGACCTTCGTCGTTCCGTCTTTGTCTCGAACTGAGGTAGCGATTCTGGCGCCATCGGGGCTTACAGCGAACGCAACTAGGCTGCGCCCCACAACCCAGGAGAGCTGGGACCAGACACCCTTGCCGTTTGGCGAAACAACGTGAACCGCACCATCTGCGCCAATGAGCCAGAGCTGGGCTCGCCTGTCAAATCGAGGAGAAAGCAGGCTCTTTCGGGTGTCCATCAGGAGCGGATTGACCTTGGGCTTTCGAAGGTCTGCTGCGTAGACCCCGCCTCCCGCGACCAACGCCACCCTGGTTTCATCGCTGGTTACGGCGAAGTCTGTGGCCTTTAGCCCGGTAACCCATGGCGTGGCTGCAGAGAGCGCGGAGCCGCTCGGGCCAATGAGCTGCTGCAGCGAACCGCCGCGCAAGACCACGGGCGCGAATGCTCCCGATGAGTTAGACGATGGAGCGTAGTCCAACAGGTTTTGCGCGGCCCCATTTACTTCTATCTGAACGCCGGTGATGTCAGGAAGCTGCTTCAGCGTTGCATCCAGCATTGCCTTGAACCGACGCAGCTGGATCTTGGGAGCCTTGAGAGCGGCGGAGTTCAGGTTGACCTGAGCCGTGCCCTTGTCTAAGGTCACCGCCTGAATGGCCAACTTGGTCCCCTGAGGCATCGGCTGCTGAACTGCGGGTGCGAGCCACGAACTTGGACCGGAGAGAATGGCGCTCACGAGCCGGGTTGCGGTGGATGCACGGGCGGGGAACCAACGCAGGTCTGGCACCAGGTAGTCGCCGCCATTGTCCATGAAGTAAACGGGGTAGCTGTGGAAGATGACATCGAAGACCGGTCTGATCATGACAACCGCGTTGGGGGCTGAGGTTATGCGCCACTCGTTGCCGACTTTTGCCATTTTGAAGGCTAGAGATACCTTTGCGTTGCCCGTTGAACGCGAGTAGGTTCCCAGCGCGTCCACAGTTGCCGAAACTCCGATGCGGACCGTGGCTTCTCCATCTCCCGAGAAAGTTGTGGTCTGCCCACCGGACTGAATGTAAACCCTGTCATTCGGGCTCCAAGTGGCCTTGAAGCTTGGAGCTAGGTACTCTCGCGCAACCTCATAGTCGTTCTGGGGCCCGGTGGAGGCATTCAGGAAGCCCGCGAGGACGTCGGTCTTCGACTCCCCCGCTGTTGGCCCACTCGGCTGGTAGTAAAGGTAATCGCTGGAAAGTTGACTGCCGATGTCGGGGCCCTGACGCACGCCAGAGGCGCGAGGAATTTCGGCGCAGCCGGTGACCGCAACCGAGGCCGCGGTGACCGCCGCCAGCAACATGACCATAGCCCTACTCTTGCTCACCGTAGAATCCTTCCGGCAGCTTCCAGAGGGGGTTCTGGGGAGGCATAGAAAGTGGCGACTGACTGAAGGTAGTGCCGCGCTCCCTCGGCAGAGTGAGCCTAAAGCACGCACCCTGGCCAGGACGAGCCCAAACCTGCAACCAACCGCCGTGGAGGTTTGCGTCTTCGCGCGAGATGGCCATTCCTAGGCCCGTTCCACCAGTGGTACGCGCCCGCGATGGGTCCGCGCGCCAGAACCTGTCGAATACGTGCTCCAGCTGCTCCTTGGTCATGCCAACGCCGTAGTCGGTGACAGTGATGGCCACGGCCTTCTCGTTTGCGCCAACGTGAACATCGATGGGTCTTGCCTCGCAGTGCTCAACCGCGTTGGCCAACAGATTGCGCAGCAACCTTTCGATGCGGCGGCCATCAAGCTCAACCTCAACCAATTCGGTCGGAAGCGATATGTTGATACGGCTTCCCTTCGCCTTCGCCAGCGGTTCAATGGTCTGGATTGCCAAGCCAACCACCTGCTGAATGTCCTGAAGCTCCATGTGAGCGCGAACGCCACCAGCATCAAAACTCGAAAGTTCGAGCAGGTCTCCCAGTAGCTTCTCAAAGCGAATGATCTGACTCTGCAGTTCCTTGACATCGCCCTGGAGTGTTGGATCGAGCTTGCCGCGCGAGTTGAACAGCATGTCACCCGTCATTCGGATGATTGTCATCGGAGTGCGCAGCTCGTGGCTCACATCCGCAACAAAGCGCTGCTGCATCGAGGAGATGCTGGTCACCTTGGTGATCTGTTTCTGCAGCGATTCGGTCATGCGGTTGAACGACCTCGCCCAGACCGCGATTGCATCGGAGCCCTTGGCCGGGAGGCGCTTGCTCAGGTCACCCTCGGCGATGTCCTCCGCAACTTCCGCCGCCAGACGCAGTGGCTTGACCAGCCAGTTGGTAACCAGGTAGCTGACCAGGCCGATCAGAAGCATCGAAACCAGACCACCGATGACCAGGGTGCGCTGAACGAAGTCGAGCGTAGCCTGCTCGTTTTGTAGATCGAAGACAAGGTAGAGCTCGTAGGCTCCGGCAAGCGGAATCTGGATTGGCGCGCCAACTACAACGCCGGGATGCACGCCATCGGAGCTTGGAATGGAAACCGACTGATACTGGAGCGTTGAAACGGTGCTGGCCACCTTGGCGCGGAGCGAGTCTGGAATAACCGAAAGGTCTAGGTTTGAGGAAACCGGCGACTGCAGCACCAAGGTTGCGGCTGCCTGACCCGGGCTTCGCAGAAGGGCAACTTTTCGCTCCTGTGTGCCGGAGTTCGATTCGATGCTTGGCACAACCGAGTTCATTAGGGTTTGAAGACCCGCTTCATCGGTGACGGTGGACGCCGAGAAAGTGTTCTGAACCTCGATGACCGCACGTTGAGACTCGTTCAAAACCTGATTCAGCCTGGTCTGGAACAGACCGTTGCCGATGGAGTACGACAGGAAGCCGCCGAGGGCGACCATGGCGATTCCCGTAAGGGCGAGGGTGGAGATTACCGCGCGGAACTGAATAGAGCGCCGAAACCACCCGAGGGTGGTCTTGGCTAGACCGCGCAACTTCACTTAGTTCAGGCCAGCCTTGTATCCGATTCCGCGAACCGTAACCACTACGGTTGGGTTGTCCGGGTCGTCTTCAATCTTGGAACGCAGGCGCTGAATGTGAACGTTCACTAGGCGGGTGTCACCCTGGTACGGGTAGTCCCAGACGTCCTGCAGCAGTTGCTCGCGGCTAAATACGATCGTTGGCTTTTCTGCAAGGGTTGCCAGCAGCTTGAACTCGAGCGGGGTGAGGGCGATGCGTTCGCCATTCTTGCGAACCTCGTGACCAGGGATGTCAAGAACCACCGGGCCAATCTTAAGTACCGTTGCCTCAACCTCCGGCGCCTTCCAGAGCTTGAGCGCGTTCTTGATGCGAGCAAGCAGCTTCTCGGGTTGCCAAGGTGACTTCTCGAAGAAGTCGTCCGCTCCGGCAGCAAACGCCTTGTCCATGGCCTCGGCCGCGGAGTTGGCAGTCACCATGATGATTGGCACACCAGAGAACGCGCGAATTTCCTCCACCAGCTGGAAGCCATCCTTGCCCGGTAGCTGAATGTCCATGAGAACCACCGATGGACCAAACGCCTTGAAGGCATCAACCGCGTCGGTTCCGGTGGCAACAGACGAGACCGTGAAACCAGCCTCGGTTAGCCAGCGGACCAGAAGATTGCGAATCGCCTCTTCGTCTTCGACTACAAGAATCTTGTTAGACACTGATTCTCTTTCTTAGTAACGGTAGTGATCAACCTTGTATGGGCCGGACTTGGAAATGCCAAGGTAGTCGGCCTGAACATCGGTGAGCTCAGTTAATTGAACACCCAGAGACGAAAGATGCAAACGCGCAACCTTCTCGTCCAGGTGCTTCGGCAGCACGAATACGCCTAGCTCGTAGTTGGCGCGGTTGGCGTAGAGCTCAATCTGAGCCAGCACCTGGTTGCTAAAAGAGTTACTCATCACAAACGATGGGTGGCCGGTTGCGTTACCCAAGTTCATGAGTCGCCCCTCGGAGAGGATCAGCACACTGCGACCGTTTGGCAGGCGCCACTCGTGAACCTGTGGCTTGATCTCAACGCGAACGGCTCCCGGAATCTGAGAGATGCCGGCCATGTCAATCTCGTTGTCGAAGTGACCAACGTTGGCAACCAAAGCCAGGTGCTTCATCTGCAGGACGTGTTCCGCTGTGATGATGGAGGTGTTGCCAGTTGCGGTGATGAAGATATCAACCTCATCGATGACGTCCTCGAGGCGGGCCACCTGGAAGCCATCCATGGCGGCCTGAAGGGCGCAGATTGGGTCGATCTCGGAAACGATGACTCGAGCACCCTGGCCACGCAGGGCCTCGGCGCTTCCCTTGCCCACGTCGCCGTAGCCGGCCACGAAGGCAACCTTGCCGCCCATGAGAATGTCGGTGGCACGGTTGATGCCGTCGGTTAGCGAGTGACGGATGCCGTACTTGTTGTCGAACTTGCTCTTGGTGACCGAGTCATTCACGTTGATTGCCGGGAACAGCAGGGTGCCCTTGCGGAAGAACTCGTAGAGGCGGTGAACTCCGGTGGTGGTCTCCTCGGTTACGCCGAGAATTTCGCCCGCGATCTTTGTGAAGCGTCCCGGCTCGGAAACCAGCGACTCTCGAAGCAGGTCGAGAATGACAGCCCACTCGTGGCTGTCGCCCGCGGTGGTCTCTGGAACCGAACCTGCAAGCTCAAACTCGCGCCCCTTGTGCACCAGGAGGGTGGCGTCTCCGCCGTCATCCAGGATCATGTTTGGGCCGATGTAGTCTGCGCCCTCGGCTGCGGCCTCCTGGGTCCAGTCGAATATGCGGCTGGTGCACCACCAGTATTCCTCGAGGCTCTCGCCCTTCCAAGCGAAAACGGGAACGCCGGCCGGCTGTTCCACGGTTCCGTTAGGGCCCACAACTACCGCTGCAGCAGCCTCATCCTGGGTGCTGAAAATGTTGCAGGAAGCCCAGCGAATCTGAGCACCGAGAGCCACCAGGGTCTCAATCAGAACTGCGGTCTGAACTGTCATGTGCAGCGAGCCCGTGATACGGGCTCCGCGCAGCGGCTGCTGAGGCCCGAACTCGGAACGCAGTGCCATGAGGCCCGGCATCTCGTGCTCGGCGAGACGAATCTGGTGTCTACCTGCTTCGGCCAAGGAAAGGTTGGCCACCTTAAAGTCAACGACTGGTTTGGTCACCGGACAATTATCCCCGAATCAGGGCCAAAACTTCATCTCGGATTAACTCCATGGTGTTGAAGTTCTTGGCCTCCACGTTGAGACGAAGCAGCGGTTCCGTGTTGCTGGCACGAACGTTGAACCACCACCAGTCCTCCTCCGGCGCATTCCCGGTGAGGGTGATACCGTCCCACTCTTCGATTTGGGCGCGGTTTGCAAAGGCCCCCATGATTCGCCCCTTGGCCGCCGGCACGTCCGCGACGGTGGAGTTAATCTCGCCCGACATGAAGTACGGGTTGTACTGCCTTGCAAATGCGCTGAGCGGTTCCTGCTGCGAACCAAACTCGGCCAGCACGTGCATGGCGGCGAGCATGCCGTTGTCCGCTCCCCAGAAATCGGCAAAGTAATAGTGAGCGCTGTGCTCACCTCCGAAGATGGCCTTGGTTTCGGCCATCTGGTCCTTGATAAGCGAATGCCCAACCTTGGTGCGGTGCGGGGTGGCGCCGTCAGCCGCGATGGTCTCGGCCACAATCCTGGAAGTCAGCAGGTTGTGAATCACCGTGATTTTGGCGTCTGGGTTCGCCGAACGCGCCCTCGCGATTTCGCGCCTAGCTACGATTGCGGCAACCGCCGATGGGGTCACTGGGTCACCGTTCTCATCAATCACAAAGCAGCGGTCTGCGTCACCGTCAAAAGCTAGGCCGATGTCGGCACCGTGCTGAACAACCGCCTTCTGTAGGTCAACCAGATTCTTGGGGTCCAGCGGGTTCGCCTCGTGATTTGGGAAAGATCCATCGAGCTCAAAGTAGAGCGGAATGATCTCCAGCGGAAGGGCACCCAGGTCAGCAGCGTTTCCGAGTACCGCGGGAACGGTCATGCCGCCCATGCCGTTGCCGGCATCGACAACCACCTTTAGCGGGCGAATGCCTCTCAGGTCTACCAACGTACGAAGGTACGAGGCGTAGTCAGCGAGGATGTGAACCTCGCGGTATTCGCCGGGCTGCTCCACCTCATCGATGCCGTTTTCAAGGTAGGCGATTGCACGATCACGGATTGCGGCGAGGCCAGTGTTGAGGCTAATTCCGCGAGCGCCCGCGCGCGAGAACTTAATGCCGTTGTAGGTTGCCGGATTGTGGCTAGCGGTGAACATGGCGGCCGGCGCTTGCAGCGAACCGGAGGCGTAGTACGACTCGTCAGTGCTGCACAGGCCGATAGAAACCACGTTGGCGCCACGAGCCTGAGCGCCTTCCGCGAAGGCGTCCGCGAACTCGGGCGAGGAGTCGCGCATATCGTGACCAACAACTACGTCTTGGCCCGCGGCTTCCAGCTCATCTACGAAGCCTGCGGCTAGGGCTGCAACTATCTCCGGGGTGAGGTCACTGCCAACCAAACCACGCACGTCGTAGGTCTTTACTATTGCATCCCAGTTGATTGTCATTGCGAGCCTTTCCTGCTGCCGTGGACCTGCTCGGAATCTTTCCAGCATGTTTTCACAGACGGGGGATATGGTACTAAACCCTGCCGAAAGTTAACCGGGCAAAGGTTCAGTCAACCTAGGATTGTCACGTGAGCACCAGCCAGAATCCAAGCTTCAAGCGTGACCGCCACGGCCGCGGAATAAGGCGTCCGCTCTGGAGTCCGCGGTTTGAGCCAGGTGTTGCAAGGCTCGGGAATTTCAACGACACCGTGCAGGATACCGCCGCCTATCTGAGAACCCGTTATCCCGAAGAGTTCGGGGCACTGGTTGCACTGGTCAGGGACTTTCCCCCTATTTCCACCGATAGCACGAGACTGCGTCGCTATGCCTTTCACAGGGAAACCAGCACCATTTACATCTACAGGATTCCCATCAAATACCTGGGCCGCGCCTGGGATCAGGTGGAGGAGTTGATGCGGGTGGAGTCGTACGTTATTGAGGCCGCCGCCGAAATGATTGGCCGCGACCCGAGAGACTTCCTAGACCCAGCCGACTGACTGGTTTAGCGCACTGTGACGCTGAGTTTTCCGCCCGAGTTGCGGTAGTCCACGAATCCCAGCGCCGTTAGCTGACCATTGAAGTCGCTCACCATTGTGGCGGCCACGGGTTGAACGGCAGATACCGAGATCACGCTGCCGGCGGGCACCGCAAGGACCCTGCTGGCAAGCGGCTGGAGGGTGAGGGTCTGAACGCCCGAAGGTTGGTGGCTGACTATCTGAACGGTTGCCGTTGCGTTTCCGCCGTTTGCCACCGAGATCTTGGTCACGCCACTCTTTGGCGATGTGAGAGTAACGGGTATAGACATGGGTGCCACTGCTGGCAACCACGCGAAGTCGTTACTGGGCGTGGCCTTCGCATTGGTTCTGCTCAGCTTCGCAGCGGCCATGACCGGCTGGTCGGCGCCAACGAAGACGCTGTAGTCACCATCGGCCAGGCCCGATAGGTCAAATGTTCCAACGCTGCCGGCTCCCACGGTTTCTTGAAGAACAGTTCCGAGCGACTTAGCATCCGAGCCAATCACCTGGATGGTGACGCTGGCGTCGCTTGCCCCTGGGTTGAAAACCTGAATGCTTGGTGTTAGGTCCTGATAGTCGGGGTTAGCGGCAATTAGTGTCTGAGCATCTTTCGTGCCGCGCTTGAGCAAACCTGGAATCACGAGGTTTGTGGCTGCAGGAATGCTGGGCGAAACCAGATCGGCTCCGGCGGATACAGTGCCTCGGGTGGTTCGTTCCTGAATCCATGTGGCGAGCGGGGCGCCAGATGAGACCACCTGAACCGCGAGCGCCTTTTGGTCTGGCGCGAATCCCGCAAGTGGGAGTACCACGGTTCGGTTGGCAGAGACCGAAATCCCGTTCAGCCCCGCTCCATCGATGATTCCCTGCTCACCCCAAAGCTTCAAGCTAACTGTGGCATCAGTTTGCGTGGGGTTAGCCAGCACAAGCAGAGCCTCTCGACCAACCGTCGTCACGCCACCCACCAGCCAGCTCTCGGGTTCTGGGTTCTGACAATTTGTGGCCAGCACGCCGTTGATTCCGGCACCGGCGCTGGCTTGGAATGATTGCGCGGTGAAGAGGCCGCTGGACTGCTGCGCCACGCCCCCTGGGTCTTCAACGGTCACCGCAACGGAGCTCAATGTGGCGATAGTTGCCACGCCGTTTGACGTGTTGGCCGGTCTTGAGAAGCTGGCCCCGGGGCCTTCCAACGGAATGGCCTTTAAGGCGACTCCGCCTGGAAGATTGCTTGAGTAGTTGACTGTTGCGGTTCCGGTTCGAGCAAAACTGGAGACACTGGTTCCGCTATGGCCACCCGTAGCAAACGCCGAACCTGGGCAGACCAAGGTTAGGTCGCGCGCCTTCACATTTGCCATCAGTGGAGCCGGGGCGTGCCCTAGCTGCGGGTACTTCAAGGTGGCCAGATAGCCGGGAGCCAGGAATGCGCCCGCTATCGATGCCGCCGAAAGAATACCGCCGATGATTCTCTTTAGCATCAGTAACCCTCCTGACCGAAACCCTCGGCAAGGTCTTCGTCATCACCGATGAGCTTGGAACCGCTGGATCGCCTCCTGGTTGGAATTGCCAGCAGGGCAAAAATCGCCAAAACACCAACCTGAATTTGTTTGGTTAGCGACCACTGCCAGCCCTCCTCCCGTTGCGGGGCGACGGTTCCCGAAACCTTCCAGAGCCTTCCGAATTCGGTGTCTCCAACGGGTTCCAACTGGGGCAGAGATGCCAAACTGGCGGCAACCGACGCCGACTGCTGAGGGTTGGGAAGAAGCACGAAGTCCACTCCCGCAGCCCGCAGTTGGGGCAGAGGGTCGGAGCCATTCGCCGAGACCAGATTTGCGACGAGCTTGGCGAGAGATTGATAGCGAGGGTCGGTGACAGAGACTCCTGCCACCGAATAGTTATACGCAGTACTCATGTCCTCGAGCCCAACACCACCACCGGTTACCAACGAACCAGCGATGTTTTGCGTTTCGCCCGTTGAGACCTGTGGACGCAGGACCAGAACTCGGGTCGAAGGGTTTACCTTCGCCTGAGCTTCGACAAGCGCCGGCATCTGGGAACCGCCCACCCAAACGAGACTGTTTGGCGTCACAGCAAAGATGGCTGCCAGCCCAATTGCTGACACTGCGGCAACGGGTGCGAGGATCCGGAGGGTAACAGCCCCTGCGCCCTCGAGGCAGAGAACCAGCGCCACGGCTGCGATCAGGCCCGCGAGCCCGAGAAGCGCCAACGGAGACCCCTGTCCAAGGACCTGGGTGTCGAAGGTTGGGTTGACCTGAAATTCAAGCCGCTGATACGTGAAGGCAGACACCACAGCCGCCGCGTAGGCAAGCGTTAGGAGCCCTGCCTGAAGTGGTCTCCTGCCCACCGATGCGAGAGCCGCAACCGCCGCAATTGCGAGCGAAAGGTAGAGACCGTATTGCCCCAACACTCCGGGAAGAACGCTCCCGCCGAGGAACTGAAGCGGGGTTGCCTTGGGATCACTGGAATCTAGCCCCGGTTGCGTGAGCAGCTGGAGCGGATGACCGAGACCAGCGGCTAGGTACCAGGCGAAAGGCGCCCAGACAACTATCAGCGGCACGGGAAGCCACATCAGGTAACCGATTCTCTTGAACCGGTAAACAGCGAGGAAGAGAATGATCAACGCCACCAGTGGCATCAGGCTTGGGGCGCTTGCACCGATGACGGCGGCGAGTAGCGAGCCAATACCCACCCAGGTCCAGGTCTGAACGGATCTGCGTTCGCTCGCGCCAAATCGGAGGATACGCGCGAGCGTAAAAACAAACCAAGGCAAAATCGTGAGGGCAACGATGACACCAAGTTGCCCAGTCAACTGCGCATTTGTGAGGGCCGGCCAGAAAGCATAGGCAAGTGCACCGATGGTTGCAACCCAGGCCCGGCGAGTGGCAAGACTGAACAGGCGCCAGGCCGCGGCGAACGCAATTGGCTTGGCCAAGAAGAAGATGAGGGCGATGGAAAGCGAGGGCGCCCAGAAGGTGATTGAACCCAGCAGGAACAACACCCAATTAAAGGGGTCGCTCGGTGCCGCCAGCCCGAAGCCCAGATTTTGCCAGGAGGCGCCTGCCCGCGAGAACAGATGCGCGAGGCTCGAGCCCAGCGGAATTACCCCACCACCGCTCAGATAGTTAGTCTGCGGCCAGAACTGCCAGGACAGTACCGCAATCGCCGCCATAATCCACGGTCCCTGGGATGGAACAAACCTTGGGTTGGCATCGGCGGCATCGATGGCGGCTTCTGCGATTGCGCTCGGATGCTCAATTTGCGCGTTCCTGCCGCGCTCGAAGTCTTCGCGCGTTGCCCTAAGTTGCCGAATTGCGGCCAACCCGGAACGCTTCGGCCTGATTGCCGGCCTGTGCGTTACCAACCAAATACCTGCCCCAAACCACCAGAAGCCTGCAAGCAGAGCCGCGCCGATTCGTTCCGGACGCTTTGCAAGGAGGTACCAGAGTGAGAGGACTCCTGCGATGAGTGGAGCAAGCACAGCCAGCAAAACCGCCAAAACCGGATTCGCGTAACCGGCGAATAGCTGGATCTGAGCCTTGCGCAACCTGTACTCGCTCAGGTTCGAGACAAACTCCAGAGAGTCGGGCACAGTGACCCTGGCCTTTGGAGATCCTATGATGCGGAATCCCGACATTCGAAGGCTTATGGCGAGGCGGTAGGCATTTGCGATGCCGGACGCACCCTGCCTGAAGCCGCCCGCCGCTGTGAAGTCAGACAGGAGCAGCAGTGAGCCATAGGGGGTTGCGGCCAGAAGTTCATCTCTGGAATCGTGCTGCGACTGGTCGAACTGCCCGGAGGCAGGGCTAAATGGCAGCCAGCCCCTGCCCACGGTGAGACCGTACTCAACCAAGACCCGCTGCCTGTCCGACCTAAGCAGCTTCGGGGCAATCCACGCAGCCGAGGGAGATTGTTCGGCGGCAATAGTTAGGTTGCGGAGCGCATCGGGGTCTGGAACCATGCCCGCGAGAAGTGGCCACACCCAAACGCCGGCATCGACGTGGCGAGTTTGTTGAAGCCGGGCAATAGCAGAATCGAAGTCTGGAGCGGTGACTAGCTCGGACGCGGCGATGGTCTGGGATTCAACACCCGCGCGGGTTAGGCGAAGTTGCTCTTCATCGGAGCCAATTAGTAGAACCGCGACAGCCACGGGCCATCCTCAGGTTTGGGTTATGCGCGCTTCTTGAGCTTGCGACGCTCGCGCTCGGAGAGCCCACCCCAGATTCCGAAGCGCTCATCGTTAGCAAGCGCGTACTCAAGGCATTGAGCCTTTACATCGCAACCGGCGCAAATGCGCTTGGCGTCACGGGTGGAACCACCCTTTTCAGGGAAGAATGCCTCGGGGTCGGTCTGGGCGCACAGGGCATCTGCCTGCCAGCCGAGCGGATCGGTGTCAGGGTCGCTGTAGGCGCCGGTGAGTCCGAGCAGAGCTGGGTCAATGAACCAGTTTTCGGGTACTCGACTACGAGTTTCCATTTTTCCGCTCCCTTTCAACAACCTCACAGTTGCATGGATGTAATTACACCGTTGTTATTCGCGTGAAGTCAAGTCGAGAGTAGCCAATTTGGCCCCCATTTGGCAAGTCGTTGCCAAACCGTAACAAGCCGGCACTTTTGTAAAGCCTCTAACATTAATGGCATGAGCATCTTGGTCACCGGCGGCGCCGGATACATCGGTTCGCACGTCACGAGGCTCCTGATTGGCCGCGGCGAATCCGTAGTTGTGGTGGATAACCTTACCAGCGGCCTGGTCGAACGAATTGGCGACGCACCTCTGGTGCGGCTCGACCTCTCCGATGCCGACGCCGAATCGGTGCTCGCCAAAACCATGATCGATTTTGGCGTTAGCAGCGTCATTCACTTCGCCGCTCAGAAGCAGGTGGGGGTTTCGGTTGCAGAACCCGAGTTCTACTACGACCAGAATGTTTCCGGCATGCGCGCGCTGCTTTCCGCCATGAAGACAGCTGGAGTGAGCAGGCTAGTTTTTTCCTCCTCAGCCGCCGCCTACGGCATGCCAAACGTGGCTACCGTGAGCGAAGACCTCGTCTGCGAGCCAATCAACCCTTACGGCGAGACCAAACTAATTGGTGAGTGGATGGCGCGAAACGCGTCCAAGGCCTGGGGCCTCCGCGCCGCCAACCTGCGCTACTTCAACGTGGCCGGCGCGGGCTGGCCAGATCTGGCCGACACCGCGGTCTTGAACCTGGTTCCAATCGTCTTCAACGCAATTAACTCGGGTAAGAAGCCCGTTGTGTTCGGAACCGACTACGCAACCGCCGACGGCAGCTGTGTTAGAGACTACGTACACGTGTTGGACTTGGCAAAGGCGCACCTAAGCGCGCTCGACTACCTGGAACGCGATGACCGCCCATTCGACACTTTCAACGTTGGAACCGGTTCTGGCAGCAGCGTGCTTGAGGTGCTGTCCGAGATTCGAAGGGTTTCCCGAATCAACTTTGAAGCAGAGCTGGCCGATCGCCGAGCCGGGGATCCTCCCGCACTGTGCGCAGACGTCAGCCGAATCAACGCGGTACTTGGATGGCGAGCAGAGCAGGGCCTAGCCGAGATTGTAGAAAGCGCCTGGTCGGCGTTCGCCGCTAAAAAGTAGCCAAGACGGCGGTTCCGGAACCCGTGAAGCTGTAGTAGCGGGCGTCGGCTAGGTAAACTGCTTCACCCGCGCGCAGCACCTCTCGGTTTTCCTGACTGTCACCCACGGCAACCTCGCCAGCGGTGCAGGCCACGATGGCGGCGTTCTCAATTTTTAGATCTGCCAAAATTCGGCTGCCATCCACCTCAACCCGGTACAGCAGATAGTCTGGCGCCTTTGTGGGATAGAGCCAAAGTCCTGCGGCAAGCTGATCGCCATGAATCACCGATGGACCTGTGACGGAGAAGTCAACCACCTTCAGCAGCTCCGGCAGGTTGATGCGCTTCGTCGTGAGTCCACCGCGAAGCACGTTATCACTTGAGGCCATTACCTCCACACCGAGACCAGAGATGTAGGCGTGCACGTTACCCGCAGGAAGTTCAACACCCTCCAGCGGCGAAAGCTCAACCAGGTTGAGCAATTGAGCAACCAGGACTCCAGGGTCTCCAGGGTGGAGGGCTTGCAACTGCGGCGCCAGCAGTAGATTTTTGGTTTCTACATTCTCGGCAGCGATGGGCAGACTGGCCAGTTCGGCAAGCTGCTCGGTGACCACATTGATGTCATTTCCAGGGGTCAATAGAGCCTCAAAGAGAGCGGGCAGACCCTCGGTACGAAGCGTGTGCAAGGCATCGGCGAGCGCCAGCTGTAGCTCTGCGAAGCCTAACTGCTGGGCCTGGAGAATCAAGCGCTGAAGCGCCAGAGCAATGTCGGCAGCCGGCCTGAAACCAATGAGCGCCTTGAAGGGCGTGAGCGCGATGATGGCCTCGGGCTTGTGGTTGTCGTCCCGGTAGTCACGCTCGGGCGAATTCAGTGGAACACCGAGAGCTTCTTCTGCGGCAAAACCAGCCTCTGCCTGAGTCTTGGAAGGATGTGCCTGAATTGAAAGCGGCTGGCCTGCCGCAAGAAATTTCAGCAGGAATGGCAGTGGCTCGCCGTTCCGCAAATCAGAGAGTGTGCCTTCGCGGCCAGCAAGGGGAGTTGGCCACGCGGCATGGGTTCCAAACCAAACCTCTGCCATGGGGCCACCGGTTGCAGGTATCTTGAGGTTGTCCGGAATGAGCGTGGCTGATCCCCAGGCGTAGTCGCGCGCAACGCTACTCAGTCTCTGAATCAAGGAATCCCGCCTGCCAATAATCTGCTTCAAGGGTAGCAAAGCCAACTTTTCCTTTAGCCAATCACATGACTCCTTGAATAAACTGAAGACAAACCCCTTCATTTGATAGAGATTTGGTTGTGCATGGAATCAACTCCAACCGCGATGGTACCGACAGTTAGCCGGTCCAAGCTGCGGATTGCACTGGCCTACATCGGTATTTTCATTGTTTCGGCGGGCGACACCGTTCGCTATTCAATTGGGTTCCCTGCCTGGGGCGCGCTCTGCTTCATCCTTGCTGCGTTCTGCCTAACGCTTTTCCTGAGGAATAATCCCAAGCAGACCCTGGCACGCATGCCGCTGACTCTGATTGCGCTACTCGGCTACATGATCCTGAGCGTCACCTGGTCGGCATATCCGCTGGCAACGCTTCTCGGGTTTTCGGGCACCGTGATTGCCACCATATTCGCGCTCTTCCTAGTGGCCACCTTCAGTTGGCGTCAACTGCTGAACCTTTTTGCCAAGGTATTTTGGGTGATTCTCGCGGCATCGTTCGCTTTTGAGGCGTATGCGGCGTTTGTGGTGCGCGGTCCGATTGCACCGATTTTCAAAAACTACACGGGACCTGTTCCACCCTCGGGCGCCTACTACTGGACCCAGGGCACGCTTCTGCACGGAAGCAGAATCCAGGGCATCGTGGGTAACGCCAACCTTCTCGCTTACATCGCCATGCTGGCAGTCATACTTTTTGCCATCAGAATGGCAATCCGCGATGGCGAGTTCTTCATCAACCTGAGCGGTGTTGTTATGTCGCTGGGAGCATTCGCGCTCACGAGATCGGCGGGAATTGGATTCGCTACCACTTTGGCGATCTTAGCAGCCGTAGTTGCGCTCATCGCGGAGGGGCATGACCGCGAGACCAGACACCGCTACTACAGGCTGGCTTGGACCGGGTTCGGCATCATGGCCTTTTTCATCCTCGTTTACCGGGGTCAGCTGTTCACTTTGATTGGAAAGAGTCCGGACATGACCGGGCGCCTCGATATCTGGAAGGCCGTATCCGGGCTGATTGCACAGCGCTGGTTCCAGGGTTGGGGTTGGATTTCCTACTGGATGCCGGGCGTAAAACCCTACGATGGGCGGATCGTTCGCGAAAACGTAACCTACTACCAAGCCCACGACTCCTACCTTGATATGTGGCTGCAGCTTGGCCTGATTGGCTTCCTGCTATTCATCGCCGTCCTCGCGGTGACGTTCGTGAAACTTTGGCGTTTGGGTGTGCGCCACACCAGCGCGCTTTACCTCTGGCCCCTACTCATCTTCGTTGCTCTGCTGGGTCAAAACCTCACCGAAAGCCGCATGATCATCGAGCTTGGCTGGGTCTTGGTTGTTCTATTCGCTACCAAGGTGAATGAGCCTGCGGAAAATCTGGAACCTCGCGGCCAGGCTCCGAAGCGGCTTCGGTTGAGGCTCTTTGGGAAGTGGCTCAACTCCGTTTCGGAGTCCGGCGTAGTGGGCTCTTCAACGCTGGACCGTTAGGCGAACCGAGTCCCCATCTAACCGGCAGTCAAGGCAGCGCCTAGGGCGGCCATAGGACAATACCGATGGTGGTGGCTACGGAATAAGCAGCTTCTGGCCAACCTTGATTAGGTCGCTGGTCAGCGAATTCGCGGTCATGATTGCAGTAACCGTGGAACCAAACTTCTTGGCAATCGCAGTTAGCGTGTCCCCGGAAACCACCGTGTAGTACCGCGCGGTTGGCGTGGGGCTTGGGGTCACGGTAGGCGTGGGACTTACGGTTGGCGTAGGCGACGGGCTCTTGGTTACTGTGGGCGACGGCGATGCTGTTACCGAGGGAGTTGGGCTAGCGCTGGGGCCTGTTGCGCTTGGGCTTGGGGAAGCCGTGGGCTGATCGTTCGGGTTAACCAGCGGGGTCTTGAAACTTGAAGGCAATGGGGTGCCCACCGGCAGCACGAGCGCCAGTGTGGCGTCAATTTTGAACGCGGCTGGCGTGGTTCCCCTAATAATGGCGTACTGAGTCTTGCCTGCGAGGCGTCGCTTTCCTGAGCTCATGACGTATATGAGTTTGGCCGGAGAGATGACGAATCTTCCAAGCTGGGCGGTTCCAAACCTGAGGATGGCGCAGGTTGTTGGATCAAGAGCCACCGGCGTTCCTGGATAGGCGGCCGCGTATGTGGGATCAATTGGCTGCCAGTAGCCACCGGTGGAAAGGTAGGTCTTGGAGTCGCAGATAATCTTTATGCCTAGTTTGCCCGCCGATGCATAACCCGCGAGGTTTACCTTGGAGACCTTGACCGGCTTGGCTGTGAGGCCAGCCTCAGCAGCAATATCAAGTCCGGGCAGCACGCGGTACTGGGTCAGGCCATCGGTTAGCAGAACCCGACCCGTTGAGTCTTGAAGTAGCGTGCCGGGCGCTAGCACAGGGCTCGCGGAGGTTATCGCTGACAGCACGCTTGCGGGGAGAATCTGCACCGCGGGGGTGCTGGCCTGCCCCGCCAAACGCGCAACAGATGCGGCCGTTAGAACTGTGCGCTTAGCCGTATCCGCCACCCAGTAGGTGTTTGGCGAAGAGGCGCTCTTGGCTAGGAACGGCGTCTTGAGAGTTCCTGCGAGTAGCGGTATTGCGGCCAGCAGGTTATCGGGCACCACCGATGGCGTGTCTGAGACGGACTCACCCGCGTCGAGCTGCACTCGACCGTTGGGAGTTAGCAAGAACTGAGTCCCCTGAGCATCCGCGAGGATCGAAGTTACGTTGGCGCCACTCCTGATGGAGTCAACGCCCGAGTCGCTCAACGTTGCTGTCGTTGGCGTGAACCAGCGCTTCAGGTCCATGTCATCGCTGGTTCCGGGATCAAACTCGTAGTACTTGCCGGCTTCGATTACCGCCACCGCGTGGGTGTCACGGTTGGTGAAGAGCACGCCTTCGCGGGCTATTGGAGCACCCCAGGTAAGCGACGAAAAGGCTGCGATGCCAACCTGAGCGCGTGCCGGAAGTGTGAGATTTGCCTGAGTTGCAGAGGCCGCATCGAGCACCTCGTGAATGACACCCGCAGTGATAAGGTACTGCGGGCCGCTAGCAGCGGTTGGGTCATCTGGGACTAGAGCCGTCATCGGCGAACCGAGCAGCATGGCGTTCAGCTGATACGAAGTCAACTGAACCGCGTCTGCGCAGCTCAGGCCCAGGTTGGTTGCGTCCGCGCATGAACTAAGCGGGAACTTTTTGCCCGCATCGATGAAATACAACTGACCGGTGGCGGATTTGACCAACCTGCCCATTGCGCCCGCATCGGTGAAGGAATCGAGGTAATCCTGAGACACGGTGCCCACTGGACCGAGTGGGGCGTATGCCGTAACCAGAGCGGGCGTGGCGAGCAGGTACTTGGAGAAGCCTCCACTGATCGTGTTTGGAACGATCAGGTAGGTTCCGCTAGTTGCAGACTTTAGCAAGAAGCCGCCACCGATGGGCGAGCCGAACCAATCCCAGTAGTAGCGCCAGAAGTTTCGGTTTCCGTAGGCACTGCACTTGTCACCGCTGCCGTAAAGGTTGGACAGAGCAGCATCGTTTGGGGTGTAGGGCGTGTAGTAGTAGAGCGCTGCGGTTGCCTGACTCTTGAGCGGAAAGGTCTTGGTACCGCAGCCAGAAACCGAGGCCACCTGGTAGTGGATTGTGATGTTCCTGCCTACCTTTAGGTAGGTGAATGAGCCCGCGGGGTTGCCGTACCAGTGGAACTGACTAGCAGCCTTGTACACCTGCCAGAAGAAGCCGAAGGTGGTGCATGGGCCCGAGTCAGTGCAGGAAAAACCGGTCGCGATCTTGTAGCGGTAGTCCTTTGGCTTCTTTGGGTCAGGCCAGGTTGGGTTGGTGCTGGTCACCAAGCCCTGCTCCTTTTGAAGCGTCACGAGCATCACGCGTGGGTTTATGTTGCAGGCCCGCGAGATGACGGAAATCATGGTGGAGGCAAGCACATTAGTCTGCGCATCAATCGCGTTGCAACGCCCAGGGTCGGCGGCCATCGCTGGGATATCTGTGCGGTAGTAGCGCAAGCAGGTGAAGTCACCAGAGTTCACCGCGGGCTTGACCGCACACTTGGGAACCTGCTGGTCCAGAAACGCCTGAATCTGGTCGGCCGTCATAGAACCAAAGTCGTAGAAGACGCTATCGCCGATGATGAGACCGGGGTCGAACATCTTGCCCGAGAGCGCCTCCGCCCGCTGGGCTGGTATGTTTACGGCGACCACACCAGCCAGAGCCAACGCCACGGTTGTGACGATGGCCCAGACTCGCGAGGTGCCTTTTCTCATTTAGGGGATAGTGACCGTCTGAGCGGCGCTAGTGCCCAGGTATCCGGCCGATCGGTAGGTTACGGTCACGGCTGCCGAGCCACTGCTCAAGCCCGTCAGAGTGATCTCCATTGGGAAGCATTGGGTGGTGTCAACGTTGGCCTCGGCCTTTACGGTCTGGGTTTTGGTGCTGCCGCCCGAAGCCACGGTGAGGGTACATTGTCCGCCGGACTCTGCAACGTTGGTCACCTGGGCAACCACGTCAATCACGCCGGCAGTGCCGTCAACGTTGGAGTCCATGATCTGCACCTGAGCAGCCTTAACCTGGGTTGCACTCGGGCTCGGGCTGGCCGACGCTGACTGTGACTGGCTAGGGCTGGGGGTCGAGCTGGCGCTGGAGCTGGGCGAGTCCGTAGGGAAGGTGGTTTCACCCCAGTGCGGGTAGAGCAAACTGCAACCCGAAAGCGATGCAATGGCGAGCACTAGCCCCGCCAGCTTGAGAGTCTTCATTTACTTCCTATCCGAAGGGCCACTCTTCTATTGTCAGTTAGAGGCCTGCTGAATTGCCTTTTGAATCTTCGCTCGAATGTCTGTGAAATTCGGGTTAACCACATCGATGGCTGGTGGAACGAGCTCAAGTTTCTTGATGCCGAGGCGCTTGGCCTTGAGGGCCAGGTCGAGGTAGGTGGACACGGTGCCGCTTGGGATGTCCGTGGTAACCAGCTGGCGCCCAGCCGCCGCGATGTCGCGGAAATGGGTGAGCACCGTTGCCGGGTCCATCTGCGCTAGCAGCGCATCCTCGACCGCGCGTTGACGCTGCATGCGGTCGTAGTCCGAGGTTGAGTGGCGGGAGCGAGCGTACCAGAGCGCAGTCTTGCCATCCATGTGCTGCGGCCCGGCCTCGATCCAGCCGGTGACGCCGGTCATGTTGCCGTACGCGTCGAGCTGACCGCCGATAGGCAGACGCTGCGCAACGTTAATGTCGATGCCACCCAGGGCGTTGATGAGCTGCTTGAAGCCGGCCATATCCACCAGAACGTAGGACTGAATGGTTAGCCCCGTGACGCCCTCAACGGCTTCCTTAGTGGCCTCAATTCCAGGGGTGGAGTGGTTGGCGACCGCGTTTGGGTACAGGTTGGCGTGATTGTCCGTCACATCCTTGTAGATGGCATTGATCAGGCAGGTGTCGCCGCAGTTGTAGCCGTTAGGCCAGAACGCTGCCATCGGTGAACCAGCCACAAATGGCACGCGCTGAAGGTTGCGTGGAATGCCGATGTTCACCGTGGCTCCGGTGACGGCATCGATGGAAAGCACCGACAGGGAGTCTGGGCGAAGACCGAGTCGGTCCTTTGCGGCGTCTCCGCCCATAAGCAAGATGTTGTAGCGGCCGTTTACGGGCTGCGTGAAACCCTGGTTGGTGAAGATGCCACCGATGAGACTGGACTGAACGCCTGCGAGATTTCCGGCGAACCCGATGGTTGAGGTGCCGAGCACTCCCACCGCAACGATTCCCGCGAGGGTCACCCACTTCACTTTGCCGCGAATTCTTCCGATGCGGATTAGGCGCAGAGTATCGATGGCCAAGACCGCGTAGAGCACCGCGTAGGCGATGAGAAGGCCCGCGACCACGGTGTCCAGGATTGGCGCCGTTACCAGGAAGAAGAGGATGGAGCGATTTACAAAGTAGGCGATTGCCGCTGCTGCAACCAAAAGCCAATATGCGAGGGTAGCCACCAAACCAACGCGACCGAGGCGTCGATTTCCGGCCATTAGCTGGGCCGAGCCCGGGATTAGGAAGGTTAGGCCTATCAGCCACCAGGCGCGCTTGAGCAGGTGCTCGCTACTGGCTCGATCGATGTTGCGGAATGGGCCGATGTTGCTCATGAGTGACTAGATCGACGCCTTTAGCTTGGCGTTCTTCTCTGCAACCTGGTCCTGCAGCTCCTGCGCAAATGCGGCAAGCTTGCCGGCGAGTTCCGCATCGAAGGCACCGATGATGCGAGCCGCCAGGATTCCGGCATTTTTTGCGCCACCGATTGAAACAGTGGCGACTGGGATTCCGGCTGGCATCTGAACAATGGAAAGCAGCGAGTCCATGCCATCAAGCTTGGCGAGCGGCACTGGAACGCCAACTACCGGGAGGGTTGTGACGCTGGCGAGCATGCCGGGCAGGTGCGCGGCTCCGCCGGCACCAGCGATGATCACCTTGATTCCACGGCCGGCAGCGGCCTTGCCCCACTCGACCATGCGCTCGGGGGTGCGGTGGGCGCTCAGCACCTCTACCTCGAACGGGATTCCAAAGTCTTTAAGCACGGAGGCGGCGTCCGCCATCACACTCCAATCGGAGTCAGATCCCATGACAACACCAACAAGCGGATTCGCCATTTTGCGCACACCTCTCCGGGCGCGAAAAACCGCGCCATCATGAGGAAATTTTATTCGTTGCGCAGGATTTTGGCGGTAGCCCGCGCCTCGGCGAGTGCCCACTCGGAGTTGCCGGAGACCACCGTGACGTGCCCCATCTTGCGTCCGGCTCGCGCCTGCTTGCCGTAGGTGTGAATCTTTGCCTCCGGGTGCGCGGACTGGGCTGCCGCGTAGTACGGCAGGAAGTCGTTCTCGGAGTCAACCCCGAGCAGGTTTACCATCACGGCGTGAGCGCCGGTTGCAAGAGTGGAGCCCAGCGGTAGGTCTAGAACTGCTCGCAGGTGCTGCTCAAACTGACTGGTCACCGAACCTTCGATGCTGAAGTGCCCGCTGTTGTGCGGGCGCATAGCGAGCTCGTTGATGAGTAGGCGGCCATCGGTGGTCTCAAACATCTCCACCGCCATGACGCCGGTGACACCCAGACCCTCGGCAACCCCGCGGGCGATCTCGGCAGCCAACTCAAGCGTGGCCTCACTGGCGTCCGGAGCAGGAGCCAAAACCTCGGCGCAAACACCGCCCTGCTGGGTGGTCTGGACCAGAGGCCAGGCTCTGAACTCCCCGCTTGGGGTTCTAGCGCTCAGCTGCGCCAGCTCGCGAGTGAAGCTGACTTTTTCCTCAACCAACAGGTGCCCGCCAACTCGGGCGAGCCCCTCGGCGCTGAGCCAGTCGGCGGCATCGGCAGCGGAGGCAACAACGCGGACGCCCTTGCCGTCGTACCCGCCAATTGGGGTCTTCAGAATGGCAATGCCGCCATGCGCCTCGATGAACGCGTCAAGCGAATCCGCATCGTGAATCTCCGCCCAGTCGGGCATGGGCAGGCCAAGTGCACCGAGGCGCTCACGCATCTTGAGTTTGTTTTGGGCAAACTGCAGCGCCCTACTGGGCGGCTGAACGCTTACGCCCTCGGACTCGAGGGCCTCAAGAATGGAGAGTGGAACGTGTTCGTGGTCGAAGGTGATTACGTCAACGGTGGCGGCAAAAGAGCGCACCACTTCGAGTTGGGTGTAGTCGCCAACCTGGCTCGCGGCTAGTTGGGCAGAAGATCCCTCGGTCTCAGCCAAGACCCGCAACTCTATTCCCAGGTTGATTGCGGGGGGCGTCATCATGCGCGCGAGCTGCCCGCCACCAATTACTCCAACGCGAAAACTTGTCATCTAGACTCCCCCGACTCGGGCACTTGGGTTGCTTTTGGCAACTAGGTTTGAAATTTCTTGGGCAACCAGTTTTGGCTTCGGCAACCCACGGATGTCCAGAGCCGCCTCGCCTGAAATGTACAGGGTGATGATTCCTCCCGCGAGGTACTCCACGCGCTCAACGCCCGCAAGCGAAACCGATCGGTAGCGCTGACCCCAGAGCCCAGACCTGGAGACTACTCGAGCGGTGGTGACGTCGGTCCAGGCGGTGAGATAGCGAAGGACCGGAATCACAAAGCCAAAGAGCGCAACCAGACCCACAACAACGAAAAGTGCGTACTGTTGCCAGCCCGGCTCCAATCGCCCATAACCGAAGCTGAGCGTGAAACCCGCCGCGCAAAGCGCAACAGTGGGCAAAAAGAGTCGAACCCCGCGGGCGCGAAAACGCCCCAGAAGAAGCTCGGATTCAAAACTCACCATTCAATTGTGGCGCAGGTGAACGATGTCGCCGGCTCCAACCACAAATTCGCCACGACTCAGCCGCAGCACCAACCGGCCGTCGGCATCAACGGCGAGCGCCTCGCCCACCTCTTCAACGCCATTTGGCAGTATCGCCCTAACCTCGCGGCCAAGCGAAACGCAGTTTTCAGTTACCGCGGCCTGCAGCCCACTCGCCTGAGCAGACAGCCTCGAATCCGTGAACTTTCTGTACCAATGCGACAGACGCTCTAGGTAGCCCGCCAAGACCTCATCGATGCGATCCGATTCCTCGGCGGGCATCCGCGCCCCCTCAATAGCCAGAGAGGTTGCCGTCGGCACCGGCAAGTGATCGGAATCGAGAGTGACATTGATGCCTGCGCCAATCACAAGGCCTAGGTTGCTGCCAAACTGCGGAGCCGCCGAGGAAGATAGCATCACAAGTTCGCTCAGCACGCCGCAGATTTTCTTCTCGTTCACCAAGACATCGTTGGGCCACTTCACCCCAATTTCGCCGGCTTCACCAAGCAGCCGGTGCACGTTTTCACTCATCGCCAGCCCAGCCAATAGGGGAATCCACCCGAGGCGATTGAGGTCGCCGCCATCGTTGGTTTGTGGCCGCAGCAGCACACTGATTGCCAGCGATGCGCCCGCCGGCGCCTGCCAGACCCTGCCAGAACGGCCGCGACCAGCCAGCTGATTTGCGGTTACCATCACGGTGAAATCGGGCAGCGACTCGCTCTTCGCCAAATCTATAAGCTGGCTATTGGTGCTCTCTGCGGAGTCGAGCCAAATGAGTTTTGGAGTCAGTGCGGACGCTTTGGGAAGGTGCATGACGCCAGACTAGTGCTTCCAATCAGGTAACAAGAAGGGTTCTTTGTGCCTCTGAGCGGTAGTCTGTTTCTCAGTATCTAGGAGTGCGAATTGTCAGCAGAGAATCAGACCCCGGATTTGTCCACCACCGCAGGTAAGCTCGAGGACCTCCGTCGTCGCTACCACGAGGCGGTAACCGCGAGCGGTGAGGCAGCCATTGCCAAGCAGCACGCGAAGGGCAAGAAGACGGCCCGTGAGCGCATTGAGATGTTGCTCGACCCAGATTCCTTCGAGGAACTGGACGAGTACGTCCGCCACCGTTCCAACGCGTTCGGCATGGACAAGGCTCGCCCATACGGCGACTCCGTTGTGACAGGTGTTGGAACCATCAATGGTCGCCAGGTTGCAGTTTTCAGCCAGGACTTCACCATTTTCGGTGGCTCGCTCGGCGAGGCCGCTGGAAACAAGATCATCAAGGTCATGGACCTGGCAATCGCAACCGGCGTTCCCCTAATCGGAATGCTCGACTCCGGAGGCGCCCGCATCCAGGAGGGCGTCATCGCCCTGGGCAAGTACGGCGAGATTTTCAAGCGCAACACCATGGCCAGCGGCGTGATTCCGCAGATTTCCATCATCATGGGCCCAGCTGCCGGTGGCGCCGTGTACTCCCCCGCGCTAACCGACTTCGTGATCATGGTGGACAAGACCTCCAACATGTTCGTGACCGGTCCTGACGTAATCAAGACCGTTACCGGCGAAGACGTTGGCATGGAAGAACTGGGTGGCGCTCTAACCCATAACAAGACCTCTGGTGTTGCCCACTACCTTGCCAGCGATGAAGAAGACGCCATCGACTACGCCCGAAGCCTTCTGAGTTACCTGCCTGAGAACAACCTCGCGGAAACCGTGGCATACGCACCGGCAACCGAGCTGACAGTCACCGACGAGGACCGCGAGCTCGACACCCTGATTCCTGATTCGCCAAACCAGCCCTATGACATGCACAAGGTCATCGAGAGCATCGTTGACGACAACGAGTTCCTCGAGGTTCAGGCGCTCTACGCACCGAACATCGTGATCGGATTCGCCCGCGTTGACGGCCGTTCGGTTGGCATCATCGCCAACCAGCCTCAGGCCATGGCGGGAACCCTCAACATCGAGGCCGGCGAGAAGGCAGCACGATTCGTTCGCTTCTGCGATGCCTTCAGCATTCCAATCCTCACCCTGGTTGATGTGCCCGGCTACCTTCCGGGAACAGACCAGGAGTGGGCCGGCGTGATTCGCCGTGGTGCAAAGCTGCTCTACGCCTACGCCGAGGCAACCGTTCCGCTGGTGACCGTGATCACCCGCAAGGCCTACGGTGGCGCCTACATCGTGATGGGTTCAAAGCAGCTTGGGGCAGACATCAACCTTGCCTGGCCTACCGCCGAAATCGCCGTGATGGGTGGCCAGGGTGCCGTAAACATTCTGTTCCGCGACAAGATCAAGGAAGCAGAGGCCTCGGGCGCAGACGTGAACGCGGTGCGCGCCAAGCTGGCGGCCGAATACACCTACAACGTGGCCTCGCCATTCCTGGCGGCGGAACGTGGTGAGCTTGACGGCATCATCGAGCCATCGGCAACCCGCGTCTCCGTCATCAAGGCGCTGCGCGCACTTCGCACCAAGCGCTCGAGCCTGCCACCAAAGAAGCACGGAAACATTCCTCTATAGGAAAACCATGACAGACGCGCAGAAGCCAGCAGAGCACCTCCGGGTGGTTTCCGGCAACCCATCGGCCGAAGAACTTGCCGTTGTGGTTGCCGTGATTCAGGCTGCAGCTAGCGCTGCCGCCTCTGCCGCAGCCACGGCTCAGAGCGCCCGCCTTGCAAACTGGCACAAGAATCCCGGAGTTCTGCGCGGTCAGGTTATTCCGGGGCACGGCCAGTGGGTTGCCAGTGTCCGTCGGGGCCTGCACTAAACGCCGGCCTCCCGCTAGCCGCCAACCATCACACCAAACACCAGCCAAACCCAAGCAAAGGATTAGGCCAAATGCGCACACCATCCGAAATCGACAAACTAGCCGACGATTACCTCAACTGGATGGTCTCCAAGAGCCCAAGTTTTGCAACCTACATCGGAGTTCCCGGTGCGGAGGACAAACTGGATGACGAGAGCCCCGAGGCGCACCACGAGGCGGCGGCCAAGGCGGCTCAGGTACTTGCGGAGCTAGTCAAAACTGCGGTCGTCGATGACACAGACCTTGTAACCAAGGATGCGCTGGAGCGCACCCTCAACTTGGATATTCGCACCCACGAATCTGGGTTATGGCATCGAAACCTCAACGTGATCGCGTCCCCGGCGCAGGGAATCCGCGAAGTTTTTGACCTCTCCCCAACCGCAACCGAACAGGACTGGGTAAACGTTTCGGCCCGCTGCGCTGCCGTGGAAGACGCGATCTCGGGTTACATCGAGACCCTGCGCGTTGGAATCCGCGAAAAAGATGCCCCCGCGCGCAGGCAGGTTCTAGAGGTACTGAATCAGGTGCAGGAACTTGCCGGACCAGCCGGGTTCTTCAACGAACTTGCGGCCGGGGCGAGGCCAGCCGAGGGAGAACTTCCTGAGTCACTCAAGTGCGATTTGGCGTCGACCGCCAGACGGGCAACTGACGCGTACGGAAAACTTGCGGCGTTCTTGGAGACCGAACTGCTCCCCGCTGCAACGGCTGAGGACGCCATCGGACGCGAGCGCTACGCCCTGCTGAGTGAGTCATTTGTGGGCGCAAAGCTCGACCTTGACGAGACCTACGAGTGGGGTCTGGAGGAGCTTGCCCGCGTGGCCGCCGAGCAGAACGCTGTGGCAAACGAGATTAAGCCGGGAGCCACGGTGCAGGAGGCAATCGAGCACCTGAACGGTGACGCTAGCCGAAAACTGCACGGCACCGATGAACTGCAGCGCTGGATGCAGAACCTGAGCGACAGGGCCATCGAAGAACTTGGCCGCACTCACTTTGACATCGCGCCCGAGCTCAGAAACCTCGAGTGCATGATTGCGCCGTCCAACAGCGGAGCCATCTACTACACGGGCCCGAGCGACGACTTCAGCCGCCCCGGCCGCATGTGGTGGAGCGTTCCCGAGGGAGTTACCGAGTTCGACACCTGGCGCGAAACCACCACCGTCTATCACGAGGGCGTACCCGGCCACCACCTCCAGGTGGCACAGGCCGTCTTCAACCGCGACGAGCTGAACTCCTGGCGCAGGCTCGCATCTTGGACCTCCGGCCATGGCGAGGGCTGGGCCCTCTATGCCGAGCGCCTGATGCAAGAGCTGGGTTACCTAGACGACCCGGGCGACCGCCTCGGCATGCTTGACGGTCAGCGCATGCGCGCGCTTCGAGTTGTGCTGGACATTGGCGTGCACCTGGGTAAGCCACGCATCGATGGAACCGGCAGGTGGGACTTCGAATACGCGCTGGAGCAGATGCTTGCCAACGTGAACATGAGTCCCGAGTTTGTGCGCTTCGAAACCAACCGCTACTTCGGTTGGCCGGGACAGGCGCCTTCCTACAAGGTTGGTCAGCGCATCTGGGAGCAGCTGCGGGCCGAGGCAGCGGCCAGGGCCGGCTCAGACTTCGATATCAAGGCTTGGCACAAACGCGCACTCAACCTAGGGGGACTTCCGCTGGACACCTTGCGCTTCGCGCTATCGCTCTAGCCGAGTTTGAACTGCAAACTTAGGTCTCCAGCGCCGGCTGCCGGGTCTAAGGCAGGCGCATCCAGAGATCTGGGCCAGGAGCGCCAGGCCTGGTTGCGATGATGCTCACGGCATAGTTCTCGTCTCGCGGTGCAGCCACGTGAACCTTGCCAGCCGCAACGCCATCGATTGCCTGCGCAATGCTGCGGTGGATACTACCCACTTCGGTGCTAGGCAAGGCGTCGAGCCCGCCATCATCCTTGAAGGTGACCTCAACGCCGCGCTGTCGCGCCTGGCGTGTAGCGATTCGCACGCCATCGTTCAGCAAGTTTCGACCCTGAATTTCGTCCCTAAAACGCGCCTCCAGCAACTGAGCCTCTTCGCGGTCGGAAGGGGACAGGTCGCCCCCCGTGGCCACGATTCTTTCCAGCAGAGGTAAGCCGGTTAGCAGGGTGGCCTGAATCAAGCGTTGACGCTCATCGCGGGCAGCCTGAGACTTGGCCGTCTGCGCCAGGATTCTGCTGGCACTATCGTGAAAAACCTTGGCGTCGGCCTCGGTTCTGCGTATACCGCGACCAACAGCACCCGCAGCAATCACCATGATGAGCGCACCTATAAGACCACTTGTGGTGATGGTTGCCTGGCCGCCCCAGACGATTACCTCCACCCACAGCACTCCAACGCCTATCCAGGCGAGGATGGGATACCCGCGGATGGAGTTAATGGCCAGTAGCACCGATAGCCCTCCGATGAACCAGGTCTGATAGGAACCGCTGGCCACGTACTTTGATGGCGCCAACTGACCCAGAACGAGCATTGGAATCAGAATTCCAACGAAGAAGTTCAGGTAACCCAGGATGGGTGGAATACGAACAGAAGAGTGGCCAAAAAGGCTGGTGAGCAGAACCAGGGCGAATAGCCCCATGGCGAAGAGAACCGGCCCCGTGGACTGGTAGCTACCAAGCCAAAAGGCGCCGAGCACAATATTGTTGGCCCCCAGGGCAAATACGAGAAACAGGAAAACTTTGGTCCAGGCCTTGGTCACGCGGCCCTCCAGGTGATCACAACGTTTGTGCCTTCTCCGGGCCAGGTGTCAATCTTGACCTCGCCGCCAAGCTGCGCCACCCGATCCTGAATCAGGAGTCTGATGCCGAGACGGTTTTTAGGAACCCTGGCCATACGGAAGCCGCGACCATCGTCAGCCACAACCAGTTTCAGGGCCTTGTCTTTGGCTTCAATTTTCACGCGGCGCTTGGTAGTGCCGGGCCCGGCGTGCATCCGCGAGTTGGAAACCGCCTGAAGCATGGCCTCCGCGAGAGCCTGGGAGACTTCTACCGGAATCTGGAACTTGCCCTCGATGCTGCTCGAGACGGCAAACTCAGGGAAATCGCGTGTAACCAAATCAACCAAGGAGGCCGCGTAGTCGGCAACCAGAACCCTGTCTTCTGGCTCCAGCTGAATGGATGAATATTCGTTCAACTTCTCAATGGCAACGCGCGCCGCACTGGCTGAGTCTTCCTTCTGGCCTGGACTGAAGGCCGAAACTGCGGACTCGAGCGCAGCCAGTACATCGTTGTGAACCAGCGATGCCAAACGCAGCCTTTCCTTGGCGATTGCGCTTGATGCGGCCGCCTTTGCGCTTGCCGCAGCTGCCGCATCGAAGGCTCGGTCTTGAGCCGCTGCCCTTCCTCTAAGCATGTAGATGACCGAAACCACTACCGCCGAAATCAAGAAGGTGTAGACACCATCTTGCACGGCCCGAAGCATTGGCGCGCCGCCGCCCGCCGGGCTAAGCATGACCAGGCTGAACCAGGTTGGAACAATCAATATGTAGGCGCCGCCCAGAAGCGGCTGAAGGCCCAGGCCAGCGCTGATGCAACCCCACCCGATTGTCCAGTAGATGTAAGGGGTGAAGTCTGGTGGTAGCGAGCCGTAATCATTGAGCGCTATTGGCCAGATGGCCAGATTTGCCAAGACTGTCAGCGCGTGAACGATGTACCAGGCGCTATTCGCCTCCATGGTCCAGGAAAAGATGACCATCCCCGCGATGGAGGCCAAGATTGAACCCAAACCGAGAACCGAAAATAACGGATGTAGCAGGTGTGCCTGCTCCGAAGCGTGAGCGAAGACCTCGAGGGAGGTGAGCGCCAAACCGAGCGAATAAAACTTGGCCGTGATGTCATCGATGCGCCGCGCGGTAAAGGTGGTTGAGGCGGCATGCACAAAACGAGGCGTGCTCGTTTGTGTACTCATTCTGCGTCTCCCTCGCTTGTATTTAAAAAATAGCGGAGGGCTAGGACAACTTATCCGGGTTGGTTGAAATTGTTATTTGGAGTTGCGAACCAGAGAGACGATGGTCTCCACATGGTGGGTGTGCGGGAACAAATCAAAGGCCTTCAGAGCCTTTATATGGTAGCCACCCGCCAGCAGGCCCTTGAGGTCGCGGGCAAGGGCAACCGGGTCGCAAGCAACGTAAACAATGTGCAGTGGCGCCATCGTCAGCAGGTCACCAACCACTCGAGCCCCAACTCCGGCTCGTGGTGGATCAACAACCACGGTGGCACGCGAGTAGTCTGCCTCACCGGCAGCCACTGCCGAGGCCTGTTCGGCCGCGAAGCGCTCCGTTGGGGCGCAAACTGCACGAACCGCTGGCAGATCAGCCAGGTTGAGCTTTGCGTCCTCGGTGGCCTGCTTTACAGACTCCACAGTTGTGATGCGTAGACGGTTGGCGAACTTAGCCGCCAGAGCGCCGGCGAAAAGGCCTACGCCACCGTAGAGGTCTAGGTTTGGTGCGTCAACGTCAATGCCTACCGCGGCAACCATCTCGTTAACCGTCTTGGTGAGCACGTCAGCTGCGCCCTTGTGGACCTGCCAGAAGCCACCGGACGAAATGCGGAAGGTGCGGCCAGCGGCGCGCTCAACTAGCTTGCCCTCCTGCTTAGGCTTCTTGTCTACCGAGTAGTGAACCTGACCGGTGTTGCTAACCGCAACCTCAATCTTCTTCACGTCCTGCCAGTTCTTTAGGTGCAGGGCTAGGTCGTTTACCTCATCAACGGCCAGCGGCAGGTGCTTCACGGGAACCACGTCATGGCTGCGCTCGCGATAAGGGCCGGGCTCGCCCGCCTCGTCAACGTGCAGCTGCACTCTGGTGCGGTAACCGAGCCCGTTCGCCTCATCGTCTCCGGGAACCGGCTCAACAACCGGGCGGAGTTCCACGCCGGCCATGCGCTGCAGGGCCTCTTCAATGACGTCGGCCTTCAACTGGCGTTGGCGCTCAAGCTTGATGTGCCCAAACTCTGCGCCGCCCGCTCCGCCAACGCCCAGTGCGCGCTGCGGGCCATCGGTGCCGGCTTCCTTCCAGAAGTGCGGCACGCGGTCCTCCGATGCCTCGATGATCTCGATTGGCTCGGCTCGGCAGAAAGAGCCGCCGCGGTCCTCGAAGACCACGGCCTTCACGAGTTCACCGGGCAGCACGTGCGAGACGAAAACAACCCTGCCCTCGTGGCGAGCCACGAAAATTCCGCCGTGAGCCACCTTTTCGATTCGAAGAGTGAGGCGCTGGCCGGTCCAGTTGATTGTTTTGTCCATCCCTCAATCCTCCCACAGCCAATAGCCTTGACCTATGACTCGTCTAGTTCTCGCCTCTACCAGCCCGGCCCGCCTCACTCTGCTCCGCGCCGGAGGAATCGAGCCCGAAACCATTCCGCCGATGGTTGACGAGGACGAGATGGTTGCGGTAGCCAAGGCGCAGGGTCTGATTCAAACCACCGACGAGATGGTGCTGCTTCTGGCCCGCGCCAAGGCGGAGGCCGTACTTCACCGCCCGGAAACCGCTGGTGCGATTGTGGTTGGCTGCGACTCATCGCTGGAGTTTGACGGCGAGTGGCTGGGCAAGCCGCACCATCCTGAGGTTGCCGTTGAGCGCTGGAAGAAGCTTCGGGGACGCTCCGGAACGCTCTTCAGCGGTCACTGGGTGATTGACAATCGCGACCCCCAGAACCCCAAGGCGGCAGGGCGTGCAAGTCACTCCGTTGTGCACTTCGCAAACCTCGATGACGCTGAGATTGATGCATACGTTGCAACAGGTGAGCCACTCAAGGTGGCTGGCGCATTCACCATCGATGGCCTGGGAGGCGCCTTCATCACCAGAATCGAGGGTGACGCTCACACCGTGATTGGACTTAGCCTGCCCACGCTCCGCGAGCTGGTAATAGAACTGGGAGTGACATATCCCAGCCTTTGGAATCGTTGATTATTTGTTACCGCCCTAGGCGCAACGGGGCCAAACCGCCAATAGGCTAGTAGAACTATGACTACTGCGAAGAAGATCACCAAGGTCCTGGTTGCCAACCGCGGCGAAATTGCGGTTCGCATCATCCGCGCCGCGAAGGACTCCGGAATTCAGTCGGTTGCCGTTTACGCCGACCAAGACCGCGATGCCCTGCACGTGAAGATGGCAGACGAGGCCTACGCCCTGAACGGCAAGACCAGCGCAGAGACCTACCTGGTCATCGAGAAGATTTTGAAGGCGGCCGCCGAGTCTGGCGCAGACGCCATTCACCCCGGATACGGATTCCTGGCTGAGAACGCCGATTTCGCCCGCGCAGTAATCGCAGCGGGAATCATTTGGATTGGCCCGAGCCCAACCGCAATCGAGATGCTGGGTGACAAGGTTTCGGCACGTCACGTGGCCGAGCGCGTTGGCGCTCCGCTGGCGGCCGGTACCCTGAACCCGGTTTCCGGAGCCGACGAGGTTCTTGACTTCGTGGCCCAGCACGGTGTGCCCGTTGCCATCAAGGCCGCGTTCGGCGGCGGTGGCCGCGGCATCAAGGTTGCCTACAAGAAGGAAGAGGTTGCAGAGCTCTTCGAGAGCGCAACCCGTGAGGCTATCGCGGCATTTGGCCGTGGCGAGTGCTTCGTTGAGAAGTACCTTGAGAAGCCGCGCCACGTGGAGACCCAGTGTCTTGCGGACGCATACGGAAACGTCGTGGTGGTTTCCACCCGCGACTGCTCACTGCAGCGCCGCCACCAGAAGCTGGTTGAAGAGGCTCCGGCCCCATTCCTCACCGATGACCAGATCAAGCGTCTCTACGAGTCTTCGAAGGCAATCCTCAAGGAGGTTGGCTACCAGGGAGCCGGAACCTGCGAGTTCCTGGTTGCCCAGGACGGCACCATCTCGTTCCTCGAGGTCAACACCCGTCTTCAGGTTGAGCACCCGGTCTCAGAAGAGGTAACCGGACTGGACCTGGTGCGCGAGCAGTTCCGCCTTGCAGAGGGCGGCAAGCTGGACTACCCGGATCCAATCATCAAGGGGCACAGCTTCGAGTTCCGCATCAACGGCGAGGATGCCGGACGAAACTTCATGCCCGCTCCCGGCCCCGTCAAGCTCTTCAAGGCCCCGAGCGGCCCCGGTGTCCGCGTTGACGCCGGCGTGGAGACTGGCGACGAGATCTCGGGTTCGTTCGACTCCATGGTTGCGAAGCTCATCGTCACAGGTTCGACCCGCGAGGAGGCGCTTGCCCGCAGTCGTCGCGCACTGGCCGAGATGAAGGTTGAGGGTCTGCCAACCGTTCTGCCTTTCCACGAGCGCATCGTCAACGAGCCGGCCTTCATCGGCGCGGACGGCAAGTTTGGAATTTACACTCGTTGGATTGAGACCGAGTGGAACAACGACATCCCGGCCTACGTTGCAGAGGGCAGCGAGGGTGAAGAGCCGGTAGCACGACAGAACGTGGTTGTGGAAGTTGGCGGCAAGCGCGTTGAGGTTAGCCTGCCCGCAACCCTGTTCGCGGGTGTTGCCGCGGCCCCGGCAGCCGGCGCCCCAGCGGCCGGCAAGCGCAAGAAGTCTGCTAGCGCGGCAGGCACTGGAGGCAACGGAAACGCCATCAAGGCACCGATGCAGTCCACCGTGGTGAAGATCTCGGTTGAGGTTGGCCAAGCGGTTTCCGAGGGCGATCAGGTTGTTGTGCTGGAGGCCATGAAGATGGAACAGCCGCTGAACGCCCACAAGTCAGGCAAGGTCAAGAGCATCGGTGCGACGGTTGGCGAGACAGTACCGGCCGGAACCGTGCTTATTGAGTTCGAGTAAAAAGCAAGACGAAAACCCCGAGCAGAAATGCTCGGGGTTTTCGCTTTAACGGTTTGCTATGCGGTTGGCAGGTGGAGGTCCTGAGCGGCCTCCTGGATTGCTCCCGAGATAGAGGGGTACACGGTGAAGGTAGAGGCCACCTCGTCAACTGTGAGTCGGTTCTCAACCGCGATTGCAATCGGGTAGATCAGATCGCTGGCGCGCGGGGCAACAACCACGCCACCGATGACGGTGCCGCCGGTGGAGCAGATGAGCTTGATGAAACCATCCTTGATGCCCTGCATCTTGGCGCGCGGATTGTTACTGAGGTCAATCTTCTGCACGAAGCCGCTCACTCTGCCCTCGGCGATGTCAACCTCGCCCCAACCCACGGTGGCAATCTCTGGCGCGGTGAAAACGTTGCTGGCGACATTTCGCAGGTTGGTTGGCGCGGTCACATCGCCCATGGTGTGAAATACCGCGGTGCGACCCTGCATTGCGCTCACCGATGCCAGTGGCATGAAGTTGGTGCAGTCACCAACCGCATAGACGTTTGCGCGCGAGGTACGGGCAACCTTATTCACCTGCACGTGACCGCTCTCGGTGAGAATGACCCCGGCCTCAACTAGGCCCAGGTCCTTGGTGTTTGGAATAGAGCCAACCGCAACCAGGCAGTGGGAGCCCTGAACGGTAGTGCCGTCAGAAAGCGTCACCTCAACGCCGGTACCGGTGTTCACAACCTTGTCGGCTCGGCTCTTGGCCAGAATGGTCACGCCGTTACGCAGGAAGACGTCCTCAATTACGGCGGCCGCATCGGCATCGGAGCTTGGAAGAACGGTGTCGCGCGAAGAAATCAGGGTGACCTTGGAGCCGAGCGACGAATAGGCGCTGGCGAACTCCGCACCGGTTACACCGGAACCCACCACAATCATGTGCTCGGGGAGCTCGGTCAGGTTGTAGAGCTGGGTCCACGTGAAAATTCGCTCGCCATCCGGCTGCGAGGTTGGCAGCTCTCGCGGGGTTGCACCAACCGCGACGATGATGGTCTTGGCCTCGAGGCGCTCGGGCTTGCCACCGTCGCTCGGGGTTGCAATCACGTGATGGTTGCCGTCCAGCTTGCCGGTTCCGTGAATGATTCGCACTCCTGCGCGCACCAGCTCCGCCAACATGTCGGCGCTCTGAGCCTCAGCAAGGTCTTTCAGACGCTGGTTCACAACGCCAAGATCGATCTCAATTTTTGGCTTTACCGGCTGGCCCGCGAATGTGAATTTCACGCCCAGGTTGGTGGCGTGGGCAACGCGCTGCGCGGCCTCGGCTGTGGCGATGAGCGTCTTGGAGGGCACCACATCGGTGAGCACGGCGTGGCCGCCGATGCCGGTCTTTTCGATGAGTGTGACTTCGGCTCCCAGCTGGCGCCCAGAGAGCGCCGCCTCGTAGCCGCCAGGGCCACCGCCGATGATTACGATGTGATGCGGTTTCTGTTGTATCTCCACCCTTATATTCTGCCGACAACTAGACTCAAAAACATGGCCACCAGCGCAGTTAGTCAAAGTTCAGACCCAAATGCCCTCGCCCAGCAGGCAGCAGAACAGATTCGAGAGATCACCGGAGTCGAAAAACACGACTTTGCCGTGACTCTCGGCTCGGGATGGGGTGGTGCAGCCAGGCTCTTCGGCGAACCGAGGGCCGTCATCGATGCCGGCAAGTTGGCTGGATTCCACCGTTCAGAGGTAGTCGGACACAGTGGAACCCTGTCCTCGTATCAACTCGAAAATGGCAAGAACGTGCTGATTCTGGGCGCGCGAGCCCACCTCTACCAGGGCCTCGGAGTTGACGCTGTGGTTCATCCGGTTCGCGTTGCGGCCAAGCTGGGTGTGACAACCCTCGTGCTCACCAACGGTGCCGGAGGCATCAAGTCCACCTGGAAGCCGGGCCAGCCGGTCATCATCTCGGACCACATCAACCTAACGGCTACCACACCGCTGCGCGGAGCAACCTTCATCGACATGAGCGAGGTCTATACCCGCGAACTGCGCGAGATTGCACTCTCTGTTGACCCAACCCTCGACAGCGGCGTTTACGTGCAGTTCCGAGGCCCGCAGTACGAGACCCCGGCAGAGGTTCGGATGGCCAAGGCCATCGGTGGCGACATCGTTGGAATGAGCACCGCCCTGGAGTCCATCGCTGCCCGCGAAGCCGGACTCAAAGTGCTTGGCCTGAGCCTAATCACCAACCTGGCCGCCGGCATCAGCGAGAACCCGCTGAGCCACGCCGAGGTTTTGGAGGCGGGCCGCGAGGCCGAGGGGCGCCTCGCCGTTCTGCTCTCGCAGATTGTTTCGCGCCTACCCTAGAGCCAAAATGAACCTCCAAGAACTTCAGCAGGCCGCCGCCGACTGGCTGGCCCAAGACCCCGATGCCGAGACCCGCGCCGAACTGACGCAGCTTATTGACAGCGCCGATGAGGCAGGGCTTCGCGCTCGATTCGAGACCCGGATTGGCTTTGGCACCGCGGGCCTGAGGGGCGAGTTAGGCGCTGGACCAAACCGAATGAACCGGGTTTTGGTAGCCCAGGCGGCGGCCGGAATCGCGCGCCACATGCTGGAAACCGGCGGGAAGTCCGTGGTCATCGGCTTCGACGGGCGCATCAACTCCGATGTCTTCGCCAGAGATTCCGCGGAGATATTCGCGGGCGCCGGCCTAGAGGTCTTCCTGTTCGACGGATTCGTGCCAACCCCGCTGCTGGCGTTTGCAACCAGGCGCGGCCCGCTCAGCGAGCCAAACGCGGGACGCCCGTTCGACGTGGGAGTTATGGTGACCGCTAGCCACAACCCGCCGCGCGACAACGGTTACAAGGTCTATGCCGGCTCCCTCGGTGGCTCCCAGATAATCTCGCCGATTGACAAGCAGATCGCGGCGCACATCGATGCCGTGGCCGCAACGCTCACCTTCGCCGAACTACCCAAGTCGAGCCAATACACGGTTGGTGGCGCCGAATACGCGGCCGAATACGTGAGCCACACGGCCACCCTGGTTGCCGCTTCGGATCAGCGCCTGCTTCCCGCAATAACTTTCACGGCCATGCACGGCGTTGGTTGGGAGACCACCAGGGCGGTGTTTGCGGCGGCGGGCATTCCCGAGCCAACCGTGGTGACCCAGCAGATTTCCCCGGATGGCAATTTTCCAACCGTGGCGTTCCCAAACCCGGAGGAGCCAGGCGCCCTCGACCTCGCCTTCCAGACCGCCAGCGCGAGCGGAAGTAAGTTGATACTGGCCGTTGACCCAGACGCAGACAGGCTAGCGGTTGCGGTTCCAGACGACTCCGAGACCCTCGGCTGGCGCAAACTAACGGGCGATCAGATTGGCTTCCTGCTGGGGGCCACGGTTGCTGAGCGCGCCGCGGCAGCTGGGATGACCGGAAACCTTGCCTGCAGCATCGCGTCTTCTCGGGCACTGGAGCGCGTGGCCGAGGCCAACGGGCTTGGGTTCAGACAGACCCTCACCGGCTTCAAATGGATCAGCAAGGTCCCAGACCTGCTTTTTGGTTACGAGGAGGCACTCGGCTACTGCCTGGACCCGCGGGCCACACCGGATAAGGACGGCATCAGCGCGGCCCTCGTTGTTGCCGATCTAGCGGCCAGGTTGGCGGCTCGCGGCCAGACCATCGATGACCGGATGGTGGAGCTGTACGCAAAATACGGCCACTGGGCCACGAGCCAGATCACGCTGCGATTCGACAACGTTGCGAAGGCGGCGGCGATTGTGGCTCGAATTCGGGCCACACCACCTGCGAGCCTGCTCGGCGAGAGCCCTAGGTTCACGGATCTGGCTCACGGCACGGAGCAACTGCCGGCCACAGATGGGCTGATGTTCGAGTTTGCAGACGGCCGCCACGCGCTAATCCGCCCCAGCGGAACCGAGCCAAAGCTCAAGTGCTACCTGGAGGCCACGGGCCAGTCACAGCAGGACGCCACCTTGAAGCTCAGCGCGCTCGAGGCGGCGTTCCGCGAGGTTCTCGCCTAGGCCTTCGGGTTGGCCACGAATGCGGCCACGCTGGCCGGAAGCGGGAGTGACGCCGAGGCGTCGTCGGCGGGAATCGGAGCATCGGCAACAGTTCGCAGCGGAATCACTCCGGCCCAGACCGCGTTGAAGTCCTCATCGGTGGCGTAGCCAACCCGGTCCTCGTCCACTCCCCCGTCGCGCACCTTCACTGATGCCTCCGCGAGCGAGAGTCTAACCAACATTGTGGCCGCCAACTCCTTCTTCAGCGATGGACGCACCTCGGCAACGCGACCCGGCACCAGGCCGTCGGACATGGCATCCATGAGGGTTTCCTTCTCCGCGCCAGTTACCTCTTCCGCAACCCCGAGAATAACCACCGTGCGGTAGTTCATCGATGAGTCAAAGGTTGACCTAGCGATGACGATGCCGTCCAGCTTGGTGACGGTGACGCAGACCGGGGCACCCGCGGCCATGGCGCGCATGAACCTGGCACCAGTGGAGCCGTGGATGAGGATGGAATCGCCGTGGCGGGCGTAGCCGTATGGCAAAACGAATGGCTGGCCGTCCTCCACATACCCGATGTGGCACAGCACCGTGGAGTCGAGGATCTCGTACATAACGGAGCGATCGGTGACCGCGCGGTCGTTCAGCCGGTGGATTTGGGTGCGTTCGGTTGATCCCGGGTTAGGCAGCATGCCTAAAGCATAGCCTTGGAGAGCTTTTCGGAGATCTCGCCCAGGTCGAAAACGTGATTGATTGCGATTACCTCGCTCGGCAGACCCTGAAGCTTGTCAACAATCTCCGGAGTGGTGAGCAAAATCTGCGCGTCGCGGCTGGCGCGAGCGGTCTCGATGTCGGATGCCTCGACGGTTGCGGTCAACCCGAGGGTGCGCAAAACCTTCTCGGCATTCATCTTTAGCAGCACCGAAGTGCCGATGCCGGCTCCACAGACCGCAATGATTTTCATGCTTCCAGTCTGCCAAACCCTCAGGCAAACAGGGAGTGAATTTCGCTCTCGGTTGAACAACTTAATAGCGAATTAACAAAACCCTCGTTGGAGAAATAGCCAGCAAACTCACTGAGGAGTTCTAGGTGTCGGTCGTGGTCTAGGGCGGCGAGCGCGAACACAACCCGCACCGGATCGTTCTTGGAATTTCCAAAGGAAACCGGGTTTCGGAGGAGCACCAGACTCATGCCGGTTTGCAGCACGGAATCGCTCGGGCGGGCGTGCGGCATGGCCAGGCCAGGGGCAATGACCACGTATGGGCCAAGGTCACGGATGGTCTGCACCATGGCATCGGTGTAGCCGGCAGTGGTTCGGCCACTGGCCACCAACGCGTCTCCGGCCAGCCTTACAGCCTGCTCCCAGTCAGAAGCCTCTGCGCCAAGAACTATTGAGCCCGGCCCCAGGGCGGCGCCAACCAGCGGCACTAGCGGCGTCCGCCTCGCGCCCTGGCGAATCCCTCTGCAATCATGTCCATCAGGTCCTCGCGCTCCTCGCGGTCGAGGAAGGCTGCACCGGCGGCGTTCATCTGGAACTGCTCCAGGTCTCCCAGGCCGTAACCGAAGGCGTTGGAGAGCAGCTGCAGCTCACGAGAGAGAGTGGTGCGGCTCATCAGGCGGTTGTCGGTGTTGACCGTCACGTTGAAGCCCAGCTGGTACAGGATGTCGAACGGGTGGTCCTCCATCTCGTCGCCCCACATGGAAATTGCGCCGGTCTGCAAGTTGCTGCTCGGCGAAAGCTCCAGCGGAATACCGCGGTCAAAAACCCAGCGGGCAACCGGACCCAGCACAACGTAGTCAGTCTCGTCTTCGCTGCTGCTGCGCAACAGGTCTTCGCTGATCCTCACGCCGTGGCCGAGGCGTAGAGCGCGGCCGTTCACCAGCGCATCCTTGATGCTGTCAACGCCATCGGCCTCGCCTGCGTGAACCGTGATCGGCATCATCTCAGAAGCCAGGTAGTCGAAGGCCAGCTTGTGCCTGCTGGGTGGGAACCCGGCCTCGGCCCCAGCTATGTCGAAGCCAACCACGCCGTTGTTTCGGTGACGAACCGCCAGCTCGGCGATCTCGAGACCACGGTCGTTATGGCGCATAGCCGTAACCAACTGACCGGTCTGAATGAAACCACCCTGGCGCTCCACAACCTCGCGGCCCTCCTCGAGGCCGTCCTGAACCGCCTCGACAACCTCGTCTAGGGTAAGTCCGCGCTGAAGGTGCTGCTCGGGTGCCCAGCGCACCTCGCCGTAGATCACGCCATCGTTGGCTAGGTCGAGCACAAACTCCTTGGCAACGCGCGAAAGTCCCTCGCGGGTCTGCATCACGGCGATGGTGTGGTCGAAGGTCTCCAGGTAGCGAGGCAGCGAACCGGAGTCAGCGGACTCAAAGAACCAGTCGGCCAGCTCGGCTGCATTGTCCGCGGGAAGCTCGTGGCCAATCTCGGCGGAGAGCTCGATGATGGTCTGGGGGCGCAGGCCGCCGTCCAGGTGGTCGTGAAGCGAAACCTTTGGCAGTTCGCGGAAGTCAAAGTTAGCCATGGTTACAGCCTTTCCAAAATAATCTTGCGGGTCGGCGCGGTAGCTCCGTACTCGATTCCGCCGACTAGGGCTTCCTGAGCTCGCTCGAAGCGCTCCGGTTCATCGGTGAAGAGCGTGAGCAGCGGCTGACCAGCCACAACTGTATCGCCCAATTGGGCGTGCATCTGGATGCCGGCGCCAAACTGCACGGCGTCTTCCTTGCGGGCGCGGCCGGCTCCGAGACGCCAGGAGGCAACACCCAGGGCGAGGGCATCAAGCTTGGTGAGTGCGCCTGAATCCTGCGCCACAATCACGTGACTGTGCTTAGCCACCGGCAGCTTGGCCGCAGGGTCTCCGCCCTGAGCGCGAATCATCTGGTTCCACTTGTCCATGGCGCGGCCATCGCTGAGCGCGGCCGCAACGTCAACATCGGTCTTACCCGCCAGGCGCAGCATCTCTCGGGCCAGCTCCACGGTGATTTCAACCACGTCTGCCGGTCCGCCACCGGCCAAAACCTCAACCGATTCCTCAACCTCGAGCGCATTGCCAATCTTGAGACCTAGCGGAGTGGACATATCGGTGAGAAGCGCACTCGTGTTCACACCCGAATCGTTTCCGAGGTCAACCATCACTCTTGCCAGCTCGCGCGCGCGGTCGATGTCCTTCATGAAGGCACCGGAGCCAACCTTTACGTCTAACACCAGGTTGGCGGTGCCTTCGGCAATCTTCTTGCTCATGATGCTTGAGGCAATGAGCGGGATAGCCTCTACGGTTCCGGTTACGTCGCGCAGCGCGTAGAGCTTGCGGTCGGCGGGAGCTAAGCCGCTACCTGCTGCGCAAATGACCGCGCCAACCTCGTCAAGCTGGGAGTGCATCTCGCCGTTGCTAAGGGATGCACGCCAACCCGGGATGGACTCGAGCTTGTCGAGAGTGCCACCGGTGTGACCGAGGCCTCTACCCGAGAGCTGCGGAACCGCAACTCCAAAGACTGCAACCAGCGGTGCCAGCGGCAGCGTGATCTTGTCGCCAACGCCACCGGTTGAATGCTTGTCGGCTGTAGCGGCCTTCAGCCACGAGTAGTCCAACCGCTCGCCCGAACGAATCATGGCGGTGGTTAAGTCTCGAATCTCGCGGCGGCTCATGCCGTTTAGCAGGATGGCCATGGCCATGGCCGACATCTGCTCGTCGGCCACCACGCCAGACGTGTAGTTGGCAATCAGCCAGTCGATCTGGGCGGTGGTCAGTTCGCCGCGCTCGCGCTTGGCGATTATCAGTTCAACGGCGCTGAACTCAGTCATGCTTGTGTTCCTCTAACTGTGCGGGGCCGAAAGCGTCCGGCAGCACATCGGTGATGTCTTTCACGCCCGAGACGGTGAGCAGTTTCATGCCAGGCGCCGAGTGCTCGAACAGAAGCTGGCGGCAGCGGCCGCAGGGCATAAGAGTGTTGCCGTGGCCATCGACGCAGGCAAAGTACGCGAGCTTTCCGCCGCCCTGACGGAACAGGTCACTGATGAGCGAGCACTCAGCGCAGAGCGTCATTCCGAACGACGCGTTCTCGATGTTGCAGCCGGCCACCAGCCTGCCATCGGTGGTGATGGCAGCGGCGCCAACCGGAAACTGCGAATACGGCGAATACGAGTTCTCGCGCGCGCTCACGGCGGCGGCCTTCAGGGCATCCCAGTCAACAGACACGGCGTCTCCTAGCTCTTTATGTACGGTTTGCCGTCTGCGGCGGGGCCGACCACCTTGCCAACCAGACCCGCAACTGCGATGACGGTGAGCACGTATGGCAGCATCAGCAGGAATTCGCTCGGAACACTGCTGCCGATGATAGCCAGGCCAAACTGAAGGTTCTCGCTGAAGCCAAACAGCAGTGCGGCGAGCGCCGCGTTGATTGGGTTCCAGCGGCCGAAGATGAGGGCCGCGAGCGCGATGTAACCGGCGCCGTTGGTCATCTCCTTACCGAAGGCTCCAACCTGACCCAGGGTGAAGAAGGCGCCTCCCAGACCGGCGAGTGCACCACCCAGAATCACGCTGATGTAGCGGGTGCGGTAAACCTTGATGCCAACGGTGTCAGCGGCCTTCGGGTACTCGCCAACCGCGCGGACGCGGAGTCCCCAGCGGGTCTTGAATAAAGCAACCCAAACCACTGCAACCGCAACATACATGAGGTAAACGATTGGGGTCTGGTTGAAGAGCACCGGCCCCAGAACCGGAATGTTCGCCAGCCCCGGGATTGCAACATCGCTGAATCGGGGTGGCGAGTTGAAGGTTGCCATGTCGCTCATCAAAGTGGAGAACAGGAAGTTGGTGAGGCCAACTACCAGAACGTTCAAGACCACACCCACGATGATCTGGTCCACCACGTACTTGATTGCGAATACGGCGAGCACCCAAGCGACAAGTGCACCGGCAACGGCCGCTGCGAACAGGCCCACCCAGAGCGAATCCGTGAGCGATGCCACCAGAGCAGACACAAATGCTCCGGCCAGCAGCTGCCCCTCAATGGCGATGTTGACCACTCCGGAACGCTCGCTGAGGACACCGGCGAGGCTGCCGAAGATGAGTGGCACGGCGAGCGCAAGCGAACCAGCGAGAAGCGCGGTTAGAGTGAGGTTCTTGCCCGCGTAGAGCACGGTTAGGACCTCGGCTACCAGGAAGATTCCGAACACCGGCATCATGAGGCGCGCATCGCGAACCTGACGCCGGTAGTTGAGCCAGCTCATCGCGGTGATAGCCAGCAGGATGACCGCGCAGACCCAGGCAACAGCAACTGCAGGCACGCCAAACTGTGGGATCTGGATTAGGTCGCCGGATTCGCTCAGCGTGATTTGCGTTGCCACTGAGGGTGCGAAAACAGCGAAGAGGATCGCGATTGCAGCCAGTACTGAATAAATGCGCGCTCCGCGCAAACCTAGCTTCATGCCGCTACCGCCTTTCGCTCAGCCTTGATTCGGAAGATGGCACGCACCAGCGGCGGGGCGGCGATGAACAACACGATCATGGACTGCACCACGAATACGATGTCAACCGGGATGCCCTGGCTGGCCTGCATTGTGACTGCTCCGGCTCGGAGGCCACCGAACAGGATTCCCGCAGCCAAAACTCCGAGCGGGTTGTTTCGGCCCAGAAGCGCAACGGTGATTGCATCGAAGCCGAATGAGGCCGCAACACCCGTGGTGAGCGAACCCTCGGTACCGAGAATCTGCGAGGTTCCGGCAAGGCCCGCGAGCGCGCCCGACACGGCCATGACCAAAACGTAGGTTAGGCCGATGTTGATGCCCGCAACCTTGGCGGCAGAAGGGTTGTGGCCAAGGGCGCGGAACTGGAAGCCGAGCGTGCTGCGGTTCAGCAGCCACCAGACGAACCAAACTGCAGCGAGCATGGCGAATACTCCAGCGTGCAGGCGGAACTGGTCGCCCAGGAAGGCGGGGTACTTGGCGCTGTCCAGAATCGGCTTCGAGATTGGGTTGATGTTGTGAGGCGCCTGCAGAACCGGAGTCTTGAGTAGGTACTGCAGCAGCATGGCTGCAATGTAGTTGAACATGATGGTGACGATTACCTCGTTGGCTCCCGTGGTTGCCTTTAGGAAACCAACCAGGGCGCCGAAGAACGCTCCACCGAGCACACCGGCCAGCACGGCCAGCGGGAAGTGGATTGCCCAGGGCAGGTCAACGTTGATGCCAACCCAGCCGGCGAACATGGCGCCGAACAGAATCTGACCGGTGCCACCGATGTTGAAGAGGCCGCTGCGGAACGCAACCGCCAGGCCAAGACCCGCCATCGTGATAGGGGTAGCAAACGCAAGGGTCTCGGTGATCGGAGTGATCATACCAACAAAGGAGCTGGCCTGATAGTTGAATACCGAACCGCGGAACAGGGCGTCATAGGCGCCGAAAACGGCATTCCAGACGGCGCTGAAGAAATCTCCAGGCCTTGCGAAAAGGTATGTGGCCGAGGTCTGCACCCCGGTGTTGGAAACTGCGATTAGCACTCCGCCGACTACCAGTGAGACCAGCACCGCTAGTGCGGAGAGGGCGAAATTGCCTCTTAGGAATTTTTTGATCATGCGCTGATTCCCGCCATCATCTTTCCAAGTACGGCCCTGTCCGTGTTTGGCGGAACAATGCCAACAATCTTGCCGCGATACATGACCGCGATTCGGTCGCCGAGTTGCGTGGCCTCGTCGAGTTCGGTTGCCACAATCAGCACCGGGGTTCCAGAGTCACGGGTAGCGACGATCTGCTCGTGGACGAATTCGATGGAGCCGACATCTAGTCCGCGGGTTGGCTGCGATGCCACCAGCAGGCTGAGCTTGCGACTGAGCTCGCGTGCCAAAACAACCTTCTGCTGGTTTCCGCCCGAGAGCTGGCCGGCACGGGTCTCGATTCCCTGGGACCTAACGTCAAACTCGGAAATTTTCTTTGCCGCGAAGTCCTTCAGGAACTGCAACTGGATAACGCCACGCTTGGCGAATGGCTGGCGGTCGCTGCGGTTGAGCATCAGGTTCTCCGCGATGCTGAAGTCGGCAACCAGGCCATCCTCGGTACGGTCTTCTGGCACAAATCCGAGCCCGGCGTCCAGACGCTCCTTCACGCTCTTGCCAACAAGCTCGTTTCCATCCAGGACGATGCTGCCGGAGATGTGGCTCTGGGTTCCGAGGATGGCCTCGGTTAGTTCCGTCTGGCCGTTGCCCTGAACACCCGCAATCACGAGGATCTCGCCAGCGTGCAGGTCAAGCGAAACGTCGTCCAGCACCTTGCCGCCAGCATCGTCCCAGACCGAAAGGTTTCGGATCTGAAGTTGGGCGGCCCCTGGCTTTGCGGGCGCCTTGACCACATCGAGATCAACAGCGCGGCCAACCATGAGCGATGCCATCTCCTCGGCGGTGTCGGTTGGTTTGGCTTTTCCGACGATCTTGCCGAGGCGCATCACGGTGATCTTGTCGGCGGCCTCGCGCACCTCGCGCAGCTTGTGTGTGATGAAGACTATGCCGCGGCCGCTGTCGCGGAGCTGCTTCATGATTGCCATGAGCTCGTCGGTCTCTTGAGGGGTGAGCACCGCGGTCGGCTCATCGAAGACCAGAACCTGCGCATCACCGATGAGCGCCTTGACGATCTCAACGCGCTGCTGGACACCAACCGGAAGATCTCCAACCACCGCGTCTGGGTCAATGTCGAAGCCAAACTTGTCGGAGACTTCTTTTACCTTGGCGCGGGCCGCAGCGAGGTCAAGGAATCCGCCGCGCTTGACTGGCTCGTGACCCAGCACTACGTTTTCGGCGACGGTAAACACGGGGATGAGCATGAAGTGCTGGTGCACCATTCCGATGCCGGCGGCCATGGCATCGCCGGGCCCGTTGAACTTGACGGGTTTGTCATCGATGAGGATTTCGCCGCCGTCAGCCTGGTAGAGGCCGTACAGCACGTTCATGAGTGTTGACTTACCCGCACCGTTTTCACCCAAAAGGCAGTGAATCTGCCCGGGCTCGACAACGAGATTTACCGCATCGTTGGCCACCAGCGAACCAAATCGCTTGGTGATTCCACGCAGTTCAAGCTTCATCGCTCCTGCTTTCAAACCGGCACGCGGGGGCGTGCCTCATGGCAAGTCTAACCATTCTAAAAGCGGAAACGGGGGCCGCTCGCGCGACCCCCGAATCCTTGGTTTTGTTTTACTTGGCGTAGATCGAGGTGACCTTGACTGCGCCAGAGATGATGTCCTTCTGGAGCTGGTCGAGCTCTGCCTGGATACCCGATGGGTAGGCGACATCGTGCTGTGGAGCGATCATCACACCGCCGTTGGCAAGGGTGCCAACGTACTGGTTTGCATCGCCACCGGTGAACTTGCCGTCAACGCCGTCCTTGATTACAGCCTCAACTGCGCCGGCCATCTTCTTCTCAATCGAGGTGAGGATGTTCTTCTTGTATGCGGCGTGGGTTGGGATGCCGTACCAGTCGCTGTCAACACCGATAACCAGGGTGCCTGGGTGGTCCAGGGTGGCCTGGCCGGAGCCGATACCCACTGGGCCAGCTACTGGAAGGATGATGTCAGCGCCCTGAGCAAAGAACTGCTCGGTCAGGGTCTTACCCTTGGCCTGGTCGTTGAAGTCACCGGTTGCTGCCCACTTGCTGCTGTCGGTACCCTCTGCGCCGAGAACCTGAACGTTGGTTCCCTTCTTGGAGTTGTAGTACTCAACACCCTGCTTGAAGCCATCCATGAAGATGGTTACGGATGGGAACAGCATTCCGCCGTAGGTTGCTACCTTGCCGGTCTTGGTGGTGCCAGCTGCCAGGTAACCTGCAAGGAATGCTGCCTGGGCGGTGTCGTACTGGATTGGCTTCACGTTTGACAGGCTGAGAGGCGAGTAGTCGTCGTTGCTCAGAGCCGAGTCGATCAGCGCGTAGTTAACCGAGGTGTTTGCCTTAGCCGAGTCACGGGTTGCAACCGCAAGGTTGAAGCCCACGTTGACGATGAGGTTACACTTTGCGTCAACCATGGCCTTTACGCCGGAGACGTAGTCGGTCTGGGTTGCGTTGTTTGGCGACTCAACGGTGCCAACCTGTACGCCCAGGTCCTTCTGTGCGTTCAGAAGACCGTTGTAGGCCTCCTCGTTGAACGAGGCGTCCTTGAAGCCGCCGGAGTCAGAGACCATACAGGCCTTGTAGTTGATTGGCGCGTGGGTGGTTGCGGTTGGCGCCGATGCACAACCAGCAATTGCCAGGCTGGCGGCGGCTACGACGCCGAGCGCTGCTGCACTGCGAGTGAATAGCTTCACTTAATTCCTCCTGTTTTGTACTGGACGCATCTACGCCCAACGGCTTCAGACTACCCGCAGAAAAGGGCTTTCGCGTGACTAGAAGGATTTATTAACAGATACGTTACAAAGGCGATACTTGGTAAACGTTTAGCCCGGATAGTCGAGGTATTTCAGAGTGCCCGCGGAGAACTGCTGGGCCAGCCTGCCAACCTCGCCGGCAACGCCATCACCCCAGGAGACGCCCGCCTCCGAAGTGAGGACCGAGTTGTATTCGAGCTGGGTGTAGGAGTCGATAGTTGATGGAGTGGGGCTTGCCACGGCGCCACCCATGGAGCGCGCAACCTCATTGATGACCGCCTGTGAAACAGGCCTAACGATAGACGCCAAAACAGACTCTTTGACCGAACCGTATGCAACCTCGTTTGCCCAATCCGCATCGGTGCCAATAACGAAACGCTTGGCGCCTGCGGAGAGTGTAGCCACGGTGGAGCCTTCCACACCGAGAGGCAGAATCACGTCGGCGCCGGATTCGATTGTGGTCTGGGTAAGCGCTGCGAGCTGACTCTCTGGCGCGTCAACGGAGAGGTAGTTCCAGACCCTGGGGTTATCACCCTCGGCGTTTTGCACTCGAACCATTGAACCGGTCTGCTGATTGAAGAGGGCGACTCCCTGCTTGAAGTACCAAACCTGTTGCCGAACTCCAGCAACACCCGCACGAGCGATGACGCCAACCACTGCAGACTGCGACCGAGCCGCCGCAAGGTAGCCGGCCTGCATCAAAGCGAGCTTGGAATTAAACGTGACGGCGTCGAAGTTGCTGCCGGATATCTCACCGCCTCCGACCTTTCCTTCAAAACCAAGGACGGCAAACCTAATACTCGGGTTTCCGTTTGCCAGCGGGATCAGCGACGTGGCGCTTGAAGCTCCAACACCGATAACCAGGCGGCAATTGCGGGCAACCAGTTTCCGACCCGCACGGCGAACAGCGGCATCGGAGTCACCCGGGGATAGTTCGACACTGGAGATTGATTCGCCGAACTCGGCAAGCGACTGCATTAGTCCGTATCGCGCCTGCGCGTTCACGCCCGAGTCGGCAAAGCCAGCCGGACTCGAAATGAGGCAGGCCTTGAAGTCCACTGGAGTTGGGGTTGCCGAGGAAACCTCCTGCGAGCACCCCGAGAGGGATACCGAAGCGAGCGCCATTGTCGCCGCTACTCTCAGGACCCCGAATCTCATGAAACGAGCCTACCCGAGGCCACCGCCGAGGTGCCGCTGGTTAGAGTAGGTCGCTGTGCCCGGTGGCTTTCAGCGCATCGACGAGCTGTTTCACCCGCTGGGCGTGCTCTTTGGTGGTGACTAGAAGCGCATCGGGAGTGTCAACAACGATGATGTCCTCAACACCGATGAGCGCAATCAGCCTCTCGGAATCGCTAACGAGAATGCCGCTCGAGGAGTCCGCCAAGACCTTGGCATCACCAAGCACGGCGAGGTTGCCGCGGCGCCCGTTGGACTGCAGCTCCGCGATTGCGGCAAAGTCACCCACATCGTGCCAAGTGAACTTTGCCGGCACAACGGCAACCAGACCCTTCTCAGCTGCCGGCTCGGCAATCGAGTAGTCGATGGCAATTTTTTTGAGCGTTGGCCACACCTTGTGCATGACCGAATCGCGGTACATGCCGTCCCAGGCGTCCGCGATCTCCATTAGAGAGGCGTGCAACTCGGGTTCCTTGGCTTGAAGCTGCTCCAGCAGCAGGCTCGCGGGAGCGATGAACATTCCCGCGTTCCATAGGTAGTCGCCGCGCTCGAGGTACTTGCGAGCAGCGGTCAGCTTTGGCTTCTCAACAAACTTGTCAACGGCCAGCGCCGTGGGTGCACCCTCCACCTTGAGTGGGCCGTCGGTCTTGATGTAGCCAAACGCCACGGATGGCGAGGTTGGCTCCACCCCGATGGTCACGATCTTGCCGGTCGCGGCAACAGCAACGGCCTCTCGAACCGCAGCCTGGAAGATGTCGGATTCCTGAATCACGTGGTCCGCGGCGAATGAACCAATGATCACGTCCGGTTCGCGCTTAGCCAGGATGGCTGCAGCGAGGATGATGGCCGCCGTGGAGTCCTTTGGGCTGAGTTCGAGCACTAGGTTCTTGAGGTCTAGGTTCGCGATCTGCTCGACGACGGCGCCCTGGTGCGCCTGGCCCGTGACAATGAGTATGCGGTCCTCACCGGCCAGCGGGGAGAGCCGATCCCAGGTGTCCTGCAGCAGCGTTTGACCCGATCCGGTTAGGTCGTGGAGAAACTTGGGCGCGGACGCGCGGGACAGAGGCCATAGGCGCGAACCCACTCCTCCAGCCGGAATCACCGCGAAGAATCGATCCATCGGTGGGCGTTGATTGCTCATAGGTAAAAACAGTAGTTGAATACCCTGAAATCTGGCTAAAGACGATTGCAGAAGGTTCTAGACTTGAAGATGGACTGTGCCCGAAGTAGGGCTGCCCTTTCAAGGAGGAATCCAGTGGCTAAGATGCCTGCCGGCACCCTGTACCGCGGCAAAGTTGGAATGTGGTCTTGGGTATTGCACCGTATTACCGGTGTTGCCATCTTCTTTTTCCTACTAGTTCACGTGTTAGATACGTCACTGATTCGCTTCAGTGCTGAGGCCTACAACTCAGTGATGGCTAGCTACAAAACAATCGTGATGGGTTTCGGAGAGATGGCACTTGTTGGCGCAATCCTGTTCCACTCCCTCAACGGCCTGCGCATCATCCTGGTGGATTTCTGGCGCAAGGGAACTAAGTACCAGAACACCATGTTCTGGATTGTGATCGCTGCTGCCGTGATCCTGTTCGCCGGTTACGCACCGGTCCAGATCATGCACATGCTGAAGTACTAAGGAGAGGCGCGAAAGTGGAAATCGTAATCGAGACCCCAAACAGCCCTCGCAAGCGCAAGGGCACCAACTGGGAAAAGTGGGGCTGGATGTACATGCGTGTATCCGGTGCCGTCCTGGTTGCCATGATTTTCGGACACCTTCTGGTGAACATGGTTCTGCCAGAGGGCGGCGTGAAGGCAATTGACTTCGCGTTCGTTGCCATGAAGTGGTCCAACCCGTTCTGGCAGTTCTACGACTGCCTCATGCTCTGGCTCGCAGTAATTCACGGCAGCAACGGTATGCGCACCATTGTGAACGACTACGCCGAGCGTGACGCCGTGCGCAAGACTCTCAACATCTTGCTGCTCATCACCGCCGTTGGAATCATCGTTCTGGGCACCGTGGCACTGACCACCTTCGACCCTTGCATCGATCCAGCCGCACACAACTACCTGCCTGCGGTTTGTAAGTAAAAGGACAATAATTGACCACCCCTAAGGTTCACACCCACCAGTACGACGTAGTAATCGTGGGAGCCGGAGGCGCGGGAATGCGCGCCGCCATCGAGGCTGGCCCGCACGCTAAGACTGCTGTTATCTCGAAGTTGTTCCCAACCCGTTCGCACACCGGTGCAGCACAGGGTGGAATGGCCGCGGCTCTGGCCAACGTAGAAGAAGACAACTGGGAATGGCACACCTTTGACACCATCAAGGGCGGCGACTACCTGGTTGACCAGGATGCCGCGGAGATTCTGGCCAAGGAATCGGTTGACGCTGTAATCGACCTCGAGAACATGGGTCTGCCATTCAACCGAACCCCGGACGGCAAGATTGACCAGCGTCGCTTCGGAGGACACACCCGCGACCACGGCAAGGCTCCGGTTCGCCGCTCCTGCTACGCAGCCGACCGCACCGGCCACATGATCCTCCAGACCCTCTACCAAAACTGCGTCAAGTTGGGAATTGAGTTCTACAACGAGTTCTACGTTCTGGACATGGTCATGAACACCGTCGATGGAGTTGAGCGCCCAGCGGCAGTTGTTGCATACGACCTGGCCACCGGCGAACTTCACGTCTTCCAGGGCAAGAGCATCATCTTTGCAACCGGTGGATTTGGAAAGATCTTCAAGACCACCTCCAACGCCCACACGCTCACCGGCGATGGCGTTGGAATCATCTACCGCAAGGGTCTTCCGCTGGAGGACATGGAGTTCTACCAGTTCCACCCAACCGGCCTAGCCGGTCTGGGCATCCTGCTCTCCGAGGCGGCCCGAGGCGAGGGTGGAATCCTTCGCAACGCATCGGGTGAGCGATTCATGGAGCGCTACGCGCCTACCATCAAGGACCTAGCTCCACGAGACATGGTGGCACGCGCTATGGCCAACGAGGTGCGCGAGGGCCGCGGTGCCGGCCCGAACAAGGACTACGTTCTGCTGGACCTCACCCACCTGCCACCAGAGGTAATCGACGCCAAGCTTCCGGACATCACCGAGTTTGCACGCACCTACCTGGGTGTTGAGCCTTACACCGAGCCTGTGCCAGTGTTCCCGACCGCGCACTACGCGATGGGTGGAATTCCTACCAACGTCAAGGGCGAGGTTCTGCGCGACAACGAAACCGTGGTACCGGGTCTCTACGCCGCAGGAGAGTGTGCCTGCGTTTCTGTTCACGGCGCCAACCGCCTGGGAACCAACTCGCTGCTCGACATCAACGTGTTTGGCAAGCGCTCCGGTATCAACGCGGTTGAGTACAGCAAGCACGCCGATTTCGTGCCAGTTCCTGAGGGCGCCATCGATGGCGTTGTCGCGCTGTTGAACCACGTTCGCGGCAGCAAGGGAGCCGAGAAGGTTGCCACCCTGCGCAAGGAACTGCAGGACACCATGGACAAGAACGCCCAGGTGTACCGCACCGAGGCCTCACTCAAGGAGTCGCTGGCGAAGATTGCCGAGCTGCGCGAGCGCTACGAGCACATCTCTATTCAGGACCAGGGCCAGCGCTTCAACACCGACCTCCTAGAGGCAGTCGAGCTAGGCTTCCTGCTCGACCTCGCAGAGGTTCTGGCTTACACCGCACTGGAGCGCAAGGAGAGCCGGGGAGGTCACTTCCGCGAGGACTACCCCGAGCGCGATGACAAGAAGTTCATGCTGCACTCGATGGCATACAAGAACGGCGACAAGATCAAGCTGGGCTGGAAGCCTGTAACCGTCACCAACTACCAGCCAATGGAGCGTAAGTACTAAATGTCTGCTGCAACAGAATCCACAATGGGCGAGGTAGCCTCGTTCAACGTCACCATCATGGTGCGCCGCTACAACCCTGAGGTTGACGCCGAGCCAAAGTGGCAGGACTTCGACCTCACCATGTATGGCACCGACCGCGTGCTCGACGCACTGCACAAGATCAAGTGGGAGATCGACGGCTCGCTCTCGTTCCGCCGCTCCTGCGCCCACGGCGTGTGTGGCTCCGATGCAATGCGCATCAACGGCCGCAACCGCCTGGCATGCAAGACCCTGCTTAAGGACCTAGATCTTTCGCAGCCAATCTACGTGGAGCCAATCAAGGGCCTTGAGGTTGAAAAGGACCTCATCGTTGACATGAACCCGTTCTACCAGGCCTACCGCGACGTTAAGCCGTTCCTTATTGCGAGCGACAACCCGGACCGCGAGCGCCTGCAGAGCGCAGAGAACCGCGAGCGCTTTGATGACACCACCAAGTGCATCCTCTGCGCGGCCTGCACCACCAGCTGCCCAGTGTTCTGGACTGACGGTCAGTACTTTGGCCCGGCAGCAATTGTGAACGCTCATCGCTTCATCTTTGACAGCCGCGATGAGGCAGCACAGGTTCGCCTGGACATTCTGAACGACAAAGAGGGCGTGTGGCGCTGCCGCACCACCTTCAACTGCTCCGAGGCCTGCCCTCGTGGCATCCAGGTAACTAAGGCCATCGCCGAGGTTAAGAACGCAATTCTGCGCGGCAGGGCATAAGCCTTACGCCTCCGAAGGGTGCCGGCCTCAGGGTTGGCACCCTTCGTATTTAAGCCGACTAGAGATTTTTGGTTTGTGTCGCTACGCCTGAACCCGCTGCACTAACGGGAACATTAAATCTGAGCAAGGGGCGATACGAACAATGTGGGACTTTGGCAAGGCAAACGAGTTGCTGTTGGAGCGCCGTCACGGCGCCGGCGACTCGCTTACCGCTACCCACCGGGTTCAGCACTTCTGCTACTTCGCCAACCAGTTCATGGCTCAAGCCGCCGAGGCCGCATTCAAGGCAGCCGGTTTTGAGACGGTTCTGGTTACTCGCACCATCAAGAGCCAGGTGCTGGTGATGCACTTCCTAAAGCTAACGCCCGATGACATCAACGAGGCGTGCTTAGACATTGCCCTGATCGTGAAGCACTACGGCGGAGAATACGGCGGCTGGGATAGCCCCATCGTTGCGCAAAGCGCCTAGTAGTTTTACCTATTGCGCCAGCTAGTGCGCCAGCGAGTGCATGAGCGGCGGTATCAGCGCCGGCGATGCGCTGAGGCTGCTGACGCCCATACGAATAAATATCTTGGCACTTGCTGGATCCGAGGCCGCCTCACCGCAAACACTAACGTGCTTCTTTGCGCGCCGGCATTCCTGAATCACCACATCGATGAGCGATAGCACCTTGTTGTTTCGGGTCTCGCTCAGCAGCATGTTGGAGGAGTATCGGCTGCGGTTTAGCACGTACTGGGTTAGGTCGTTGGTGCCGATAGACACGAAGTCCACAAATCGCAGTAGACGGCGCATGGTCCAGCGCCTGGTCATCTCCGGGACCTCAATCATCACGCCAACCTGCTTCAGGCCAACGCCTCGTGCCATCTCCACAAAAGTCTTGGACTCTTTAACGCTCAATACCATCGGCGCCATTACCCAGAGCTCGGTTCCGGGATAGTACTCGGCGGCCATCGCTAGGGCCTCCAACTGAGTCTTTAGCACTGCGGGGTTTGCGAGCAGCACCTGGAGGCCACGGTTCCTGTAGCGTCCGGTACCAGCGGGACGGAGGAAGCTCAGCGGCTTGTCAATATCGATGTCTAGCACGCGCACAATGACGCGTGAGCCCTGGAAGCCTGCAAGCAGCTTTGTGTATTCGAAGACCTGCTCTTGGAGTGTTGGTGGGCGTTTGTGCCCCAGGAAGAGCAACTCGGTGCGGAATAGCCCAACCCCCTGCGCACCTGCCTTGATGGCGGTGGGAATTTCGAAGGAAGAGCCGAGGTTGGCCATCAGCCGCACCGGCAGCTCATCGGGGCTTGGCAGAATCTCCATCATTGTGGTGGTTGGATGCGTGGCGGTTGCGTACTTGCGCAACTCCTCCTCGTTTGGCGAGACATAGACCAGTCCGCTCGTGGCATCCACAAGGATGGATTCCCCCGCCTCAATCTCGCAGCTACCCACCACACCCATCACGGTTGGCAGGTTTGCGCCGCGGGCAATAATGGCCGAGTGCGATGTGGCCGAGCCCTTTTCGGTGATCACTGCCACGGCCTTGGTCTTGCGCAATTCCGCCGCGAGGATGGGCGAGAGTTCGGTGGTAATCAACACGAACGGCTCGTCAGGAAATCCCTCATCCTCGGTGCGACCGCTAAGGCGCTCAACAACCTTGTTTGCCAGATCCTGAAGGTCGGCGCTGCGTTCCGCAAAGTAGCCACCGAGTTTCTCTAGTTTGCGCGCGAAGCCATTGAAGGCACCCCGGACCGCGCGCTCCGCACCGGATCCACTGACCATGAAGTCGCGGATGGATTCGTGCAGTGCCGGGTCGCGGAGCATAGCGGCCAATGCCAGAAGCACATCGCCGCCGTTGATTTGGCTGCCCGTCTGGGGGTCGCGCGCCTTGCCCTCCAGCTGCGCCGCCAGCGATTCGATGGCGACTTCCACGGAGTCGAGGCCCAGGGTATCGGGGTGGCTAGCCGAGTTTTCGAGGTGAGAATCGGCAGTACGCATGACGAACGCAGGCGCCTGGGCAATACCGGAGCCCACTCCCGCTCCAACCAGTAACTGCTTTGCCACAACTGAAGTTTACGGAAGTTTAAACTGGAGGTATGTCTAACGCACCGCTCAAAGTTGTAACCCTCAACGTCAATGGCATTCGCGCCGCCTTCCGCAAGGGAATGGTTGAGTGGCTGCGCGAGGCCCGCCCCGACATCCTGTGCCTTCAGGAGGTTCGCGCCGCTGACGCAGACATCATCGGCCTGTTTGCAACCGTCACAGATGCCAGCCCAACCGGCGAGTGGCACATCCTCCACGATGTGGCAACCGCCAAGGGGCGCGCGGGCGTTGCAGTGGTGAGCGCGGTCCCAGCCGTCGCCCACTCCACCGTGCTTGGCCCCGATGACTTCGATAGCGCTGGCCGCTGGCTGGAGGCCGAGTTTGAACTCACCGGCGAGCATACCGGCGAGCGCCTCACAGTGGTAAGCACGTACGTTCACTCGGGCGAGGTGGACACCCCAAAGCAGGTTGAAAAATATAAGTTCTTAGAAGCCATGACGGAGCGCATGAGTCAGCTCCTTGCAACCCGCAAGTATGTGGTTGTGCTGGGTGATCTCAACGTTGGCCACACCGAGCTGGACATCAAGAACTGGAAGGGCAACCTCAAGAACGCCGGCTTCCTACCTCAGGAGCGCGCCTACTTCGACGGCTTCATGCAGCAGCAGGGTTGGCGCGACCTGGGCCGCGACTTTCACCCTGAGCAACCTGGGCCTTACACCTGGTGGAGCCAGCGCGGTCAGGCCTTTGACACCAACACCGGTTGGCGCATCGACTACCAGTTGGCTACGCCTGCCCTGGCCATGCACGCCAAGACCTATGCGGTGCACCGCGCCGCCAGCTACGACACCCGCTGGACCGATCACTCCCCCGTTTTGGTGGAATACGCTTTATAGAAACCCCGATGGCCACCCGCCTCACTATCTAGGACTTAAATGAACGCCAAGCCCCTCGAGTACATCGCCGCCAACGGAAAGCGTAACCTTCTGTCCGGTATGCAGCCATCGGCCGGTTCGCTGCACCTGGGCAACTACCTCGGTGCGCTTGTCAACTGGACCAAGATGCAAGACGACTACAACGCCTACTACTGCGTTGTTGACCTGCACGCTATTACCGTTCCGCAAGACCCAAAGGAGCTGCGCGCAAACGCCCGCCGCACTGCTGCCCAGTATCTCGCTGCCGGCGTTGACAGCACCAAGAGCGCGCTGTTCATCCAGAGCCACGTGCCCGCACACGCGCAGTTGGCGTGGGTGCTCAACTGCATCACCGGAATGGGTGAAGCAGGTCGCATGACCCAGTTCAAGGACAAGACCCAGAAGAACGGCCAGGAGAGCGCATCGGTGGGTTTGTTCACCTACCCGATCCTGCAGGCCGCCGACATCCTGCTCTACCAGCCGGCCGTGGTTCCGGTTGGCGAGGACCAGCGCCAGCACCTGGAGCTGACACGCGACCTAGCCACTCGCTTCAACTCGCGATTCGGCGAGACATTTGTGATTCCCGAAGCGCACATCCTCAAGGAGACTGCCAAGATCTACGACCTACAGGTTCCAGAGGCGAAGATGTCTAAGAGCGCGGCAGACCCCAAGGGCCTGATCAACCTCATGGATGAGAACTCAGTAATTGTTAAGAAGATCAAAAGCGCCGTGACAGACACCGAGGGTTCGGTCCGCTTTGACCGCGAGGCCAAGCCCGGCGTCAGCAACCTTCTCGGCATATTCAGCCTCATCACTGGCGAGACCGTGCCGGCACTGGAAGCCCGTTTTGCGGGTCAGGGATACGGGGCGCTGAAGGGCGAGCTGGCGGACGCACTGGTTGCCCACATCGAGCCGATTCGTGACCGAGCCAATGAGCTATTGACCGACACCGCGGAGCTGGACAGCCTGCTTGCAGAAGGTGCACACCGTGCGAACGCCATGGCCGAGGAGACGCTCGCGAAGGTTTACGAGCGCATCGGCTTCATCGCGGCGCGTTAGGTCCTAGTAGAAGTCAATCTCCAGGGTCATCGTGACGGTGTCGCCGAGGGCCAGCTTTTCCGGCAGTCGCACTGCGTTCTTTACGGGCACCAGATAGACCCCGTCACGCGGAAACAGCGATGTGGTGAACTCGGTTCGCCCGATGGTGGCGAGCACCGGGATGACACCCCAACCGTAGGAGACCTGACGGGCGGTTTCGCGGATGAGTTCGCTCTGCTCGGGCGGAACCGGCACGTAGTAAAACGGTGCCGGACCGCGCCACTCAATCATTTGGTTACTGAACTCGAGTTCCACGGCACAAGCCTAGTCAGCGAATGTTCTGTGAGACTGGGGAATACATTGGCGTTGTCCACGGTTGTATGAAACGATTGCTTTTGCAACAACGAGTTCTTCGGGGTCAGTGAAAATCTGAGCCGGCGGTTATAGTCCGCGACCCGACCACCACTGGTGGGCGGTTGATC